>Ga0209446_1000147_pt1 | contig 17668 bp, 15 predicted proteins | sample BogFormECP04_OM2_FD_188242 | JGI IMG/M metagenome (GOLD analysis project Ga0209446, IMG submission 188242) | Bog forest soil microbial communities from Calvert Island, British Columbia, Canada - ECP04_OM2 (SPAdes) (version 2) | ecosystem: Environmental > Aquatic > Freshwater > Wetlands > Bog ... | reverse complement strand
AGTACCGCAAAACCAATAGCTTACAGATGGGTGAAAAGATTGAATTCCCGTAGCCACTAGCCCGCGTCTGCCGCAAACGCCAGCGGCTCCCTTCAAGTCGTTGTATCGAAAGCGCGCAAACACACCGTGCTCGTGTGTGCAGCTTGCTCACTCGCGCTTCCGATACAACTCTAAGACTTATCGCTCCGAACGCGACCAACCTCCGAATGGGTACTCAACCGGAGAAGCACCGTCAGAAAACATTGGTGAGGCCTCGCGTGGAAAACCTCCACACGAGTAGACGGGACTAGGCGGGCAGCGACCCGGCCACCACTGCCGCCGCTATTTTTTCGGGAACGTGAACTCCCCTGACGGGTCTTTTTGCTTAAGTCCCTTCACCTGTCCATCCTTCACGACAAATTCGAGAATCACGTCGGAGAAACGTGGGATCCGGAATGTAAGGCCCTTTACGTGGGTCAACGGAATCACAGGCTGGCCGGGCGAAACGAGAAACAGGCTCCCACTCGGCGAAAGCGCAACCTCAATCTTCCCTCCGCTGGGCGTTGTGTACTCGCCCGCCATCTGAGCCATCAACTTCGGGTCGATTGTGTCAGGCTTACGGACGAATACCGCTTCCGCTTCGTCCAACGACACCACGGCCTGATCGATATCCCCCTGCGGATTCGTGCGGAAGTTCACCGACCACTTGCCTTCCTCCTCGTCATCAGGTGTGTCGAAACGGTCATAGTGGAAGCGGCTCATCGGGAGTCGTATCTTATGAAAGTCGAACTGAAGCTGGTTGTCTTTCATCCCGATAGTCATCACGCCGTAAGCAGGGTTCTCGTAGGCGCCAGCGTAATTCGCAAGGGCATGCGATGCCTTGGTGTCCGGAACTTGGCCTTCGTTAGCTTTCGTTCGCGCTTCGGTCCCGGCCTTTTTGTTCTTCAGCCGAATCTCGAGCTGACGCTCACTCCAAGGTGTCTGGTCCATGCCGAGCAATCTTTCATACACGTTGTAGCTGACGATGTTGTAAAGCGGCTGGCTATGATTCCCGATGACAAAAACGATGACGCCGATGTGGTCCTGGGGCATGAACGAAACCTGCGTGTGGAAGCCAGGTAAGTCACCACCGTGAAGGGTGAGGAGGTGGCCCCGGTAGGAAGCGGTCTGTCGCCCCATGCCGTAAGCTGCATTCAGGATTTCGGACCACCCCCGAGTTTCGAGGGTGGTGTTGGGCAGTGCGATCGCCGGCTCTAGGGTGGCCTTCAAGACTTCCGCCGGAAGCACCTGCTTGCCGTTGTATTTCCCCTGGTTCATCAGCGCGATCAACCAGTGAGACATATCCTCAATGTTGGACACGATGGCGCCACAAGGGGCGACGCCCGTTATATCCTCATAGTATGGGATTCGGTAAAGCTCAAAGGAATCGCGCCTCTCGGTGAACCCGACCCCGAATTCCGGGCGCTTCAACATTTCGGCAATGCTGTAACTGGTGGAGTTCATCTGAAGCGGATCAAAGATCCTTTCCTTTACGAACTGTTCCCATGTCTTTCCGGACTGCAGTTCGATCAAGTATCCGGCCGCCGCGTACATTAGGTTGTTGTACAGAAACGTCTCGCGCAGGGGTTCCTGCGGCTCCAGGTAAACTAACTTCTCGAATAGCTCTTTGCGCGTGAAGTCGGATTTGTACCAGATGGTGTCGTGCCGGGTGATTCCGGTACGGTGGGATAGCATGTCGCGCAGGGTCACGCTATCGTTGAGCTGGTCGTTGTAAAAGCGGATGGCTGGGACGGATTCGCGCACTGGCTTGTCCCAGGACAGCTTCCCTTCCTCGACCAGCATCCCTGCGGCAACCGCGGTGAAGAGTTTCGTGTTGGACGCGATGGGGCTCATGGTGGCGGGCGTGAACGGGAGTTTCTTCTCATAATCCCGGAAGCCATAGCCCTTGGCGAAAACAAGTTTGTCGTTAACGACGATTCCGACGCCGACGCCCGGTGCATTCCAGTCTTTGAGCGTTTTGGCCATGTAGGCATCGAACCCATCGAGTCGTTTCGCAACGTCGATATCCTGCGCAGGGGCGCTCCCGGCAAGAGTGAATAAGAGCAAACTGGCAACGGCGAGCCGCCGGCACACGGCGATCGAAACGGGTGCCATCGTGATCATCCTTTCGGCGAAGCGATGTTGGTCGGAATTTGCATTTCGCTTTGCGGCGAGCATACCACGCTCGCCTTCCTTTTCCCCGGTCATTGCCGGAAGAACGCCCGGGCGGTTCTCGAAATTCCCCTACCATGCGGCGAAATATGTTCGGTTAGACCTCATTTTTGAATGAAGCGCCTACGCTGTTCGGCGGCGATTAGTACTGAGAAACGCTAGTGTTGACCGAACCGATCAACTACTCGGAAGCTACCCAAGCAGCCAATTCTCCTCCTATCGAACGCGATGGTGGATCTTTCACTGCGAAGGCTCGAGCAGGAGATCGATTCAGGGGACAAGGGATCAGTGACAGTTGTGCGTCGATCTTATTGGTGCACTCTTGGTGCACTGTAACCTGCAAATGAGGTCATTCAGCGCAACTGAGAGCGACTTAAACTCCTGAAAATACGTGGAAATCAGCGAGTGCAAACAGGGCAGGTGGGTTTAGCAAACCGCCGCATCCAGCCGCTCTGCCACCTCTCCGCGGCTTGTGGGTAGAATCTTCTCAGATCCGACAGCTACTTCAGAGAAGCCCACCGACGAATCATGAGAGTATAGCATCAAAGCAGCTCAGATAGAGGGGTAAAATGCCATGAAAGCCTCGCCTCACCGTTAACAAAATGCGCGGTGGTACGTCATAAGGGGGTAGGTCGGTTTGTCGCGAGGGAATTGAGGAACTCTTTAGAGGAGTCCTTTCCTTTAGGCTGTTTTGAATCTAGAATATAAGGGAGATCGGGGTCCAACTTGCTGAAGTTGGGCCGAATTGCCCCGCCTGCTGGCCCAAGGCGCTGTCGGCGGGGAGCCCAAACCGCGCGGTGCGCAAGCAACCTCTTGCGAAACATTTCGACCCACAGGGGCGTATGTAATGTAGAGGACGGGCAAGAATTCAACGGAATCGTGTCCCCGTTCGGGTGGCCTGCCCGGGGACGGTAGAAGTAACCCTTCCGGGGTGGATTGAAGAGGAATCACATGAAGACGTGGAAAAAGGTAGTGATCGGGGTAGTCATCGCCGGGGTGTTGATAGGGATTGTGGTATTCAGCGTCAACCAGGCAAACAAGGGTGTGGTGACTGTTCAGACGGCCAAAGTGGCGACTCAGGACGATTTAGTTTCGCTCGTGACAGCCTCGGGAGAGATCAGACCCACCATTTATACGAACGTGACGGCTCAGGGATTCGGGCGAATCACCGAGATTCTCGTGAAGGAAGGCGACCATATTAAGAAGGGCGACCGGCTCTTGCTACAGGAAAACGTTCAGGCAAGCGCGGACGTACAGGCACAGTCGGCTGCAATCCACTCCGCGGAATCCGGAGTGCAGGCGGCCGACGCGAGTTTCAAGGCGGCGCAGGCAGACCTGGTTTCTCAGCAAGCGAACATGGAAAAGGCCAAGCTGGATTGGGAGCGCGGACAAGGACTCTTTAAAGATGGATTGATACCGAAACAGGATTTCGACCAACGGAAGAGCACGTATGACGGCGCGGTAGCGGCGGTAGATTCGGCTAGGGAAAAGGTGCAGTCGCTGAAGGCGCAACTGGAGCAGACACGGTCACAGGTCAATCAGAATGAGGCGATGTTGGTACGGACAAAGGACGTGCTCTCGAAGACCACATACACATCGCCGATCAACGGAATTGTGAGCTACTTGCCGGAACGCGTAGGCGACTACGTCGTGCCGGGCATTCAGAACTCCAACGGCAGTTTTTTAATGACGCTTTCGGACATGTCCATCGTTACCGCTGAAGTGAAGGTCGACGAGACGGACATCGTTAACGTGAAACTGGGGCAAGACGCCGACGTAACGATCGACGCCGTGCCTGGAAAAGTGTTCAAGGGCAAAGTGACGGAGATTGGTTCGCAGGCGACGCTGCGGAGCTCCGGTCTGGCTACCACGCAATCGACGACGAGCACGCAAGAAGCCAAGGATTTTAAGGTGGTTGTGAGACTCGACAGCCCCCCGGACAATTTGCGTCAGGGGCTTTCGACAACAGCGAAGATCAAAACCGCTGAGAAGAAGAGCGTGATTGCTATCCCGATTCAGGCGCTGGCAGTGCGCACACGGAAGGATCTCGAGGAAGCGGCCAAGAACGCGAAGGGTCAGGGAAGTTCGGGAGTTACACTGGCAGCGCCTCCACCAGCTGCGGCTGGCGATCCGAAGAAGGACGAAATACAGGGCGTCTTTGTCGTTAACGGCAAAAAGGCATTCTTCCGACCAGTGGAAACAGGAATCACCGGCGTTACCGACATCGAAGTCACCAAAGGTTTACAGGTCGGGGACGAGATAGTAGTTGGCAGCTACAAAGCGCTGCGAACGCTGAAGCCAGAAGCGAGCGTGAAGATAGATAACTCCGCCCCCAAGAAACAACAGGACGATCAACAGAGCTGACAAAGATAGAGTAGCGAGGGAGAAATGCATGACCGTGGAGACAACAACAGCAACGGATTCGTACCGGGAAGATTTGGTCAGCTCCGGTATCGTGATCAAGACGGAAGCCCTCACAAAAGTGTATGAAATGGGCTCAGAGCAGGTGCACGCTCTCAGCGGTATTGACGTCCAGATTCGCAAGGGTGAGTACGTCGCCATCATGGGGCCTTCTGGTTCGGGAAAATCCACGCTGATGAACCTCATTGGGTGTCTAGATTCTCCAAGCGCGGGAAAATACTGGCTTGCGGGACGCCTAGTGAGCGATTTGGATGACGACGAACTAGCGTACATTCGTAACAAAGAGATTGGTTTTGTCTTTCAGACGTTTAATTTGCTGCCGCGCGCGACGGCGCTGCACAACGTGGAACTTCCGCTGATCTATAACGGCACGCCGGCCGAGGAACGCATCGAAAAAGCGAAGAAGGCGCTTGAGCGCGTGGATCTGATAGACCGGATGGGGCACAAACCAAACGAGCTCTCGGGCGGCCAGAGGCAGCGCGTGGCGATTGCCAGAGCCCTTGTCAATTCGCCGTCGATTGTCCTGGCGGACGAACCGACTGGCAACCTCGATTCAAAGACCGGCGAAGAGATCATGGCGCTCTTCGAGAATCTCTACCGGCAAGGAAACACGATCATTCTCGTCACGCATGAAAATGACATCGCGCAGCATGCGCACAGGATTATCTTCATCCGTGATGGCAAGATCGCTTCCGACGAAGCTGTAATCAAGAAGTAGCAGACAATTCGGCTCTTTCCTTCCCTTTTCAATCCTTTAGTCTGAGCTCATCTTTGACAAGGTCGGCGCTGGCTGCGCCGTACTGGCCGATGTGTTGCTTCTCCAAAACGCGGCCTCTCGGAAAGGTCCCAAATGGCGATGCAAACAGGTCCAAATGAATTCTTCAAGAGAGATGAACTTTTGCAGCAGGCAGCAGCGATTGCGCGCAAATATGTCCAAGGAATCGCGGAACGCCGGGTCACGCCAACTGAAAAAGACTTGGGCAATTTGACAGAATTCCGTGAACCATTTCCAAACGCGCCGAGCGATCCAATGCGAATTTTGGAGCAGTTGGATGAAATCGGCTCTCCAGCGACAGTTGCGACAACGGGTGGCCGGTACTTTGGCTTCGTCATTGGCGGAACCCTGCCCGCGTCTCTCGCGGCAAATTGGCTGGCGGGAGCCTGGGATCAAAATGTGGCATTGCGCGTGATGTCGCCGGTGGCGGCGGAGCTGGAAGAGGTAGTTCTGCGCTGGGTATGCGAGGCGCTGGGCTTGCCGGAGAAATGCGAAGGGGGGCTTGTGACCTGCGCGACGACGGCGAATTTTACGGCGCTGGTGGCAGCACGTCAGGCTCTTCTTGCGCACGCAGGCTGGAATGTCGCGGATGATGGCCTGTTTGGAGCGCCGTCTATCGAAGTCGTGGTTGGTGACGAAGTTCACGCCTCGCTACTTAAAGCGCTGAGCCTTGCAGGGTTCGGCAAGAAGCGCTTGGTCCGCGTTGAAGTGGATGCCCAAGGAAGAATGCGCACAGACAAACTGCCGCGGCTAAGCGAGCGCACCATTTTGTGCATTCAGGCCGGCAACGTGAACAGTGGAGCGTTCGATCCGGCTGCAGAAATCTGCGCCCGCGCGCACGAGCAAGGAGCCTGGGTCCATGTGGACGGCGCATTTGGTTTGTGGGCGGGCGTATCGCCGAAGTATCGTCACCTGACCGATGGATTCGAGCAGGCGGACTCCTGGGCCACCGATGCGCACAAATGGCCGAACGTTAATTACGATAGTGGGATCGTGATGGTGAAAGACGGCTCTGCGTTGCGCGCCGCGATGACGATGACGGCCGCCTACCTCGAAGCGGGCGCCCTGCGTGAACCGATGTACCACACGCCGGAGGCGTCACGGAGAGCTCGCGGGGTAGAACTGTGGGCTGCTCTGAAGTCCATGGGGCGTGAAGGGCTTTGCTCCTTAATTGAGCGAACTTGCGCGCACGCAAGAACGTTTGCGGATGGATTTCGCGCCGCAGGATTCGAAGTGCTGAATGACGTTGTCATCAACCAGGCGCTCGTTTCTTTCGGCAGCGCGGAAATCACAGAGAAAGTGATTCGTGCTGTTCAGGAAGACGGCACATGCTGGTGCGGCGGAACTGTGTGGCATGGAAAATCCGCGATGCGCGTCAGCGTCTCTTCCTGGGCGACTACGGAAGCTGATGTGGAACTCAGTCTGCAAAAAATTCTTGGCATCGCGCACACGATCAGCGGCTAAGAACGCTGCCTCAAAATGAACGCAACTTTCGGCGGCTTCAGCGGCTATGAGCAGGGTGAGTGACGTCTATGTCGGCGAACGTTCGTGCTGGACAAAGATAAGTGTGTGACAAACGGTCATGCCAGGTCAGGGCGTCCTCGTCCCACATTGCCCACAGAAAACCCATGAAAAAAGTGCCTGCAGAAAGCATATAGCCAACGCTGCGCCAAAGCATTTGGCGCGGCGTTGGAGATTCGCCGGAAAAACTGACGACTTGCAGGCCGCGAAGCATCATGCCGGGTGTAGTGCCGCCGAAAACAGTGAAGAGCGCAAAATATTGCAAGTACACGATTACAAAGGTCGTGACGCACACGGCTGCGCTCAATTTGCTGAATGTAAATTGCCCGCCAAGCGAACCGAAGAGTGTGAGGAAAGCGCCATACGCGAAGAGCAGGCAGCCGGCGTCTATTAGTCCTGCAATTCGGCGCTCGTCGATAGAGGCGACTGGATACAAGCCGGTTTGTTCGGAGCGCGCGTCTCTCGCGGGTGTTTGTTCGAAGGCCTGCTCCGCAGCCGGAGGCAGGGATACGTCAATGACCATTCGTGCGTCTTCACGCGTCGCCGCGTTTCGGCCGATCGCGATCGTGAAAGCGAATTCATCTTTGGCCATTGCCGGAGGTTCAGCGACCCTGACGGAAGCATGAACCGGCGGATCTGCGGTAGGTTCCTCGAACGGAAGTGCTGCCTGAGCAAGGTTGGGCGCAACCCTTCGCCTCCGGACCCGGTAGGTTTGGAGACGCTGTGCTAGTTCGCCACGCCAGGCAGGATCCGAATTACGGCCCGGTCCGGCACTCGCTTGATTCCGGCCAGTCGGTAGTCCAGATCGTTCCTGAACAGGCGCAGAAATAGCCAATTCCGAGGAGAGATCTAGCGTAAGGAATGAATCGCAAAAACTGCAGACGCGTACGCTGGAAGGCAGTACGGCACTACATTGCAGACATGTTTTTGTCACCGGTTGTTTTTGCGCTGCGGACGCGTCCACTCCGGTGAGGAGAGAACCAGTTGAGAGTAACACGTGCCTGGGAAAGTCAAGCTAAGATTGAGGCGTGGATGTTGCTAATCAGTCAAGCTTGGGACGAGGACCGCGGAAGAGTCCAGCTACAGCCCATCGTTAAGTTTCGAGCTGCTGGGCGAACATGTCCCGACTGAACGCAATGCGGCGCTCGAGAGTCACCGCCGCGAAATAGGTACATTGTCCCCGTTCGGTTTCCGTCCAGGCAAGCAGTGAAGGAATGAGTCGAGCTACGCTGGAGCGCACAAATCCCAAGAGTCCAAAATAGGCTCCGATGGCTTGAATTCCGCTGCGGTCTTCCGGACGATCCGGGCAAAGATGCAGGAGCTGAACGACGCGGGCAAAATCGTCGCCGGTTGCGGCGCTCTTTATGCCAGTGACGTCCTGTACCTCCGCTGAAAGAGGATGCTTGATGGAAGCCGCGATCAAGGAGCGGCAATAGGACACGAAGAACTGCAGTAAGAAAACTACCGAGCAGACGAGAATGATTGCGGCCATCATCGGGGGATCACCGCAAGGCGCGCAGGCACGAGTCTGGCCTCTTCAGGTAAGCGCCAGAAGGCGTATGCCCAAGCTAGTGGGAGGAATAACCCAAAAACCTGTATCAACGGGACAAACACAGAGCTCAGCGGCGGGTACAAATTTCGAATAGCGTAGTTGGCGGCAAACAAACTGAAATAAACGCCCAGCGAGAGGACAAGCTGGATGAGCCGTGTACGTGTCTCGCGCAGCTTTAGGATGGCGCCCCATAGAACGTAGGTGAGAACTAAGCCCACGAAGTAAAGGTTTTGGGAGAGATCCACTACGAAGTGAGTGACAAGCTTTGCGGAGGATTGCAGGACAACAGCACCCGTAAATGCCGCAGTCCCGCCGAGCAGAAGGAGTGCGCCCATCTTAACGTAGCGCTCTGCCTTCATTTCGCTGAAAACGTGGGAGTAGAGGGCAATCAGGGCAAAATAAAGAAAGATCGTGAGAACCGCATCCGAATAAAAGTAAAAATATTGATACTGCCTGGAGTTGAAGCCGTATTCGCTGAGGATTTTGAATCTCCCCAGCTCGCTGAGCACAGCTCCGCCCATGTACAAATTCAAGAGAAGATAGCGGCGAAACGCGCGCTTCTTGAGCGCACAAACCACCACAGCCGCTTCACAGAGCATGCATACGAACCAAATAAGGCATGCAAATGGACCAGGCACGTTCTTTCCTCTCTACGCCCCTGATCCTGCTCCGCGGAAAAGCTAGGCCAATCTCTATTTATTCCGCGTAGCTATCAATAAGGCGTCGGCGGTGCTGGTGCTCCACCGTTCTTGTAGGGCGTCGGTGGTGCTGGCGCGCCGCCATTTTTATACGGTGTCGGTGGCGCTGGTGCGCCGCCGTTTGCCATAATTACGGATCCATCACCGTGCGCCGTAACAATGGTTTTCAAGCCCATAGCCGCCACCAAAACGAGCATGGCGAGAAATACCACTGCGAGTTTCCTGGACATGTTGCCTCCGGGGATGAACGACACCCAGAGACACTCTATCCCTAACTACAGGGATGTCAAGTAGCTCGCGCTACGGACCTGTTCCGTATCGGTACACACCTACCCGTCCCACCCTTTCGCCTCGCCTTCTCCTAGCGCCGGTGGGACCGTAAGTTCGCTACTTACGCAGGATAGGTTTTGGGACTTGTAGGGTCAACGGTACGGTAGTACTAGAAACGATAGGACTTACTAGTAGGCGCCTTCTCATTTGCGCCGTGAGCAGAAACACGCCCCGTTATAGAATTCCCATTTAAGGTGGAATCTGAAAAGCCTGCATGGCTTGTCCCGCAGGAACGCTTGACACGTTTGCGACCGACTTCGTAGCATGAAAGAATTGTATTTATGCCGGCGTAGCTCAGTGGTAGAGCGAGGGTCTCATAATCCCTAGGCCGTGGGTTCGATTCCCTCCGCCGGCACCACACTTTCCACGATATCTCTCAGAACATTAATCGGTGCCAATCCATGCTGGAGGCCACCGTCTCGAGGGCTGGGCGAATAATGTATACTCTGCGCGTTCGGCGTGATCCAGTTTGCGCTGGGCCATCGAATTCCAAAATCCTTATTTGCCGGAGGTTCTCGTGGCGCTCGCGCTCATCCGAAGCGGAAAGGTTTGCCTCGCACTTCTGATGGTTTTGTGCTTGGTTTCGACGGCACACGCTCAGCAACCAGACTCGGATTCGGATGAAGAGGGCCAATTTCGATTCCGCTTTGTTGGTCCGCGCGTTGGAAACCGCATTGCCTCTGTGGCTGGAGTGCCCGGCGATCCGAGCACGTACTACGCGGGCGCTGCTTCCGGCGGTGTATGGAAATCGACCGACGGCGGCAACCGTTGGACTCCGATTTTCGATAAGCAGCCCGCCGCAGCGATTGGCGCGCTCGCGGTCGCGCCAACTGACCCCAGTGTAGTGTGGGCAGGAACAGGCGAGGCTTGGGTCATCCGCGATAGCGATGTGATCGGCAATGGAATCTACAAATCCACGGACGCCGGAAAGACCTGGACCAATATGGGGCTGCAGGAGACCGGTCGCATTGGCCGAATCATCGTTCATCCCTCGAATCCCGATGTTGTTTTTGCCTGCGCGCTTGGACGCGCGACTGGCCCGCAGCAGGAGCGCGGTGTCTTCCGCACAGTGGACGGCGGCCAGCACTGGGAACGTGTGCTTTTTGCTGGAGAGAATATCGGTTGCTCTGGTCTTTCCATGGATCCGCACAATCCGCGTGTGCTCTTTGCCGGAATGTGGCAACTGGAAATGCATACCTGGGCTGAATTTAGCGGCGGCCCGGGCAGCGGGGTGTATGTCTCGCGCGACGGTGGAACGAAGTGGACGCGGATCGAAGAGCACGGCTTGCCTCATTCTCCGCTCGGCAAGATTGACGTCGCCGTTGCGCCAACAAACTCGAACCGCATCTTCGCGTTGATTCAGACCAAAGACCAAGGTTCGGTATGGAGATCGGACGACGCAGGCTCGCGCTGGAAGGCCGTCAATTACCAGAGAGCATTGATTGGGCGGGCCGGATACTACATCAGAATTGCCGTCTCAACGGGAAATGATAACGAAGTCCTGGTGGCGAACAGCTCTTTTCATCAGTCGCTAGATGGCGGTCAAAATTTTCAAGAGGTTCGCTGGGGCGGAGACACGCACGATATCTGGATTGACCCTAGAAATCCCGATCGCTTTGTGATCACGGACGACGCCGGACTGATTATCACCACCGTGCACGGGCGCGGCTTTCACCGCGTTACTTTGCCGATCGGCCAGATGTACCACGTAGCTGTCGACAACCAGATTCCTTACTACTTCTATAGCAATATGCAGGATGACGGAAACATGCGTGGGCCCAGCGTGCCTATCGATTCACAAGAAACGGGGTGGGATCGTCACATGGGCGGCTGTGAATCTGGCTTTACAATCCCGGACCTCGCTGATCCCAATGTCGTGTGGGCCACATGTTATGGGGACGAAGTGACCCGCTGGGATGCACGAATCAAAGCGGCGCGCTCCGTAAGCCCCTATCTTCATACGCTGGATGCACCGCCGACGGACATTAAATATAGGTGCCACTGGACCTCTCCTCTAGCCGTTGATCCTTTCGATCACAACGTCGTTTACTACGGATGCCAAGTCATTTTCAAGACGACGAATGGCGGCCAAAGTTGGACGGTAACCAGTCCAGATCTCTCGACGCAGGACCCAAGCCGCATCGTTTCCTCGGGCGGAATTGTGGGGGACAACCTTGGCCAGTTTTACGGAGAGGTCGTTTTCGCCATCGCACCCTCCAAAATTCAAAAAGGTCTGATCTGGGCGGGTACGAACGATGGTCAGGTCTGGTATACGAAAGACGGTTCTGCCAACTGGACAAATGTCACCAAGAATATTTCTGGGTTGCCTCCCTGGGGAACGATCACCAGCATTGCTCCTTCGACTTTCGATGCGGGCACTGCTTATATCGCCGTCGATTTTCACATGATGGATAACCGGGATCCTTTCATTTACGAGACAACAGATTTCGGCAAGACCTGGAAACCGATCAGTAGCAATTTGCCAAAGCACCCTTTGGCTTACGTGCGAACAATCGCTGAAGATCCAAACTGCGCAGGTTTGTTATTTGCAGGTACGGGGAACGGTCTGTATTACTCGCTCGATGATGGAGGGCACTGGACCGCCCTGCAGGCCGGCCTTCCTCATGCTCCGGTAACTTGGGCAGTTGTGCAGAAAGAGTTTCACGATCTGGTGATTTCCACCTACGGGCGCGGACTCTACATTTTTGACGACATTACGCCTCTTGAACAGCTTGCAAAGAACCACTTCGATGCTCCTACTGTACTTTTCGAGCCGCGTCCCGCTCACCGCTTTGTCCGCGGCGGGCAGGCCATGCTCAATTTTTCGCTGAAATCAGTGCCCAAAGATCCAGTGGAAATCGAGATACTGGGGCCAGATGGAAAAACGATTCGCAAACTCAAGACGAAGGCCCTTGTCGGAATCAATCGCGTAAAGTGGGACATGCATTACGAGTCCCCCCGGTTGATCGCGCTCCGTACGGCGACATCCGACAATCCACACATTTGGCAGGAACCGCGCTTCCGCGACGAGGATTCTCGGCCCATAACGCACTGGGGAATTAGGCCGGCAGAAGTCGGCCCCTTGGTCGCTCCCGGCAAGTACTCCGTTCGCCTGACCGTGGCGGGTCAATCGTTCACTCAGGCGCTGACGATACTACCCGACCCGCGCATTCCAACTTCGGAAGCGGACATTGAGTCGTCCGTGAAGACGCAACTTCGAATCCGTGACGACATTACCCGCGCATCCGACACGTTCAATCAAATCGAGTGGTTGCGGAAGCAAATCGAGGTCATCGAAACAATGCTTCGCCCGCCCAAGAAAAAAGAAAAGGAAAGACCGCCGTCCGCCGAACCGGATGACTTTGACGAACCAGAGCCCGCACCGGCAGAAGACGATGCGCAGTCCAAGCACAAGGCTGAGCTCTTGAAGACTGTCGAGGAAATGGACAAAAAGCTACAAACCATAGAGTTCAAGCTAGTGACGCCCTCGCAAATCAACAGCGACGACAAATATTTTGTTGAGGCTGACAAGGTTTATCTCAACCTGATTTGGCTCAACGCCGAGGTTGGCACTGGAGGCGGGGATGTCGCGGGCGGAGCAGACTTTGCCCCGACCGACACGGCTTTAGACTTGCTTCAGACGATAGAAGCTGAACTTACCGGAGCGGTCGCGGACTATCACAAGCTCATCGAACAAGATCTTCCCTCGTTCAACCACGCTCTGATCGAAAATAACCTCGCGGCCGTAACCTCCGCCGTCGCGGCTCCAAGTAAAAATGAGAAGTAAAAGCCGAGCACTTTCTCGCGGCTACGCAGCCCGAGTCGCCACTGAGAGAATACCTCCAAAGAGGCACTGAATTCGCAAGCGCTTGCTCGCCCGCCTGGCGTTTTGATTGACAGGCATACGATTGTCTGGGAAGGATGGCAGCTCAAGTGGCCGACTCCAGCTTTATTTCCTCTTTACCGCAGACGGTCGTCTATGTGAACCCCACTGCGGGAGGCGGGCGCGCGCTCTCTTGTCTCCCGCGAATTCGAAGAGTGTTCGAGGCGGCCTCCCTTCACGCAGAATTTATCTTCATCCAGAGCGCTGGCGACCTCGAGTCGAACGCGCTCGCCGCCATAAACGGCGGCCAACGGCTTTTGCTTGCCTTCGGCGGCGACGGCACGTTTCAGGCTTTGGTGAACGCGGCATACGGTTCTGACGCTATTTTGGGAGTTTTGCCAGCAGGTGGCGGGAATGATTTTGCCGCCGCCCTCCAATTGCCAAATGATCCGGTGGCAGCAGCCCAAGCAGTTCTGCGGGCGCAGCCGAGGCGAGTGGATCTGGCGCGGGCGCGCACTGCGGACGGTCGAATGCGCTTCTATTTGGGTGGGGGAGGATTGGGAGTAGATGCCGAAGCAGCGCGGCACGCAACCGGGGTTTTCCGTCGCTGGCCCGGGAGGTCTCGTTACATCGCGTCAGCGCTGCGAGCATTCTGCACCAGTCGCGCCATTGGTGTGAGAGCGGAATTTCCGCAGAGCGACTTGCCTCCTTTGGAGGTCAACTCTCTACTGGCTGCCGTGCTAAATACGCCGACCTACGGCGCTGGAATTAGGCTCGCGCCCGATGCACGGCTGGACGATGGCTGGCTCGATGTCGTGATCGTGGAAGACCTTAGTGTTTTCCAGGTTTTGGCGCTGTTGCCGCGATTATTGATGAGCGGCGAGCTTCGAACGCCGCATATCAAACGGCTCCGGGTTCAGGCTGTGAAGTTCACAACAGATCGGCAGTGCATGTTCCACGGAGATGGCGAGATCCTGGGTCCCACACCTGTGAAAATTGAAGTAGTGCCAGGGGCGGTGCGAGTTTTGGCGCCTGCGCAAAATTAGTTTTCAGCGGACCCCACCGCGCATTCTCAGGGCGTATTTTTGTGGAGTACCTTGCGTCGAATATCCGGCCAGAATTCCTTCATCTCGTTAGAAAGACCATCCCAAAGAATCAGCAGCCCAAACGTGGAAGCGTTTCGCGCTGCTGTACGATCTTCTGCTGGATGATAAATATTGGAGAGTGCGGCCGCCACGGCATTGCCCGCCGACTCGGAGATGTTAAATCGATCATGTCCGGAATCCGTGCGCGTGACAAACAGCCGATTGATCCCATGATAGGCGCGATGCGCGAAGCTGCCTTTTCCCATCTGGTAGTAGCGAGGATCTTCATGCAGCAAACTCGGGAAAACCGCGGTCGTCATGTAGGTGCCAATGCTGTTATCGGCGAACGACTCGCCATAGCGTTTCCCATAGGCTCCCCAGCCTTGTCCCCAGGACGCTGGATCATTTTTCGCCTGGGCCACCGCGGCGAGCGCACCGTTGAAAGGATATGCGGCCCAGTCGAATACACCCGCAGTTGCGAGCCGAAATTTTTGCCCGGTCGTAAGCGGCGGGAGAGTCTTAGTGGTCTCCACAGTTCCGTAATTCGGGAGCACCTCGAAAATACGATCGTTTACAGTTCCGGTTTCTTTCTCCAGCTTGCTCTTCCCAATCTGATCATCTGCCGTTTTGTTATCCTGCTCTACTTTCGCGTCCTTGGTCTTATCTGACTGTGACTCGGCTGGAGCAGCCGCTGGTGGTGGAGGTTGTGGTTGTTGCGCAAGCGTTGGTGGAACTATAAAGACTAGGGAAAACAAGATTCGTAGAAACAAATGGCTCGGCCTCCCGATGATGCTATCCACTCAGAACTCCAATTCTCTTTAGGGATTAAGGGATTGTCGAAAAATGGGCTGACCGAGTTTCCAGAAAGCCATGCTCCAACTTAGATTCTCCGTTGTCCAAAATGGTTTCATCCGAATATCATCCGCGTTTTACTGCCTTTTTACTCTTCAGCGGGCGGTTCTCGCAGAGGAAAAACAGGATCGGCCGGTTTCCTGTGGCCAGGTGTGCCACTCTAGCCTTCACCTGTCAAAATTCCGGCCAATTCCCGTAATTAACAATACAGAGAAACGCGTGCGATCCGATGCTCTCAATCTTTCTTCTTTTCGATTTTCAGATTCAGCGTGATGTCCTTGCGGCTGTCAAAACTCGAAACCGTACGAGTAGGCGATTTGGAGCCTTCTCTTTCCGCGTGGATTTCGTAGTCAGCATTTGGGTCTAGCCCGCTAAAGCGGTACTTGCCCGTGCTATCCGTATAAGAACTGCGTACGACATTTGTCCGAGTGTTCTTCAGGAAAACAACGCTCTCCGAAACGGGGTTCTCGGATTTGTCCTGTACTATTCCGTGGACCGTGCGGAGCTGCGCTTCGCGCTTGGCATCTTGCGCTACGGCCGTTGCGCACGCCAATACGAGAAATACCGCCATAAGAAGGAATCGCTTTGGCGCATTCATTTCTTCGTTCCCCCTGCAGATTCCATTCGAAACACTATACGTGCTTCGCTAACGCCTGTCTTCGCATTCAGCTCACGTGTTTGGTCCGCGAATCCCTTGGCGTGGATCACCACCTCATAGTCCGAACCCTGCGGCACGCGCACTGCAAACTCACCCCGTGAATTTGTATAGCTATCCCAGCGGTATTTTTTCTCGTTGCTCCTTCTAATCCGCAACTCCACACCCGGAAACGCATAACCCTTGGGATCGAAGATGGTACCGATGATCAGAAATTCGTCAGCATGACTGTACTTCTGTTTCTGCGGCTTCTCGGGAGCCGGTGGCTGAGAGGCAGTCGGGGCCGGTGGAGCTGCGGGCGCAGGCTCCTGCGCCCGGAAAAAGGCCGGAGCAAAACAAACTGATAACGCCGCCATTCCCACGACAACAAACCACCGGGGACTCTTCACAAGTCCACTCCTGTCAAATTAGATGCTTGCGCGGAGGATTGGGGATGCTGGACGAGCGGTCGAAGCCGACTACTCTTCGTCCTCTTCTTCTTCCTCGTCATCCTCCTCGTCGTCTTTAAGGAGGTCGCCGTTTTCTTTGGCCTCATCTTCCTCGTCATCATCATCTTCTTCATCGAGGTCGTCGGAGATGAGGTTCAGATGCACGGGATGCGTCTGCGAAACCTCAAGCTCGGATTCGCATTCAGGACAGCTCAGGATTTCGCCTTCTTCGACTTCGTCTTCGTCCACATCAATTTCGGTGGAACACTCAGGGCAGCGGATCACGGCTCCATCCTCCGTAGAAATGTTCGCAGGGCGGGGCCCTACAGGTTGTGCCGCCGCCACCATGGCGTATTATATACCGCGTTGTCCTAAGTCAACGCTAATGCGCGGAGCGGCTGCTTGGATTGTAAACCGCCCGGGGCAGATTTCCTAAAGTGACCTCTTCCCGCGAATATCCCGAGCGTCCCGTCGTCGGTGTTGGTGGCGTGATCATCGAGAATGGACGCGCCCTGCTCATCCGCCGCGGCAGCGAGCCTCTCCGCGGCGAATGGTCCATTCCTGGCGGTACCCTCGAACTCGGAGAGTCTCTGCAAGAAGGTGTCGCGCGTGAGCTACGTGAAGAAACTGGACTAGACGTGCGCGTGCTTGAGCTCATTGAGGTCTTCGACCGTATATTTCCAGACGATGGCTCACGGACTCCCGAAAGAAAACAAAAACCTCGCTTTCATTTCGTCATCGTGGACTATTTGTGCGAGCGCATTAGCGGAGAACCACACGCCGGAAGTGATGTGACCGACGTGGCTTATGCCAGCAAAGACGAACTCGGCCAGTATCACTTGACTGAGACTGCGACACACGTCCTCAAGAAAGCATTTGCTATGGCTCTTGCGCGAGCTTCAGTGCAACGATTCTAGCCGTGTGGCGCGAGCAATAAGCCTCTTTGCCACTGCTCCTCAAGGTGCCTTGGCAATCTCTATGCTTCCGTTCGAATTGGTCAGCTGCAACTGGCAGCCTCCCGCTCCGATCGTCCCGTTCAGCGAATCTCCTCCAATATTTCCCGTCGCCGTGACCGGCAACTCGGAGGAAACTCTCCCGAAAGAGGTCCGTGCGGCCAGGTTGTAGCCAATGCCATCCGGGACGCGAACGTGGATGGACGAGAAGGACGTCTTGAGAGAGATGTCCCGGCAACCGCTGGCAGGACGCACGGCGAGAACGGAAATCGCTCCGTTCTGATTGTCCACCCGGATGCGACCCCCTATGGATTCCAGCGTCACTCCTGCGAAGGATGTATTCACGCTGACGTCGCCTTTCACATTTCGCGCGGTAACCGAGCCA
>Ga0209446_1000146_pt1 | contig 17679 bp, 17 predicted proteins | sample BogFormECP04_OM2_FD_188242 | JGI IMG/M metagenome (GOLD analysis project Ga0209446, IMG submission 188242) | Bog forest soil microbial communities from Calvert Island, British Columbia, Canada - ECP04_OM2 (SPAdes) (version 2) | ecosystem: Environmental > Aquatic > Freshwater > Wetlands > Bog ... | reverse complement strand
TTTGGAAGTCGAGGTCTCGGAGCGAAGAAACCGTAATCGCATATTGACGCTCGGGATAGGAGATCTCGTAGTTCGGGCCGGACTGCCCGAAGGCAGCGGACGCAACGCCGACAAATATACAACCAATGGCAAAGAGTCCAAACCTCAGCTTATCCATTCATTGGTACCTTCACGCCCGCCTTCGCGGCAAACTCCTTCGCCTCGGAATAGCCCGCGTCTACGTGCCGAATCACGCCCATGCCGGGATCAGTCGTCAGCACGCGTTCGATGCGCTTGGCCATCTCGTCGGTGCCGTCGGCGACCGTGACTTGCCCGGCATGCTGCGAATAGCCGATGCCCACGCCGCCGCCATTGTGAATAGAAACCCATGACGCGCCGCTCGCCGTATTCACGAGCGCATTGAGCAGCGGCCAGTCGGCTACGGCGTCGGAACCATCGAGCATGGACTCCGTTTCACGATACGGGGAAGAGACCGAGCCGCAATCGAGATGGTCGCGCCCCATCACCACCGGCGCTTTCAACTCGCCGCGCGCGACCAGTTCATTCAGCGCGAGGCCGAATTTGTCACGCTCGCCATAACCCAGCCAGCAAATCCGCGACGGCAGCCCCTGAAACTTCACGCGTTTCTGCGCCAGCTTGATCCAGCGCGTCAGGTGCTCATCATGCGGAAACATTTCGAGGACAAGCTGGTCCGTCCGCGCGATGTCCGAAGCTTCACCCGAAAGCGCCGCCCAGCGGAATGGCCCTTTCCCTTCGCAAAAGAGCGGGCGGATATACGCCGGCACAAATCCCGGAAAGTCGTAAGCATTCTTGACGCCATGTTCGAACGCAAACGTTCGAATATTGTTGCCGTAATCAAACGTGACGGCGCCAAGCTTCTGCAAATCGAGCATCCCCTGGACGTGCTGCGCCATCGCGCCAAGCGCGCGTTTGCGATACTCCTGCGGATTATTTTTGCGCAGCTCCAGCGCGGCTTCGAGCGACATGCTATTCGGCACATAGCCGCCAATGGGATCGTGCGCGCTCGTCTGGTCGGTCAAGAGATCGGGCACAACGCCGCGCTTCGCCAGCTCCGGAATCAAGTCGGCGCAGTTGCCCACCAACCCGACAGAAGTAGCCTCGCGTTTGCGGACGGCATTTTTCAAAATGCGCAGCGCCTCGTCGAGGCTCGTCACCATGACGTCGCAATAGCCGCCCTTCACGCGCCGCTTGATGCGCTCCGGGTCGACGTCAATCCCAAGAAACGCCGCGCCATTCATCGTCGCGGCCAGTGGTTGCGCACCGCCCATCCCGCCCATGCCCCCGGTCACGACAAGTTTGCCCGCTAGGTCTCCGCCAAAATGTTTTCGAGCCGCCGCAGCAAATGTTTCGTAGGTGCCTTGCAAAATTCCCTGCGTGCCGATGTAAATCCAGCTGCCCGCGGTCATCTGCCCGTACATCATCAGCCCCGCCCTGTCCAGTTCGTTGAACTTTTCCCAGTTGTTCCAGTGTCCCGTCAGGTTGGAATTGCAAAGAAGGACGCGCGGCGCATACTCATGCGTGCGAAAAACCGCAACCGGCTTGCCCGATTGCACCAAAAGTGTCTCATCCGATTCCAGCGCCTTCAGCGACCGCACAATCGCGTGAAAGCACTCCCAGTTGCGCGCCGCTTTCCCGGTCCCGCCGTAAACCACCAAATCTTCCGGCTTCTCGGCAACTTCCGGGTCGAGATTGTTCATCAACATACGCAAGGCCGCTTCCTGCTGCCACCCTTTGCAGGAAAGCGTCGTCCCCCGCGCAGCACGAAAGGGCCCTCGCGACAAAGCTCCGTCAGCCACTGTTCCGGAAAGCGTAGCGCTCATGCAGAAACTCCGCGTTTCATCTTAACGCAGCGCCACTTTCCGCACCACACCGGCTCAGCGCACTAGGCCGCCGCGTTGGCCATGCCCAGTATTGGGTTATTCCGTCAGTTTCGGGATATCCGACTTACGAGGAGTTATCAGGTCGGGGCTGTCTCGCGGCGTCGAGTCTCAACTCTTTTTTTGTTGTGGTTCAATAAGCACATGGCTTCTGCAAAGCAATTGGCCACCTTTGAAAAATTGCAAGAATTCTTCCGCTCGGAGGTCCAGGCAGAAGTACGGTCTGGCTCGCAGGTATTTCGCGGGTACCAGAGTCCCGCGTCGTCGATAAATTGCGATATTACGGTTTGCTGAGCGAAAGCGACAAGCTTGCCTTCCTCGACTGTCTCGCGTACTGGGCCAGCGCCTACTACGGCTTTGTCATCAATTTGCCCCGGATGAGCCTTACGAACCATCCCTTCTTTTCCAAATGGTCTCAGGGGCCGAGCTGGAACTGGGATTTTGATAATCACGCTCTAAGGCCCTTCGGCCACTATGAAACGGATGTGCTCGGGAATTACTGTTGCAAAAGCGGAGGAAAGAACTTTTCTGATCATGTGGATTTTGGGAGCCGACTCGCTCAATTGCGCTATTGTGTGGCGCGGCCCGAATTTAAAGGCGTGCACCCGCTTTCGCAATTCGGGTTTGAGCGAGCGATGGGTTTTGGCTTGGGGAACTGGGACTACATCGTCGAAGAAAATGTTGATGGAGTATTTTCCTTGTTTGCCAAAATCGTCCAATTCAGTTTTGACCCTCCGGATAGAATACGTGCCGCCACGAAATAGTGCGGCATGCGGCGCAGGTTTCGGTTTTGCAGCGCAAGCGCCAGACAAACGCAGTAATCGAAAACCGTCCCGCCACCAGTACTCGAGTTGGATTGCGCGCCGAAATGGCCTAGGGTAGAGTCAAGGATTCCGATGAACTACGGCACGCTTCCCTCGCGATTGCTCAACGCGGTCGACTCCATGTCGAACCCCCGCGCGCAGATGTTTCGCAGCGCGGATGGTTGGAAGCCGATCGCGTCCGAAGAACTCCTGCGCCGCGTCGCAGGGCTTTCCACGGCATTTGTCGAACTCGGCGTGAAGCCCGGCGACCACCTCGGTCTCTTCGCTGCCAACCGTCCGGAATGGCACATCGCCGACTTTGCCATCACGGGCGCGGGCGGCGTCACCGTTCCCATCTACTTCAACGAATCGCCTGAACGCATCACCTACATTCTGAAACACTGTGGCGCGAAATTCGTCTTCGCGGCGGGCACAGCGCAAATGTACAAACTCCAGGCCGTGCGCTCACAGCTGCCTGAGTTGGAACAGATCATCCTCGCGGATTGCGGATCAGACTTGCCGCCAGATTACCTCCGTTACGAAACGCTGATTGCGACGGCAGGCGGCGCCGATGTCGCGGCTTACCGAATGCGCGCATCGCAGGTCCTGCCGGGCCAGCTGGCCTCGATCATCTACACCTCCGGCACGACAGGCGAACCCAAGGGCGTCATGCTAACGCACACAAACTTTTGTTCGAACGTCACGGACTCCTGCGCCAACGTGAAATTCGACTCTACGGATGACGTTGCCATCTCCTTCCTTCCGCTTGCCCACGTCTATGGCCGCACGCTCGACTATGCTCATCTTTTTCACGGTGTCACGATCGCTTACGTCGAGGCCGTCGAGCATGTCGCGCAAGCCCTCCTCGAAATTCAACCAACGCTTCTTGCCGCCGTGCCGCGCGTCTTCGAGAAAATCTATACACGCGTCATGGAGCAGGGCAGCAAGCAGACTGGCTATAAACGAAAGATCTTTGACTGGGCAATGGAAATCGCAGGCCGTTCGGCTTTATGGCGTTCTGGGGAAAAGAACACCGGTTCGCAAGTAAAGCTCGCCTGGGGTCTGGCCGACAAGCTCGTTTACTCGAAGATTCGCGAAGGAACCGGCGGAAAGTTGCGCCTGGTTTTTTCCGGCGGTGCGCCGCTTGCGAAAGAGCTTGCCGAGTTTTTCTGGGCGGTAGGAGTTCCGATTTACCAGGGTTACGGTCTGACGGAAACGGCCCCGGTTCTCACATCAAACTATCCGCAGAACAGAATGGGCAGCTCAGGCAAGCCGATTCCCAACGTCGAGCTTCGCATCGCGGATGACGGCGAAATCCTCGCCAAAGGCCCCTGCGTCATGCAGGGCTATTACAAAAGCTCGGAAGCCACACGCGAAGTGCTAAGCGCCGACGGCTGGTTCAGCACCGGGGACATCGGCTACCTCGACAAAGACAACTATCTATTCATCACCGACCGAAAAAAAGATCTCATCAAGACCGCCGCGGGCAAGTTCGTCGCTCCGCAGCCTATCGAAAACGCGCTGAAGACCAGCCCCTTCATCCTGAATGCCATGGTTGTCGGCGACAAACGAAAATTCGTTTCGGCGCTGATCGTGCCGAATCCCACAACTGTCGCCGCGAAAGCCGCGGAGCAGGGAATCAAGTTTTCTTCGAACAAGGAAATGGGTGCGCATCCCTTCGTGCGCCAACTCATCGAAGCCGAAGTGAAGCGTCTGACCGCGAATCTCGCACAATATGAATCCATTAAACGCTTTGCCCTCCTGACCGAGGACTTCACGTTTGACAACGGCGGCCTCACCTTCACTCTAAAGCTCAGACGCCGCGTGGTAGAACAGCAACTTCACGACGTCATCGAGGGCCTCTACGCCGACGTCTCCGAGCCCCGCCCCATTCTGCAAAACTAACACCCGAGATCTCGAGTGCGGCAGCCCTGCTGCCGCTTTTCCCGGAGACTCGCACGACTGCATATTTCGCGAAGCTTAATAGCTTAGGTATACTCCTAATTCTAAAAGCCTTGGCGCTTGACAACCCTGAGCGATTGGCAATTTTCACAACTTTGCCTCCGCCCTTCCTGTCTTTGCAGCTTTCGCTCTTGGCAAAATGTACGCATCAGCGTACTATAGCTATTGGGTAATACTGTGGTTCTTACCGGGGAGCGCCACCAATCTCCAGATTGGCGTTTTTTTGTTTTTTGGAGTCGTTCCCGGCCTAAACTCTTTATCAGCAACACTTACGAAACACCGGTTCTGCCGAGTGCTATTGCGCAAATGAGTTCTTTAGAATCCTACATCTACAAGGCGTCCCGCAGGTGTTGATTCTAAGAGGGTTACGACTATTCCTAAATCTTTTGGAATCAATGTTTACAAAAAAACCCGGGAGGGGCTAGTTATGGTTAACCAAAAATTGCCTCCCGGGTCGCAGCGTGCATCACCCTAATTTGTGGGGCGTCGCTAGGGCCGGCTGGTTCTCGCCGAGCGCTTCCAAGGATTTTGTAGTTTATTGATTTTCTCTTCAGGGAACTGTCGGACCTGCGAGTCGAGCGTCTTTACGATTTGTCGCCAGGCCCACGGAGGTCTAAAATCCCAGTGGGGATACCAATGTCAGATGAACTAATCATAGCTGGCCGCGCCTTTAAATCCCGCTTGATCGTGGGAACGGGCAAATACCGCAGCTTCCCGGAAATGGCTCGCGCTCACGCCGCGTCTGGCGCGGACATGGTGACGGTCGCCGTCCGCCGCGTAAATCTCACCGACCGCTCCAAAGAATCGCTTCTCGATTATATCGATCGCGAAAAAATCTTCATCTTGCCCAACACGGCCGCTTGTTACACCGCCGACGAAGCCATTCGCACCGCACGCCTCGCCCGCGAAGTCGGCCTCTCCAATTGGGTCAAGCTGGAAGTCATCGGCGACCAGCAAACTCTTTTCCCCGATACCGAGCAACTCATCGAAGCCACGCGCGTCCTCGTAAAAGAAGGCTTCGTGGTTCTCCCCTACACGAATGACGACCTGATCGCCGCGCGCAAACTCATCGACGCAGGCGCCGCCGCCGTCATGCCGCTCGCCGCGCCCATCGGCTCGGGACTCGGTATTCAAAACCCTGCCAACCTGCGCATCCTTCGCGAACGCATCACCGAAGTCCCCATGATTGTCGACGCAGGGGTAGGCACAGCTTCCGATGCCGCCGTAGCGATGGAATTAGGCGCCGATGGCGTTCTGATGAACACAGCCATCGCCGAAGCTGCCGACGCTGTCCTGATGGCCGAAGCCATGCGCGAAGCCGTCTCCGCCGGCCGCAAAGCGTGGCTCGCCGGCCGTATGCCGAAGCGTCTTTACGCTTCCGCTTCCAGTCCCCTCAGCGGCGTGGTCCGCTGATTTAGTTTTTCGAAGTGGGCGCGTTCTGCGTAGGCTCTGCTTCCAATGGATTCCAGAGCGCCCGCTCGAGGAACTGCCGCTCTGTGCCCGCCAAAATGAATTGAGGAGACGAAATGTAGTCCGTCTCCTCAAAAAACTTTTGCGCGGTCTGTCTAAGGTCGGGCCTGATGGCTTCTCTCTCAGCCTAAGCTGATCAAGATTAGTATTTCCCAGGGTGATTGTGACGCCAGTTCCAGTATTCGCGTTGCTGTTCTCTGCTCAGCCGATTGTAGTCGCGATACTCGTAATGACGTTCCCCGATCCATACGCGGTACGCCCCTATCTCGCCATTATTCCAGGTGTGGTAATCCGCGCGATATTCGTCGTAGTAACGCGTGTGCGCGGCGCATCCGCTTGCCAACACCGGCGCAATCATCGCAGCAGCCAGCACTAGGGGCCCCAGCAATCCCTTTATTCGGAACATTTCGCAATCCTCCCTAGGATTCGCAGCTTCTCATCGCTGTCTTTCGTTGACGATACAGCGATTCTTGTAAAGTCCCCGGAGAATCACGGGGCACTTATCGTCAGCTATTTATAAAACACGGGAAGCGCGACCAAGTTGCGATTTGCACCGAATTTTTTCTGGAAAGTTTAGTGTGGGAACGGAATGCAGCTATGCCTGCGCTGCTTTTCTTGCCTGTTCGGCATCGTAGCTTTCGCCGTAAATCGAAGGCACCTTTGCTCCCATACTTCGCAAGTAGGAGCTCAATTGACCGCGATGATGAATAGTGTGGTGCGCTCCAAACATCAAAAAGGTTACCGCTGGCCGTTGAAAGAGCCCGCGAAAATCCACGATCTTCATCAACTGTTCGCTCGTCAATTTCGACAACGCATCCAGTCTCTCGGTATAGGCCCGCTCATACCAGGCTGCGATTTCGGCCGGTGTCTTCAGCTCCGCGGGAAGGAGCGCGCCAGTTTCAAACTTTCCATTGATCACGGTATCTGCAAATCGCACGTCCGCCGCCGCGATGTGCCTCACCAACTCCATCGCGGTTTTGGATATCGGGTCTGGCCGGTAATCCGCCTTGTCGGCTGGCACCGCTTCGATGATTTTCTTCGTGACTTGGCTTTCATTTTTCAACGCCGGAAGGTAAAGACCGTGCAACAAAAACGTCGCATTATCCGCAGTCATCTCTTTCATTGTTTGTTCCTCTCTCGTACCTGACAGGTTTGGCCCGCTTCGACCTTCCCTTGGATGCACTATCCCACAACACGTTTCATCGCGCACCCCAAAGTCTTCTAGTACCCGTTTCGTACCGTACAGCTAGCCATAACTGTTCGTACGGTCAGGATATTAGCAGCACACAGCGTCGCGGCTCTCTCCATTGTTGAAGCGCACCCGCTCCTCATAATTGTTTACAGACAAACGAAGGATGGTCGGCTTTCATGCATCTCACTTTTGCCAAAAGAGTCTGCGAATGCCCAGTCTGCGAAAGCTCGTCGGTGCGCAGGTCCATGAGAAAGGGTTTCGTCGAGCGTATCTGGTTCCGATTCGCCTTCGTTTGGCCCTATCGCTGTGACGATTGCGACTCGCGCTTCTGGGGTTTCCGCCGTTATTATCAGGCGTCAGACCGCTCGTTTGTCTGACGGCTCTTCCGCTTCGCACAAGAATTCCGCAGCGCTATCGCCTGAAAGTTTTCTTGGGCGCTGTTGCGCTCGGCAACGGGATTCTAGTCTCATTCATATCGAAGCGTCTGAATCGGGTCCACCTTCGTCGCGCGCCTCGCCGGTATGTAGCAGGCTGCCAGCGCGACTCCGAAAAGCACGGCCGTCACGCTGGCAAATGTCGCCGGGTCGGTCGGGGGCACTGCAAAAAGCAGGCTCGCCATCAGTCGTGTAAGGAAAACCGCCAGGAGCAGGCCGAACGCAACACCTATCGCGATCATACCCGCGCCCTGCTTCATGACCAGCCCGAGCACGTCGCCCGTTTGCGCGCCCAGCACCATGCGCAATCCAAATTCTTTCGTCCGCCGCGCCACCGAGTACGAGACCACTCCGTAGATCCCCACCGTCGCAATGGCCAGCGCGACCGTGGAGAAAAGCGTCAGTAACAACGTCAGAAACCTTGGCCGCGCCTGCGCCCGGGAAAGCACATCTTCCATGAGTCTCACATCCGCAAGCGGCAGCGATGGATCGATATCGTTTATCTGTTGCCGGACTTCTCCCGCCAAGGATCGCGGATCGCCTCCCTGCGCTCTCATGACCACGAACATGTCCGTATTGCCCTCACCAGCAGGCTGCCGGTAAGGCAGATACAACTCGGTTCCCGCCGGGCGGTCGAGGCCAGCGTTCTTCACATCGTCCACGATTCCGATGACGGGGCACCATTCTTTGGTTCCGCCCGGACGGATGCGCCGCCCTATGGGGTTTTGGTTCGGCCAAAAAGTAGACGCCATCGCTTTGTTGATAATGACGACCTGTGGCGCATCTTTTCCGTCGCGGTCGTCAAACAGACGGCCATCCATCAGCCGGATGCCCATCGTCGCGAAATAGTCTTTGCTCACCGACTGATAAAAATCCACATTTTGGATCGGCCCATCCTTCGTCATCACGAATCCTTCAATCTCCGTGTCGTTCATATTCGGAGGCCGCATGGGCGCCAATCCCGAAACCAACGCGGCGGACTGCACTCCAGGCAGACTCGTCAGTCGTCCGTCCAATCGCGTCCAAAAATCCGTGATTTTTGCATTGTCGGTATACGTTCCGCTCGGCAGCGACACGCGCATCGTAATTACGTTGTCGGGGCGAAGGCCGGTGTGCACCTCCTGCAGCTTCCAAAAGGCCCGCAACATCAACCCGCAGCCGATCAACAGCACCAAAGCCATCGCCAATTCGCCCGCGACCAGCGCGCGGCGGAATAACTGCGCGCCCGCTGCGGCCGTCGTGCTACCTGCCGTGTCCTTCAAAGACTCGGAAATTCCGCTCATAATCAGCGGCGCAAGCGGCGCCAAGCCAAAAGACACCCCGGTCACCAGGCTCATCACCAGCGTAAACGCGAGTACTCGCCAGTCCATGGCGATTTCATCGGCGCGCGGTATTCCACCGGCGTTTGTGAGCTGAACCAGACGCACCCCTCCAAATGCCAACGCCACGCCCAGCAGGCCTCCGCAGAGCGACAGCAAAATTCCTTCGGTCACAAATTGCCGCGCCAGTCGAGCCAGGCTTGCCCCTAGAGCGCCTCGAATCGCAATTTCTCTGCGCCTTGCCTCAGCCCGCGCCAACAGCAGATTCGCCACGTTCACGCCGGCGATCAGCAGAACAAAAGCCACCGCTCCCAGCAACACGAGCAAAGCTGGTCGCACGCTCGAAACAACTTCTGCCTGCAGCGGAAAACTAACGATCGTGTGATTTTTTGGGTCGAAGCTGTGCGTCTTCGGCGCCCGGTGTTCTCCATAAGACTGCACTAACGCTTCCAGTTCGCCTTGTGCCTGCGCTGCGGATACGCCGGGCTTTACGCGGCCTAGCAGATAGTAGTTGTGTGAGCCGCGTCCGCCTGGCTTCGCCGGGTCGAGCTGCAACGCTGTCCAGACTTGCGGCGGATCCTGTTCCCCAGGGGGAAATTGAAAACCCTTTGGCATGACGCCGATGATCGTGCACTTCAATCCATCCAGCCGCGTATCGCGTCCCACAATATTTGGGTCACCAGCGAATGTGCTTTGCCAGGTCCCATAGGAAATGTCCGCGACAACCGCGGCTCCCGGCACATCATCCGATTGCGAGATCAAACGCCCGTTAATTGGAGACACACCTAGTGTTTCCAGAAGTCCGCCGCTCAGATAAGCCGCTGTAACACGCACCGGCTGCGTTTTGCCGGCAAGATTTGCACTGCCGGCAACCCACGCGTCGAGTGTCGCCCAGGAATGCGTGTCACGCTTCAAATCAATAAATTCCGGCCCGGAAGTCCAAAACCGGTGCAGTCCCCCATTCGGGAACGTTGGAAACTCGGTGTACACGCGTACGAGCTGCTCAGGATGCGCATAGGGAAGCGGCTGAAGCAGCACGGCGTTCACCACGGTGAAAATCCCGGTAGTAGCTCCGATGCCAAGCATCAGGCACAGCACCGCAGCCGTCGTGAATCCCAGGTTCTTGCGCATCATCCGAAGCGCAAACTGGACATCCTGCCGCAACGTTCCCATCAGGAGCCTCCACTACCTATAAGTACGTTCGAATCGGACTTATGTTCCGGCTGTTTGGAATTCTAAACACAACAGACGGCCCAAAGGCGCCTTCGTTCCCTCAACCTGTGACCACCACATCATTCGACCGGTTATACGCGGTTTGTGCTGATCGCACTTCCCTGGAGGAAAGCAGAAGCGAAAGAAATCGGCCTTGTCTCGAGTAGGTTGTGATGCTAAAATGTATCACATGAAGAAAGCCTCCGTTCGCGACCTCCGTTACCGCTTCTCCGTTGTGGAAGATCTCCTCCGCGACGGTCACGAGATCCAAATTACCAAGCGCAAGCGCGTCATAGCTCGTCTTCTGCCCCCCGAGCCTACTGTCCCCGTTGAGATGCCGGACTTCCTCGGTCGCATGAAAAAAATCTTTGGCAAGAAACGCGTGAAAGTCTCCGGCGCGGAACAACTCGCCGCGGAGCGGGAACGCTTTTGATCGTTTACGCAGATACGAGCTTCCTCTTCTCGCTGTACATCTCCGACGCGAATTCCAATGCTGCATCCGCGTTGATGACTCGATTTAAAGCCCCACTTCTCACAACTGACTTCGGTGAATTTGAGTTCACGAACGCAGTAAGCTGGCGAGTTTTCAGAAAGCAGCTTTTGATTGGCGAACAGCGGGCTGTACTCGACGCGTTCGCGAGAGACATCGAAGCAGGCGTCATCCACATCACGCCAACACCCTCGGCAGCTTTTGCGCGGGCCAAGCAGATCGCCAAATCACAGACACCGACCCTCGGCAATCGGGGACTAGACGTCCTGCACGTGGCTTCTGCTCTCATTTTGAGAGCTCGTACTTTCTATACGTTTGACAGCAAACAGACATTGCTCGCGTCTGCCCTCGGCCTCCGCGTTCGATAAAATTCCCGTACGAATGGTCGCTGTTATCCTCTCGGCAAGTTGCATTGCGCGAGTCACCCCGTCCTAAACAAGAAGTGCCAAGTCACATCCACCAACGCATGAACAATCGCCGACGCAAAAATCGAACCCGTTTTCCGCCAAGTCCAACCGTAGAAAATGCCGGCGATCGACGCCAGAATCACGTACCGCCAATTCGGAAATCCCAGGTTCGTAATATGTGAAAAGCCAAACAACATCGACGCCGTCCACCACCCTGCCAAATCGCTTTTGCACGACCGCGACAGCATATTTTGCAGCAATCCACGGAAAAGAAATTCTTCTGGCCAGGCCGTAAAGAAGAAAATCCCCAAGGAAGTAAACAGCAGCGAAGACCAAGCGTGCCATTGCGGCGCGAACGCGATAAAATGCATCGCCGTCCCAAGCGGAATGGCAATGCAGCCAAACACGAGAAAGCTCCCGAGCACGAAAAATCCCCAACGCCGCCCCCACCCTATCGAGTAGCCGATCCCATCCACACGCCGCAACAGAACGAACACAGCCAGCGCAACGTTTACTGCTAGCAGCACCGTTAATACATAAGCGAGGCGCCCGCCCGGATACGGCCACAGCCAATGCGAGGGTCCAAACTTCACCGCCACCCAAATGCCCGCAAGCGTCAAAAAGTCCTGCCAAGTCCCGCCCGGCTTGCGCTCCGCCGACGCCGTCAGCGCCATCGGCACAAACACGAGGCATCCCACAGCCCCGGCACGCGCCAAGCTGAAAGTATTTGTCCCCAGACCGTAAATCAGGTATGCAAGGAACGCGGCGGCGCCCAAAGCGATGCCTCCGCCGGGGCCGAAGCGCGCTGCAAGCTCATCAGCAACACCGCGCGCCGCGAAAAGCAGCATCACCAGAAAGAAGAACGCAAATGCCGTCAGCGTGGCCGCGAATTCCCGGCCGCCATATCCATGCCAGGTCGCATAAAAGGTTCCAGTAAGGCACAAACCAGCCCACAGGCCGAGCATGGGAAGCACACCGAGTTGGCGCGTCGCTGGCAAATTGGCTGCTTAAGAGTCACAAAAGAAAGAGGAGATTGTAGCGCAGACACATGGCATCCCAAATCCAGTCCAAAGCCACGCCGAACCCGATGGGTTTCTGTGAAATGATTTTTCCGTGCAGCGGCCGCGAGCGATGAAACGCCTCTCCTACATCGATTGGATGCGCGGCCTAGCCTGCGTCCTAATGTTTCAAACGCACTGCTACGACTCCTGGCTCAGCCCGGAAGCGCGAAACTCCGCCGTCTTCGTCTGGTCCCAACTCCTCGGCACTCTCCCCGCCCCACTCTTCATCTTTCTTTCTGGCATTTCCTTCGCGCTAGTCATCGAACGTCTCCGGGAAAAAGGCGCCAATCCCGGGGAAATCGCGAAAACAACCATCCGCCGCGGGGCCGAAATTTTCGCCCTCGGCCTCCTCTTCCGCGTCCAGGAATACGCTCTCGGCTACCGCTGGGTTCCGTGGACCGATCTCCTCCGCGTCGATATCCTCAACATTCTCGGCCTTTCGATAATGCTGATGGGCGTCTTGTGCTGGCTCAGCGCCGATCGCAGCCCCGTAAACGCCTCCGCGCTTCAGCAATCCGTCGCAGCCTCGCGAAAGCGCGGAATCTTCGCGGGCTTGCTCGCCGCGACTCTTGTAGCCATGGCGACGCCCCTCCTCTGGACCATCTATCGCCCCTTGTGGCTGCCATGGCCGCTTGAGTCCTACATCAACGGCGTCCACGTGCTCGGCAAGCCTCAGTATTGGCTCTTCCCACTCTTCCCCTGGTCGGCATTCGCGTTCGTCGGCCTGGCCGTCGGTTTCTTCCTTTTCACAAACATCGCCAGGCGCTACGAAGCCCTTATCTTTGCAGCCTTGGGTGGGACAGGCATTCTTGCCTGTCTCCTTTCCATCAAACTTGACACCTCGCCAGTTCAACTCTATCCCCTCTACGATTACTGGCACACCAGCCCGAATTTTTTCCTAATGCGCTGCGGCATCCTCCTGATTATTTTGTTTTGTGTCTACGCCTGGTGCCGTTGGGGCCTGGCTCAAATGGGATTCAGCCCCATAATCCAACTGGGCAAAACCTCGCTACTCGTCTACTGGGCGCATATTGAATTTGTCTACGGCCGATTCTCAATCCTTCCCAAGCGCAAATGCAGCGTCCTTCAAGCCAGCATATGTCTGCTCATCATCTTTCTCGCGATGCTAGCTCTCTCGCTGCTGCGCACCAACTGGAAGAGTCGCCACGCAAAAGCGCAAAAGCCAGCCGCCGCGCCTGCATTGACCTAACTGGCCAACCTGAAAATAAATTTTCATAGGGAGTAAGTCAGTAGAAAATTAAGCCGGACCGAGACCTCGGTCTAGCGTTTCACAACGGGATTCTGTTCCAGCTGTTGCCCCTGCGGAATTCTGATAATGATCTCGCCCGGCCGCGCCAAACCCAGATCATCGCGCGCGATTTTCTCGATCAATCGCGGATCGCTATTCAGGTCCTTCACTTCCTGCGCCAGCGCCGCATTTTCTTTGCTCAGCGCATCGAGATCCGCCTGCACTTTCCGAATCTCATTCTGCGTCCGCCGCATCGCCAAAAATCCGTGCGTCCCAAAAACGTCGTGCACAATCATCACCAACATAAGCAAGCCCAAAAGCCCGCGGCCATACTGCCGCATCAGCGACCGAATCTTCTCTTCGACCGGCACCTTCTTCAATTTCTTCTTCAGCTTTCCAATACCCACTTCGTCGCCTCGCTCGTCAATTTCGCCGAAGCTGCCGCACTATTCGCCTCCACATACAAGCGCAAAAGCGGTTCCGTCCCAGACAGCCGCAAAAGCATCCACGAGCCATCCTCAAAACTGAATTTTGCGCCGTCCGTCCGGTCAATCGATACAACTTTCCGCCCCACCAGTGTCGAAGCGTCCACCGCCACCTTCTTCACAGCGTTTGCCTTTTGTTCGTCGTTCAAATGTAAATTCTCGCGCACCGGCCAGAATTCTCGTCCCACTTTCCTAAAGAGCTGCTTCACCTGCTCGCCTAGCGAGGCCCCGCGCGCCGCAATCATCTCCGCCACAAGAAGACACGCGAGGATCCCATCCTTCTCCGGCACGTGCCCGCGAATCGTCAAACCCGCGCTTTCTTCTCCCCCCAGCGCAATTTTGTCCTCGCGAATCAGTTGCCCGATATATTTGAATCCCACCGGGGTCTGATACGTCTTCTGCCCATGCGCCGTCGCCGCCGCATCAATCAACTGCGACGTCGCCACGCTCCGCGCCGCCGCCATATTCCAGCCGCGCGTCTCCACAATGTAATCGTAAACGAGCGCCAGAATATGATTCGGCTGAATCCAAATCCCGTCGCGGTCGATCATTCCAAATCGGTCCGCATCACCATCGGTTGCCAACCCCGCCGCCGCGCCCGAATCCACCACCGCCTTTCGAAGCGGCGCCAGATTCTCTTCGCTGACGTCCGGCCCCGTCCCGTCAAACAAACAATCGCGATTCGTTCGCATCGCCTGCACCGAGACGCCGTGCTCCGACAGCACCCGATCCAGATACCGTGCCCCACAACCGTGCAACGCATCCGTCACGAATTTGACCTTCGCTTTTCGCAGCACGTCGAACCGCACCAACTCTCCCAGCCGCTTCAAATAATTTTCGCGAAGATTCACTGTCTCCGTTTTCACTCCGCCCGAAGGAACCGCAGGTGAAGTAGGATACGCGCCGTCCTTCGCGATGATTCTCGCCACGCGCGCCTCGATGTCCTTCGTCACTTCCGGCAGCGCCGGCCCGGCATCCGCCGAAGAAAATTTCAAACCATGATATTGCGCGGGATTATGGCTAGCCGTGAAGTTGATCGCCCCATCGAGCTTCGACCGCTGGATTTCGTAAGCGACGGCTGGCGTCGGCGTGAAGGTCTCGCAAAGCAACGTCCGAATGTTGTGCTTCTGGAGAATCGCGACCGCGAGCTGCGAAAACTCCTCCGAATAAAATCGCGTGTCATACCCAACCAAAATCGTCGGATTCTTCGTCTTGCTGTTCACGTGCTCCGCGATCGCCGTCACCGCCAGCCGCACATTCGCAAACGTAAAATCGTCGGCAATCAACCCGCGCCATCCGGATGTGCCGAACTTGATAGGACTTGCGTTCATCATGGGAGAAGCGCTCATACCGTCGTATTCTATTCCCAGTTTCTCGAAGACGAAAGCATTAGAAAGAATTTCCGGAGAGAACCTCATGAAGCCCAGCGAGAACTACCGTCTCGTGCTCGTCACCTGCGCCAATCCCATCCAGGCAAAGCTCATCGCCCGAAGCGTCGTCGAAAAACGCCTGGCCGGCTGCGTCAACATTCTTCGCAGTCCCATCGAGTCCCACTATCGTTGGAATGGCAAAGTGGAAAAAGCGCGCGAGCTCCTGCTCTTGATCAAAACCACGGCACGAAAACTAGGAGGCCTGGAGAGAGAAGTGAAACGCCTCCACAGTTACGAAGTCCCCGAATTCATCGCCCTACCTATAGTCGCTGGCTCGAAAGCATATCTCGATTGGCTCGACGAGAATACGTAACCCACAAAGATGCTGCTACAAAAGTTCAAGAAATTCCGCGAGTGTGAGTCCAGACTGTTTGAGGATGTCTGCGAGCGTGCCCTTGGCAACTTCAGAGTGCGTGGAAACCACCGTCCTCCAAGTCTGGTCGCTGACTCTTTTTTCAAGCGAAACGTGACTGCCCTTCTGACGAAGTTGCACGAATCCAGCCGGTTTCAGAGCCTTGATGACGCGCTCGCCGGATACGCTCGGCAATTTGGGCATGTCAGGTGGAAACTTCGACGGTCGTCCAGAACTCCGGAGCTTCGGCTGACCGGCCATCAGGAGCGCCCCAGCTTTCCAAATAGAGTTCGATGGCTTCGCGCAAGTTGGCGCGCGCGGATTCCACGTCTTTCCCTTGCGAAGTCACACCAAGCTCGGGACACCGCGCGACATACCAATCGTCTTCTTATTATAATGGCAGAGAATGCCGTGCCCGCCCTCAGACAAACTAGACGTACAAAAGCGCCTGATCCAAATCCGCCATAATATCTTCCACGTCCTCAATCCCCACCGAAATCCTAACCAACCCTTCCGTAACCCCGATCCGCTCCCGCACTTCCGGCGGCATCGAAGCATGCGTCATCTGCGCTGGCAACGAAACCAGCGTCTCCACTCCTCCCAAACTCTCCGCCAGCGAGCACAATTTCAGTTGATTCAAAAATCTCCGCGCCGCTTCCAGTGAACCCAGGTCAATCGCGATCATCGCTCCCGGCCCTTTTTGCTGCCGCCGCGCTATATCGTGCTGCGGATGCGTCGGCAGTCCTGGGTAATGCGTCTTGCGAACCTTTGGGTGCGCGTCCAGATGCCGCGCCACGGTGATGCCGTTGGCATTGTGCTGCAACATGCGGATGGCCAACGTTTTCAGGCCACGCGAAATGAGAAAGCAATCCATCGGCGCCAGCCCCGCGCCCGCCGACCTCTGAATGAAATAAATTTTCTCCGCGTCGTCCGGTCGCGTCAGCACCACCGCCCCGCCGGTCGAATCGCTATGCCCGTTCAAATACTTCGTCATCGAGTGCACCACAATCTGCGCGCCAAGCTCGATGGGCCGCTGCAAATAGGGACTGAGAAATGTATTGTCCACCGCCAGCGTAACATTCCGCTCGTTAGCCAGCTTTGCGATCGCCCCGATGTCCGTCACGCGCAGCGTCGGATTCGTCGGCGTCTCGATGTAAATCAGTTTGGTATTCGGCCGCAACGCCGCCAGCACGCACGCCGGAATCGACGTATCGACGAAACTGAACTCCAATCCGAAGTGCACCAGCAGCTGCGTCGACAGGCGATAGACACCCCCATACACCGCTTCTGACAGTACTATGTGGTCGCCCGGCCGGTACAAACGGAACAACGCGTCGATCGCCGCCATCCCCGAAGTGAAAACATACGCGCTATGCCCGCCTTCTAGTTTCGCGACGGTGCGTTCCAGCGCTTTCCGGTTCGGATGGTTGGACCGCGCATAGTCATAACCCTTGTGCTTGCCAAGTTCCTCGTAGACGTACGTGGACGTCTGATAGATTGGCGCAACGATCGCACCCGTGGCGGGATCAGGCTCCTGCCCAACGTGAATCGCGTTCGTGGCAAATCCCATTGTGATCTCCTCTTACTTTGCGAGCCTCATCCCCATGCGGCTAGCCTCTTGCAGCACGGAAAGTCTGCTGCGGTTCCCCTGCAATGTGGAAGTTACGGGACTAGGGGTCCATCGCTGCGCTTGCGGCTCACAAATACCTGCAGGGCAGATTCTTCCGAAGTTACAGGACCAAAACCAGTGAGTCAATTCCGCCGCAATGCGGTGTTGCGTGGAATACATCGGTTTGCCTCCGCAATTCGGCCTGAACCGAGCAGCATCCAGCCCCGCATTTGCATCTTAGCCATCAGCGGAGTATTTTGACGCCATAGCGTATTTCCGTGACGGATGGGGCCCACTGGAACATGA
>Ga0209446_1000145_pt1 | contig 17758 bp, 10 predicted proteins | sample BogFormECP04_OM2_FD_188242 | JGI IMG/M metagenome (GOLD analysis project Ga0209446, IMG submission 188242) | Bog forest soil microbial communities from Calvert Island, British Columbia, Canada - ECP04_OM2 (SPAdes) (version 2) | ecosystem: Environmental > Aquatic > Freshwater > Wetlands > Bog ... | reverse complement strand
AGGTGTCTAGAGTGACGCGGATTGTTGAATGCCGCATCAGTTCCTGCATCACCTTCAGTTCCGCGCCCGTTGCATGGAGAAGTGTCGAGTAGGTTCTGCGAAATGTGTGCCAACCAATGCGCTTTGTGATGCCCAGCCTTTGCGCCGCGGGGCGGATGTGGTGACGAAGAAGCTGTTGTCCCCAATAGGGGGTTTTTCCTCGTTTCTTGGGACTGGCGAACACCCAACTCTCCGGCGTTCGAAATGGTGTTCTGCGATGCCAGCCCCTCAGGGCATTGATCAGATAATCGTGGAGCGGTACGGGTTTTTGTGAAGCCTCGGTCTTGCAGTTGCCAACGACCTGCTGCACGATCGCCCGAGTAACCCAAAGTTGTCTATTCTTGAAGTCGACGTCCTTCCACTTAAGAGCGAATAGTTCGCTTTGCCTCAATCCCGTTGCCACATCCAACAACACCATCATTCGCTCTCGCGGCTTCAGCGCTGTCAGCAGCTGCCGGACTTCGTTGCTGGTGAGCACCTCGGGAGTATTGCGGCGCTTTGCACTTTGGCGCACCCATTGAATCGGATTGCGGTCGTAGAGATCGTATCGACGGGCGTGATTGAACAGAACGCTCATTACGTTCCGGATCTTGCAACAAGTCCCCGCTTCCCTTTCCAAATGCTCAAGCCACAACTCCACCTCAACGGCCTTGATATTCGGAAGCAGACAGCTCCCCAGCGCGGAACAATCCATTTGTCAAGGTAGCCTTGATAGGCCCTCTTGGTGGAGTACGAGATTCGTCCGTTCGACCGGCCAAGCTCTCGCTGGTGAAAGTGGTCAGCTAACTGTGCGAGCGTCATTGATATTCCTGCTGACCGGATGTCGGTAGTGTTGATTTCCTGCACCAATCCGAAAGTAAGCTGCCGAGCTGATGCTGCGTCACGCATTTGCTCGGCAGTTCCCAAGACGATTCGGCGATGCACTCTGTTACCGTTCGGTCCTGCTTCCCACCATCGGAAGCACCACACGTCTGGACCTAGCTTTCGATGTTCTCGAATCACACTTCCCTGCTGCATGTCATTCGTCCTCCCTTAGTCTGAGATGTCGAATTCGCGGCGCGCTTGATGGTACGCGCGCCAGCTCATGGCGAGGGGCTGAGTATTGAGTTCTGCGAATTCCGGGACACAAGGCAATGTCTGTAACTGCAGCGGCAAAGCAGTGACAGCGAATCGTTGGACATGCAGAAAAACAAACGGCCAATTGCATGCCACGGCGAGAGGAGCCTCCCGTAGGTCCTGCCCTGACGAATTACTTGCGAGTACGCCGTCATCCGACCACAATCGTGAATTGGACCCTGCTGAATCTCGGGCAAATACAACGCGAATGCTCATTACCGACACTGATCCCAGAGTGACCGGGTTGCGCTCACCCAGTGCGGTCGTCCAGTTCCTGCGAATTGATTTGCTGGGGTACAACCATGATGCCAGCTGAAGTGTCCGAGACCCCTGCCAAGCTGGTGTTACAATCTCATCCGATTTGGCCCTCTATTACATTTGATTCCTCTTCAACAGCTTTGCGGAGGAGCCTTGGTAGCAGCGCAAACGGAGCCTCAGAGACTACCCGTAGTCAGCCGGAATCTATTCATCACACTTCTACTTTTGATTGTTGGCGGAGCCATCGTCCGTTCCGGTGTTGCAACCCGGCTGGACGGCTTTACGATTGACGAGGCGTATCACATCGCTGCGGGTGTCTCTTACGTCCGGTACGCGGATTTTCGCATCAATCCAGAGCATCCTCCGCTCGTCAAGCTCTGGGTAGGAACTCTGATCTCCGCAACGGGTTTTCGCCTGAGTAGCATTCGCCCATTCGCTGACAAGGCCGACGAACGCGATTTTGCAGAGAAAGACGTGTACCTCAATAATGATTTCAATTCCGTGCAGCGACGCGCACGGATTGCAATGTGGACGCTGAACGGGTTTCTATTGGTCGCGCTCGCGTTTGCAGTGCGCAGGGCCTTTGGGCCCGGCGTCGCGCTCGGGACTTTGCTCTTTCTCGCCATTGATCCGACTGTTGCGGCGCACTTGCCCATTGTGATGACGGATTTGCCCGTTTCGCTCCTGTCTGCCACGGCTGTGGCGCTCTCCGTCCGTGCCTTCCAGGACTGGATCTGGACGGACCTCTTTGCGTCCTCGGTAGCACTCGGACTATCCCTCGCGACAAAGCATTCTGCACCTGTTTTCTTCATCTTTGTGGCTTTGACAGGCACAGTCCTTGCTTTCGTCGTGCCGGTCGCTCGACCGGAACATTCCCGTCTTTTTCGATTCGTAAAGCTCTCAGCAGTGGTTGTCGGCGCTCTAATTGTTTTATGGGGCTTTTACCTTTTTCGGTTCGTTGAGAGCAGCACAGAGCGCGAAGTCTTCAATCGTTCACTCGCAGACAAGATCGGAGATGTACAGTCGCCGGCCTACCGTTTTGTGCTAACGGAGATGGCTTCAACTCATGTGGTACCTCGCGCGTATCTTTGGGGCTTTGCCGATACCATTAGGTCTGGCCTTGAGGGACGCGCCTTCACGGTGACAGCTTTCGGTCGCGCGTATTTCAAGACCGGACCGAAGTATTTCTTTCCCGGTGTGATTGCTCTTAAGCTGCCGATCGGTCTGGGTATTCTCGTTTTGATTGGCTTATTCTTATTTTTCGCACGCCGACTCCCAAAGGACTGGAGTGTGGGGCTTTCCATAGTCCTAGCGGCATTGCTCCTTTTTTTACTTGTGCTCGCGCGCGGGTCTACCTATGGAGGTATCCGCCATGCGCTTCCTGTTGTGGTTCTCCTCTCGATTTTTGGAGGAGTTGCCACGAAGATTGCGTTTGATTCGAAGTCAAAGCTGTTGAAGGCCGCGGTTGCCACGTCTTTTGCAGCGGCTGCAGTATCGGCTCTGCCCGTCTTACGCCCATGGGAGTACTACAACGAGATCATCGGAGGGTCAAAGAACGGGTATCTATACTTCAGTGACGAAGGTATTGATGTCGGACAGCGTGGCAAGGAACTAGCAGCGTACTACCACCGGGTTCTGGAGCCTGCTGGAGAAGTTCCCTTTTACGCCTACGGAAACGGGACCAACGAATCTGAGCTAAACGCGCGGCACGTGGATTGGCTTGGCCGCGATCCAAAGCGCGATAAAACACGGCTTAGCTCACCAGTCTTTTCGGGAAGTCTTCTGATCAACAGCAAGTTCCTAACTAAGCAGCTTTTTTGGGACAGCCAGTCTTTACGCGACACAGTCCCTAGCGCCCGCTTCGGAAATCTACTGATTTTTCGCGGAACGTGTGCCTGCGGCAGCATCTTGGCTCCGGGATTTTATTTTGATGCAGAGTCGAAGATCCATGCGGAAAAGCCGGATTTCCAAGAGGCTGAACAATTGTTGAGGCAGTCGCTCGCTCTCGATCCTAGCGCGTTTTTCGCCCACATCGAATTGGGCAACTTGCTTTTGAGACGCGGGGCGCGCGAAGATGCCGCGCATGCCTATTCAGAAGCGCTACAGCATGCACCGAACGATGCCGTCCTTCGACATTCTATTGAGGAACAGATCAAACGAGTCTCGTTCGAACCTCTGGACCGAGTGCCTGAATTACGGAATCCGTTTCTGGAGTGATCTCGCCCCGACTCCGAGATGCTAGCGTTACTCATTCGGAGGTGGCGTCTACTTGTTTGCAATGGGAGTTCCGGACAGGAGATAAGATTTCATCTTTTCGGTTGGCGGCGTGATGCGGCGTCAGATCAGCTTGAAAACTCGAGCCGCGGTCTCACCAAGAAATAGGCTTTTCGTTTGTTCATCGAGACCGATCGCATCCAATCCTTCGAGCGCCTTAGCTGGGGTTATCATAGGGTAGTTGGTTCCGAACATCACTTTTCTCTTTCCATGCCCTTTCATGTAGTGCACAAATTCGGGTGGATATCGGTTGGCTGCATAGGCCGAGGAGTCGACGTAGACATTCTCGTGCTTGGTGGCCACTGCGATCATTTCTTCCGTCCACGGGTAACCGATGTGGCCGGCTACGATTACCAACTCCGGAAAATCCAAGGCCACTTCGTCCAAATAGGGGATCGGGCGGCCCGTCTCCGAAGGCCGAAGCGGACCGGTGTGACCAACCTGCGTACAGAACGGGATGCCCAGCTCGATGCATTCGGCATAGAGCGGGTAATAGCGGCGATCGTTAGGGGGCAGCTTCCACAGCCACGGTACGATTCGCAGGGCCTTGAATTTTAGCTCCTTCACGGCACGACGCAATTCCCGGACCGCCTGCATGGGCTTGTCCAAGTTGGCGCCCGCGACGCCCACGATCCGCCCTGGGTAAGCCTTCGTCAGAGCAGACACCTCGTCATGATCGATTAACCATCCGTTAGGGCTGCTCCACGCGCAGGCCAGAGCGATATCGATTCTTCCATGATCCATCGCTCCGATCGTCATCTCTGGAGTGATCACCGAAACGCGATCCTGGTTGCGTGTCCACCTTCGCAATGAATCGAACATCTCGTGGGCCAAGTGGCGGGGTGAAGGATGCTGCATCCATACATCAACGATCATTCCGCACTCCTCGACGAGGGGATCGACCTTGCAAGTCGGCCCAAGTCATTGGCGTCTCTCTAGATTGTGAGTATAGCGTGGCACACTGGCAACTCTCGGAACGGAGGCCTGCGGCGCCGTATGCGCCGCGCTCTCATCGCCTCGCGAATACTGGCTTCAGCGCAGCTGAAGTTATCCGACTTCGACGGCGGGATTTGTTCTGTGAAGTCGGCATCTCGTCAGGAAATCAGGCACTGACGAGATGCGCGCCTCGGCTGATCTTAGGTCTAATCCGAGATTTCCATTTTAGCTTCCAGGCCGACGGATAACGTACACCCATCCGCGAGTCCATTACAACGGAGCGATCCATTTGGACGGTTGGTCGCCTTACGAGACTAGTGGATTCGGGTCTTCAAAAACGGCCTGAGATTGAAAGACTCATGCCGCGTGGAGTGCATCGTCGCACTCTTCCAATAGATTTTGTCAGAAGTTTTCAATCATCCAGGCGTTGTTGGTAGCAGTGTACTCCAGGAAAGCCAGACGGTGGCCGTCAGGAGACGGGATCGCATACGTGTCGTAGCCGCCGGCGGTTTGACGCAGCGGGTATGCGTGTCCCTGCGGATCAACAAAAAGAAGGGTGTTCGCTGCGGCTGATCGGCTAGCCACAAACCAACCCTTGCCGTCGGCAGCCCATTCCATTGACTGAAAGGCAGACCAGCCAGTCACGCGGATATCTTGCAGCGTACCGCTTGCCAAAGACAGGATTCGAATTCGGGCCGGCGGGCCTTCGGGTATTGCCAGGGCAATACGCGAGCCGTCGGGGGAAATGTCCCAGTTGGATTCCACAATTTCCGGCCCCGAGGCGATTTCCTGCCTTGCGAGTTCCTGTCCCTTGCCTCGTATAGGGTCAAGAGCATAAAACACGAGTTGCTGGTTCTCCCATTCGCCCAGGACGCACCTGGTCGCGGGGGCTTTCAGGCAGCGAAAATCAGAGGCAGGCCGCGCTTTGAAAACCAGTTGCGGAGGGCCGCCCGAGAGCGGAGCTCGCATCAGAAGCGGCGCTTTCGTCAGTGAGTAGCCACCCGGAAAAGCAAAATACATGAGCCACTGGCCGTCCGGGCTGAGGTGAAGGGAGAGTTTGTCGTCCGGACCGGTGATGAGAGCTTCCGCAGTACGCTCATCTACTCCTTGCCTGAAAATATCCATGCTGCCATTGCGATTGGAGGCAAACAGGACGTAGTGGCCATCGGGGGTCCAATCCGCAGCAAAATCGTCCCGATCATTGAAGGTGAGGCGGCGCGGGTTCTTGAGGCGGTGGTCCACAATATCGCCCACATATACGTCAGCTTGCACAAGGCCCCTTAGAGCCACCAAATGCTTTCCGTCGCTTGTCACGCCCAAACCTGATATCGAGGAGTTGGGCCAACGGGCGAGTTGACGGGGCTTTCCCACCACCTTCCCCGAACGTGGATCTGTGTTGATCTCTAGAAGACTGGCACCGGATTGCCCGGAAATGACCTCGTTTCGAGAATAGACGAGCCGTCCGTCGGGTAGAGGTATTCCCGACGTAATGTCCGGATCAGAAAAGGAGACCGTGATTTTTCCAGTCTCCAGGTCAAGCGTCTCAACTACTGTATCTACCTTATCTGAATCTGAAAAAACTCTTCCATAGGCGAGATGCTTGCTATCCCAGCCCCAAACCGGGCCCGCAAGATACTCGTTTACGGCGACTAGCATCCGGTGCGGCAACTCTCCGTTGGCAGCCATGAGCCAAAGCTCTTTGCCCTTTCCCCGCAGGAAGACGATTTGTGAACCGTCCGGTGAGACGGCAGCTTGGTTGCCACCGTCCAGAAGCTTGACCGGGGCCTGACCCAAAATGGAAATCACCCAGACACTATCTACGTTCGGTTGAATACCGGTGACCGTCGCCAGCAGTCTTGTGCCGTCAGGAAACCAGCTTAGTCCGCCGATGACGGAAGCTGAGGGAACAGAGATAGGGTGCGTCTCTCCGGTTCTACTCACACGTACGTAGAGTCCGGCACTGTCGGCGTACGCGAGGTACTTGCCGTCTGGCGATATTGCAGCGGCGCTCACGGAAGCTTCTGAAGAGTTCGTAGTGAGTTGCGTCTCCTTCAGATGCGGCTGTCTTCCCCAAAGGGTCCAGGAGCGCCAAATCACGACCGTTCCGACCAGCACCACGAGTATGGTTCCCAGCACGATTACTGGAGCGATGCGTAGCGAACGTTTTCGCGTGCCCCCTCCGGCGGGGAGCCCGGTTCCCAGGTGTTCTCTTCCGTTTAGATTGGTGACAGAAGGCCGGTCGTTTCCGAGTTCTTCCTCCGAGACCTCCTTGACCGGAGCGACAAAGCGATAGCCTCGTTTTGGGATGGTCTCGATGAATTTCGGACTGTCGAGGTTGTCCCCCAGAATCTTGCGCAAAGCCGAAATGCTTTGGGTCAAGTTGTTCTCTTCGACCGCGACATCGTTCCAGACCTTCTGCATTAAGTCGTTCTTCTCCACAACGTGGCCCCGGTTCTCCACCAGAGCCATGAGGGTGTCGAAGAGTCTCGGAGAAAGCGGAACAGCTGCGCCATCCTGGAAGAGGAAACGTTCAGTGCGATCCAGGCGAAACCGGCCGAACTCGAATAATTGTCGCGTCTGCTTGAACATGGCGGTTTCAGAGTTTTTTCAGGAGATTTTCAGCGTTTCCTAATTACTCCGAGTTGATCAATGAATCACAGTCAACCCACATCTTAGGACACTCCATGAATGCAGAACTTACCACGAGGGTCGTGGTGGCGCAAAACGGCGACGTCGCTGGTCCACACACCAGCCAGCCAGTTTCCATCGACATTCCAGTGCCAAAAGCGACCTCCGCCACTTTCCGCATACCTGCTGCGATTTGGTGCATGCTCGTCGCCATAACCTCGGACATGATTGGAGGGTACTGGGACGTCGCCTGGCACCAATCCATTGGACGAGATACATTCTGGACGCCGGCCCATTTGGCTATCCAGCTCTGTGGAGTGCTTGGGGGGCTTACTTCAGGTTTCTTGATACTTTCCACGACATTTGGCCATAGCCCGGCAGCGTATCAACGAAGATCGGCCAGCGTAAAGATATGGGGCTTTCGCGGACCGCTTGGAGCCTTCATTGCTGCTTGGGGTGGATTCGCCATGATCACATCCGCTCCCTTCGACAACTGGTGGCATAGCGCATACGGTCTCGATGTCACTATCCTCAGTCCGCCTCACGTATTGCTGATGAGTGGGTCGATCGCCATCGATATTGGCACCTTGATTCTGATTGGCGGTGCCATGAATCGATCCCATGGCGATTTGCGAGCGATGTTCCGCCGGCTGTTTCTTTACGTCGGCGGGATCATCGTCATGCACAGCTGCTTCCTCATCACCGAATACACTGGGAGTGGAGCCCTGCACAGTGCGACTGCCTATCTTGTGGTCTCAATGGCGGTTCCTCTTGCATTGGTGGGCGTGGCGCGTGCCTCGGAACACCGGTGGGGAAACGCCATTATTGTCGCCGTTTACACGGCTGCTGTCTTGGCCCAACTGTGGATTCTTCCGCTCTTTGCAGCCCAACCGAAACTCGGGCCGGTCTATCAAAATGTGACTCACTTCATTCCAATGGCGTTTCCGCTGTTGCTGATCGTACCTGGACTGGCGCTAGATCTGCTGCGGAGAGCAACTAAGCCCTGGAAACCATGGTTACAGGCTGTGTCAACCGGCACCGTGTTCTTGGCGAGCTTTGTCTCCCTCCAGTGGCCCTTTGCGAACTTCCTGATGTCTCCGTTGTCGCGAAATCGTATTTTCGGAACGCATTACTTCTCATACGACGATACTGCTGGGTTTATGTACGATCCCTATAGATTTCAAGCCTCAGAGAATACACGTAGCCAGTTTTGGATGGTCATGACCGTTGCTTTGGTAGCTGCGATTCTCACCACACGACTGGGGTTCGTCTGGGCCAATTGGATAAAACGGGTTCAAAGATAACAGGTCCGGCGTCGTAACGGAGTCTCTATGGGAGATCATCGCATGCGTATTCCCTCCTTTCTAGTGGCCTTGTCATTCGTCGTATGCGCACCAGCCAATGCCCACGTCGGAAGCGCGGACGTATTTTACGAAAACGATGCTGGCCCTTATCACGTGTTTGTGACGGTGCGCATGCCTAAGGTCATTCCCGGCTTGGCCCAGGTCGAGATTCGTAGCGAGTCCAACGACGTTCACGAGGTTCGACTGAATATCCTGCGTCTTTCCGGATTCGGTTACAAACTTCAGGCGATCCCGGACTTGGCGCAACGATCACCAGAGGACCCAAGATTCTTTGTCGGGAGCATTTGGGTCATGGAGACCTACGACTTGCAGGTACGAATTCAGCTCGATGGTGCGCGGGGTAAGGCGGAACTCGGCGTACCTATACCCGCATTCGCTCAGGACACGCTGCGTATGCAGAAATCCCTCGGCGCCCTCCTGCTTGGCTGCATGATCTTCCTCTCCATCGGTATCGTCTCCGTTGTCGGTGCCTCGGTACGAGAAGCTCAACTACAGCCTGGGGAGGCCCCCACCGTGAAGGGTCTACGCAAAGCTCGGACGGCCATGTTTGGGGCTTCGGCCCTTCTGCTGATCGTCATCTGTCTCGGCAATGCCTGGTGGAAAGCAGACGCTCGCAACAGTCAAACCCAGACCTGGTCCTCTAATTCTCCGAATGCCCTGGCGACACTGCGGTCGGACGGCCGCCTTCTTCTCCGCGTCCAAGGTCAGGGTGAACTCTGGGCGACATACATCAAGCCGGAGAAGTTCATTCCTGACCACGGACACTTGATGCATCTTTTCCTGATCCGGCTTCCCTATATGGATCGCATGTACCATCTTCATCCCGAGCGTATCGAAGGCGGGTCGTTTCTGGAAAACTTGCCTACAGTTTTCGCAGGCAAGTACCAGATCTTCGCAGATATCGTTGATGACAGTGGCGTGCCATGGACTGCGGTTGGGCAAATCGATCTGCCCAACGTCGCGGGCATGCCGCTTTCCGGAGACGATTCCCAAGCATCCGAAGGGCCTCTTACACCAACCAAAGACGATTCCACATTGGCGCAGTTGCCCGACGGCGGGCGCATGATCTGGGAACGCGACTCCTCCCCCTTGAGAGCCAATGTACCCATGTCCTTTCACTTCCGGGTCGAAGATCGAAACAAGAGAGCTGTCCAAGATATCGAACCGTACATGGGAATGGCAGGGCACGCAGCTTTTGTGCGTTCGGATTGTTCGGTGTTCGCGCATGTTCATCCCGCAGGTTCGGTCTCAATGGCCGCGTTGCAACTGGCTCAGGCGAGTCTGCCGCCCGCCCCCCCGCGAGCTAACGAACCGCAATTGGTGAATCAACGTGACTCCCATCCTGCGATGCAGATGACTATGAATGTATCGTCCCCAGAGGTTTCATTTCCCTACGGATTCCCAAAAGCTGGGCTGTACCGGATCTTTGTGCAGATCAAGCGCTCTGGTCGTGTTCAGACAGGAGTTTTCGATGCGCATGTCGAGTAACAGATCTTAGGTAGAAATCGAGCGGTACCGCTTTCTGCAGTTCGAGTTTTCAGCGGGAGCTAATCATGTTGAGAAGAGCTTTGCTGGCGACGTTGCTGCTTTCCACCCCGGTTCTGTTCGCGAAAGAGCGGATTCTTCTTTACCGTATTGGGCCCTCTCAGTCGACGCTATTCATCGCAAATGCTGACGGCTCCGACGAACGTCCGCTGCTGCCAAATTCCGGCTTCGATTACAACGCCTCTTTCTCCGCTGACGGGAAGTGGATCATCTTTACCTCTGAGCGCGGCGGCTCGGCCGACATCTACCGTGCGCATCCCGATGGGTCAGGTCTTGAGCGACTGACCGATAATCCGGCGTATGACGATCAAGGAGCGCTCTCGCCGGATGGAAAGCAGCTTGCCTTCGTGTCCTCACGCGGTACCGGGTCCGCTGACATCTGGGTGCTCGGCTTGCAGACAAAGAAGGTGCGAAACCTTACCCGAGCCCCAGCCGATTTTCGACCGTCCTGGTCACCAGACGGGAAATGGATCGCGTTCTCATCGGACCGCAACACCCCTGTGCGGAGGGACGGCGAGCGATTTGAGCAATCGCATGCTATCAGCATTTATCTGATGCGGACTGACGGTGCGGACGTGCGTAGGATAAGTTCGGTGGGCAAATTTGCGGGCTCGCCGAAGTGGTCGCCAGATGGCGAGAGAATCGTTTTTTATGAAATGGATATTCAAGATACGTTTTACGCCCGGCTTTCCCCTGGGCGAGCAAAAGTCGGAAAACTGGTCGATTCGCAAATCGTTTCGGTGGATGTCGCATCCGGAACTCGCCAGGAGCACACGTCAGGTCCGGGGCTGAAAGTTTCACCGCAGTTTCTTAGCGCGAATAGAATCGGGTATGTCATGAAGGCCGGCTCACGGACGGGTCTAGCCTTTACGACCGGGGATCAAGGGGCGAATGGACAGATGCGCAACCCTACTTGGTCACCTGATGGCAAACGGGTCGTGTATCAAAAATGGTCGTCTGAATCATGGCGCCAAAACCAACCCTTGTTCAGTATCGATCCAGAATTTGATCTGGCCTTTTCGAATCCGTTTCCCGCGTTTTCGCACGACGGAAAGAAACTTGCCGCTACCAAGAGCGGGAGTAATATTTCAGTGTCTGTGATGGATGCGGATGGAACGAACGCTAAGATAATCTTTCGTGCAGACGAGGGCGCTGTGGCTCTGGCGCCGGAATGGTCTCCTAAGGATGATTGGATCGCTTTTGGGACAGGGTCCTACTTTCTCCCTCGCGGCAGGTCATCCCGCGTAATGATGATGCGCCCGGATGGTTCGGAACTCCATGAGCTAATCAAAACTGAGGGAAACATCGGTTTTCCGAGTTGGTCCCCAGACGGCAAGCGGATCGTATTTCGCTTTTGGGGCGGGTCGGATTATGGTCTCCGAATCATCAATCTGGACGATGGATCCGTGACAAAGCTGACTACGGGATCTGACAATTTTCCTGCCTGGTCTCCAAGGGGCGATCTCATCGCCTTCACGCGCTTTGACGAAGGCAACTATGACATTTACACGATCCGGCCCGACGGAACCGATTTGCGGAGGCTGACCACTGCGCCAGGGAATAATGCACACGAAATATGGTCTCCAGACGGAAAGCATATTCTCTTCAGCAGCGCCCGCTTTGGATTCAAAGATGAGGCGCCGCTATACGACGACATCCCTCGGCCCTATGGCGAACTCTTTGTGATGAACGCGGATGGCTCCGGCCAACGGCCGTTGACAGATAACCAGTGGGAAGATGCAACACCCGCCTGGGCAGGCTTGGGCACCCCTATCCTTGCCCTAGTTGAAGAACGAAATGATGTCTCCACATACACTCGGTATCTGAAATGAGAAACGAACGGCCCAAGGTGTTTTACGGCTGGTGGGTTGCATTGACGGCAGCGCTCGGGCTCTTCCTCAACACCGCGACAATCGTCGTCTTTTCCTTCGGGTTCTTTGCAAAAGCGATAGGGCAGGAATTTCATGGCGGACGGGGCAAGATTTCGCTGGCATTCACGATTCACAACCTAACGGCGGCGCTGTTTGTCCCGCTGGCTGGGCGATTGGTCGACCGCTACGGCCCGAGAAAGGTGCTGCTTCCATACACGGCCGTCTTGGGTTTGATTCTGATTTCCTGTTGGTTCTTGTCAGAGGCGATATGGCAACTGTACGTATTCTACTTTGCTTTGGGCGTGGTCTCGGGTGGTTCCGGAGCGATGTCGTACACGGATGTAGTTTCGCACTGGTTTGACCGGCACCGAGGACTGGCCATCAGCGTCATGATGCTTGGGATGGGGTTAGGCGCCATTGTCATTCCTTCGGTGACGCAGCTGTTGGTCGCGACCCTCGGCTGGCGCCTCGCATACACCGTCTTCGGTTGCTCGATTATGCTTATCCCTCTGCCGGTGGTTGCAGCATTTTTGAAGGAACGACCCGAGAATATGGGCCTCTTGCCGGATGGGGTTGGCGAGGCTTCCGTCCTCATGCCAATCGTCAGGAACGATGTCGGGTTAGCTCTGCGCGATGCCGCCCGCACGCGAGAATTCTGGACCATGGTGTGCAGCCTTTTTCTAGTGACTGCTAGCGTGCACGCGTGTTTCATTCACTTGCCTGCGATCCTGACCGACCGGGGCGGTTCGGCTCCGCTGGCGGCGTTCGCCAGTTCGCTTTTCGGCGTTGGGCTGTTCATCGGACGCGTAGGTTGTGGTTACCTGCTGGATCAATTTTTCGCACCTCGTGTCGCAGCATTGCTTTTCTCCGCGGTCGCGATCGGGATTGCATTCCTCGGGTTGGGCCACGCAATCTGGTCTGCGTGCATCGCCGCCGTGCTGGTCGGTCTCGGTATAGGGGCAGAGGTCGACATCATTGCGTATTTGACGAGCCGTTACTTTGGCCTGCGCTCGTACGGAGCGATTTTTGGATGGATATGGGCTGTGTTTGGCGTGTCTGGTGGATTGGGAGCCTATCTCATGGGCTTCGGCTTCGATAAGACAGGGTCCTACGTCGCGCCGCTAATCGGATTCTTCTGCGCGGCGGTTCTGGCGACGTTGCTGATCGTGAGTCTAGGGCCGTACCGGTATCGCGCGGCCCGCACCTGAGCGAGACCAAAGAATCGTGCCATCTCGATCTCAATATGTGCTCCACTCAGCGAGAGGGAAATTATGCCGCCGCAAACCTCGTCGACCGCAACAGCGTTGCAACTCTTGGGCATGACGAACGGTCTCGTCATCCATCAGGCTCTGTACGCCGCAACAAAGCTCGGAGTAGCCGATCTGCTGAAAGATGGTCCGCAGACCTCCTCGGACCTGGCCCGTCAACTGAACGTGAACGAATCGGCTCTTTACCGCATTCTCCGCCTCATGGCCAGCCAAAGCGTATTTCAGGAAACCTCCCCTCGAACATTCGCAAATACTGGACTTTCTCACTTTCTCTGCACGGGTGTGCCAGGTTCGGTTCGCGCCGTTCTCATTTTCAGGGGGAGCGAGTTCCTTTTCGGACCCTTTGCGGAAATTCTGTACAGCATCGAGACTGGACTCCCAGCCAGAGCTAAGCTGTTTGGGATGGAAGCCTTCGAATACTTAAAGACAGATCCCGAAACCGCTCGACTCTTCGACGACGCGATGACAGGTATGTCCGCACTGGTTGGCCCGGTCGTCGCCGGGGCATACGATTTCGGCAAATGGGGAAGCCTCATGGACGTGGGAGGCGGAAACGGCATTTTGCTGGCGGCAATTCTGACGGCGCATCCAGGACTGCGCGGCATGCTAGCCGACTTGCCCCACACGATTGAGCGAGCTACGGATCGTGGCTTTCTCGGCGGTGAACTCGCCTCGCGCAGTGCCATGCAGCCCTGTGATTTCTTCGACGAAGTGCCTCTCGGCTGCCGCGCCTACCTTATGAAACATGTGATCCACGACTGGGACGATGAGCGCGCCCATAATATCCTGGCCAATTGCCGACGTGCGGTTCCCAAAGACGGCGCCGTCTTGCTTGTCGAGTGGGCTGTACCCGAAGGAAATGCTCCCTCTGCCGGAAAGTTCACGGATGTAGTCATGATGCTCATGACCGGAGGGAAGGAACGCACCGTGGGGGAGTATCGTCACCTCTTGGGTCAAGCTGGGTTCAGTCTCAATCAGGTGATCTCGACTGTGTCCGGTTTGAACATCATCGAGGCGCTGCCGGCCTAGATCATCGAATCGGCTGTGCTGGGGATGTTCCACCATCGGCGTATCGTAGTTTCACGTATCTTTTGGGTCTGTGTTCGAGGCATGGGCAACATCCATCCAAGATCGCGGATTGGGCCTTGCCGAATCGCGGTGGAAATTCCGGCCCCAACGTTTTTGAGACGTACAAAGGAACTGGAAGCACTGACGACGGCGCGAACTTCTCGTGCTCGGTATCGAAATAGAAGCAGCTTGATAACCAGCACGATTTGGCCGTGAGAGCAAATCTGGAGGCACCAGATGAAGGGTCATCATCTTAGGGCTTGGCTTTCAATGTTGGAAGAGAAACCCCATCTACGACGCGCCTGTAGTTTGTCCATCGTGGGGTGGGTTGCCTTTCTAGCGTTCGTAGGTCTCAGCGGCCCTGCGCTTGCCGCGCAGGATGCCCGTGTTGAGCCGCAGACCCAAGACACGCAGAAGTGCGATGCGCTGGCCGAGCTCAACCTCGAAGCCACTCCGGGAGGTCCGGCGGTCATCACCTCAGCGCACATCATCGAGGTTCCCGCCACGGGCCTGGAGCACTTCATATTCACTCAGAGCGGATATGGGAGCCTCACCCCGGAGCGGGCCTCCCACATTCGTCAGTATTGCAACGTGACCGGCTACGTTGCCCCGCAGAACAAGTTCGTGCTGAAGCTGCCGCTGCAAGGCGATTGGAATCAGAAGTTTTTCTTTTATGCGTGCGGCGGTTTCTGCGGCACCCTTTTTGCGGATGCTCCCAATCTAGGTCTGGCTCGGGGCTATGCATCCGCCACTGGAAACGGTGGGCATGAAAGCGCTTTAGGATTCGATGGGGTTTGGGCCGCAAACGCACCTGAATTACAGGAGGATTACGGCTGGCGCAGCAATCACGTAGTTGCGCTCATAACCAAGGCGATCACCACCAGATTCTACGAAATGCCCATCAAGTATTCCTACATAGTGGGCAATTCAAAGGGAGGCCAAGCGGTTCTGCTGGAAGCGCAAAGGTTTCCCGAAGATTTCGACGGATTGATGCCGAGCGCGCCCGTTTACGATCAAACCGGACGGGACGTGCTCGCCGGAGCTTGGTTTGCCCAAGCCATCAGTGACGGGCATGGCGGGTCGGTGCTCAACGCCGAAGCTGCCCAGGCAGTCCACAAGTCAGTGTTGAAACTCTGTGGTGCTCAGGCCGGTGTGGAAGAAGGGCTGGTCACTGATCCGCCCTCCTGCAAGTGGCAGCCGGAAATGATCGCCTGCGCTCAAGGAAGCAGCGGTTCGGATTGCTTGAATGCAAGGCAAGTCGCCGCCGTGAATCGCCTGATGACCGCGGTCACCAATTCCAAGGGCGAAGTGCTTTACGCGTATCCCTACATTCCGGGAACCGAGACGCAATGGGTGGGTTGGAACTACTTTGGGGCTCCACGCGCTGGGTACACGCCGCGCATTGCCAACTTGCAGGTGCCGGTGCAGCATGAAAAATATTTAGCGGACGAGAAAATAAGAGACAACGTGGACGCCCTCAAATATGACTTCGATCGCGGGCCCGCGACCCTGGCTCGGTCGCGGAGAATTTACGACGCATCGTCATTCGATCTGAGCGCCTTGAAAGCGCGAGGCGGGAAGATCCTGATGTGGCATGGCTGGGCCGATGGGGCCATCATGGCAACTTCTTCGATTGGCTACTACGAGGGCGTCGTTAGGGCCATGGGTGGCCGCAGACAGACTGAAGACTTCTTCCGGCTATTCCTCGTGCCTGGAGTTCATCACGGCGGCGGCGGTCCGGGATTCACGGAGTTTGACTCCCTGACCGCACTAGAAAACTGGGTGGAGAAGGGGCAGGCACCAGAAAAACTGATCACAGGGCGATTAAGCAACAGCGTTGTGGAGCATACACGCCCGGTCTTCCCGTATCCAGTCTTGGCTCGGTATTCCGGAAGGGGCGATCCGAAGCGAGCGGACAGCTTTGTGCCCTTTGACCCCTCCCAACGGTAAGCGCCGTTGCGTCACCATGTGTTATCGGCAAACCGGAAGTAATGGGTATGAGAAAATCAGTAACCCGGCCAAATTTGGGTACAATAAGGGGACGATAAGAAGTGACATGCGGTACCTTGTGGTATCAAGAGATGTCCGCCGACACCGTTTGATATCAATCGATTACATCAAAACGCTGTGCTGTCACGGCAGAGGTCGCGAGTTCGAGTCTCGTCGTCCCCGCCATTTATTTTCAAGCACTTATGGCCATACACGCACTTGTCTGCCTAAGAGAAATTGCTGAATTACCTTGCTGGCACTGCTTCCAGCGGGCGGACATCGCGTTCAACCTTATCTGCAATCTCATCTTCGGCAACTTCCAGGTCATAGCGCGTTTGGAGATTCATCCAGAACGTCGGACTATTGTTGAAGTAGCGCGCGAAACGCAGGGCTGTGTCAGCAGTAATTGCGCGTTTCTCGTTGACGATATCGGCGATCCGCGTCACAGGGACGCGCAAGTCCATAGCAACTCTGTTCATACTTAGTCGCAGAGGGAGCATAAACTCTTCTCGTAGAATTTCTCCCGGATGCACCGGCTTAAGTTTCTTCGTCATCCTGCTGTCTCCTAGTGATAATCCACGATTTCAACTTCGTAGGCATGCCCATCGCGCCATTCAAAGCAGACGCGCCATTGGTCATTGACCCGAATCCTGTACTGCCCTTTCCGTTCCCCTCTCAGGCGCTCTAGCCTGTTTCCTGACAGCGTTGAGAGCGTCCGGATGTCCTGCGCCGCATCTAGTATGTCCAGCTTCCTAAGAGCCTGACGCTCGATAGCTTTGAACCGGCGGACAGACTCTCGATGAAATAGGCGCCCGGTATCAGCGCAGCGGAAGGACTGAATCACAATCCAACACTATACTGCGTCGCGTTAAATGTCAAGCAGTACAGGACCCACAGAATTTGAGCGTCTGAGCAGCGAGAAAAACGTTATGTCCGACGCAGCGCCAGGGTGCAGCTCACAACCCCGTTCGGCATTCATTTGGGATTGCGCTGCTTTAGCAGTTCATCCTCACGCTGGCGCAGGCTGTCAAAGAAAGCCTCTCCGTCGATAGGCTTCACTCGACCGCTCTTAATGTCATCGTAGCGGCCATCAAGCATTTCGCGGACTTCTGCCACTTCTGTCAGATACCCAGCCAGGGCATCTTCCACGAGGTCATCGGTCGCGCGGCCACTCTTGGAGGCGAGCTCAGTCAGGCGCGACTCTGTCTCAGGCTTAATGTTCACTTCCATGACTGTCAGTTTAGGGACGTGGATTGGCTCTGTCAAAACCATTGCCGCGAGAAGGAGAGGCCACCCGTTGTTTAGGAAGACGGCTTTTTTCCAACCCACAACCCAACCCACAGAGTGCGATGTCTTGTACGACTTACGCGTAGTTTGGCAGTCCCCGCATGTCTTGTAAGTC
>Ga0209446_1000143_pt1 | contig 17833 bp, 13 predicted proteins | sample BogFormECP04_OM2_FD_188242 | JGI IMG/M metagenome (GOLD analysis project Ga0209446, IMG submission 188242) | Bog forest soil microbial communities from Calvert Island, British Columbia, Canada - ECP04_OM2 (SPAdes) (version 2) | ecosystem: Environmental > Aquatic > Freshwater > Wetlands > Bog ... | reverse complement strand
CGCCGGAAACGCGGCAATGGGTTCTGAAGCTGCTGAGCGAGAATCCAATCGATCCGAAATTGAACCGCTATTGCGGAGGAGCAAGCCGCGACGCGATGGCGGATGCAGCCACGTGGGCGGACGACGTGCGAGGAGAGCGCAAGAACGGGCCGTGGCACTACATCGACATACCGCGAGGTTCAAAGCGCGGCCCACTCGAACCCTATTGCGGAGCGGAAGGATGCGTCACGAGAGCGATCAGCGAGCAACTGACTATTCTGAAGGATCCCAAAGCCGATGCGGCAAAACGCGCGGAGGCGCTACGCTACATCATCCATTTCGTTGGAGATTTGCACCAGCCGCTGCACACGGTTACAAACGCCGATGAAGGCGGGAATTGTGTGCCGGTAAAGTACTTCCGGCGCGGCCCACATGAGCACAATCATTCGTTTTCGCCAAACCTGCATAGCATTTGGGATACGGCAATTCTCGAACGCGACGCAGAGGGCGCTGATCCGGCGGAGTATGCCGAAACGCTCGACGCGCAATTCGCGGCGGATATTGAAGGTTGGCAGAAAGCGGGGATTCATGTTGATGAATGGGTGTGGGAAGGCTATGACTTTGCGGAAAACGTGGTTTATGGAGACCTGACGCCGAAGGTCGCCATCGAACCGAATGTGGTAGTGCACAGTTGCTCGGACGACAACAACATCGGCGAACGGCTGCTGCGCCAAAATATCGTAGCCGGCGAGGAGTACCAGGAAAAGGCGGCTGCAGTGACCGAAAAGCGCATTGCAGAGGGCGGTGTCCGGCTGGCGATAATCCTGAACGAAGCGGCGAAGGCGAATCCATAGCAGCATCGGACGGGGAGTCCGACCACGCCCATCTAAGAGTGTGCACTTTGGAACATCGCCACAGACAGGCGTGTTTCGCGTCGAGCGCTCAGTGATAAACTCAATGACGCAGTGGATGTAACGCTTCCTGGTTGAATAAAAACTCGCAGGTCCCTCCTCTCGCCTTCGAGAAACCCAGCCTTACGACTCGAACGCCCTCTCCGTTCTGAAAGTACATCAGGTTCTCATGCTGCCTAGCCTGCGGTGCGAGCAAGTGCTTGCTGCCATTCTGGAATCAGCCGAAGAAGCAATCATAGGTATAGCGCTCGATGGCTCGATTGAATTGTGGAGCCGGGGAGCGTTTGTATGGATACACGGCGGCGGAGGTTACTGGCGTTGCGCTGATCTCATTGCTGCCCATTTACGAAAGGCCATCACTGCAGGCAGTTCTGGAAGCAGCGCGCGAAGGAAAGATGATCGATTGCGAAACGATCGAGCGGCTGCACAAGATGGGTTCCAAGTTGAGCGTGGGGGTAAGGCGGCAGGCCATGCGTGACGGGCCGGGAATCATAACGGGCATTCTGGAGATTGGCCGGGCGACGCGCCAGAAAACGCAAGACACACCGTCCGAAACACAACTGCGGCTGCTCGTGGAGCAGATGCCGGTGCTGCTGTGGACAACAGATCAGAGCTTGCGGATCACTTCAAACTGGGGTTCCGGTCTGCAGCACTCCGACGTACATGCGGGAGACCTGGTGGGGCGCACGGTGTCGGAGTACTTGAAGTGTCGTGACACGAATGCGGGGCCGATAGCTCACCACTATGCGGCGTTGCGGGGAGAGTCGGCGCACTTCGAGTACAAACGCCAGGGCCGGATTCTGGACATTCACCTGGATCCACTGCGCGCGCCGTCGGGGGAAACCATCGGGTGCATCGGAGTTGGGCTGGATATCACGGTGAGGAAACAGAGCGAAGAGCTGGAATGATCAGTGATGGGTTATGTGGCGAGGTGTGCGCGTCCGCGCCGCGTGTGCTCTCTAACTGCGAGAAAAGGAGGAGAGAGTTAAACTTGGGAACGATGGAGAACTGGCGAAAAGGTATCGTCCAGGGGAGCACACCGTGAAGGCGCGGGAACTAATGTTGAGGTTGTTCGACGAAGCGTACAAAAAGAAAACCTGGCACGGACCCAACCTCAGACAAGCGATCCGGGGAGTGAGCGCAAAGCAGGCTGCGTGGCGTCCGGGGGCGGGGCGGCACAACATTTGGGAAGAGACGGTGCACGCCGCGTATTGGAAATACGCGGTGCGGAGACGAATCGAAGGCGGCAAAAAAGGATCATTTGCGCTGCCGGGGAGCAATTTTTTCCCGCGGCCAGAGAAAGGCAGGGCCAGCGAAGCTGCCTGGCGCACAGACAAGGAATTACTCGAGCGGGAGCACCGCGCATTGAGGGCGGCTATCGAGCGAGTTCTGGATGCGCACCGGGGAGCGAAGTTCGTAAGGCAAATTTATGGCGTGGCTTTTCACGATGTTTATCACGCTGGGCAAATTCGGCTGCTGCGCCGGTTGATGGCTCGCTGAGGTGCGGAGGCGGGCGGCGCGAGGTTATGAACTTTGTCAGCGAATTGCGCGCACGAGGCCGGCGGGATCGGCGGAGTCCTGAAACAGGCGGATGGCGGCGATGCCGGATGCTCCGGCAGAGAAGCATGAGGAAACGTTTGCCAGAGTGATTCCACCGATGGCGAGGACGGGAATGTTTACGGCGCTGCAGACTTCGGCGAGGCGATCGAGACCCTGAGGCGCACCGTAGGCGGCTTTTGAGGGTGTGGCGAAGACGGGGCCGAAGAAGATGTAGTCCGCGCCAGAGGAGGAGGCGGATTTTGCGGCTTCGAGCGAATGGCAGGAAACGCCGAGGATAAAATCGTGCGCGAGCGTTTGCGCGGCAGGTGACGTGAGCAGGAGGCGTTTCGCCTCTTCCAAAGACAACGAGTTTTCGCCCAGATGGACGCCGCCAGCTTGTTCGGCGAGGGCCACATCGAGGCGGTCGTTCACGACAATTCGTGCAGCAGATTTAGAGTGACTTGCCTGTTTTGAAACGACGTTCAATGCCTCGCGGGCCAGCGAAGCCAACTGTTTCCCCGATAAATCTTTCTCTCGAAGCTGTATCCAATCGATGCCAGCGGCGGCTAGTCGTTCGATTTTCTTTTGAAGCAGATCCATCAAATCTTTTTGGGGCTCGGCGGACAAACTATGGCGGTCGGTGACGTAGCAAAGGATGGGCTTGCTGTCCGGGCGTAGCTTGATATCGGGCGCCGAACTATTGGGGAGGGACACTGGAAGGACCGGAACGCGAACCAATGAAGCTTAGAGCCAGCAGAATGTCTAGCACACCAATGCCGCTGACGGCCCCGCGAAACGAGGGATGAAGGACAACGTGAATGAGCGAAGGAAAGTGGTTGAGGAAGAAATTCTGTTCCCAGAAGGCGGACCACGGAAGATAGAGGAGCAAGGCTCCCATTTCGAAGCAAACGATGACCAGCAGCGCGCGGAAGACACGGTTCATGGTTAGGAGGGAATCGCCTGCATCAGTGAATACCGTGTATCAACGGCTGGGCTTCTGGAGAGCGGCGATGCGATCAGCGACGTCGCGATAATCGATGTTCATCGCATAGACCTGGGAAAAGCTCTTCAGCGCCGCTTCCGGCTCACCCGCGGATTCCTGGGCAACACCCAAATCATACCGCAATGCGAGAATGCTTTCCGGTTCAATGCCAGGGACGCGTAGGGCGCGCTCGTACCAGATGGCGGCTATTCCCGGCTGACCTTTTTCCGTGAAGGCAAGACCCAGCAGCGTGCAGCACTGCATAACATAGCGGAAGGGCTTTCCGTTCTCTGTAGCTTTAGCCACTTTTTGAAATTCACTGATGGCTTCATCGACCAAGCCCATTTCGCGGAAGGCGATGCCGAGATTGTAGTGGGTCTCGAGGTCTTCGTCTTCGGCTCCCATTTCGCCGAGCTCGGCACGGAAATCGTCAAAGACTTCCTTGAGCGGGCTATGTTCACCCAGTGCGGCGGGTTTTTCTTCCGCTTTAGGCGGAGCGGCTAGAGGCGCCGCTTCCGAGTGGGAAGGCGTCAGCGCGTCGAGACCAAGGTCGTCGATCTCTTTTGCCAGGTCCGCGAGGAACTTGTCGGAGGCGAAACCGGCTGCGGGCGGGGCAGCAGCAGAATCCGTCGCCGCAGGAGCATGTTCCGGCTCGGGCGGTGGCACAGCAAGGGGAGTCGCAGGCGGCTTCTGATCGTAAGCGGGGACGAGCGGTTCCGGCTCGAGGACCAGCTCGAAATCCTGATCGAGCTCGAATTCGGGTTCCGGTACGATCGCCGCAGGAGGTGCCGGTTTTTCAGGAACGGGCGGCTTTTCGTGGACGTGGGGCTTTTCCGGGACTACGGGTGCGTGACTTTCCTTGACCGGCGCAGGGATTTTCTCGGCCGATGCTGGAGGAAGCTCCGCGGAAATGTCGGCAAATGAACTGGACTCTTTTTCAGGAGCCGTGGGTTCTTCCACAGGCAGTTCGAATTCCGAGACTTCGTGGGACCCGGACGGTGCGGCGGCGACCGGTTCTTCTGCAATTGAAAATTCTTCGGCGGCAACAGGCTCGGCGGCGACTTCGTGAGGAGGCGGAGGAGCGGGTGCAGCGGGCCTTGCCGGAGGCGGCTTTACGGCAGGTTCCGCTGGATGAGAATCCTCCAGCATCGAGTCCCATTCGGCGGAAAGGTCGACCTCCTCTTGAGCACCGGAAGCGTCCGGGGAAGCACTGGCTTGCAACTTCGCTGCTGGAGCCGGTTCGGCCTCGACTGTTGCTTCAAACTCAAGCACCGGTTCTTCGACGATTGGTTCGGGCTCGGCGGCAGCTTCCATCATCGGGACTTCCGGGATGGTTGCCGCTGGAGGTTCCGGCTGAACAGGCGCGGCACTGGCTGCCAATTCCGCGTCGGTAAGACCGGCGGCGCGCTGGAACCGGCGGCGAAGCTCTCCGAAGCGCTCAGCGCCACGCAGATCAGCGCGTTCGATATGGATTTGCTCGAGCTGGGAGGCGAGCTCGGCGGTACGGCGGTCGTCTCCCGCGCCGAGGACAAAGTCGAGAAGCTTTTCGAGGGTGGGAGTGTGGCGAGGCGCGCGGCGCAAAATAGCTTCCAGAAGGCCGATGGCCTTTTGCGTGAGACCGTAGCTGGCGAATAGATCGACGTCTGTGAGGGACTGAGCGATGAACTTCTGGGTCTCTTCGTCAAGCTGAGGCTCGGCCGGAGTCGAGGCGACCCCGGGCTTATCCCCGGCGACGGGTGCAAAAGTTGGCTCCGTGTCCGGGCGTAGTTTTGGCGCAGGAGCTTTGGGAATTTCTGCCTGGAGATCTTCTTCGGGAGCGACGGGCTCCGGCTCGGTGCCGAGCAAGCCCATCTTGCGGAGACAGCTATCCAGTTTGCGCTTGGCGGAATCGCTGTCGGGCTGGCGGTCGACGAGTTGTTCAAAGATGGCTTTTGCGCGCTCGAGCTGATTGGCTGCAAGGAGTGCGTCGCCCAAGTGGGCCAAGGCGTCGGGAAGGCGGAAGGAGTCGCTTGTGCGGCCGTAAAAGTCGACGAGCCATTCGAGGGGCTCGAGACGACCTGGCATGCGCCCAGCCAGTTCGTTTTGCAGGCGGCCGATAACTTCATGCTCGCCGGCATCGATCATGGGGACGCGAATCTGGCCAATAATGGCCATGGCGCGGTCGCCCTGGCCTGATTCGAGGAGGGATTCGACGATTTTCTGCGCGGGGCCGAAATTTTTGCTGTCGGCCCCCAGAACGCGGAGCGCGAGGGCGGTGGCTTTATCCCAATTTGCGTCTTTGACATAAAGATCGAGGAGCAGCTCGGTCTGTTCGCCGCCTTTATCAAGATCGGGGACGCGCTCAAGGAGCTCCGCGGCTTGCGTGAGATTGCCCTGCGAGGAAAAGGAACGGGCTCTCACAATGGTGGCGGCCAGGCAATTAGGGTCAATCTTCAGGGCTTTGTCGGCAAGCTTATCGGATTCAGCCTGGTCTCCGCGGGCCAGGGCGCGCTGCGCGGCAGAAACGTAGGCGTCGACGGCTTCGCGCGACTGGCCCATAGCCTGGTAGAGATCGGCCAAGCGAACCTGAATACGAAGATTATCCGGCTCGGCGAGGAGAAGTTTTTTTAGGAGGCCGACTGCTTCGGGTTGGCGATTGTTCTTGAGATGGATTTCCGCGAGCTGCAAGAAGAGCGGGCGGGCCTCGCTCATGACCCCTTGCTGTACGTAAAGATCGGCCAGCTTTTCGAGGGGACGAATCTCTTCCGGAGCAAGTTTGGCGATGCGTTTGTAAACAGCGATGGCTTTGGTGAGAAAACCGTCGCCAACAAATATCTGGGCGAGGCGTTCGAAATAGTCGATGGCCTGAAAAGTTTCACCCTGGCGGATATAGAGCTCGCCGATGGTCATGAGCGTGACCTGATCGCGCGGCTCAAACTTGAGAATTTGCTGGTATTCGGCGATGGCCTGAGGGACTTTGCCCTGATTCAGCAGCTTCTGCGCGGATTCGACAAATTTACTTTTGGTATAGGCCATTCGCGTTCCCAGACAATACGCGGCCCGCGCCTGCAGGAGGAGCAGTGCTCCGTCCCAAGTGTTGGAAAGGCAGACACAAGCCGTGCTTGCTAACGCTAGCAGGCAGGGAAAAGGCAAGTCAACGAACCCAGAAGAGAGTGTGAGCAGCCAGTTATCCCCGTTAGGACTAGGAAACTAGTCGGCGAAGACAAGGCGAAGCGGGGGAGAGGCGTTTATCGGGCTTTTGTGGACATGGAAGACTGGGAAGGAAGCTTGGGAAAAGATGGGGACATGGGCGAAGCTGTGGAAGAACAGTAGAGGAAATAGCTTGCTACTGGCGGAGGTTGAAGATTTCTTCGGCAGCGATGGCCGTGCCGTTGCCGATCCAATGGTTGTCATCCAGAAAGGGTTGTGCGAGATGCGGAGACATCGCCATCGTCACCGATTTGCTGAGGGAATGACGCGACAGAGAAGAACAAAAGCGTTCGCTATTTCTCTGAGGCCCAGTAAATCGCGGACCCATGGGCCGGGAGCGTGACATCGACAAATTCCTTGGAACCCAGGTCTTCGTGATCCCAAAGGTCGCGGAGGGTGTACTTCGAGCGCTTGAGGCCCAGATCTTTCCAGGAATAGTGAATCGATTGCGGCGCTGTGTCGAGATTGAAGACGGCAACGAAGGCGCCATCGCCGGATTCAGGAGTGGATAGCCAGATGGCGGCTTTGTCAGTCGAGATGACTGCATGGCTGCCGGTGGAATGTTGATCAACGCCGATCAGCTCCGCATTGGTGAGCGCGGACTGGGTCCATTCGTCGCACAACGTGAGATTACCTCCCATGATGAGCGGAGAACGAAAGATGGACCAGAGCGTAAGGAGTGTGCGCTGCTCGTCGTGGGTCAGGCGCGTGGTGCGCGGCTTCTCCCAACCGGCAACGGGTTCCAGGCGGCCTAGCGGAAGCATGTCCGCATCAGGCCAGTGTCCGGGACCGCTGGAGGAAGCCCATTTCGCGGCGCGGGCAAATTGATTTCCGACGCCCTGCGGAAAGTCTTTGTCGCTGTACCACACGTCCCAAACATCATCCGAGATACGCCACATTTGAGAGTAGCGGCTCAGCTCCGCGGCTTTATCGAGAGGAGCCGGACCGGGAGAAAGGCTGAGGACGATGGGACGGCGAACTTTGTGAAGCGCCTCACTGAGCATGCGAATTTCGTCGCCCTTGTACGGGTGGCTGGAAATGCAATCGACCTTGAGGAAGTCAACGCCCCAGTCGGCGTAGAGCTTGGCGATGGAATCGTAGTAAGCCTGCGCGGCGGGCGAGCCGGCCTTCACCCCATAATTGTAGGTATTCCAGGGGCAAGAATCGGAGACGTCCGCGGCGGCTTTGGCGCGAAAACGAGTGCCTGCAATGGGCAGGTTCTTCGCCACCGCTTCTTTCGGAATGCCGCGCAAAATGTGGATGCCGAACTTGAGGCCGAGTGAATGAATGTAGTCGCCAAGTGGTTTGAAGCCTGCGCCGTTTTCAGATGACGGAATGGTGTTGGCGGCGGGAATGTAGCGCCCGTAGGCGTCGAGGGTGAACTCTGCGGCGGCACCGGCGGGCCGGGCGGACTGATTCGTTACGTACCAGCCTTCGTCCACCACGATGTATTGCCAGCCGTAGGATTTGAGGTGCTCCGCCATCCAGGCGGCATTCGCGCGGATGTCGGGTTCGGTGACGGTTTCGCCGTAGGAGTCCCAACTGTTCCAGCCCATGGGTGGCGTCGCAGCGAGCAGAAGCTGTCCTTCGCCTGCCGGGGAATTGGCGGCGACTTGCGAAGCGAGAGTCCGGAAGCAAAAAACCATGCAACACGCCGAAAGAAGAATTAGCACGCGGCGTGTACACCATTTCCTATGCATCGGCTTGACTCCTAGAGTGTCCGGCGGAGATTTTATGTGACGGCCTAGGAAAGTGGTAGGGGAGTTTGCGTGGCCCCAGCGGCCCAGCAATTCGCATCGCGGACGGGCGAAAAAGAATGGCGGTGTAGCGGCGAGGGACCGTGTTGGCGAAGGGCTTCGAGATGATCGGGTGTGGCGTAGCCCTTGTGGCGCGCAAGGCCGTACTGTGGGTAAACCACATCCCACCTTTCCATGCAGGCGTCGCGATGCGTTTTGGCAAGGATGGAAGCAGCCGCGATGGAAACGCTGCGCGCGTCGCCTTTGATGAGGGACTTTTGCTCGATCAGGACATCGAGTTGCATGGCATCGATGAGCAAATAATCCGGCTGGATGGAGAGTTGTTGGAGCGCGGCGGTCATGGCCTGGCGGCTGGCTTGATAGATATTCCAGGCGTCGATGCGTTGGGCATCGATTTCGGCGACGGCCCAGGCGAGAGCATGCTCGTGGATGCGTGCGGCAAGTTCCGTGCGGCGTTCGGCAGGGAGTTTTTTCGAATCGTCGAGGCCGACAATACGGCGCTTGGGATTGAGGATGACCGCAGCGGCGACTACCGGACCGAAGAGCGCGCCGCGGCCAGCCTCATCGAGACCGGCGATGCGCATCCAGCCAAGTTGTCGCGCCGCTCGCTCGAAACGGGAGGAGCAAAGACGGCTCATTGCGCGGAGATCTTAGCACGGCGAGCGGTTACCGATGTGGTTACTCGTAGCGCAGTGCGACCATGGGATCGACTTTTGTGGCGCGGCGGGCGGGGATGTAACACGCCAAGATCACCACCACGGTGAGGCCTGCGGCCAGCGCAACAAAAAGCGCCGGATCGAATGGTTTCACGCCATAGAGAAGACTCGTCATGGCGCGTGTTACAACGGCGGATCCGAGTGCCCCGGCGGCGATTCCTGCGAGGGCCAGCCTAATCCCTTCTCCGATGACGAGCCGATGGAGGTCTCGTGGTTTCGCGCCAAAGCTCAGGCGAATGCCCATTTCGCGGGTTCGCTGCGTGACCCAATAGCTCATAACACCGTAGATGCCGACCGCGGCCAGAACCAGGGCGAGTGCCGCGAAGAGAGCAAGCAGCAGGCCGTACGAACGCGTCTCGGCGGAATCCTTACGCATGCGCTCGCTCAAGGTGGCCACGTTGTAGACAGGAATGGCAGGATCAATGCGCTGGATTTCCTCGCGCAGCGGGTCGAGCATGGCTTCGGGGGAGTTGTGGGTTCTTACGACGAGACTCATGTTGATGATGACCTCGCTTTGGAGTAGCGCGCCGTAGATGACCGGCTCAGCTTCAGGGTCCTGACGCAGGGAATTGTATTTAACGTTTCCAGCGACGCCGATGACTAGCATCCACGGATTGCTGGAATCCGTTCCGCCGTATCGTATGCGCTTACCGACAGGATCCTGGCCTGGCCAATAGCGGCGCGCGAAGGATTCGCTGACCATCACCACGCCGGAAGTGGAAAGGGAATCCCTGGTGGAGAAATCGCGGCCCTGCATGAGTGGAATTTCCATCGTGTGGAAATAATTGGGGCCAACCTCCTGGTAATAAACCGTGTCGGCCTCAGCGTTGGAAATGGGCGCATGGCCTTCGACGGTAAAGCCGCGCTGGAAACCGCCCCAAAGAAATGGATCGATGAACGTAGCCGCAGCTGATTCGACCCCTGGGAATTGCGCGATGCGCTCGGCCAATTCCGGACCGAAGCGATTTCGTCCGTCGCCTTCGAACTTTCGATCGGGGACGTAGAATCGCAACGTCACGAGATGATCGGGTTGAAAGCCGGGGCTATCCGCCAGCAGATGCGCGAGGCTGCGAAGCATGAGCCCCGCGCCGATCATGAGTACCAGAGCAAGGGCCACTTCGGAGACGATGAGGAGGCGTCCGGTCTGGCGGCCACGCACGCTCGTGGAGCTTTTCACAGATTCTTTGAGCGAATCGTTCACGTCCATCTTCGCGGAGTTGAAAACAGGAAGAATCGTCAGCAGCAGCGCTGTGCCCACCGCGAGAGCAAACGCAAAGAAAAGCACGCCGCTATCCAAACTGACGTGCGTGAAAGAAGGAAACGTTAAGGGCAGAACGGAGACGAGCAGATCGAGGCCCCAAAAGGCGAGTGCAACGCCCGCTAACGAGCCTCCAAATGTCAGCAGCAGGCTTTCCGTTAGAAATTGCCGGATCAATCGGCCGCGACCAGCGCCGAGGGCCAGACGGATGGCCAGCTCACGATCGCGAGAGGCGCTGCGCGTCAGGATGAGATTGGTGACGTTGGCACAGCCGATGAGAAGTACGAAAGCGACCGCGCCCAGCAAGACCAATAATGGTGCGCGAAAGCTTCGAACGTAGTCTTCTGTGGCGGGAGTCACCAGAACGCCGCGTTCGCGGTTTTCCTTCGGATAGGTCTTTGCAAGACGCGCCGCAATCGTTTCCATTTGCGTTTGGGCCATCGCGACGGACACGCCCGGCTTCAGACGTGCGAGCACTTTGTGAAAGTGAATGTCGCGGGTGTGCAGAAAGTCGTACTTTGCGACCTGAGGCCACGCCGCGTCCCTCATCATCATCGGGATCCAGACTTCGGCTAAATCCGAATAGCCGAGAAAGCCCTTTGGGAGCACGCCGACGATCGTGTATTCGTAATCATTCAGGCGGATAGGTTTGCCGAGGACTTGCGGATCGGAGCCGAAGCGCCGTTGCCACAGGCCGTAGCCGATCAGCGCTACAGCGTGCTTCATCGGGACGGCGTTTTCCTCCGGAGTGAATGTGCGGCCGAGAACTGCGGAGACGCCGAGAAGCGGAAAATAGCTGTCGCTGACTTGTTCGCAGTCCAAGCGGTCGGACTTATCTTTTCCATTGAGGATCATTTCGCAATCGCCGAACGCGGCCATCTCTTCGAAAACACTATTCTGAGCGCGCCAGTCCTGGTAATTCGGATAGGCGACGGGAGAGCGTCCGCCCTTGGCGACGCTTTCATTGACGCGGACGAGCCGCGCAGGATCTTTAAAGGGCAGGCCGCGCAGCAGAACGGCTTTGACGATGCTGAAAATCGCGGTGTTGGCGCCGACGCCGAGCGCGAGTGTGAGAACCGCAACGATAGTGAATCCGGGATTTTTGGCGAGCACCCGCGCGCCGAAGCGGATGTCGTGGAAAAGTGTTTCAAGGAATGGGAGGCCGCGGCGCTCGCGATAGAGCTCTTTAGTTTGTTCCACGCCGCCGAATTCGCGACGGGCGGCGTGGCGTGCTTCCTTTGGTTTCATGCCGCGGCGAATGTTTTCTTCGGTGAGACCCTCGAGATGAGATTGGACTTCGTCGTCCAACTCGTTGTCGCGCCGATTTTTGCCAAACATTCCCTTGATTCGAAGGGTTAAGATGCGCAGCCAAGTCATGTCCGCACTCCTGCTAGTTCGTTCATCGGCTTGCTCCCGGCGCCCCTATTCGTAGCGCAGGGCCACGACAGGATCGACTTGCGTCGCGCGCTGCGCCGGCAAGTACGCGGCTAGGGCTGCAACTACGCCAAGCAAGAAGCACGCACCGACAAACGCCAGGGGATCCGCCGAGCCGACTTCGAACAACATGCTGCCAAGCAAGCGGCTTAGCCCGTAAGCGGCAGCTAAACCGACAGCCATGCCTGCAGTCACGAGAAGAGCCATGTGACTCACGACGCTGCGAAGGATGTCAGCCGGTTGCGCGCCGAGTGCCATGCGAATTCCGATTTCGCGTGTACGGCGCGCGACGGAGAAGGCCACAACGCCGGAAAGCCCGAGCGACGCAAGCAATGTGGCTAGCAATCCGAAGAGGCTGGAGAGCCAGGTGAGAAGCCTTTCTTGCACGAGGGAATCGTTGATTTGAATTTCCAGCGTGGTAGTCGCGTAAAGAGGCAGGTTGGCATCCAGGTCGTGTACTTGCGCTCGAACGAGGTCGCCGATTTTTCCCGGGTCGCCAGAGGTGCGCACCTGCAGCGTCATGTCAAAGAGGCGCGCTTCCTCTGCCATCGGCGCATAGAAATGGCGGCGCGGCGCTTCGGAAAGACGCACATACTTGGCATCTTTAACGACGCCGATGATTTCCCGGTCCGGAGGCACTTTCGGATCGTCGTCAGTTCCGATTTTTTTGCCGAGCGGATCTTTATTTCCAAAAAAATAGTGGGCCATCGTTTCGTTGATGATGACGACCTTTGGACGCGCGGCTGAGTCCTGCTGGGTGAAGTCGCGGCCTTCCATAAATGGAATGCCCATGGTTGCGAAATAGCCAGGCGAAACGACTGCTGCGTTGGGACTCATGTTTTCGTCGGGGCCGGGTTGGTAGCCTTCGACCTTAACGCCCTCCTGATCCCAGCCTCCGGAAATGACGGAACTGGTGGTCAGGCTCGCGGCGCGCACGCCGGGCAGCGTGCGAAGGCGCGCGAGTAGATCGTCGTAGAGCGATTTGATTCTTTCTTGGGAATAACCGTTCATGGCCGGATTGAGTGTCGCCAAGAAAACAGTCTCTTTTGTGAAGCCGGTATTGACGCCGCGCAGGTTGCGCAAACTGTGAAGAAACAGGCCCGCGCCAATCAAGAGCGGAAGCGAGAGCGCCACCTGTAGAAAAATCAGTGCGCTGCGCAGACTGAAGAGGCGTTCGCCAGACGCGATCGAAGGAGAATCGGTGCGCAAGGCGATGGACACGCCGGTCTGCGAGAGCTGCAAGGCTGGAGCAAGTCCGAACAGCAACCCCGTGACTAGAGATGCGAGCAACGCAAAACCCAGAACTCGCAAGTCCATCGGGGCGCGGATGTTTTCGCTGTAGTCTGCTGGCAGAAAACCAAGCAATGCGGTCTTGGCCCAATAGGCGACAACAATTCCGGCGCATCCACCTAACACGGAGAGCAGCAGACTTTCCGTCAACCACTGACGGATGAGCCTTCTGCGGCCGGCGCCAATGGCCAGCCGCACGGAAATTTCTTGTTTTCTTTTTGCGTTGCGCGCCAAGAGAAGATTTGCGAGATTCGCGCACGCGACCAGAAGCACAATTCCGGTGACGCAAAACATCAGAAGGAGCGGGCGCTCCATTTCCGTGCGCAGATGAGCGAACCCCTGATAGCCCGGCTCGAGTTGAATGCGGCTCGCGAGGGCGCGCTCTTTGTCATGAGCGTTGACGCTAGCTCCGAGTTCCTGAAGCTCCGCGGCAAGAACTTGGTGATAGAGAATGTCGAGCGAGGCTTGCGCTTGCGCGACTGTGACCTCTGGTTTGCGCCGCGCCAAAACTGTTATCCAGCGGTGCCGTGGATTCTGCAGGCGATTTGCTGGCACGGGACGGAAGACAGTGGCCATCATCATGGGCACGCGAATGTCGGGGTTGCGCGCCATCTCCGTGCCGTAAAACCCCGGCGGCGTGATTCCGATGACACGGATCGGATTGTCATTCAGGATGATGTTCTTGCCGACGATCGACGAATCGCTGCCGAATCGCCGCTGCCAGTAGCCATAACTTAGAACGGCGACGGGATGAGCGCCCGGTGTGCGGTCGTCTTCCGGCCCGATCAGGCGGCCGAGAAAGGGCCGTATTCCCAGCGTCTCAAAATAATTTCCGGAGACCATTTCACCTATGGCACGTTCGCTTTGTCCGCCGTAACTGGCGTTGAAATCGAGACCGGAGCGCGTCAAAACATCTGCAAAGACCGTGTTTTTGTCGCGAATGGCCTGATACATCGGAAAGGAAAAATCTTCTTCTGCTTCCTGAGACCGAACATCCGTGTACTTGATGACGACGAGTTCTTGCGGATTGCGGACTGGCAGGTTGCCAAGCAAAACAAAATTGACCAGAGAGAAAAGGCCCGTGTTCGCGCCAATGCCGATTGCTAACGTCAGAACGGTTACCGCCGTGAAACCGGGGTTCTTCACGAGCATGCGCGACGCGTAACGCAAGTCCTGCGCGAGAGTTTCGAAGAACGGGAGTCCCCGCTGGTCGCGATGGGATTCTTTGGTTTGCTCGATGCCGCCAAACTGCCGGCGCGCTGCGTAACGTGCTTCCTCCCGGTTCATGCCACGGCGGATGTTCTCTTCAGTGAGCGCATCGATGTGAGAACGTAGTTCGATCTCGAGTTCTCCTTCCAGACTCCGTTTGCGGAAGACTCCTGCCAATCGCATTGCGAAAATGCGTAACCGCTCCATCTCATGCTCCTTCGGCGCGCCCGAGCAAACGAGTCATTAGCGCGGCCATGCGCTCCCAGCTTTCCGTCTCCGCAAGAAGTTGTTTTCGTCCGCTTCGTGTCAGCGAGTAATACTTGGCTTTGCGATTGTTGTCGGACACGCCCCACTTCGAGGAAATCCACCCGCGCTGTTCAAGCCGCAACAGCGCGGGGTAAAGCGTCCCCTGGTTGAGTTTGAGGAGGTCGGCGGAAACCTGCTGAATGCGCACGGCAATGCCGTAGCCGTGCAGCGGGCCGAGGGCATCGAGAGTCTTGAGCACGATAAGGTCTAGCGTGCCTTGCAACACTTCGCCGCGCGTTTGCGCCATTGCGATTCTCCTTTTGACAAACTACAGGAGGCTACCTGGGCTCCTGTTGATTGTCAACAGGTCGTCTGCTGGTATAGACGAAGCCGCGGGGAGATTGTTTCGTGAATCCTGAAGTTTTCTTGGCTAGCGCGGAGGCTACACCTTAGACCCGCCGAATGCCCAGCCGGTGAGAACTTCCGAACAAGACTCGTTGACCAAGGTACGCCCGGGGACCTACGATGACCGGGCAAATTTAGTTGCGAAAACACCTTGGGGAGAATTCCATGCATTCAGGCAAGCAGTTCGTTCGTCTCCGCGTCAGTCTCTGTCTCTTGAGTTTAGCGGCGCTTCTCATTCTCGCTCCGTTCAACAACGCGCAAGGCTTGGCAAGCAGCGATCTTTCCCGCTTCCGATCAGTCGGCGACGCAGTTTTATCCCCGGATGGGCATCGCATTGCCTACCCGGTGATTCTGTACGACCGTCCGGGCCGGCCGGCTCCACAACTTTGGATTATGGATCTCGCAACGCAAAAATCCATTCGTATCGGAGGCGAAAAAGATGTGGCGGGCAATCCGCGCTGGTCGCCCGATGGGAAGTGGCTGGCGTTTCAGGGAAGAGTGGGAGAGAAACACGGATTGCTTCTTGCTCGCCCGGATGGCTCCGAGATCACGACTCTCGTCGAGAAGATGAACGGCACCAACAGTCCCTTGCCGGGCGAAGGAGAAGACGTTACGTGGTCGCCCGATGGCAAACAGATTGCGTTCATTTCTTCGACCCCGGACGAAAGAGCAGCCGAAGCCAGCGGCGATCCCATGGTTATCACGCGCTACTTGTACAAGCCCGACGCCGGCGAAGGAATGACTCGCTTCAACGACAATCAGCGGTTGCACATTTTTGCGGTGGACGTTGTCAGCAAACAGGTGCGCCAATTGACGCAGGGAATCTATGACGAGCACTCGATCGACTGGTCGCCCGACGGGAAGGAGATTCTCTTTGCGTCCAACCATGAGCCAAATCAGGACGAGTTTTTCAATTACGACATTTTCGCGCTCAATGTTGCGGATAACAGCATTCGCCGGCTAACAGCCACGGAATACAACGAGTATGAGCCGCTGTGGTCGCCGGACGGCAAGCACATCGTCTATCGCGGCACAAAGCGCGGCTTAACTGATCGCGAGACGACCATGGAAGACACGCACGTCTGGATGATGAACCCCGACGGCAGCGACCGCCGCGAGATGGGAGCGGTGATTGACAATCGCCAGGGCGCGCCGAAGTGGGCGCCCGATGGCAGCGCGGTGTACTTCACGGTTCAGGAGCGTGGCAGCAATCATCTGGTGCGACTGCCGATCTCGGGCGGCGCCCCAGAATACGTAGTGAAAGATACTGGCAATGTTGGCGGCTTTTCGGTTGGCAAGGACGGAACGCTGGCCTACACATTTACTACGCCCCGCGATATGGCGCAGCTTTACGTCAAGCCCGGTGGCGGCGCGGCACGCAGGCTCACAGACTTAAACACGGAACTTTTCGCCGGAAAACAAATTGGCGAAGTCCAGTCGTTCACTTTCGTCAGCAACGATAACAAGTTTGAAGTCGAAGCATTTCTTACCAAGCCCATTGGGATGACAGCGACCTCGAAGCATCCGCTGATCGTGAATATTCATGGCGGCCCGCACGGGCAGAATGGTCCCGGCTTTAATTTCAGGAATCAGGTGTATGCTGCGCACGGTTGGGCGACGCTCAACGTGAATTTTCGCGGCTCGACTGGCTACGGACAGAAATTCGCCGACGCGGTCTTTGCTGACCAGGACGGCAACGAAGGCCAGGATGTTCTGTACGGCGTGAGTGCGGCGGTGCGCCGCTATTTGTGGATCGACCGCGAGCGCATGGGCATCGAAGGCGTGAGCTACGGCGGCCAGCTCACAGACTGGCTCATCACGCAGACCAATGAATTCAAAGCCGCAATTCCCACCGCCGGAATCGCAAACCTCGTCAGCTACAACTACATGACCTACTACAATCAATACGAAGAGATGGAGTTTGGCCAATTCTTGCATCAGGGCAACTTGATGGACGTGGCGTGGGAACGCTCGGCGCTGAAACATGTGGCCGGAGCGCACACGCCCACGATGTTGATTCACGGCGAAAACGACAACGACGTGCCGATCGCTGAAGCGGAGCAGTTTTTCATCGCGTTAAAGGATGTGGGAACTGAGGCGGTCTTCGTGCGCTACGCGCGCGAAGGCCACGGCATCCGTGAAACAAAGCATGTGATCGACTGGACCGACAGGTCGATCGCCTGGTACGAGAAGCACTTTCCAAAGGCGGGCGCAGAAGGCGTGACAAACGTGCAGCCTTGATTCGCTCTTCATCCGCGAAAGAATCGGCCGCGATCACCAATGGGCTGGTTACAGTAGGGAATGAAAGCAAAAAAGAGTCCCGGTAAAACAGGGACTCTTTCGTGAATTGGCTTCCTGCTTCGAATCGGAGAGTTGCGCTTACGACTTTGCTTCTGACCCAGCCGTCGCAACAGCGGCCACTTCTTCGCGGGGGGCGCGCTTGATGCGGGCAGCCTTACCGCGCAAATCGCGCAGGTAGTACAGGCGGGCGCGGCGGACTTTGCCCTTGCCAACCACTTCAATCGAGCTGATCGAAGGTGAGTGCAGCGGAAAAATACGCTCGATGCCCACGCCGAAGCTTACGCGACGCACGGTAAACGTAGCGCCCGAAGCGCGGCCCTTCTTGGAGATTACGACGCCTTCGAATGCCTGCAAGCGTTCCTTTTCCTTCTCACCCTCGCCTTCCTTCAGGCGGACGTTGACGCGCACCGTGTCGCCGGGGCGAAATTCGGGGAGGTCTTTGCGCAGTTGCGCTTCATGGAGTTTTGCTATAACCAGATTCATGTTCGTATTCCCTGCAGACCCACTCAGGCGGGGCCAGCTCTTCAAAAGCAAACCCCAATTATAGCCAAATATTCACAATTTACCTAGCGCAATTCGCGGGAGGGAGCACTCCTGTTTGACTTCTGGTATCCCCT
>Ga0209446_1000142_pt1 | contig 18079 bp, 13 predicted proteins | sample BogFormECP04_OM2_FD_188242 | JGI IMG/M metagenome (GOLD analysis project Ga0209446, IMG submission 188242) | Bog forest soil microbial communities from Calvert Island, British Columbia, Canada - ECP04_OM2 (SPAdes) (version 2) | ecosystem: Environmental > Aquatic > Freshwater > Wetlands > Bog ... | reverse complement strand
GCCTCGTCATCGAGCCCCATCGCCCGCATGAAGGCGCGATGGGGCGTGCGGCTGATCCCGTCTCTGGTAATGGCAGATCTGAGTTTCGTCATCGGTTTCACTATCCGACTGGCTGTCGATGAACGCGTTCGGCAATGTTGTCGCAACGACGCGATTCGTCAAAGCGCGATGGCGCGTTTCGTCGGCCGCGATTCCGGTGCGGCGTCCGTAAGTGCCAGCGCCTTGACCGCGTCGTCATCGCCAGCGGGAAAGTGCCGGGCATCAAAGCCGTCGAGAATCACCTGATCTGGGCTCGCACCCGTCTTCGGGACGAGTCATCGATGCTTCGCAACGGGAGCGGACGGCGACCAAACCGTGAGCACCAGCCTACGCGGCGAAGGCCGATCTGGGCTTGATCATTTGGTCGCTTCACCAAGTCGTGCGCGACGCCGGCGCGCCAACGGCGGACTGGGTCGAGATATATATGATAAATGTCCCTTATCGAGGCCGCGCGCGAGGGGAGGGGTCACTCAATGCCGACGGTGTTCTTCATCACCCACCCGGATGTCGCAATTGATCCGAGCGTCCCGGTTCCCGATTGGCCGCTCAATGAGCGCGGCCGAGCACGCCTGCGCGCAACGGCAGCCTATCCTCGGGCAAGGGGGGTGGGCCGCATCTTCGCCAGCAGCGAGCGCAAAGCGCGAGATGGAGCGCAGATCCTCGCTGACGGGCTCGGGCTCAGCGGATACAGGGTGGTCGATGGCCTCGGCGAGAATGACCGCTCGGCGACGGGTTACCTGCCGAAGCAAGAGTTCGAAGCGACGGTCGACGCGTTTTTTGCTCAACCGGAAACCAGCGTCCGAGGCTGGGAGCCGGCAGTAGATGCCCAGGCGCGAATTATTGGCGCCGTCGAGCAGATCGTGGCGCAAGCTTCCGATGATGGCGACCTGGCCATTGTCGGTCATGGGGGCACCGGAACATTGCTCTATTGCCACTTGCCGGCCTGCCAATCAGCCGACGTCATGATCAGCCGGCGACCAATGGTGGAAACTGGTTCGCATTCGATTGGGCGAGCCGGAAACTCCTGCACGCCGGATGGCGCTCGATCGACACGCCGATATCAGAGAGCTTCACGTGATCACGACGGTGACAGCGAGATCTTTCGGTATCGCTGCCTCTCGGTCCGAGAGTTCGCACGTCCTGGACAGCGGTCGTCGGATAGCCGAAGTGAAACGAAAATTGCACCTTTCCGTGCTCGCGCGGAATGGTCTGCAATCCTGGTCGCGTCTGCCGCAACCGCGCCCGTCGGCGTCGCGCTTGGGCAAACCACGCCGGCCTCGCCCATCGTCAGCGACTGCCGGTCGCCAGCGGGACCGAGCGGGTACTCTTCCTCAGCGGTCAGCAAGCCCGCGCGATCGTGGTCTTACTGCCCAGCGGCGACGGCATCATCACGCTGATCGCCCGACTGCGGGCGCTACCCGCGCCGGCGTGAGGGGCGTCGGGGTCAAGTGCGACAGACGGCGACAACAAAAGGTGTGCCTTGATGCAGGCAACGAACGCGTTTCGGCGTCTCGGCCTAGTCAACTGGCTGGTCCGACTCCTGCTGCGCATGCGGTGACCGATTAACCATTGCCCAAGAGGCTCGAAGCGGCGATCCTGGCCACGCAACTCACCTGGTAGCGGGGGAATGTCGGATGAATCCTCGCGCAAGATTTGTAAGACAGTTGCCCATAGGTGCCGCGACTATCTTCGTCACAGGGACCATCTTCGTCACAGGATTGTTGTTGCTGACGACGGGACGGTCGCACGCTCAAGCAACCCACGAAGCGTCGACGGCGGGATCTGGCGCCTGCGTCGGAGATAATGGCGGCATCACGCTGTCTCCAGGCTTCTGCGCAACTGTTTTCGCAGACAAATTGGGCCATGCCCGGCATCTCGCGGTGGCTCCGAACGGGGTCGTCTACGTCAATACCTGGAGCGGGCGCTATTACCACAACGACACGCCCCCGCCCGGTGGGTTTCTGATTGCCCTGCAGGATACCGAGGGCGACGGCCGGGCCACCATGATCGTTCGCTTTGGTCCAACCAAGGCGCAGGGCAACGCAGGGGGAACCGGCATCGCCCTCTACAAGGGCTACCTCTATGCCGAGACGAACGATCGCATCGTACGTTACCAGCTACCGTCGAGTGGTATCGAGCCGACAGGAGCGCCGGAGACCGTCGTGTCGGGATTGCCGCTGACCGGCGATCATCCGATGCATCCCTTCGCGATCGACCCTCAGGGCAACCTCTACGTCGACCTGGGATCTGCTACCAATTCGTGCCAGAGCCAGAATCGCATGCCGAATGTGCCGGGCAACGACCCCTGCACGGAATCGGGGACCCGGGCCGGCACCTGGCGCTACGACGCCAACCGGCTGGATCAGCATTTCTCCCCCGCCGAGCGCTTCGTCACGGGTCTCCGCAACGGCGAGGGGATCTCCTTCGATTCCGCGGGCAGGATTTTAGCGACCCAGCATGGCCGGGACCAACTTGGGCAAAACTGGCCCAAGCTGTACACATTGAAGCAGAACGCCAACCTGCCGGCCGAGGAATTGGTCGAACTGCGGCAAGGCCGCGATTTCGGCTGGCCGGAATGCTATTACGACGATGCCCAGAATAAGCTGGTCCTCGCCCCGGAATATGGTGGCGATGGCGGGAAGGCGGTGGGCGTCTGCGCGCAGAAGGAAGCACCGGTCGCAGCTTTCCCGGCCCATTGGGCGCCCAACGACATGCTGATCTATCAGGGCAACCAGTTTCCGTCGGCCTATAAAGACGGCGCCTTCATTGCATTCCACGGGTCCTGGAACCGCGCCCCGGAACCGCAAGGCGGCTACAACGTGGTGTTCCAGCCGTTGGCCGACGGCAAGTCCTCCGGGCCGTTTGTGGTTTTCGCGGACGGTTTTGCCGGAGCGATCAAGCAGCCAGGCCAGGCGGCACATCGCCCGACTGGGCTGGCGGTTGGGCCTGACGGTGCATTGTATATCGCCGACGATCAGGGCGGTCGGATTTGGCGCGTCACCTTCCAGGGTGGGAACAAAGCGACCGGAATTGCGGCCGCCGCACCTCCGCCTCCCACAGCACAGGCTTCGACATCCGGCAATGTTCTGCCGCCGGAGGGTATTCATCCCAACGCCGGCGCAAGCCCACTCCCGATACCGCCGGGCGCATCGCCGGACCAGGTCGCGTTGGGCGAGCGCATTTTTGCGGGACAGGCCGATGGGGGGACATGCGCGGGATGCCACGGCACGAACGGCAAGGGCACGGGCATGGGTTCCGATTTGACGAGCGGCAAGTGGCTATGGGGCAACGGCAGCGTCCAGGCGATTACCCGGACGATCGCTGATGGCGTACCGAAGCCCAAGAACCACACGGGCGCGATGCCGCCCATGGGCGGCGCCCAGCTATCCAAAGCCGATCTCGCCGCAGTAGCAGATTATGTGTGGTCGATTGGTCACCAGAAGCCGCATTGAGAAGGCGAGCACGAACCGCCTGAAGCAAGCGTAGACCGTTGGCATCGCGTCGGCCGGCGGCGTCTCTTGATCTGGCGGACGGGGCATGTGCCTGCGAGCTCGCCCGGTTTCACATCAACCTGCAGCGCCTACTCGATCCTAACCGACAAACCCACCGTTGCGGGTCCCTCGTGCCCGTGCCGACAACTACAGCCAAAACGCGTATCCTAATATGCTCTATGTCAGTGTATTTAATTTCCGCATTGGTCGTGCATCAACCCACTACCACCCAATAGAATCTTCTTCCAAGTGTGAGCTACGTCACACGTCACGGGCGATTCTTGAGCTAGATGGTCCGTCTGGGAGCGGTCCACTTGGGAAATTGGCGGTTCCATAAACGCGGGAGCTAGACATGCGAGGCACTTTCGACGTTGACGACGTTATCCTGAATTTCGATCCCGCCGCCCCCCAACACCGCTTCCGGGCAGCCGGACTTCACGCCGCTCATGCAGCCGCCGAGGCGGCGTTGCCGCTTAGCATTCCCTGGCCCGCCGGGACCGCGCCCACGCCCGCGCCGCTCGCGACCCCGCCCGCTGAGACTGATGATCTCTCGCGTTTCAACGGCTACGAAGCGGTGGTCATGACCTGGACCTCGGCCGAGGCCTCCGCGATGGCGACCTTGTTCACGCCGGGCTATCCCATCTCGGCGTGGTACGAGTACCGGAACGATATAACCCAGTACATCCCGCTGGTGACAGGCAGCAAGGCGCCGTTCAACAGCCGCGAGGCCGACATGGCGCGCTATTATCACAGCCTCGGCCTCTATTTCCCCTGCACCATCCGCGGTACCCGCGTGCTGCTGATCAAGTCCGGTCTGCATCTCGATTACGACGGTCCGGCGACCCCACTGCGCCAGCTTGTCCAGGGGATCGCTCAGACAGTCGCGCCGAAGATCTTCATCACTACCGGCACCGGTGGTGGAATCGGCGCCGGTGTCAGCCTCGGCGACGTCGTAATCGCCGGCTCCGTCCGGTTCGATTGCAAACAGCAATTCGCCAAAGAGCCCTGGGCATCCGCCGCCTACACCCCATCCGCGCTGCCCGCTGGCACGCTCGCCGCGATCACACCGGCTCTGACCAGCGTCAACGCCGCGCGGATCCCGAAGGCAAGGCCGATTCCGCAATTCTTCTCGGCGACGACCGATGCCGTTGTCACCACCGATTTCTTCGCCTTCGACGATTCCACCAATTATTACAAGCTACAGGGGCTCGGCCGTGCCTGCGACATGGGCGACGCCATGGTGGGCAACGCTCTGCAGAGCTTCGCCGACATCTCCTGGTATTCAATCCGCAACGCGTCCGATCCGCAGATCCCCAATCCCAACGACGATATCAAAGAAGCCAGTCGCGAGGCCGCTCAGATCTACGCCAGCTATGGCGGTCTCACCACCGCCGCCAGCCTCATCGCAACCTGGGCGGTGATTCACTCGGCACAGGCCAGTGCGAGCGCGACGCGCGAGAAATCCGAGGCGGCCCGGCGCAAGGGGGCAAATTCGCCGCGGACCAAAAGCCCTCAGCCCCCCGGCCGTGGGCGATAAGGGTGTTCATGCCGGCCTTCTTCTCGGCATCCTTCAGCGTGTCGATCAGCATCTTGGTCGCGTGCGGATCGGCGCCGGTCGATTTGTTGACCACCTGAGTGACGACCGCCTCGCGCTTGGTGATCTTTCGGCGCTCTCCGTCGATGTCACGACTACCTCCTCGTTGAGTGCGTCGACCAGCAATGCCGGCAGGTTTTTCGGGCGCGGTCCGCGCGGGTTGCCGGACTGGCCCTTCTTGAAACGGCTGTACACTGGCGGCTTGCCGCGGCCGACCTCGTAATCGCGCTTTGTCTCGGACATAGGGCTCCCGCCATCCTTTCCACCCCAGGGCGGCGCGGACGACACCTGCCCCGCTTGCTCAAGCGAGATTCCGCGGTCAATGATTGATTACTATGACAGCACTGATCGACTCGATACCGAACGGCGATCCGACGGTTATCGGGCTTCCCTGCCGTTTCCCTGCCGCGCCTTCGATTCGACCGGAGAGCCGCGTGCAAGATGTTGATGAGAAGAGACTTCTCGGTTCGGGCAGGCCGCGAACAAAATTTTTCCCTGTGTTTCCCGGAGCGGCAGGGAGCAGAGGGGGCGGCGTTACCCTGCCTCTTTAGCGGACGGTCTCTAATCGAGCCCGAAGCCGGGACCGGCGCGGCGCTTGAGCTCGCCGCCGAGCTCGGTCCCGAGCGCTTGCGCGTCGGCAATTGCGCCGCTGCGCCGGGCGCGGATTTCGGCGCTGCCGTCCGGCTTCAGCAGCAGCCCTTCGAGCCGCAAGCGGTCGCCGTCCAATTGGCCGAGGGCGGCGATCGGGGTGCGACAGGAGCCGTCGAGGGCGGCGAGCATTGCCCGCTCGGCCGCCACACAGGCGGCACTTCCCGGATCGTGGAGCGGTTCGAGGAGCGGCCCCAGCCGATCGTCTGCGGCACGGCACTCGATCGCGAGCGCCCCCTGGCCGACCGCGGGCAGCATGATTTCGGGTGACAGGATCTCGGTCACCAACCGGGCTTCACCCAGCCGTTCGAGCCCGCACAGCGCCAGCACGAGCCCGTCGACCTCGCCGGCGTCCAGCTTGCCGATCCGCGTGTTCACATTACCGCGGATCGGCACGATCCGCAGATCGGGGCGAAGACGCAGCAATTGCGCCTGGCGGCGCAGCGACGCCGTGCCGATGCTCGCACCCTTGGGCAAACCCGAGAGGCTCGGCGCCTTCGCCGAGATAAACGCATCGCGCGGATCGTCGCGCGGCAACACGCAGGCGATCTCGAGCCCGTCCGGGAGCCAGGTCTCGACGTCCTTCAGCGAGTGGACGGCAAGGTCGATCCGGCCGGCGAGCAACGCCTCCTCGATCTCCTTGGTGAACAGGCCCTTGCCGCCGATCTCGCCGAGGCGGCGGTCCTGCACGCGGTCGCCGGTCGTGCGGATCGTGACGATCTCGACGGCGCCCGGCGGGGCGAGGTCGGGGTGGGCCGCAACCAGGCGGTCGCGCACGAGCGCCGCCTGGCGCAGCGCCATCGGACTGCCGCGGGTGCCGATGCGGAGCGGACGAGAAGACATGCTGCCCGTTCTAACCGGCTTTGCTCCAGCGTTCCAATATCTACCGCACGGCCCATATTGCTATATCATCCTGGACATGCCCGACCCTGTTGTCCTCGCCCGGCCGCCGGCCGCGGGGGTCACCTACCTCGCCGGTCTCAACGAGGCGCAACGCCGCGCCGTCGAGGCGGTCGACGGTCCGGTGCTGGTGCTTGCCGGTGCGGGCACCGGCAAGACCCGGGTGCTGACCACCCGGCTCGCCTACATCCTCGGCACCGGCCGCGCTTTTCCGGCCGAGCTGCTCGCCGTCACTTTCACCAACAAGGCGGCGCGCGAGATGCGCGAGCGGCTCGAAGCTATGGTCGGCCGTGCCGGCGACGGCGTGTGGCTCGGCACCTTCCATGCGATTGCCTCGCGCATCCTGCGCCGGCACGCCGAGCTGGTCGGGCTGAAGTCGAGCTTTACGATTCTCGATACCGATGACCAGATTCGCCTGTTGAAGCAGATCCTCCAGGCGGAGAACATCGACGAACGGCGCTGGCCGGCACGGCTGCTGCTGGCAATGATCCAGCGCTGGAAGGACCGCGGCCTCGGTCCTGAAAAAGTCGGGCGGGCCGATGCCGGCGACTTCGCCCGCGGCCGGGCGATCGACCTCTATCGGCAATACCAGGAGCGGCTGATGACGGTGAACGCCGTCGATTTCGGCGACCTCTTGCTCCACAACCTGACCCTCTTGACCGGCAACCCCGACGTCCTCGCCGACTACCAGCGGCGCTTTCGCTATCTGCTCGTCGACGAGTACCAGGACACCAACGTCGCGCAATATCTGTGGCTGCGCCTGTTGGCCCAGCAGCGTCGCAATCTCTGCTGTGTCGGCGACGACGACCAGTCGATCTACAGCTGGCGCGGGGCCGAGATCGGCAACATTCTGCGCTTCGAGACCGATTTCCCAGGGGCGACGATCACCCGGCTCGAGCAGAACTACCGCTCGACTTCGCACATTCTCGGCGCAGCAGCCGGGATGATCGCGCAGAACCGGGGCCGCCTCGGCAAGACGCTGTGGACCCAGGCGGACGAAGGTGACAAGGTCGTCGTGCGTGCGGTGTGGGACGCCTTGGATGAGGCCCGCTGGGTCGGCGAGGAGATCGAGGCATTGCAGCGCAAGGGCCATGCGCTGAGCGGGGTCGCGATCCTGGTGCGCGCCGCTTTCCAGACACGCGAGTTCGAAGAGCGGTTCATCTCCTTGGCATTGCCCTATCGCGTCATCGGCGGGCCACGCTTTTACGAGCGTCAAGAGATCCGAGACGCGCTCGCCTATCTCCGGCTGATCAACCAGCCGGCGGACGACCTCGCCTTCGAGCGCATCCTGAATACGCCGCGGCGCGGCATCGGGACCGCGACGGTGCAGCAGCTGCATGGGCTGGCGCGTGCCGAGCGTCTGCCGCTCGTCGAGGCGGCGCGGGTGCTGAGCGCCGGTGACCGGCTGAGACCCGCCGCACGCAACGCGCTCGCCGGCTTCATTGCGGCACTCGACCGCTGGCGAGCGCAGGCGGAAAGCCTATCGCATACCGACCTCGTTCAAATCGTGCTCGACGAATCCGGCTATACCGCGATGTGGCAGGCCGACCGGTCGCCCGATGCCGCCGGGCGGCTCGAAAACCTGAAGGAGCTGGTCGTCGCGATGGCCGAGTTCGAGAATCTGGGCGGGTTTCTCGAACATATCAGCCTAGTCATGGACAATGCCGCCGACGCCGGCGGCGACATGGTCAATCTGATGACGTTGCACAGCGCCAAGGGGCTCGAATTCGACACGGTGTTCCTGCCCGGCTTCGAAGAGGGGCTGTTTCCCAACCAGCGCGCGATCGAAGAGAACGGGCCCGCGGCACTCGAGGAGGAGCGCCGCCTCGCCTATGTCGGGCTGACCCGCGCCCGGCACCGCGCGCACATCTCCTTTGCGGCCAATCGCCGGATCCACGGCCAATGGCTGAATTCGATCCGCTCGCGCTTTGTCGACGAGCTGCCCTCGGAGCATATCGAGATTATCGCCGAGCTCGGCCTGCAACCGGGGGGCGCCTGGGGTTCCGCCTCCTGGGGTGCCGACTGGCCGAACGCGAACGAGGTCCCGCAAGCAACGACGTTCTGGCAGCCCGCCCCGCGATCCCGTAATATGAGGCTGATCGAAAGCGCTCCGGTTCCACGCCGCGGCGAGGAGGTCCGCGCGGTCGGCGGCTTTGCCGTGGGCAACCGCGTGTTCCACCAGAAATTCGGCTACGGTACGGTGACCGAAGTCGAGGCCAACAAGCTCGCGATCCATTTCGACGTGGCCGGCGACAAAAAGGTCATGGACGCCTACGTCGAGCGTGTCTAAGCCGGACGCGCCCTCCCATTCCTTACTCCGCGAGCAGGGGAAGGTTAGGGGTGGGGGCGAGGAGAGGGCGGGGGAGGCTCCGGTGATCGCCGTCTGGCGCGTCCTCGCAAAGGTTCGCGGCGCGGACGCGGCGACCGCCCTGTTTTCGCTGCTGGACGATGCCGCGGGAGCCGTGTCGGCCTTCGAGACTGCGCCGGAGGAGTGGCGCGTCGAGGCCTATCCGCGCTCGCCCGTGCTGACCCCGGCTCTCACGGCCCGGTTGGCCCTCGTCGCCGCTGCTGCGGGAGGCACGCTCGTCGAGATCGGCGAGGAAAAGCTGCCGGCGCGCGACTGGCTGGCGGAGAACCAGCTCGCTTTTCCGCCACTGCGAGTCGGCCGGTTCTTTATCTATGGGTCGCACTATCGCCGTCGGGTGCCGGCCGGCACGATCGCGATCGCGGTCGATGCAGCAACCGCTTTCGGTACCGGGGAACATCCGTCGACCCGGGGTTGCCTGTTAGCGTTCGACACCCTGGCGCGCGGCCATCGGTTTCGCCGACCACTTGATGTCGGGACCGGAACGGGGATTCTCGCGGTCGCTGCGGCGAAACTGCTGCACCGCAGGGTGTTAGCGAGCGATGTCGATGAGACGGCGGTACGCGTCGCCCGGCACAATGTCGCGCGCAACGGCGTCGCTGGCCTGGTGCGGGTTCGCCGCGCACCGGGATACCGTGGTCGGGCCGGGCGTAAATCGCACTACGATTTGGTGTTGTCGAATATCTTGGCCCGCCCGCTCGCGCTGCTGGCCCGAGACCTCGCGCGGGCGCTGGCGCCCGGCGGAAGGGCGGTGCTGTCGGGGTTGCTGCGCCGGCAGGAGCCGATCGTACTCGCCCCGCACCGCGGCTGCGGCATCGTGCTCGAGCGCCGCTTGGTCATCGACGGATGGTCGACCCTGGTTCTGCGGCCGGGGCCAAAATCAAAACGACGGTGGGGGCCGAAAGGCCCCCACCGATGAATTCGGGTTGGCCAACTTCGCGGTCAGACAGTCCTCGGCGAGGGGAATCTGCCTCGCCTCGACGACGGGATAAGCGCCGCTGCCCGGTCCGGCTTATCGGAACCCTCGCAGATGGCGCGGATCTCCGAGCGGCGGATGCCGATATCGGCGAGCGAGTGGTCGTCGAGCGCCATCAGTTCGTCATAGGCCCGTTCCCGGCGCCGCCAATCGGCAAAGGCCTCCCAGGCCGAGGTGATCAAGTTCAAGACGGACATACCATGTACTCCGGTGGCAAACTCTTGCTGCGCTGCACAAAATGTGGCAGCGCAAGGCGCAAATGCCAGGCGCGCCGTTGCAATTCAGCTATGCCGACCTATTAGGTGGCGCAGGCACTGCGGGAAGAGGAGCGGTCGATAATGATGAGCGGATCCAAACCGGACAGGGGCGAACTCGGGCGGTTGCTGCAGGAAGCCGGGTCGGCCTACGATGCTCAAGGTGTCGAGACGCTGATCGAAGGCGTGCTGGCGGCCCCGGCCGAGGTCGGGATGAGCTGGCACGCGTTGGTTGCCGATCCGATACCGCCGGCCTTGGCCGAGGCGCTCGAAATGCTGCGGGCGGCCACGGCGAAGGGGTATCACAATGGTCTCTCGGCGGCGGATTTCGAACAGCTGCCCTGCGCGGCGCGCCTTGGGCGCCTGCGCCAGGAACTGGCGGCGCAGGGCCTCGATGGGTTCATCGTGCCGCGCGCCGACGAACACCAAGGCGAGTACGTCCCGTCCCGCGGGCAACGGCTCGCCTGGCTCACCGGCTTCACCGGGTCGGCCGGTACGGCGATCGCGCTGCGCGACCGGGCCGCACTGTTCGTCGACGGGCGGTACACCCTGCAGGCGGTCGCGCAAGTCGATACCCAGTTGTTCGAAATCCATCACTTGGTCGACGAGCCGCCGGCGCATTGGATCGGCACCGCGCTCGCAAGAGGTGCGGTGTTGGGCTACGACCCCTGGCTGCACACCCCGCTCGATGTCGAGCGGTTTCGCGCCGCGGCCGAAAAGGCCGGCGCGGTGTTGCGGGCCGTTTCCGTTAATCCCGTCGACCGCGTCTGGTCCGGGCGACCGGCAGCGCCGATCGCGCCGGTGGTGCCGCACCCCGAGCGCTTCGTTGGCGAAAGCGCCCAATCAAAGCGTGCCCGCATCGGCGGCGCCTTGGCTGAGGAAGGCGCCGGCGCGGCCGTAGTGCTGACGATGCCCGAGTCGATCGCCTGGCTCCTCAACATCCGTGGCGGCGACGTACCGCACACGCCGCTGCCGCTGTCTTTCGCAATCCTGCGACAAGACGGCAGCGTCACCTTGTTCATCGACCGGCGCAAGCTCGTCCCCGGCCTCGAGCGCCATCTCGGCAACGCGGTGACCGTCATGCCGCCCGAGGAGGTCGGCCCAGCACTCGACGCGCTCGCCGCGGAAGGTGGTCGCATCCAGGTCGATGCGGCGACCGCTGCTTCGTGGATCTTCGATCGCCTCGAAGCCGCACACGGGAAAATTCACCGCGCCGCCGATCCCTGCCTGTTGCCCAAAGCGTGCAAGAACCCGATCGAGCTCGACGGCACTCGGTCGGCGCATCGGCGCGACGGCGTGGCGTTGACCCGTTTCCTGGCCTGGCTCGCGCGTGAGGCGCCGAAAGGCGGACTCGCCGAAATCGCCGCCAGCGACCGGCTCGAGGCGATCCGCCGCGAGGGCGAGCATTTCCGCGATCTGAGCTTTCCGACGATCTCGGGCGCCGGGTCAAACGGCGCGATCGTACATTACCGAGCGACGCCGGAGACCGAGAAGCGCCTCGAACCGGGCAGTCTCTATCTGCTCGATTCCGGGGCCCAATATCTCGACGGTACCACCGATGTGACGCGCACGGTGGCGATCGGCGACCCGACCCCAGAGATGCGCGAACGCTTCACGCGGGTGTTGAAGGGCCACATCGCGCTGGCCTTGGCGCGGTTTCCCAAGGGGACGACCGGAACGCAGCTCGACGCATTTGCGCGCCGGGCGCTGTGGCAGAAGGGGCTCGACTACGACCACGGCACCGGGCACGGAGTCGGCAGCTATCTCGGCGTCCATGAAGGCCCGCAGCGCATCTCGAAGGCCCCCAACGGCCAGGCGCTGCTGCCCGGAATGATCGTCTCGAACGAACCCGGTTACTACAAGACCGGGGCCTACGGCATCCGCATCGAGAACCTCGTCCTGGTGCAGCCTACGGAGGGCATGGGCGAGCGCGAGATGCTGGGCTTCGAGACCCTGACCCTGGCGCCGATCGACCGCAACCTGATCGAACCTTCGTTGCTGGACGACGACGAGATCGCCTGGCTCGACGCCTATCACGCACACGTTCGCGAGACTCTGACCCCGCGCGTCGACCCCGAGACGGCGCGCTGGCTCGCCGAAGCGACGCAGCCGATCGGAAGCGCGTAAGAGGCCGCCCTACCCGCCTTCGGCAGCCCGCCGCGACCGCGCGGCCTCTTCCCAGTTTTGCCCGTCGAAGAACTTCGGCCGCAACGCGGCTATATCGATGCCTTCGAGGCAGCGGGCATTGACGCTGATCCGGTCCGGATGCAGCCGCGGCGTGTAGAAGGAATGAATACCGCAATATTTGCAGAAGGTGTGCTTCGCCGTATTGGTATTGAACTGGTAGGTCGTCAGCGCATCCTCGCCGCGCAGCAGCTCGAAATCCTCTTGCGCAACCGTGAGATGGAGGATGCCCTTCTTCGTGCAGATCGAGCAGTTGCACTCTGAGGCTCGTGAGAGGTCGGCCCGCACCCGAAACCGCACCCGGCCGCAATGGCAGCCGCCCTCGTAGCTCTCGACCATCACCGCAAACTCCCGCTCTTCGACTGCGCATGGTGGTCGGCCAGGACCTGGGCGATCACGGCCGAGATGCGCTTGCCGGTCGGGATGTGCAGGAATTCGTTGGGGCCGTGCGCGTTCGAATGCGGGCCGAGCACGCCGGTGACGACGAATTGCGCCTGCGGGAATTTCTCGCCCAGCATCGCCATGAACGGGATGCTGCCGCCTTCGCCCATGTAAGAGGGCGGCGCTCCGAAGGCGGCCTTGGAGGCGCGCGCCAGCGACTGCTCGAGCCACGGCGCCAGGGCGGGCGCGTTCCAGCCGGCCGCACTCGATCCCGGCAGGTAATCGATGCGCGCCCCGTAAGGCGGGTCTTTCTCTAAGAGCCTACGAACCCTGTCGCCCGCTGCATCCGGGTCCAGGGTCGGCGGCAGGCGCAGGCTGAGCTTGGCAACGGTCGAGGGCAGCAGCACGTTGCCGGCGTTGATCGGGTCCGGCAGGCCGTCGATGCCGATGACGGCCAATTGCGGGCGCCATGTACGGTTGAGCACAAGCTCGGTCAGATCCTCGCTCATCGCCGACATGCCGGGCATCAACGGAAACTTGGTATAGACCGTGTCTCCCAGCGCCGCCGAGGCGCGACGGGCTTGCGCCACCCGCTCGGGCGGAACCTGGACGTAGAGCTCCGCCGGGCGCACGGCTCCGGTTTCCTCGTCCTCGAGGCGCGACAAGAGCCGGCGCAGAATCCGAAAGCTCGAAGGAACCACACCGGAGGCGTCGCCCGAATGGACGCCCTCGTCGAGCACCTGGACCGTCAACGTGCCCGACGCGATGCCGCGCAGCGACGTGGTCATCCAGAGTTGATCGTAGTTGCCGCATCCGGAATCGAGACACACCACCAGTGACGGGCTGCCGATCCTTTGGGCGAGGTGATCGATGTAATAGGGCAGATCGTAGCTGCCGGATTCTTCGCAGGCCTCGATCAGGACGACGCAACGCGCGTGAGGCACCCCTTGCTCGCGCAATGCCAAGAGCGCGCTCAGCGCGCCGAACATCGCGTATCCGTCGTCGGCCCCGCCGCGGCCGTAGAGCTTGTCGCCTTCGAGGCGTGGAAGCCAGGGACCGTACCCGTCCGCCCATCCGACCATCTCCGGCTGCTTGTCGAGATGGCCGTAGAGCAACACGGTGTCCCCGCCTTCGCCCGGCACGTCGATAACGATGACCGGCGTGCGCCCCGGCAGCCTGACGACTTCGAGGGAGGCACCCGGAAGGGAAGAGAGCTTCGCTCGCGCCCAGCGCTCGAACAGCGCCACCGCGTTCTCCATATAGCCGTGGGTCGCCCAATCCGGGTCGAAGGACGGCGATTTGTTGGGGATCTTGATGTATTCGACCAGAGTCGGGATGACCTCGTCGCCCCAGCACTGATCGATGAATTTCGTCGTGCTCGCGATATCGATCATTCGACAATCCCCGATCGGTAACGGCCTGTCCCCCCCTGTTATAGGATCAGGCCCGGATCGGCACAAACGGGATGACGACCGCGGCCCGTGCTCGGATTCTAAACCCCGGCTGGGGGAACCGGGATTTCGGCAGAAAGACGTCCGGTTCGGGGGAGATTGGTCGTCTCGTCGATCAAGATGACGGGGTTGGCGTTTCGACAAATTGATCTGGATCAAGCTAACCGCAGGATCCGACGTTTGCGCCCACAAGGTTGACGGGTCGGCTGCCCGACAATACGCTCTCGAATGGCCGCTACGGCCGCGCAGCATGGGAGGAGCAACCGTCATGGCCAAGATCGTCCTCGGGATTGCCACATCGCACACCCCGATGCTGAATACCCCGGCCAAGGACTGGCCGAGCTTTATCGACCGCGACGGGGTGCGGGACTTTCTCGACAAGGAGGGCGACCCGACCACCTACGAGGAATTGCTGACACGCGCCGATCCGAGAGCGCTGCCGGAATTGACGCCGGAGCGCTTTGCCGCGCGCCACGACGAGGCCCGGGCGGCGGTCGAGCGGTTGAAGCAAAGTGTGCGCCGCGCCGAACTCGACGCGCTGATCATCCTCGGCGACGACCAGAAGGAGCTGTTCCACGAGGATCACCTGCCGTCGATCCTCGTCTATTACGGCGACACTATCCGCAACGTGCCGCTCTCGCCCAATTTCAAAGGCCCGGAATGGTCGCGACTCGCCACCGCGCGCTATTACGAAGAAAAAGCACCGAGAGACTATCCGGTCCAATCGAACCTGGCGCTCCATCTGATCAACTCGTTGATCGACTGCGAGTTCGACATCGCCTCGTCGAACGGGTTGCCGCCCGGCCACGGGGAAGGCCACGCTCACGCCTTTGTGCGCAAACGGCTGATGGAAGACCCCGACCTGCCGGTCGTGCCGGTGTTTCTCAACACCTATTACCCGCCGAACCAGCCGACGCCGCGGCGCTGCTACAAGCTCGGTCAGGCGATCCGCGCGGCGGTCGAGAGCTGGCCGGGCGACTCGCGCATCGGCATCGCCGGCTCGGGCGGGCTCAGCCACTTCGTCGTCGATGAGGAGCTCGACCGCGGGGTCATCGACGCATTGTCGCGCAAGGACGGCGAAGCGTTGCAGTCACTGTCGCGCAAAAAACTCAACTCCGGCAGTTCCGAGATCCGCATGTGGATCAGCGTCGGCGGTGCGGTCGAGCATCTCGATCTGGCTTGGTCGCATTACGTCCCCGGCTACCGCACTCCCGCCGGGTCCGGCACCGGCCTCGGTTTTGCCTACTGGTCGTGAGGTAAGCAATGAGCAAGCAGAAGGACAGCGACGATCTGCTCCGCGTCGGCGCCGGTACGCCAATGGGCGAAATGATGCGGCAGTACTGGATCCCGGCGCTGATGTCGTCGGAGCTGGAATGCGACGGCGCGCCGAGGCGGTTGATGCTGCTCGGCGAAAAATTGATCGCATTCCGTGACAGCTCGGGCCGGGTCGGGGTCATGGACCATCGCTGCCCGCACCGCTGCGCCTCGTTGTTCCTTGGGCGCAACGAGGAGAACGGCATCCGCTGCGTTTACCACGGCTGGAAATACGACGCGGCAGGTAATTGCGTCGACATGCCGAACGCGCCGCCGCATCAGGACTTCAGGGACAAGGTCAAAGCCAAGGCCTACAAGGTGGCCGAGCGCAACGGCCTCGTCTGGGTCTATATGGGTGCGCGCAAAGAGGCGCCGCCACTGCCGGGTATCGAGGCCTCGCTATTGCCCGAGGGTGAGCAGCAGATCATCTTCGCACAGCGCGAATGCAACTGGCTGCAGGCGCTCGAAGGCGACATCGACACCTCGCATTTCGGCTTTCTGCACGCCGGCTCGGTCGCTCCCGAGGATGTCCCGGCCGACAATCTGATTCGCTACACGGTAACGAACCGAGCCCCCGAATATCACGTCACCGACACCGATTGGGGCACGATGTACGCCGCCTACCGTCCGGCCGAAGCGAACCAGACCTATTGGCGCTTTGCCAATTTCCTCTTTCCCTTCTGGACCCAGACCCCTCAGGGAGCGTTAGATCGCGTCAATAGCCGCGCCTGGGTCCCGATGGACGACACCCACACGATGTTTGTCAGCCTTTCCTGGAAAAACCTGCCGCCGGAGCGCGCCGCGCTGAGCAACACCCGGGGGCTTCCCGGCTCCAAGCTTACGATGGACTTTGTGCCGAACACGACCGACTGGTACGGCCGCTGGCGGCTCGCGGGCAATGCGGCCAATGACTGGCTGATCGACCGGGAGGCGCAGCGGAACGGTGGAATCTTTACTGGCATTACCGGCATCCAGGCGCAGGACCAGGCGGTGACCGAGAGCATGGGCGGGATCACCGACCACGGCTTCGAAAATCTGGCGCCGAGCGATTTGATGATCGCCCGCACCCGCCGCCGCCTTCTGCGCGCCGCCCGGGCACTCGCCAAGGACGAGACCGTTCCGCCCTGCGTCGATAATCCGGGGATCTACACCGCCGTGCGCAGCGGCGATTTCCTCGTCGACGCCAAGATCGCCTGGCGCGACGCCTATGAAATGCAGATGCGCGCCGCGATACGACCGCTTGCCCAAGCGGCGGAATAGGGCGCGCGCCTAGCTGTTGATCTAACCGGGAGATCATAGCCGCCCCCGCCGCAGCACCTTGAGTTGAGAAAGCCACGCGTCGCGAGCGGCCTTGACAGCGCCAACCGCCGAGGACGCTTCGGCGAATTACATCGACATAATCTATGCCGCCACGCCCGCGGAAGATCGAGCGGCGTCGCCATTTCTCCCTCCCAAATGGTGGCTCAGATGCAAGGCGTTAGCAGGCAGCATTGAGGAGGCTGGTTGTCGGCCGATCACCTCACTTTCCCCCGATTGCCGCCGCCAAATGGAAAGGCGCGTGCACCGCCAACGCGATTGAGCTCATAGGGAATTCGGCGCCGGATTAAGACCCAGACGGTGCTGCTCTCGGTGAGACGACAGCAATGTTGTCCTCCGGCTTGCGGGCGCCCACGGGGCAAGCCCGTGGGCTGAAGGCCCAGGGTTGAAATTGCTACGCGAAGAGTCAGCGGATCGCACACCCTCACCGGCAAGCTCGCTGACGGGCCGATTGGCCTCGCTGCCTGCCCGGGGGTGTTGGCCGCGCCAAGTGAGGTGCGACACTGACGACCTATCTCCGAGCGCCACCAGCAGGCGCCGCCAGCGGTGCAGACGGATCCCGCCACACGATTGATACACTACTGTGCGGAGGCAAGGCCAGCTCGGTCGAGAATGTTGCGGGGGACGATAGACGGGGCGGAACGGGCGATCATCGCGACCTCTAATGAGGCGCCGATATCGCTGCATCCAACGTGCCAGATGCACATGTGCGTGCTCGCTTGACGCGAAATCCGGTCAGTGACGCCCAATCGGGCAACTGCACGGGCCTTAGGCACGACAAGCAGAATTGCACCGGAATTACTGACCTTCCCCCGAGCGACATCATCGTTGGCATCCCCGTTGCAGAGAGCAGCACAAATGACGAGCCGTGGGGAGATGCCGGAGCCATTCGACGCTGGGGCAAGGGCGGAGGACCCATGGAACTGGGTGTCTTTATTCCGATCGGCAACAACGGCTGGTTGATCTCGACGACCTCGCCGCAATACGTGCCTACCTTCGACCTCAACCGCGAGGTCGTGCAAAAGGCCCAACGCTTCGGCTTCGACTTTGCGCTGTCAATGATCAAACGTAACTACTCAGCCCTGCTCATAGTGGAACGAGGATAGGGCGGCCGGCGAGGGCGTCACCGAGGGCCTGGAGAGCGGAACGGCCGTGAAGCCGCCCA
>Ga0209446_1000140_pt1 | contig 18225 bp, 12 predicted proteins | sample BogFormECP04_OM2_FD_188242 | JGI IMG/M metagenome (GOLD analysis project Ga0209446, IMG submission 188242) | Bog forest soil microbial communities from Calvert Island, British Columbia, Canada - ECP04_OM2 (SPAdes) (version 2) | ecosystem: Environmental > Aquatic > Freshwater > Wetlands > Bog ... | reverse complement strand
TCGGGCGATCGGGCACACCGCCGGGACGCTCCGACTGGTTCCGGAGTGAGAGAATCGGTAACTCACGGTAGCTTACCCCAGATCTCGGCGCCGTTGGCCCCGGTAAGGCTGTGAGATATTAGCATTTATTGTTTGAAAAATTTGGGAAGACATGTAATAATCATACCTGGCTCGGTACCACTCACCCTCGTTGATCGATCGGCGTCCGGGGCACGTCGTCCGTCCGAACATATTCGCACATCTGACAATGAGCAGGAGGCCGAGCAGTCGGACACCTGCGCTGTTCTTTTTGTTCGCCGCGCCGCCGGCACCCCAGGATTTCTGCATGGGAGAAGATGTTCCTCGCTGTAAATTTCCTGCAAAAACAGCAAGAACAGCACCGGGGTCGGCGCACTGCTTGCGAGTTACGAGCCCGTCATTACGCTGATTGACGGTGTTAATTTTGCGGAAAACCGGGCGAACAAGCGAGGGCGCCAGGCCCGGTTGCGCGCCGGTCGGAACGGACGCTATAGATCGGCAATGGTCTGCAAAGTCGTCCTCGTCCACAGCTCGGATCTGCATGTCGACGAGGATCGCCGTGGCGGCGACGGGACGGCGGGGTTGCGCGCGGTGCAGGTGACCGCACGCGCGGTACGGGCGGATGTCGTTCTGCTGGCGGGGGACACCTTCGAGAATAATCAGCTGAGCCCGGTCATACTCGATCGCGCGGGAAGGCTGCTCGCCGAAGCCGATTTCCCGATCGTGATTCTTCCCGGGAACCACGATCCGGCACTTGCGGACTCGGTCTTTGTCCGCGGCGGGTTCGCTCGGATTCCGAACCTTTCTATTCTCGGGGTAACCCACGACGAGGCCGTGCCGTTCCCGATCTTCGATCTCGAAATCTGGGGGCACGCGCATCGCGACTACTTCAGCATGGCGCCGCTACGGGGCCCGCGGCCGCGCTCGACCCGCTGGCAAGTGGCAGTCGCCCACGGTCATTACGAGCCGCCCGAAACCCGCGCCAACCCGTTGCGGCCGTCCTGGGTCTTCGGCAACGAGGAGATAGTTGCGACCGGCGCCGACTATCTGGCGCTCGGTCACTGGGACTGGCCGATGCGCGTCGGCGATGGCGTCGTTCCTGCGTATTACTCGGGCTCGCCGGACCTCGCCGGAACGGTCAATCTCGTCCGGCTCACCGCCGTGGGAGCGGTCGTGGTCACGCGTGAGAAGCTGGTGCGCGACACCTGACACTTACCGGCCGTTCAACGCAGCGATCTCCGTCGCGGTGTAGCCGACTCCCGCAAGCAGCTCCTCGGTGTGCTCGCCGAGTGCGGCGACGAACGGTCGGGCCGCGGCCGTCGCCGCGGACATGTGGAACGGCGGATTGAGCGCGAGAAAGGTTCCGCCGGGGTCGCGCACCTCGGCGAACGAGTGGCGGTGCGCGATTTGCGGATCGGCCATCGCCTCCCGGACCGTGCGGTAGGGTGAGGACGGCACGCTGTGGCGATCGAAGATCGTCTGGACCTCGGAGGTCGTTCGCTCCGTCGACCAGCGCTCGATCTCGTCGATCAGTTCTCCCCAATTGGCGCGCCGGTTGGCGTACTCGGCAAAGCGCGGGTCGGTCAGCCAGTGGTGATGACCGGAGGCGGCCGCCAGGTTCTGAAACGTCCTCTCGCTGGCGATCGACAGGTTGATGTAACCGTCCTTGGTGGCGACGGGCCCGAAGACCGGCCGGCCGGGCGGCGCTACCGCAAACTGCGCCGCCTGGATCTCGCTCAGGGTCAGGCTCAGCATGCTTTCGAGCATCGAGACGTCGATCATCTGACCCTCCCCCGTCGCTTGGCGCTGATAGAGTGCCGTCATGATCGCGCCGAAGGCATAGGTGCCGGTCAGCACGTCGGCGATGTAGATCCCGCAATAATCCGGCCGCCGCATTTCGCCCTGATAGGCCATATGCGCCAGATCGTACCCCGAAGCGGCGTGGATCACCGGGGCATAGGCCGGCAATTCGGCCGAGGGGCCGGTCTGGCCGTAGCCCGAGATCGCGCAGTAGATCAATTCGGGCTTGATCGGCCTGAGGGCCTCGTAATCGAGCCCGAAGCGCCGCATCACACCCGGCCGGAAGTTCTCGACCACGACGTCGGCGGTGGCGACGAGCCGCCGCACCGCCTCGACCGCGCGCGGCGATTTGAGATCGAGAGAGACGCTCTTCTTGCCGGCGTTGAGCTGACCGAAGCTGGTGCTGGCGCCGCTGCGCAGTGGCGGGCGGGTGCGCATCATGTCGCCCTCGGGGGACTCGATCTTGACCACCTCGGCGCCGAGATCGGCCAACAGGCGGGTGCAGTGCGGGCCGGCGATCGTGGTGGTGAAATCGAGCACGCGAAGGCGATCCAAGGCGCTGGTCATCATTTATCTCCACCGGCTGAGCCGACGAGCAGGGTCGGGACGCGCGAGGAATGTCAAGCCGCGATCCGCCGCGCCGAATGTCGATTTTGGTCGCCGTGTCGCGGACCCGGCGACCGCCGCCGATCGAGCGACGGAGCCGTTTTTCCACGCTCTCGAATTTCCGTTGTTATTCGGTTGTTAGGGCGCCTTTTATTCGTTGATCGCCCGAAAAATTCCGTTGATCCGCCGAGTAACGAATTTGACACCCAAGTGCTTGAAATAATGCTCTCTTCGGCACCAACAACCGCTCCGTATCAGGCCAAAAACGCGATTTTCGCTGTATTGCGGGGGCCCAGGGGCGGCCGATCGCGGGCCGAGGAGAGACGCGACTTGCAATTTATCCCCTTCGGTGCCAAGAGAGCCGCCGGCATATGGAGGGAGGTCCAACGATGGCGTTTCGTAACATACAGGCCGGGATGGCGACCTATCGCGGACATGGGGGCGAGCGCGGCGACGCGTATTACGCGCATCCGGCCAATGTCGGCCCGCACCCCGGCGTCGTCGTGATCCATCACATGCCGGGTTGGGACGAATGGACCTGCGAGGTCGCCCGCAAATTCGCCCATCACGGCTATGCCGCGGTGGCGCCGAGCCTCTACTTCCGCGTCGGCGACGGCGCCGACGAGGCGGTGGTCGCCAAGGTGCGCGAGGGCGGCGGCATCCCGGACGAGCAGATGCTCGGCGATGTCACCGGTGCGATCGACTTTTTGCGCTCGCAGCCGCATGCCAGCGGCAAGGTCGGCGTGATCGGCTTCTGCTCCGGCGGGCGGCAGACCTATCTCGTCGCCTGCAAGCTCTCCCATCTGATCCAGGGCGCGGTCGATTGCTGGGGCGGCAATGTCGTCGTCGACGACAAGTCGCGGCTGACCAAGGCCCAGCCGGTGGCGCCTGTCGATCTGACGGAAGGGATCAATTGCCCGCTCCTGGGCCTGTTCGGCAACGAGGATCCGAACCCGACGGCGGATCAGGTCAACCGCACCGAGGCCGAACTGAAGCGGCTCGGCAAGAACCACGAGTTCCACCGTTATGACGGGGCTGGCCACGCGTTCTTTGCACACTATCGCCCGAATTACCGCCCCGAGCAGGCGGTCGACGGTTGGCACAAGGTCTTTGGGTTCTTCCACAAGCATCTCGGCGCCCCGCGTACCTAGCGGCGACCCGGCCGGCCGATGATCGATGCGGCGATCGTCGGTCTCGGCCGGTGGGGCAGGACCCTCGTCGAGGCGGTTCAGGGCAAGAGCGGCGGGCTGCGCTTCACCCATGCGGTCAGCCGCAACCCCGATGGGCTCTGCGACTTCGCTGCCCGGCACCGACTCGAGCTCGTCGGCGAGCTCGATCCGGTCCTCGCCGACCGCAGCATCGACGCGGTCGTGCTGGCGACGCCGCACTCGCTGCACCGTGACCAGATCATCGCTGTCGCCAAGGCGGGAAAGGCGGTCTTTTGCGAGAAGCCGCTGACCCTGAAAAAGGCCGACGCGGTGCGCGCCATCGACGCCTGCCATAAAGCCGGTGTGGTGCTCGGGATCGGCACCGACAAACGGTTCTTTCCGTCGCTGCGCGAGCTTCTGCGGCTGGTCAAGAGCGGTGAGCTCGGCAGGATCCTGCACCTCGAGGCGCATTTCAGCAACGAGGTCGCCGGGACGTTCTCAAAATGGCGATACTCCCGCGACGAGTCACCGGCGGGAGGGATGACCGGGACCGGCATCCACATGCTCGACGCGCTCGTCGCTCTCGCCGGACCGGTCCATCGGGTGCAGGCGCTGCTGCTGTCCCACAAGCCGCCCCCCGATCCGATCGACAGCCTCTCGGCGGTGCTTGAGTTCACTAGCGGAGTCAGCGGAACCTTGGCGATGGTGCGCTCGACTCCGGCTTATTTCCGACTTCACGCCTTTGGCCGCAATGCCTCGGCCGAGGCGCTCGGGCGGACTGATCTGGTCCTGCGACGCAGCGGCGCGGAGCTACAGCAGCTCAGCTTTCCGCCGGTCGACTCGGTCCGAGTCAACCTCGAAGCCTTTGCCGACGCTGTGGCCGGTGTCTCACCCTATCCGATTTCGACAAGCGAGATGCTCGACACCGTCGCCGCCTTTGAAGCCATTGCCGAAGCGGTAAAAGCCGACGGCCGGGTGCGGGAGGTCTGAACCCGCGTTCGGGCTTGGCGGGCGCGCCCGGATTGGCCACATTAGACCGGCGATTGCATCAAGGAGCAGCGATGGCGAGCGAAGCAGCCGAGGTGTCGCCGGGCCGCGACTTCATCCGCGACATCATCGACGCCGACATCGCTGCGGGACGCAACACCGAGGTGGTGACGCGCTTCCCGCCCGAACCCAACGGTTACCTTCACATCGGACACGCCAAGGCGATCTGGCTCAATTTCGGCGTGGCGCAGGAATATGGCGGCCGCTGTCACCTGCGCTTCGACGACACCAATCCGACCAGGGAAGAGCAAGAGTATATCGACGCGATCGAGCGCGACGTGCATTGGCTCGGTTTCGACTGGGGCCGGCACCTCTATTACGCCTCGGACTATTTCGACCAGCTCTACGATTGGGCCGAGCACCTGATCCGCGGCGGGAAAGCGTATGTCGACGATCTTCCCGCCGACGAGATGCGGGCGATGCGCGGCAGCTTGACAGAGCCGGGTCGCAACAGCCCCTATCGCGACAGACCCATCGCCGAAAACCTCGATCTCTTCCGCCGGATGCGGAGCGGTGAATTCCCGAACGGAGCGCGGGTGGTGCGCGCCAGGATCGACATGGCGGCCGGCAACATGAACCTGCGCGACCCGGTGCTTTACCGCATCCTGCATGCCGCTCATCCGCGCACCGGCACGAAATGGTGCATCTATCCGACTTATGACTTCGCGCATGGCCAATCGGATGCGATCGAAGGAGTCACCCATTCACTGTGCTCGCTCGAATTCGAAGATCACCGGCCGCTATATGATTGGCTGATCGATAATCTGCCGGTGCCGTCGCGGCCAAGGCAGTACGAGTTCGCGCGCCTCAATCTCGGCTATACGGTGCTGTCCAAGCGGGTGCTGACCCAGCTTGTGCGGCTGGGTCATGTCACGGGTTGGGACGATCCCCGGATGCCGACATTGGCGGGTCTGCGCCGCCGCGGCGTTCCCCCAGCAGCGATCGGCGACTTTGTCCGTCGAGTGGGCGTCGCGCGGGCAAATAGCGTGGTCGACCTCGCGATGCTCGATCACTCGATCCGCGAGGCGTTGAACAAGACCGCGCCGCGGCGGATGGCGGTGCTGCGCCCGCTGAAGCTCGTCATCGAGAACTATCCCGCCGGCGCCAGCGAGGCGCTCGACGCGGTCAACAATCCAGAGGATTTGGGGGCCGGCGCGCGCCGCGTCCTTTTCGGGCGCGAGCTCTATGTCGAGCGCGACGATTTTATGGAGCATCCGCCCAAGAGGTTCTACCGCCTCTCACCGGGGCGCGAGGTTCGCCTGCGATACGCCTACTTCGTCACCTGCCGCGAGGCGGTGAAGAACGCCGCCGGCGAGGTGGTCGAGCTGATCTGCACCTACGACCGCGAGACGCGTGGCGGGAACGCGCCGGATGGGCGCAAGGTCCAGGCGACCCTGCATTGGGTCGCCGCGGCGCACGCGGTGCCGGCCGAAATCCGCCTCTACAACCCCCTCTTTGGCCGTGCCGGGCCAGATACCGGTGGTGATTTCGCCGCCGAGCTCAACCCGTTGTCGCTCGAGGTGCTGACCGAAAGCCTCATCGAGCCCGCACTCACTGTTGCGAAACCCGGCGAGCCGGTCCAGTTCGAAAGGCAGGGCTATTTCTGCCGCGACCCCGAGAGTGAACCCGGCCGGCTCGTGTTCAACCGCACCGTCGGATTGCGCGACAGTTGGACCAAGGTGCGAGCCAGCGGCGCTTAGGGTCTGTTAAGAAAATATAATATACATTCGCGCCGAGAGCGCGGACCGATCGATGGAGTGAGACGTCGCCGGAACGCGAAAATTTGGCTGGCATAGGACAAGAGGCCCCGACTGCGCACGCCGCGGACCCGAGCGATGGAGGACCGTCAATGCGACCATGGATGATCGTCTTGTCGAGCGTCATCGGCGCTATTGTCGTCACTACCGCCCTGGTCGGACCCGACCTATTGGAGGCCTCGCGCTCTGATTTCGGGTCGATCCTGTCGCAGCGTCTGTCCGTGCTCGCGGTCGCCGCTCTCGCCGTTTACGCGCTCTTCGCTATGCTGTTGACTACCGGGACCCTGGTCGCCAACGCCTTATTCCTACGCCACCGTCTCGGACGCACAGGCGGGTACCGAACCCCCGCTCAGCGCGACCGGATGGCGGCTAGCTCAATCGGGCTGCAGCGTCTGGTACCCAGGCTGGTCGCCGAGCCGGCCCGGCGGGCGGGAGCGAGCGAGACGAGCCTGCTGCAGAGCCGGTTCGAGCCTGGCACGGCGAGAAGCGAGATCGCGCGACTTCATTATATCTGGCTGGCGCGCACCCATTTCTTTAGCGCGCTGATTGTGCTCGGCGCGCTCATCGGATTGGGGCTAGCGCAAGATCACGGAGCCGTCCCGTTACTGCTGGGCGCGATCCCGACAATCGCTGCCAGTCTGATCCTCGTCGGCCTGATCCTACTCGCAATCCTCGGGCGGATCGCTATCGACGTCTCCATCGAGCCTCTGATCGAAACGATCTCACAGCAAGCTGTTGAGCACGTCGAGGTCGGGCTGCTCCGCCGGGCGGTAGAGGCGCTCGAGGCAGCTTGCACTGCCGCTGCGATCAGTGCCAAGCGGCCACCGTCGACGCTCCAATTACCTGAGCGGCTCGATGTGGCCATCGAGGAAGGGCAACGTGCTCTGCTCGACGCCGTCGGGCACTTGTCGGCGACCACCGATGCGCTCGGAGCGATGGTGCGATCGGCGGTCGACGCTCTCAAGGCCGCGATAGGCACGATGGCAGCCGAACTACCGCCGCTCGCGGATCGCAGCAATGAGGCTTCTGGGTTTTCGGAGCTGCAGGGCGCGGTAGAGGCGCTGACCGCCGTGCTCGAGCGGCTGACAACATTGCCGGAGAACGTCGAGGAACCGTTTCTCGGTGCTGATTATGCCGCTCACCACAAAGTTCAAGAGCCGCGCCTTGCCCGTGAGTTACGCAATCTTCTGCAGGAGATCGAAGCGGCCCGCTGACCCTAGCTCAACCGTGCTTCAATTCCTGGAGCAGCTTCTCCGCCTCCGCTTTATCCGCGAACGAGCTGCCCGACTCTAGCAGCTTCTCCAGCATCGCCTGAGCATCGGCCGATCGGCCGACGCGCTGGAGCGCCACCGCGAGATGGTACTGAATGTCCGGGTTGCGAGGAGCCGAGGAGTTGGCGGCATTGAGGTAGGTCATGGCCTTGTCGGCTTCACCCTGAGCCAACAGGATCCATCCCAGGGTGTCGTCAATTTGGGCAGCAGCCGGAGCAGCAGCCAAGGCGCGCTCGGCTAATTCGCGAGCTTTCGCCAGGTCGCCCTGACGTTGATAAAGCCAGGCGAGGTTGTTCAGCGCCGCTGGATCGGCCGGGCGTTCGGCCACGAGCCGCGTATATTCGGCGATAGCCGGATCATATTTTTTCTGCTCCAGGTAGAAGCCCGCCAAGACTGAGCGGATGGTGAAATCCTTGGGTTCAGCCTTCAATCGGGTGTTCAGAATCGCCTCCGCTTTTGCGAGATCGTCCGTCCGCCTGTATAGCTGGAAAAGCGCTATTGTGAGACCATCATCCAAGGGTCCTGCTGCGGCCACCTTGTCCAGCAGAGCGACTGCCTCTTTGCCGCGCCCGGCCTTCTCGTAGAGCTCCGCCGTCACCACGTCATAGAGGCTGTTGCCCGGATCGTCCTCGGCGAATCTGCGCGCCTTTGCGAGGCCTGCTGCCAACCCGCCGATTTCCGCTTCAATCCGGATCAGTTCGGCTTTTAGGGAGGCATTCTGAGGATCACGTTCCAGAGCGTCCTGCAACGTGGTCCGCGCCCCGGTGAAATTTTTTGTGGTCTTGAGTACACTGAGGTAGCGGTTCAAGATTGGGGCAGAATTGGGCGCCAGTTCGTGTGCGCGCTTGTATGTCGGAAGCGCGCCGTCTGTGTCGCCGGCCCCGATTTGCACTCGGCCCTCTGCGTCGAGAACATCGACATTTGTCGGGAATTGGGTAACAAGCTCGGCCGCAACCGGTGTGGCGTTCTTCCAATCCTGTTGCAGCCCGTACATGTTGACGAGCATGAGCCCGGGTGCCGGGTCATTCGGCGCGGCGGTGCGGGCGCGGGTGATATAGTCCATTGCCTCCGGCCATTTCTTCTCTGCAATGGCGATCTCCGCGAGACCAAGAAGGGTGGCGACGTCGGTTGGTCTTTGCGACAGAAGCTCGTCGTAGCTCTTCTTGGCCTCATCGGTGCGCCCGGTCGTGAGGTAGAGCCGCGCCAAGGCCGCCCGCACGGTAAGGCCCTTCGGATCAGAGTCCAACCGACGGGTTAGGACGGCCTCGGCTTTGGTCAAGTCGCCGGTGCCGGTGTAGAGACGAGAAAGTGCGATCGTTAAGCCGTCGTCAGACGGCCGTGCCGCGACCGCCCTTTCGAGCAGAGCAACGGCGTCCTGGGGCCGCCCGGCCTTCTCGTAAAGCTCGGCCGATACCAGATCGTAAATGTTGTTTTCTGGATCATCCTTGGCAAAGGCATGCGCGTGGGCGAGGGCTGCATCCAAGCCATCGATTTCCGATTCGACGCGAATCACGTCACCCTTCAAAGGTGCATTTTGGGGGTTGCGGGCGACAGCGTCTTGCAGCACGCTACGTGCTTCGCGAAACTCCTTCGCCGAGTTCAACAACGCGACATAGCGGGAAAAAATCGGGATCGAATTGGGTGCGAGCTCGTAAGCGCGTCGGTAGCTGGAGAGCGCGCTCTTGGTATCGCCGCTGCCCAACTGGGCGGCAGCTTGCGCGATTTGAACATCAACGTCGCTGGGAAATTGGGCGACTAACTCGCCCGCGATCGTCATGGCGTTGTTCCAATCCTGACGCAGCTCATAGAGCTTGACCAACCAGACCCCGGGCGCCGGATCGTTCGGCGCGGCGCTGCGCGCACGGTTGATGTAATCGATCGCCTCGGGCCATTTCTGTTGCGCTATCGCAATGTCCGCCAACCCGAGAAGGGCGGTCACGTCGCCGGCCTTCTTCGAAAGAAGGTCGCCATACACTTTCTTGGCATCGTCGGCGCGTCCCGTTGCAAGGTAGAGCTGTGCCAGGTCGCGTGTGGCCGCCACAAACTCCGGGTTGCGCGCCAGCGCAGCGCGGAACGCAGTTTCCGCCCCGGCATAATCCCGTTGCGTGACCTGGACCACGCCGAGCAAGGTCTGATAGAGCGGATTATTGGCGTCGAGCTTGACCAGGGCAGTGGCAACCTCAGCAGCCTTTTTGACCCGTCTGGCGCGCAATTCGGTGAGCACAAGAGTGGGCCCGGCGACCGTCGCGCCGGATTCGCTGGCGAACACCTGTTCGAGCTCGGCGAGGCCCTGCTGGCCGCGGCCTGTGTTGATCTCCGAGATCGCAACGCGTGCCTTGATCGTTTGGTTTTCCGGATCGATAGCCGCGGCTTTTTCGAACTGCCGCAGTGCCAACTCCGGCTTGCCGTAGGCCATATAAGCATTCCCGAGCAAGGTGAGCGTCGCTGCGTCCGCGGTCGACTTATCAACCAGGGGTTTGAGGTAATCGATCGCCCGGGACGGGGCGCGCTGTTGCAACGCGGCATTTGCCATGAGTCGTGAGGCGCGCGGGTCGTCGGGGACATGGGTGAGGTATTTGCCCAGGATATTTTCCGCCTGGGCAAATTGTCCAAGCGCCAATTTCGTCGCTCCCTGGAGATAGTACCCCGTCCAGAATCTTGGTAAGGCGGGGCTGATGCGGTCAAAGATTCGATCTGCGGCGGCGTATTGCTGTTTCTTGGCGAGCTCCAAAGCGCGAAGGTAATTCGCCATGAAAAGATTTGGAGTCGCCTTGAGGATCGGATCGAGATCCTCGTCGGCTGCCTTGAATTTCCCCTGTCCGACATTGATGTCGGCGCGGCTCAGATGAGCCTGCAGATTTTTGGGATCGATCTTGAGCGCCTCGTCGAAAAGATGCATCGCGCCGTCCGCATCGCCCCGGACCCGCAACATTCCGCCCTTGATCTGAAGAAATTCGGCAGAGTCTGGGTTGGCGGTGATCGCCTCGTCGATTAGCTTATCCGCCTCCTCGGGGTTCGTCCCGTTCAAGAACCGGGCAAGCTGGACCTTCGGCTTTGCGGCGCTCGGATCGAGCTGGATGGCATCGCGTAACATCGCTTCAGCCTTGTCTCGCTCGTCCAGGCCAGCTGCTGCGATACCGAGCGCCATCCGCACCTTGCTCTCGAGAGCAGGGGCCCGATTGCCCGGCTGGACCAGATCGACGAGGTCCGCGAATTTCTCCTGACGAAGCATGGCGTCTGTGAGCGTCGGTAGATAATCCACCTCGTCACCATTGCGCTCGCGCGCAGCGCGCGCCTCGTGCTCCGCCGACCCGGGGTCCCCGAGTTGGAGATATACCTGAGCGAGGTGCGCGCGGAGCACAGGATCCTGCGGCGACTGGCGGACAGCGTTCTTCAGCTCGATCTCGGCGGCCTTAAGGTCTCCTTTCGCGAGGTATTGCTCCGCATCCGCGACCGAAGCAGAAGTCTCCTTCGCATTCGCGCCTGGGTAGGCGATTGCAGAGAGGGCTGCGGCAAAAGCTAGGGTTCGCCACAGACAATGGCGTTGAGCCTGGGGCATCGCCTTTCCTTTCATCCGCAAACGGCTTTCACAAATCGAGGCCGATCTGGTGCTGCTGCATCAGGTCGTAAAGTGTAGGCCGGCTTATCCCGAGCAGCTTCGCTGCCTTCGACAGATTGGAGCCGGCCTGGGCGAGAGCCAACTGAAGCGCTTCGCGCTCAGCGCGAGCACGCGCATCTCGGATGGTGAGCGATTGGGGATCCTCCCCGAGGGCGGAAAGGCCGAGATCGGCGGCCGACAGCAACTGACCGTCGGCCATGACGACGGCGCGTTTGACGCGGTTCTCAAGCTCGCGCACGTTTCCCGGCCACGGATGATTGCTGAGAGCGGCAAGCGCGGTGGGGCCGAAAGCACGCACCAAACGACCGTATTCGGTAGCGAAACGCCTGAGGAAAAAGTTCGCCAGGACAACCGCATCGGAGGATCGCTCACGCAACGCCGGGACCCGCACGGTAACTTCATTCAAGCGGTAGTACAGATCCTCGCGAAAACGCCCTTCGGCCATCATCAGATCGAGGTCCTGGTTGGTCGCGCACACGATCCGGACATCGACCTGCACTGGTTTGCGGCCGCCAATCCGCTCGACGACTTGATCCTGCAAGAAGCGCAGCAGCTTAACCTGCATCGGCAACGGCACGTCGCCGATCTCGTCAAGGAACAATGTCCCGCGGTCGGCGCCTTCAATTCTGCCGATCGTCTGCTTGAGCGCGCCGGTGAAGGCGCCCTTTTCATGACCGAAGAGCTCGCTTTCGAGCAACGTCTCGGGAATCGCCGCACAATTGATCGGTATAAACGGTTCGCGCGCACGGGCGCTCAGTTTGTGGATCGCCTGGGCGAGCAACTCCTTGCCGGTGCCGCTCTCGCCGCGAAGCAGTACTGCAACGTCGGTCGGCGCTATCTTCTCGATGTTGCGCAGCACCCTCTGCATCGCCGAGCTGTTCGCGATGATTCCGTCTATTGGCGATGCCGCTGCGGCTTCCAGAAGCCTGCGGTTCTCCGCTTCCAGGTCGAACATCTGTTCAGCGCGGGCGACGATCAGTTGCAACACGTCGATGTCAATCGGCTTTTGATAGAAGTCGTAAGCGCCGAGCGCGATGGCTCGCAAGGCGTGTTCGCGAGTTTCGTTACCGGTGGCGATGATGATTTTGGTCGCCGGTGCAATCGCGAGGATTTCGGCCAAGATCGCCAACCCCTCGGAGGCTCCGTCGGGATCGGGAGGAAGCCCAAGATCGACGATAGCCACAGGTGCGGGATCCCTTCTGACGAGATCGGTGGCTTCCTGGCGGGTGCTCGCACAACACACTTTGTGGTCCGAAAAGGCCCAACGTAGTTGCCTCAGAAGTCCAGGATCGTCTTCGACGATCAGCAACGGTCTTGCTGTCGGTGACATCTCGTCACGTCACAGCGGAAGGCGCCGCCGGCTCTCTCTCGGGGACAAGGGGTAGGAGGATCCGCATGGTGGTACCGGTACCCCTTTCCGAGATTACTTCGAGGTCACCACCCGACATGCGGATCATCTCTCGAGTTTGAAACGCGCCGATCCCGTAGCCACCCGATTTCGTTGAGTGGAACGGTAAGAACAATTCATCGCGGATAAACTCGTCGTCCATCCCCTGGCCCCGATCGATAATATCAATGACCAGCTGGGCTCCGCGTCGGCGCGTGGAGATGACCACGGGGTCTCCCGGGCGCGAGGCCTCGATCGCGTTCTGGGCCAGATGGGTCAAAGCGGACCTGAGGCGTTCGGGATCGATCCTCACAACGCAATCTTCGGCATCGGTGCGGGTCTCGATGGCCACCGGTCCGCGGGCCAACTCCGTCGCGACCGAGGCGACGATCAGATCGGGGTCGGCCAGGCGCGGCATACGCGGTGTAGCATCAGCTTTGAGATGGCTGAGGAGGTGGTTCATGCGTGCGACGGCATCCTCGACCGTTTGGAGCATATCGCGCTGAAAGTCGGGATCATCGATGTACCGTTTCGCATTCGCGACGACCAAGCCGAGTTGGCTTGCCAAGTTCTTGATGTCGTGGACGACGAAGGCGAAGCGCTTGCTGTATTCGTTCAAAAGTTCGCTGTCGCGCAGCACCTTGGTCGATCGCTCCTCGGCGAGATAGCTGGCCGCCTGACGCCCGGCCGCGCGCAACAGGTCGAAGGCCTCCCAATCGAGGGTGACGGTGTGGTTCGCGCGGTCGAGTAGGACGAATCCTACAACTTCTCTGCGATACGACAGCGGCACAGCCAACCATGCGCGCGCTGTGGAGAAAGGCCATGCCTTGTCTGTCGCAGACGGCGAGCGTTCCTGGATCCAACCGCCATCCCGAAAGCCGGCAATGAAGGGGTCTTCGGGCGGCAGCCTTACGTCCAGGGGAGCGGGCAGTTTCCACACAGCCGTTGGACGATAGCCGATTCCGCGGCTCAACGACCACAGTACCCCCGCCGGGCTGTCGACGAATTCGGCCAAAGCGCGGATGATCCTGACCGGAAGCTCCTCTGCCTGATTCGGATCGGAGATGAACTCGATGAATTTGAGCCACTCAATACGATAGTCGTAACGATGAGTGAAAAAGTTTCGTGAGATCGAAAACTTTAGTCGACGACGTAGACTCCCGGAGGACAGTACGGTCCCGAGGACGACAACGCTGCCGAACAGCATCGCCAGCTGTAGGACGAGCCCCCAATCGCCTTCGAACCTGCGCAACAACATCCCGACGATAGCTACCGCGAGGAGAAAACAGCCACTCGCGAGCAAGGTAGCGGTGTGGAGTACTACTTGGCGGGATACATGAATGTCGATCCGCCATTCTCGATTACGCGCCATCGCCAACGCGAGGAGCGGAGCCATGAACGCTGCCGCGATCGCGCGCCCCAAGCCGAGTCCGGGATCGACCCGGCCGCGGGTGATGAACGCGTCCGAGAACAGGAACAGCTCATAGGCAAAGAGACCACCGAGAGCAAGACATAAAGGCCAAACGTGCCACCGTCGCTGCGGCTCGGTATTGCGCCACAGATTCTCAATCGTCAGCAGGCCGAGGACACCAAACCCGATCCGAACCAGCAGCTGCGAGGTGTAGAGACGCGAGGCCATCGGGTCGAGGACCAGCAGGTATCCGTCATTGGCGATCGCTCCCGCGCAGAATGCGACTGCCCCGAAAAGATAGAGGCGTCCGAGACCGGAGCCGTCACCCGTTGGTACCGTAACGAGCGTGACCGCGAGCAACAGCCACGCAGAAAGCCTGACGCTGTCAAAGAGCGCCAGACCAGCGACTGGCAGGCCGCCGGAAGCTGCGGTGGCAGCCGCCCATGCAGCCGATGCAAGACAACAGCCAAGGATTGCAAAGCCGGTCTTGCTCGTCCGACCCCGCAAAATCATCAATACGATCACCAGGATGAACGCGAGCGCACATCCTGCATAAACCGTTTCTGTTAGGGCGATATCCAGATTCCGCGCCCTATCTTGCCCCGTAATTCCAAAAGATCACACGGGCGGTCTGTAATAAGATCACAAAGTCTAGAAAAATACTACGATTTTTTACATAGTAAAGATCATAGGTCAGCTTGATCCAAGCGTCCTCTGTCGAAGCACCATAGGGGTAATTTACCTGTGCCCAGCCGGTGATACCTGGTCTCACCCAATGGCGTTCGGAATAATAAGGGATGACCTGGGACAGCTCGGCAACAAAGAAGGGGCGCTCTGGGCGAGGCCCGACAAAGCTCATGTCACCGCGCAATACATTAAGGATTTGCGCGAGTTCGTCGATCCGAGTTTTACGAATGACGGCCCCGACACGGGTAACGCGGGGATCTCTCTCGGAGGCCCAGCGAGGACCGCCGTCAGTCTCGGCATCCACCCGCATGCTTCGGAATTTCAAAATGGTGAAAACGCGGCCGTGAAGCCCTACCCTCGCCTGATGGTAGAGAATCGGCCCGGGGCTCTCGAGCTTGATCAAGCAAGCCGTCACGACCAGAAGGGGGAGCGTCAAGAGGAGCAACCCCAAGCTCACCGCGATGTCAAACGCGCGCTTCAAAATCTCCTCGAGGGGACCGCAACGAAAGCCGTCGGAGTAGAAGAGCCAGCTGGGCTTAAGCGCCTCAATGTCGACCGTTCTGGTCTCGCGCTCCCAAAAATCAAGGAAATCGATTACCTTGATGCCGGCAAGCTTGCAATGCAGGAGCTGGCGAACCGGCAAACCGCGCCGGTCATCGGCGGCCACCACGATCTCGCTTGCCCCGAGCCGGTAAACGATATCCGTGAGGGCATCGGGCTCGGAGTCCGACCAGTCAATCGTATCGGAGCGGACACTCGGACGCTCGCCAAGCATTCCGATAAACGAAATCGGCACAAAATGCTCGTTTTCCCCCGTCTCGACCAACTTGGCGATCCTCGCTGCCTGCGCTCCGTTGCCGAGTACGAGTACCCGCCGCTTTAACAGCCCGCGTCCCAAAGTCACCGAAAATGTGCCACGGGTTACCGACACGCAGACGAGCCAAATCAGCGTCGCCTTCACCGGAAAACTTCCGGCATCGGGTAAGTATCCCAGCCCCTCACGCCAATATGCGGCGGAGAAGAAAACGAGCATCAGCACGAGTATCGAGGCGACGGCGATTTTGCTCAACAGGAGGCGGAAGTCCACGAAACTTTGATGCCCATAAAGGCCGACCGAAACCATCGCGGTCACCGCAGCGACCGACAAACCGGCAGAGTACTGAGCTGCGAAGGTTGAAACACGGAGCACGATCGGCGTGCCGATCTCCGACGCTGACAACAGCTGATAAAATGCACCGGTAATCAGCAGGGCGTCCGATGACGCGAGGAGCACGACTGAAACCGGGACAAAATGTCGGAATAGTCTGAGTTGCATCACGAACTAAGGTTAACGTACACCACAACCCCTGCTCTCAGCCGGCGGCTGAACTCGCACGAAATAATAGCAGCAAGTCGGGAAGTCGTCCAGCGGACTAGCGCCCAGCCGGCGATGTTTCACTTGACGTTCCCACCCCATAGGGGGTGTGATACGGGAGGAATAGACCCTCTCGCCGGCCAAACCCATGCATTATGGGATTCCCGCCGGCTATGGAGCCTGTGGGAAATGCTAGAACTGAACGCGAGTGCATTCTATGAGGCGAGCGCCAGACTGAACGATGTTGTAACTTGGATAGAGACGGAAAAGGAAAAACAAGAAAATGAACCGGTGAATGACGTTGATCGATCTTTCCTTCGCTATCATCTTAAGGAGCTAATTATACATTTAACAACATTGGAAGCGCGTGTAACGTTAATAACTGCACGAGAAATAGAAGAAATCATTGAAACAAAGGATTTATCGCGTGGCGATCTGGCTCGACGCCTTTCAGAGTTGGGCAATACATTGCGGCGGGAATTGCAATTGACGCCGCTGTTTGTCCTAGATACTGGGAAGCAGCGGTATTATAATCCGCGAGAGCCATTATTTGGATCTGGTGTCGAAGCAAAGTTTGTGACCGTAGTCTTTGAACTTGACGAAGCTGCGAAATGCCTCGCGTTCAGTCGACCGACGGCAAGTGTGTTTCATCTTATGAGGCTTATGGAGATGGCGGTTCGCGCCGTCGCGCGCTGTCTTCAAATTCCCGACCCCATCAATCCTGCCGATCGGAGCTGGGGTTCCGTGCTCAAAAAGATCCGTGACGGCATTGACGGCAAATGGCCGACCGTCGCCGCCCGATTGGCGGGTGATGGCGAGATATTCGAGTCCCTCTATGCGTCTCTCGATGCCGTCAAAAATCCGTGGCGCAACGCAACAATGCATCCAGCCAACAAATACACGGACGAAGAAGCCGAGCACATCTTCATGGCCGTGAGAGGCTTTATGATGAAGCTGGCCTCCCGCTGCGACGAGAACGGCGACCCGAAGGCTTAGGAGCGAAACCTTTGGGCTGCTCCGCGACCTTACGGAACACGCGCTCGAAATCGGGGTTGGGCTCCTCAGCACCGACCTCGCGCGCCATGTCTATGAAGCGCTTCGATTGCTCGGGATCGTCCGGCGACGGCTTGGGCTTTCGAGGCATGTCTCAGTCTACCACGGATGGCGGCTGCGTGTCGCGTTCCCGCTTTTCGCGTTCCGCCAACCGATCACGTGCTTTGTCTTCGGCCTCGAAGCGTCCGCGTGCATCAATGCCAGCGCAAGCTAGCCTTATGTATGCGAGTTGTTGGGCTATTTCCTTGAGCATGAAATAAATGGCAGATCCAGATATGGCAATCGCTAAGAAAATCGCCCATTCTGCGAATATGGAAAGCATCGTGACCTCCATTCCAAACTCGCGACTAAACGCTCTTGGGCTTGGTGTTCGTCTTGTGCTGGCAGCGGCCAACCCATTCTCTGGAATGTCTCGCGAATCTGATAAAAAAGCGTCTTGGCAACCGCTTGATCCATACGGATGGCCAAAGTGGTGGCCCCTCGGTGCCTTCCGGGGCCGGGCGGTTCCGATAAATGCGCTTCGACTGATGCATAGAGTCTCACTAAAAGCCCGCTGGCATCGAGCGGTTCAAACGAAACCTCTTGAACGCGCTGAATGAACTCATGGTGTCCGAGTTTCAGAATCTCATCAGGCATGGCTTCGCTCTTGGTTTGGTTGGCACCTTCCAAGATAGCGAAGGCGGGGACGGGCGTCATGGCTCGTCCCCGTTATCGAACGGTAATTCAAGCTGGCGCGGATCGTGTATTGCTGCTGATTGTCCGCGTTTTCTGCGCCGTGCCTTAGAATGGCGGCTCGCCCGAGATTCGGTTATGAGGCGTCGCATAGGTCAGGCGCTTGCCTTTTACGCCGATCAGAGCGGCATCGGCACGGGCGAAATCGTCAAAGCCGAGCCGTTCCCGATGGTTGTAGACGAAATCGCGCTCGGCGGCGTAACGGTGCAAATGGGCTTCCGAAACATGGAAGTAGCAGCCGTAGATCGCGCGTTTGAAGATCGAGAAGTAGTTCTCGACCGTATTGGTGTGCCAGAAATAGGCGCGGACGTATTCCTCGGCAGAGTGATTCACCG
>Ga0209446_1000137_pt1 | contig 18458 bp, 18 predicted proteins | sample BogFormECP04_OM2_FD_188242 | JGI IMG/M metagenome (GOLD analysis project Ga0209446, IMG submission 188242) | Bog forest soil microbial communities from Calvert Island, British Columbia, Canada - ECP04_OM2 (SPAdes) (version 2) | ecosystem: Environmental > Aquatic > Freshwater > Wetlands > Bog ... | reverse complement strand
TCCCAAAGGCTTGAAATGTGTGGAGCGCCGAGAAGCGGGCAGAGGGGCTGGAGTACATGCACCCCAAGCCGAGTTCACATTCCGGACGTATTGTCGGCAAACCTTCCCTTACAAGTTTATGGAAGGTTTGCTGCTCATCCGCCCAAACGGGCAACGATGGAGTTCTTTCTTGTAACTCGAAAGGGAAATCGCGTCTGCGATCGTGCGCACCTCTTTGGAGCGCGCGTGGCATTGACGCGTGTCTGCTTTCAGCGAGAATGGATTCAAGATAAGTCCTGAAGGGAGACCCATGAAAGCCATCGTTTATCAAGGTTTTGGTTCCTTCGATATTCTGAGATGTGAAGAAATTGACAAGCCGATCCCCGGGGACGATGAGGTGCTGATAAAGGTCCGCGCGGCCTCCGTCAATCCGCTCGACTGGAAGTTGATGAAAGGCGGTCCGTTCATCGTTCGCCTACTGCTCGGCGTGGGCAAACCGAAAATCAGACGACCCGGCGTCGATGTGGCTGGCCAGGTTGAAGCCGTCGGCCGGAACGTAACGCAGTTCAAACCGGGTGACAACGTGTTCGGTACGTGCCGTGGAGCGTTCGCCGAGTATGCGACTTCACGGTCGGTGCCGGGAATGAAATCCGTGTTGGTCATTAAACCGGTAAAGGTGACGTTTGAGCAAGCGGCGTCCGCACCGGTAGCGGCACTAACCGCATTGCAGGGTCTTCGCGACAAGGGACGAATTCAACAGGGGCAGAGAGTTTTGATTAACGGTGCGGCAGGCGGCGTCGGTACGTTCGCGGTGCAGATCGCCAAGTCGTTCGGCGCGAATGTCACCGGCGTATGCAGCACGAGTAATGTGGACATGGTCCGATCCATCGGCGCGGATCAGGTCATTGATTACACTCAACAGGATCTCACCAAAAGCGGCCACCGTTACGACATCGTTTTGGATTGCGTTGGGAACCATTCCTTTTCGGAATGGAGGCGCGTCCTGAATCCCAAAGGAATCCTCGTTGGAGTCGGAGCACCGGCCGACGTTCCGTTGTCGCGACTTCTGGCTGGTTTGATCGGCGAGCTTGTACGATCGCTGCTCGTGAGCCAGAAAATAGCCATCTTCATTGCCAGAGTGAACCAACAGGATCTGACCACCGTAAGGGAGCTCATGGCGGCCGGAAAGGTAACGCCGGTCATCGACAAGCGTTACCGGTTGAGTGAGGCCCGTGAGGCCTTCCGATACATGGAAACAGGGCACGCTCGGGGAAAGGTGATCATCACTCCGGAATACTAATGCATTCCTGGCGGATCGTCGGCAACCCTTACCCAATCGCATTACGTCAGAGTTGCCCGTTATCCATTCCCTACCCATGTCCCGCGCGGTACAATCCTTAACCTTATGGCTTTGGCTCCCGGAACCCTGTTGGGCCCCTACGAGATCATTGCACCACTGGGCGCTGGCGGCATGGGAGAAGTCTACAAGGCGCGTGACACGCGATTGAATCGCGCCGTCGCGATTAAGGTTTCCAACGAACAGTTTTCCGAACGCTTCGAGCGCGAAGCGCACGCGGTCGCGGCACTGAACCATTCCAACGTCTGCACCCTGCATGATGTCGGGCCGAACTACCTGGTGATGGAATACATCGAGGGCACGCCTCTGAAGGGACCCATGCCCCTAGAGCGGGCGCTGAAGTACGCCGCGCAGATTTGTGATGCGCTCGATGCGGCGCACCGGAAGGGCATCACACACCGCGATCTCAAGCCCGCCAATATCATGGTCACGAAGACCGGGATCAAGCTGCTCGACTTCGGAATCGCCAAAATCGGACAGGGCAACAATCCTCCGAGCGACGCCACCCTGACCATGGCGCTCACCGGCAAGAACGAGATTGTGGGCACGCTCTACTACATGTCGCCTGAGCAGTTGCAGTCTCAAGCCACAGGGCAGGAAATCGATGCGCGCAGCGACATCTTCTCCTTCGGTCTGGTGCTCTATGAAATGCTGACCGGGAAGCGCGTGTTTGACGGTTCTTCTCCAGCCTCGGTGATTGCGGCCATCATGGAGCGTCCGGCGCCGTCGATTGGCGACGTGGCCCCCGCGGCGTTAGATCGAGTGCTGAAGAAATGTTTGGAGAAGGATCCTGAGAACCGCTGGCAAAACGCGCGCGATTTAAAAACTGAACTGGAGTGGATCGCACAAGCGCCCAGCGACGTCAACATCGCACCGAGTTCTGCCACACGGCACGAAAAGTTGCCTTGGATCGCGGCGGCACTGCTGGCCTTCGTTGCAGCAGGAGCATCGTGGATTGCCTATAGTGCCACGCGCCCGGCGGAATTGAAACCGCTGGTGCGCCTGGAGGCGGATCTGGGCCACGACGTCTACTTAAACGCGTTGGGTGGGTCAGACATTATTCTTTCGTCCGACGGCACGCGTATCGCTTACCTTTCCGGGAACCACCTTTTCACGCGCCGGCTCGACCAGGCGAGCCCCACGGGTTGGGACGGCGTGGACACTTGGAGACATGTTAGGGGCGGACATTGGGAAGGTCAATCAGGCGGTACGAAGAAACAGTACGACTTTCTCTGCTGTTCTGGGTACCCGCCAAAAACAGTACTGTCATAGTGTTTACTTATTGGTGACTGCTAGGCTATGGTGACCCAAGTTTCAGAGGAGGAACGCAGCACGCACTTCTTGTTTGCCGACGATCCACCCGGAATGTGCTTGGCGTGAACCCATCATGAGTGGATGCTTGCTTGACTCGAACATGCTGGGGGTCTAATTTAATTATTGATGCGTTTGGCTAAGCCAATTCTTCTAGCGGTACTTGCACTCGCTCTCGCCGCGTATGCATTCGACTGCGGGGCTGCGACGACGCCAGAACAGGCGATGCAGTGCTGCAATTCAATGTCGTGCTCGTCGCACGGTCATCACGCTCAGGATTGCTGCAAAACCATGCCATCAATGCACGCTCCTTTTGTGCAACCCTTCTCTGCGCATGGCGTTTCTACCCCTCCCCTTGTATTCGCAGTGCTGCCAACGACTGGCAAATCTCACGCAGTAGATTCCTCTAATCGCGTGATTGCGGCCCATTGCCACGCGCCTCCGAGCCGCTACACTCCGGCCCCATTGCCCCTTCGCGTCTAGTCAGTCCTCCAGTCGGCTCCCGACTTCAAGCATTCGTGTGCTTCGACATACCCGTGTCTACTGGAGGAACCATTTGTGAGAACACGAAATCCATATTTCATTCGCCGAGTTTCGTGTGTGGCCCTGTCGCTCCTCTCGCTGCTCTGTGCTTCGCAAGTCAAAGCACAAGGCCCTGCCCCAGAGACGGCCCCGCCCCTATTCCCCGGTGGCGGACTTATCTCCTACAATTCCATATTCACCACCCGAAGTCTCATGCCTGGAATCTCAGGCGGTATTCCTGGAACAGCCTTCCCTACTTTCGCGCATGAGGGCGATTTCAACTTCACGTGGGGTTTCTATCGCAATTTTGATTTGACCGTTCTCGTTCCAATAGTGACGAATCACTTTGACACCGGGAACGCACCAGCCGTTGGCGGAACAGGCTTGGGCGATGCCATTCTGCTCGTGAAATACCGCTTTTATCGGCGAGATTCGGAACGAGGCACCACCCAGGCATCCGTCACCTTCGGCCCCAAGATTCCGACCGGGAGAACAGACTTAACGGACACAAACGGAAAACGATTGCCTGCGGGTGTGCAACTCGGCTCGGGTTCGACCGATCTGTTCCTCGCGGCAAATTGGACTTACACCGGGCTTTTCAATCTGAAGCGTCTTGTTGCTGATGAGGATTTCCATTCACTTATCCGGTCGCAGGGAACGCAGGCAACACGCCTCGGCAGTGACATCGAATCACGTTTCTGGCTGTCGTACAGGCCCTATGAATCGAAAAACGTTGCTCGTGAATGGTTCATTGGCCCAGTGCTGACCTGGCTGCATTCTCAGGATGACCGCATCGGAAGGGGCACGCAGAGCGGGAGTGGCGGCGATGTCCTGCTGGCCGGAATCACCACTTACGTGGGGGTGCGGCCCGGAATGCACGTTTGGCTGGGTATGGATTGGGACGTGGTGCATTCCACGGGCACCATGTTCATGCCCGTCCGCCGTCACATCAGTTTTGGAATAACACAGCAATTTCGAATGCACCGTTAAAGAGAGGAGGATCGATGAACGCGAAAAAACTGGCCCTGCTTGCTCTGCTGATTTCGATAGTTAGTCCAGTCGCCCAGGCACAAATCAAGCATATTGAAATGCGCGTCGAAGGCATGACATGAAACTTTTGAGCCTACGGGGTGAAGCAACACCTCGGACGCCAGTCTGGCGTTCAAACAGTTGAAGTCAGCTTGCTTGATGGAAAAGTTGAGGTCACCCCCAAAGAGGACGGGCAGATTGACCCCGCCCAGCTTCTAAAGGCGACCTACGACAGCGGTGTGACCGCCGCGGAGATGGACATGACCGCACGCGGAAAAATCGTGAAGGACACGTCGGGTAGCCTCGCCATACAGGTTGCACCGAATCGGTCTTTCGCGCTTACACCAAATGAGTTGTCAAAAGGACTCGAATCCCTCGCCGATACCCCCACGATGGTCACAGTTCGTGGTCAGTTGTTCAAAAAGCCCCCAGGGAAGAAGAAAGTGGACCCTTCGGCTCCCTTAAAGCTGCTGATTCTGGAAGTGGAGAAGAAGGAATAGATGCTCAGAAAACGACTGTTAGGTTTAAGCCTTGTTGCGGTCGGACTCGCCGGATGCAATTCGCACTCGGCGAGTCCTCCGCCGCCGAAAGAAAATGTGATTGCGCCAGGTGAGATCGGCTCACGGTTGCCTGATTTCTCCGTCAAGGATTTACAAGGGCGCGAGATTTCCTCGGCAGGTCTTCGCGGCAAGGTGGTGCTCATTGATTTTTGGGCCACCTGGTGTCAACCGTGCAAGAAAGAGATGCCGGGCTATCAGAAACTTGAAGACCGCTATGGTTCTCGGGGATTCGCGGTTGTCGGATTCAAATTCGACACGATGATGGATATGGAAGACCCAGTCCGGTTTGCAAAGAAAATCGGCGTGCGTTATCCACTTGCGGTCGCGGCTGATGACTTGAAGCAGAAGTTCGGCGGCATTGAGGGTTTACCGACCACGATGCTCTACGACCGCCAAGGAATACTCCGCAAAAAAGTCATCGGGTTTGAATACACGAATGCCATTGAATCGGAGCTAAAACCACTCCTCTGAACGAAGTGTCGGCTCCATCGCGTACGACGAGTATGTGTGTCCGTTCAGCGAACCTGAGTCGGATCGCCGGTCTTGTGCTCTTCAATCTGGAAGCGCAAGAACTTGTGGATCGCTGCGAGAGACTCCTTGTCAAGAGTGGTGATGACGACACGGCCTCCCGCAGGCGTCTCCTCGAAGGCATAGCGGATTCTCTCATGCAGCCTCTTCATCTCCGGCACTCCAGGGGGCACGGCATCGTGGACAAACATTGGAATGTCGAAGTCGCCATTCGCAAAGGCTTGCGTGATGTGCGTCAAATGCCTGCGGATATTGCCACGATTGGTAGCGTCCGTTGGATCATTGGCCTCGACTTGGATCACGCCACCGTCAGGCTTCACAAGGAAATGGTGTGTCGTAGCGGACTGAGAAAAGCGCATTCCTTTTTCGCTTTCGCCGCGGTCTTTCATCTGCGAAGCTGCGTCCCCTGTCAGACCTTTGTCGTCCTGCGCTTTCATATGGGCATCGTGCAAAGGACACACCACTTCGGCGCTTCCGGCCTTCTCCCGCTGCCCGTTCGAAGATTGCTGACCGATTGCGCGAGCGAAAGGCAAAACCAAACACACTGCAACTACGAGAATCATCTTTGTCGTCGTCTTGCTCATCATTGCCTCTCCCGTTTGTGAATGCCGCGAGCCAGATCGTTGGCATGAGAACTTCGCGTCTGGCGGGTGGGGTGAGAAGAAGCAAACGCCTCCAATAGTCCGGCACGCTGGCCCCTAGGAGTCTTGCGAAGCAGGCGATCCCATCCGGCGAGGGTACTGAGCAACTCGCGTCGAGAGGCTTGCAGCTCGAGGAGCCGGGCTTCGACACCAGCCAGCTTTTCGGCTGCCATTGTGCGAACCCTGTAGCAGGGTGCGCCGCCGTGGTCGCGTTCGCCAAAGATGGCGGACAGCTCCTTCACCGAAAAACCGATCGAGAGGGCACCGCGAATCATCCGGACGCGTATAAGTGCTTCCTGAGGAAACAGGCGGTAGCCCGATGCTGACCGCGGCGCGGAAGGCAACAGGCCACGGCGCTCGTAATAGCGCAGCGTGTCTGTGCTCACGCCCGCCAGACGCGCCAGCTCCCCGGAATACAACGGCCGGGTTGGAGAGGCATTTGGTCTCACGTGATCAGCCTAAAGTCTGGAACCGGTTCCAGGGTCAAGCGAAATCGCAGTTTACCCTACTTGAGAGGGTCACAGAATGTTGCGGTAATGGCGTGTCGATGCCCATATCCACAATAAAGAATTCTCTCTCTGTCCGTGCCGACCGATAATGTCAATATGTCTGCCGAAGAGAAGACCATCCCGCCGGAAGTCTTACAGCGCGTAATTTGCATTCAGACTGTAACGCTCATCTGGATGAGTGTGGAGGCGGTCGTGTCTTTGGGAGCGGCTTGGACGGCCCACAGTCCGGCACTTATCGCCTTCGGAGGTGATAGCGCCGTCGAACTTCTCTCAGCAGCTATTGTGTTTTGGCGTTTTTACAGTCCATCTCACCGAGAGCACGCGGAGCAGCGGGCGGGCAGAATTGCAGGCGGCTTGCTGTTCGTCTTGGCGGCCTTTGTTGTTACTACTTCACTTCTGACACTCTTAGGTTCCCTTGAGGCCCGGCCCAGTCCGATTGGGATAGGTCTGCTCCTGCTTGCCGCGCTGGTCATGCCTTGGCTTGCAGCACAAAAGCGGCGGCTCTCAATTACGACAGCTAGCGCCGCGTTGAGCGCCGATGCTGCCGAGTCGGCGGTCTGTGGCTATCTGGCTTTGATTGCTTTGGCCGGTCTGGTCGTTAATGCGGTTTGGAAAGTGGGTTGGGCAGATCCCATCGCCGCGCTGGCATTGTTGCCGCTAATTGTGCACGAGGGATGGGAAGCAAGGAAGGGCAAACCTTGCTGCCCCTGAAGTGCCCGGATTTTGGTCGAGTGACGGCCGACTCGGAACTTAGCGACAAGTTCATGTCGCCGGTCGATACTACGGCGTATTTCACGGGCAAACCTTCGCCGACGTAATCAAGGGCAATCAACAACGACGTTTTGGTTATTTTCGTTTCGCGAAGAAGTCGTCGGCCGCGATCTGAGTTTCTTCGTGACTCTGCTCTTTGACCTGTTGGTTGAGTCCCCACTCGTGGCCGAAAGGATCGACGATCTTTCCGTAACGTCCTCCCCAGAACATGTCCTGCACGGGCATGCTCACGCGCGCGCCGGCAGCCACCGCACGCTCGACAACCCCGTTCGCATCGTCAACCAGGAGGGTGATGCGCACACCAGTTCCCCCGAGCGTATTCGGTGACTTGCAGGTTCCACCTTCGCTGGGCGGAAACTCATCGCAGACGAAGAACTTGTGTCCGTCCAAAGTCAATTCGCCGTGAACGAGCTTCTCGCTGCCCGGTTTTATAATTCGGTGTACTTCTTCGGCGCCAAAGACGCTTTTGTAGAAATCGAGCGCCGCGGGCCCGTTATTCACAATCAATTCGGGGATGAACTGGTCCTCTCGATGCATGGTTTCCTCCGCTAACGTACAGCCGCAACAATGATCTCCACCAGCAAGTCTACTGGTTCAAGTTCGCCCGACAAGGGCGCAAATGTCACGGGGCATCCAAAGCTGTGCGCAGTTGTATCTTCTTCCAGATCGTACTCCTTGGGCTACATTGAGTGCTAGTGCCTGCCGGACAGCGAGAAGCCATTGGTTCGATGCCGGAGCCAACGCAGGATTACCCGCGCGTAGTCGCCACGGGTTCTAACGATGATCACGTTCGGAGCGCTCTGGTCGTATGACGGGCTATGCGGAAGTTATTCCAATATCCGAGGGCACCATTACTTCCGGTTTACGACAATCCGGGAGTTATCGCATGGTGGCCCGTATCGAAATGGCGAGTAAGGCCCCTTTCTACGGTATGTGTGTCATAGTCCCCGGTAGTCCTCGGGTACCAGCGAAGCTATCCCGGGGTTACAATCGACGTAACTTATGCCTCTCTTTCCAGGCACGCATCTTGGCCCCTATGAAATTACCGGGCCGCTAGGTTCCGGCGGCATGGGGGAAGTGTATCGAGCGAGAGACACGCGACTGGAGCGCACGGTAGCGATCAAGATTTTGCCGCGAGAGCTTTCGAATGATCCCATCCGCAAGCAGCGCTTCGAGCGCGAAGCCAAGACGATTTCCAGCCTGAATCATCCCAACATATGCACGCTGCACGATGTCGGTTCGCAGGATAGCGTGGAGTGACAGCTTGAGCTTGAGGACGGACATTTGGACTTATGACTTGCAAGGCAATGCGGCTAAACGGCTCACCTTCAGCACCGCGTTTCTCGCTTGTCCTATTTGGAGTCCAGACGCGCAGCGGCTGATTTACTTTTCCAATCAAACACGCGGGAACGATCTTTACTTGAAGGACTTCGACGGAGCTCATGAAGAAAAGCTCATCCTTCATACCGACTCTGACCAATTTGCGAACGACTGGTCCAGGGACGCCAAGTACATCCTGTACACGCGAACCTCGGAACTGTGGGTCCTCACCTACCCGGAGCTCAAGAGCAGTCTGCTTCTGAAATCTCCTTCCATCGTGGCGGGTGCTCAGTTCTCGCCCAACGGGAAATGGGTGGCTTACGCCTCTAATGAGACCGGCAAGTGGGAGATCTACGTCACCTCTTTTCCCGGGGCTCGCGGCAAATGGCAAGTTTCGTCCAGTGGAGGGGAACAGCCAAGATGGCGGGCAGACGGTAAAGAGCTGTTCTTCCTTTCTGCTGATAACACTATGATGGCAGCTACAGTAACCACCGAAACCAATTTCGATTCGGGCAAGCCCGTCGCACTGTTCCAGACTGCTCCGCGACAGCCCAGCTCTAGCCGCGATCAATTCGTTTATGATGTCAGCAAGGATGGACAGCGCTTCTTGATCCTTACGCAAGTCAAACAGGCAGGGACCCCGCCCATGACGGTCGTTCTGAACTGGACGGCAAAGCTGAACAAGTGACAGCGGCAGGCCGCAACTGATGTGAAATTTAATTCGCTGTGTCGCAGGCGCGGATGGCACTTCCTTCCGCATCCCACCGTGGGCACCTAACTGTTGTTAACAGTTAGCGCTCAGAACCCGGACTCACCTGTCTCGGATTCTGGGTGGATGACGGGCGATGCGGAAGTTATCCAAATGTCCGACCGCACCATTGTCGGGTCAGCGCCGCCGAGATGCAAGAGAAGGAATTAAATCGATCAACCGAACAAGCTCGTACTCACCGTAAAGCTGGGGCACAGGCAGCCGTTTCCAGCCAACATTGCGCCAACGCCGGTACCGATGCGACCAGATGCGTCGCCGGATCCAGCCGTCGAGACGTTGGAAGAGCTGTCTGTCAACCGCCGACAGGCTCCAATAGGCCGGCCCGCGACAGCTTACCAAACACGCGAATGGAATTTCACGGGAGCGCCGTTGGAGCTTCTGAGGAATCTCATCACGATACAGCATTTCAACGCAGGTAATCGCCTCTCCATAATCGCCTCTCCACGTTGACTTGGTTGACGGTGAAACCTAAGATTGCGCCAGTCTCAACACATGATTGGCGAAACCATCTCGCACTACCGCATCATCGAGAAACTCGGCGGCGGCGGCATGGGCGTCGTCTATAAAGCGGAGGACACCAAGCTCCACCGCTTCGTTGCCCTGAAGTTCCTTCCTGACGGGTTCGCGCCAGACTCACAAGCAGTGAGTCGCTTCGACCGTGAGGCACAGGCTGCTTCCGCCCTGAACCATCCAAATATTTGCACCATCCATGAAATCGGCGAACACAGCGGTCAGCCTTTCATTGCGATGGAGTTTCTCGACGGGCAGAATTTGAAGCACCTCATTTCCGGTAAGCCGCTGCCCCTTGAGCAAGTGCTGGAATGGGGAATGGATGTTGCGGACGCGCTCGAAGCGGCCCACGTCAAAGGAATCGTCCACCGCGACATCAAGCCTGCCAACATTTTTGTCACCGAGCGCGGTCACGCCAAGATTTTAGATTTCGGTCTAGCGAAGCTGGCACCCACGGGTGGAGCCGTGAATCTTTCGGCGATGCCCACAGTCAGCGAGCTAGAACAGCTTACTCGACCGGGCACGGCGATTGGCACTATCTCGTACATGTCACCGGAACAAGTGCGGGGCGAGGAGTTGGATGCTCGCACGGATTTGTTCTCTTTTGGTGTGGTGCTGTACGAGATGGTGACCGGGGTTCTGCCCTTCCGGGGCGAGACCTCAGGCGTGATTGCGGAAGCGATACTGAATCGCAAGCCCGTTGCGCCAGTTCGACTGAATCCCGACCTTCCCCCAAAGCTCGAAGAGACCGTCAACAAGGCGCTGGAGAAAGACAAGAAGTTGCGCTACCAGAGCGCCGCCGATATTCGCACGGATTTGCAGCGGCTGAAGCGAGATTCGGATACGACCCGTTCAGCCGCCGCGACAGCGCAGGTCGAGTCGAAGTCCGCCCGGAAATCCATTCGATGGGCGGCGGTCGCTGGCGCAACAATACTGGCCATCGGACTAGCCGTGGGCGGTTGGCTGTTTTTCTCCCGCAAGGCGCACGCGCTGACCGACAAGGACACCATCGTCCTCGCTGATTTCACGAACACGACGGGCGACCCGGTCTTCGACGACACCCCGCGGCAGGCTCTCAGCGTGGCGCTGAACCAGTCGCCATTTTTGAACGTGCTATCCGACAGCAAAATGGCGGCGACCCTAAAGCTGATGACGCGCCCACGCGACACCAAGCTCACGCCCGACGTAGCTCGCGAACTTTGCCAGCGGGCGGGCAGCAAGGCTTACATTTCGGGAGCGATTGCTAGTCTGGGCAGCCAATACGTGCTGGGATTGAAGGTTGTTAGTTGCCAGAGCGAAGACACGCTGGCCCAGGAGCAGGCAACCGCTGCTGCGAAGGAGAAGGTGTTGGACGCACTTGGTGGGGCAGCCTCCAAACTGCGGGCTGAGTTGGGCGAATCGCTGATTACGGTTCAGAAGTTCGACGTTCCGTTGGAACAGGCCACCACCTCTTCGCTCGAAGCATTGAAAGCTTACAGCACCGGAATGAAGGTGGACGTAACCGCTGGGAGCGCCGCTAGCATACCTTTCTTCCGCCGCGCGGTCGAAATCGATCCCCAATTCGCGATGGCCTACGCGAATTTGGGACTGGACTACAGCGCGCTGGGAGAGTCCGTGCTGTCGGCCGAGAGCACCACAAAAGCGTGGCAACTGCGAGATCGCGTCAGCGAGCGGGAGAGGTATTTTATCGACTTCCTCTACGACCGGCAGGTGACAGGAAACCTAGAAAAGGCGTACCAAACGCTCGAGTCGTGGCTTCAGACCTATCCTCGCGGCGGCGAACCGCCCACTACCCAAGATTTATTAGGAGGGATTTCCACACATGGGACAGGCCGGTTTGAAAGAGCGATCGAGATGGAGCAAAAAGAAATCGCGGACAAACCCGACTTTTACTTTGGGTACCACGGTCTAGCGTCCAGCTATTTTCTCCTCGACCGCTTCCCCGAAGCTGAGAGCATTCTCGAGCGAGCTTCCGAACGCAGACTGGTGGAACCTACTCTTTTGGTGCTCCGATACAACATCGCGGCGTTAAAGGGAGACAAGGACCAGATGGATCGGGTAGTGGCTCTGGCCAAGGGCAAGCATGGAGCGGAACACCCGGTGGCCCACGCGGAGGCTCTCGCGCTGGCTCGTTCTGGCCGCCTGCAGGCCGCCCGGCAGTCATCGAGCCGGGCTATGGATCTTGCCCTGCAAGAGGGGGAGCGCGAGGCGGCAGCGAGTTACCGGGCTGCACGAGCGGTATGGGAAGCCGTTTACGGGAATGCTGCCGAAGGAAAAAGGAGCGCCATGGCGGGGCTCGAGCTTTCCAAGGGCCGTGACGTCGAGTACGCCGCCGGCTTTGCCCTGGCTCTTTCAGGAGACTCTTCTCGATCGGAGGCGCTCGCCGGCGATTTAGAAAAGCGCTTTCCGGAAGATACTTTTGTGAAATTTACCTATGCACCAGTTCTTCACGCGTTAGCCTTACTAGCCCGGGGCAAGCCCGCAGACAGCGTGGAGCGGCTGCAAATCGCTCTTCGGTATGAGCTCGCAGCGAACGGCCTCAACTTCAATCATTTTTATCTTGGCGGATTGCACTCGGCCTATGTGCGCGGTGAGGCTCTCATTGCCACGCGCCGGTATTCGGAAGCGGCGGCCGAGTTTCAGAAGATTCTCGATCATCGCGGTCTCGTGGGGCTGGATCCCATCAGCGCGCTGGCGGATTTGCAACTCGGGAGAGCGCTTGTTTTGGCGGGCGACAAGGCCAGGGCCAAAGCTGCGTATCAGGATTTCCTCACGCTTTGGAAGGACGCCGACACCGATATTCCCATCTTCATCGCTGCGAAAGCCGAGTACGCGAAGCTGAAATAGCTTGGAACAACTTCGGAGCATTTGAGGGAGAAGATTGGCTTCCCGATAACCCTAAGCGACGGTTGAACAATGACTTATGTTTTTGAAATCGAACCTGTTAACCGAAGGGTTGCGAGTTCGAATCTAGCCCGGGGAGCCATTCTTTACGATTTCGCGAACTTGGATGAAACTCCTCCAACTCAAAAATCTCAACGGGGCCGCGGCATTCGCCGCGGAGGCCAGCGAGAAGACCGCCGTGACCACGGACTCGAAGAACCCGGCCCGCGCTACACTCGTAGTTGGGAATCAGGATTGGCCACTGCCTATTCCGATCGTGAAGATAGGGGGTAAGTGGTACTTCGATTCCAAGGCCGGCCACGATGAGATTGTCCTCCGGCGCATTGGAGCCAACGAACTGGACGCCATCCAGGTTTGCCGGGGATACGTGGATGCACAAATGGAATACGCTTCGGAGATTCACGATGATTCCGGAATCAATCAGTATGCGCAGCGCCTGATCAGCACGCCGGGAAAGCATGATGGGCTGGCCTGGCAAAATGCGGATGGCAGCTGGGGAGGCCCGGTGGGTGAGACGGTCGCGAAGGCGATCGAAGAAGGCTACACGGAGCGCGGTGAGCCGTTTCATGGATACTATCTCAAGCTTTTGAAGGGACAAGGCGCTGCAGCGCCGCTAGGCCAACTCGACTTCGTAATCGAAGGCGTAATGATCGGCGGGTTCGCGCTGGCGGCGGCGCCGGCAGAATACGGCGTTACCGGCTTCGAGACGTTCATCGTCAGCCATGACGGGATCGTTTATCAAAAGGATCTGGGAACGGATACGCTGAAGGTCTTCAAGAGCATGGAGCTCTACAACCCGGACAAAACCTGGCACCGCACTGACGACAACTGGTAATCCGCGCTTAGACTATGCAGGATCGGACAATCCACTCGCGTTTAGCGTGGTTGTCGTGTTGCCTTCCTCCCTTCGGAACGGAGTCGGCATCCTATTCCATCGGCTTTTCGAAGCTCAATGGCTCGGCCCACCGATTTTGACAACTTGAGATTGCAATCATGCCGATTTCGAAATTCGTTTCTTATAGCCCTTGACCGACGCGGTAGTCCATCTCTCTGATGACGTCGGCGAAAAGCCCACCGCGCTGGGTGGACTTGCCAACGAAATCCGGGTTGCCGATCACCAGCGGGTGAAACTCGGACACGTAGACGAACTTGTCGCCAGTTATGCGGGCCCAGTGCCTGGTATACGCGGCAAAGGCTAAAATCGCTCACAAGAGTTGAGTCAAACGGAACACTGCACTGGCTAGGTTCTGATTGAGTACAGCCCGACAGATCGGTTCTCTCGGGGGAGTGCCGTTGGATCAGGCCATTAGAAAGTGTTGCGTCGACCGGTTGAGCTGGCAGCGGTTATCGTACAAGTGAAATCGGCCCAGATCCCATTGTCCGGTAACCCGACTACACGTCCAAGTGACCGCCGCCAAGCGGGGGGAGGCCCGCAAGCAGGTAGAGAGACCTGGACGTCGGTTGACCTGTGTACCTGCAAGCACTATGCTTGCCCCCTTCGCCAAGACTTCTCAGCAGAACGGTGCCGTCATGAAGAAGTCTTACACTGAGAACCGCCTTGCCCCTTCTATAGTCGTCCTGCTTGTCATCGCCCTGCTAGCGGGGACGCGCATAGTGCTTGCCGGTAACGATGCTGCCGATGAGGCCTCGGCAACCATTCGGCCCGAAGCGATTCGCGCGGATATGCGGTTCCTTGCAGACGACTTGCTTGAGGGCCGCGGAACTGGGACACGTGGACATGAAATTGCCGCAAAGTTCATGGCTTCCGAATTCGAAGCCATGGGCCTAGAGCCAGCCGGCGACAACGGAAGCTACTTTCAAAGTGTGCCACTGCGTGCGATAGAGCCGGATCAAGAGCGCACAACTCTGAGCCTCTGGCGAGGAGGAAAAGAGAAAGTCCTGATCTTCGGACGGGATTTTATCAGCCTGGGGGATCCACGTCGTACAGAAGTCTCCGTGGAAGCGCCGGTGGTTCACGTTGGATTTGGCGTGACGGCACCCGAGCAGAGCTACGACGATTATGCTGGCATCGACGCAAAAGGAAAGTTCGTAGCCCTTGTGTCTGGGGCTCCTCCGCAGTTCGAATCCACTATGCGAGCGCACTACAGTTCTAGCGCGATGAAGGCAGCAAACGCTGCAGCACACGGCGCCGTAGGAGCGATCTTGCTCGATAGCCCTGGCATCGAACAAACTCATCCGTTCAAGGAACGAGTGAGCGACCTGGAGTTTCCGGATATGCGGTGGCTCGATGCAAAAGGACAGCCGAACGATTATTTTCCGGAACTACAGGGCGCAGTGTTTCTGAGCATGGAGGCGACAGCGGGTGTGTTTCAAGGCAGCGGGAAATCCCCGGAAGAGATCTTCGCCGCAGCGAAAGAAGGAATACCGTCGTCCATGCCTTTGCCAGTGACTGCCAAGATAAAGACCGTATCTAAATTCCGAGACCTGCGCAGCCCGAACGTCGTGGCTCGCATTAGAGGCAGTGATTCAAAACTTCGAGACGAGTACGTTGTGTACACGGCGCACTTAGACCATCTTGGAGTCGGCCAGCCGGTAAACGGGCACAGAATCTATAACGGAGCTTTAGACAATGCTTCCGGGTCAGCATGTCTGCTGGAGATCGCGCGGGCTTACAGCAAGATGCAGCCGCGTCCGCGCCGCTCGATTCTCTTTGTGTCCGTGACAGCAGAGGAGGCTGGTTTACTAGGCTCAGATTATTTTGCTCATTATCCCACTGTGGCGAAAGACCGCCTTGTAGCGAACATCAATATAGATGGAAATCTTGCCTTACTATGGCCAATCGAGGACATAATTGCACGAGGCAGCGAGCATTCGACTCTCGGCATAACTGTGCGAGAAGCCGCTGCGCGGATGAGTTTCGACGTGAGCCCTGATCCCTTCCCGGAATTGGTATTTTTCATTCGCAGTGATCAGTACTCATTCGTGAAGCAGGGAATACCTTCGATCTTCCCGAGTGCAGGCACAAAGTCGAGCGACCCGGACATCAAACCGCAGCAGATCATCTCGAAATGGCGGAGGACAACCTACCACAAGCCTCAGGACAATATGAACCAGACGTTCGATTTTGAATCAGGGGCAAAATACGCGCGGTACAATTTTTTCCTAGGATATCTAGTTGCGCAGAAAACCGAAAAGCCAGCATGGAATCCGGGTGATTTCTTTGGTGAGCACTACGGGAAGAAGGCAAACTGATTGCTTTCAGCTTCGACAGCACATCGCGTTTCTTGAATATCTCCACGGATCTCCAACCTCCGTCGCTTTCAGATGCAACGGTGCGCCTGAAGACATAAGCATTGCCACCGTCAAAACGAGGTGTGCAGCATTCACGTCGCGGCCGAATCATGGGCTACCCGGAAGTAGTCCACATGCCTGAGTAACGCGGTTATCGGAAAAGTGGGTACTGGAGCGAGCCTAGCCTAAAGAACGGGCCCTTTCTTTTCGGAATCGGATAGGAAACTCGAACCCAAGAGTTCGCATATCGTACAGTTCGGGGAGCCAACCTCAGATTTCGCAAACAATTGGATGTTGCGAGAACATTCGGTTCACTGCCGAATGCTATGAATGTGTTTCAGGTTCGGGACGACGGCAGCAATCAACTTCGAACTTGCTAGTAGAGCTGGACACAGAGGGGCAACGTCTCTCAGCGAAACTTCACCCTATTCAAAATGTCAGCTCGGGTTGGGTACTTGACGCGCGGCTGGGAGCCGGGAGGTGACCATTGTCCTGCACACTGCGCACACCTGAGGCCGTTGGCGCAGGCCAGCCATCTTCGAGCCACGCAACACGCACCAGCTTCAACTCAAAATCGTGCGCGCTCAATGCCGCGCCCAGGTATTGGCAATATTCTTCGACTGCTTCGGTAGGTGCATCGCGCCGGCCGAGCAGCGCAATGGTGCGGTGTCCACTCAATTTTGGATACTCATTTTTCGACGCGATCGTTGCAAGATCATGAGCGAGTCCATGCCGGAGCTGGAAATAAGCATCCACGTTGAAGCGCCGTCTGCATCGCTTGTTGTCGTGAGTCAAGGAATCAAACATTTTTCGTCCTCTAGTCCCTTCAAGACTACCAATTTTTAGAAAGTTAAAACTGCTATGTTTATGTATGGCAGTTATCCCAACAATTGGGCCGCAAAGTTGGAGTTCCCGGTACACTCAGGGGAAAAGGAGAGACCCCAAGACTGCCTGTCGGAGGGCGCAGTCATGAGCGAACGCTTCTCCGCAGTAACAGGGAAAAAATCAGGGAACCATCCACCCTCGGGAAGGGCAGATCTCCACAAAACACCCGCTCACAGCGCACTCTCAAGTTCAGATTATAGCCTCAGCCTGGCGGGCGGATCAGGGAATTAACAGGGAAGAGTTGCCTGGCAAGCTGCGATTTCTGTCTGAAAATGCTCTCCCCTCGCTCAGTACTCCTCGGTGCTCTAAATATTCTCTCTTCAATTTCATGATTGAATCCTTGCACAAGTCAGTAGGTTCGAGTCCTACCCGGGGAGCCAACTTCCTCTTTAATTTCAGTTCCTTACGCTGGAGCTGGTAACAACTCACTTGGGGTGCAATTGGGTGCGACTTCCATTCTTGGCACCAGAATTCCAAATTCGATGCTCTCGCAAACAGCACGAAACACTGTGTTTAGAATTCGCCACATTTGACTGGTCAAATTACAGTCGGTGGGCAGGTATCCTTCGAAGAGCCAACCTTAATTTCTTCAATGATTTGGAAAATGGCAAAGCATTCGGCAGACTACCGAATGGTTTCAGAAAACCATTTTTGGCCGGGGAGCCTCTGAGCGAACGACTGAGAATGTTTTCTGGAAATCAGGAAAAGCAGCGACGTTGCCGAGGATCTGTCCCCGCGAATGCAGCGAATCTCAAACTTCCCACAAACGGTCCCTGCATTACTTCCGAATAGACCGTCATCCAGGAGTTGGTCGGCAGCAATCGCTGGGGTGCCTTTCTACACTCGCTAAATTCGGTCAAGTGAAACCTCCCCAACTGAATTCTTGGGAGTGTTGTGTCAGAACGGGCCCTCTCGTGAGCAAGGAGAGCCGTTGTAAAATGCCCCTCCGGAGGATTCGTCAATGAACAAGCTACTGCTCGCGACTGTCACCATCGTACTGCTCACCCAGCAGGCGACGACCAAGGATCAGATCATCGGAACGTGGAAAGTCGTTTCGTTGAAAGGCTTAACAGCGGGCCTAGTCAAGTACCCGCTCGGGGAGCAGCCGGAGGGCTATGTAACCGTCACCGCGACCCGCATGTGGCTGCTATTCGTTGATTCGAGGCGACCAGTGCCAACCTCGGCAGCGCTGACCGATGCCGAAGCCATCGCTGCGATGAAGACGAGCGTCGCCTGGACGGGCCAATACACGATTGGGGAACAGAGCCAGGACGGTCTCAAGGCAACAGCCCGTGTCGACACCGCATCGAGTCCGGCGCTCCCTGGCACAGACCGAGTGTATTTCATGAAAATCGAGGGCAACAAACTGACGATGAAATCACCGGGGGTAATCGAGCCAATGACGGGCGTAACCAGCGCCCTTGTGATTGAACTCGTGAAGGCCGACTAAGCTGGGTATTCCGCCAAGTTCAAACCCGAGTTCAGAGAAACAGCCGTCGCTGGCAGTGCAAGCCTTTGGAACATATCCAGGCGCTGGAGCAAATCGTGCTCGTGATGAAGACGGGAATTGTGTACGTAAACAAAGTTCGGTAGAGATATGGATAAGAGCGA
>Ga0209446_1000135_pt1 | contig 18617 bp, 18 predicted proteins | sample BogFormECP04_OM2_FD_188242 | JGI IMG/M metagenome (GOLD analysis project Ga0209446, IMG submission 188242) | Bog forest soil microbial communities from Calvert Island, British Columbia, Canada - ECP04_OM2 (SPAdes) (version 2) | ecosystem: Environmental > Aquatic > Freshwater > Wetlands > Bog ... | reverse complement strand
GTTCCGGAATTCGCCCACGTGCCCTTAATTCACGGCCCGGATGGCACTAAAATGTCGAAGCGGCAAGGTGCAGTCGGCATCGATGCCTATCGCGAGCTCGGCTATTTGCCCGAGGCACTGCGGAATTACCTTCTGCGCCTCGGGTGGAGCCACGGCGACGAGGAGATCGTATCGACCGAGCAGGCGATCGCCTGGTTCGACTTGGACGCCGTCGGCCGGGCTCCGGCCAGGTTCGATTTTGCAAAGCTGGACAATCTCAACGGCCACTACATCCGTATCGCCGAAAACGGTCGTTTGGCGGCTATGGTCGCCGAACGACTCGAAACAATGTCGGGCCATCCGTTAGCGGAGGTGCATCGTGCGCGCCTCTTGCGAGCGATGCCGGAACTGAAGCAGCGTCCCAAGACGTTGGCCGAACTCGCCAGCAACGCGATTTTTCTCGTTGCGCCACGACCGATCCGTCCGGACGAGAAGGCCGCAAAGTTGCTTACGTCCGAGACGCGCCGCCTGCTTGCCGGCCTGCTCCAAAGGCTCGATTGCATCGCGTGGCAGGGGGATGCTCTCGAAGGTTGCATCCGCGAGTTCGCCGCCGAAAACGGGGCAAAGCTAGCTTCGGTGGCTCAGCCACTACGAGCCGCCCTGACTGGCTCGTTGGCCTCTCCGGGCATCTTCGAGGTGATGGAGGTACTGGGACGCGAGGAGGCTCTGGGACGGATCGCCGATGCTGCCGATCTCGCACCGCAACCTGATGCGCGGGTTTGCTAATCGCACCCGAGAAGCCTATTTTCCCGACGAAATCCGGCAACCGCCTACGGGCGCAGCGACAGAGGTGGATCGATGGATGGCAACAATATGGTGACCGGAACGGTGACATTGACCGACAACGAAAGCGGAAAGTCGGTCGAGCTTCCGGTGCTGGGCGGGACGATCGGCCCGCGGGTCATCGATATCCGCAAGCTCTACGCGCAAACCGGGCACTTTACTTACGATCCCGGATTCATGGCGACTGCCGCCTGTCGCTCGAGCATCACCTATATCGACGGTGATGAAGGGATCCTCCTTTACCGCGGTTATCCGATCGAGGAACTCGCAGAGAAGAGCGATTTTCTCGAGGTCGCCTACCTACTCCTCAACGGCGAGCTGCCGACGGCAAAGGAGAAGCAGCAGTTCGTCCACGATATCACCCATCACACGATGGTGCACGAGCAACTTACCACGTTCTTCCGTGGCTTCCGCCGCGATGCGCATCCGATGGCGGTCCTCTGCGGGGTGGTGGGGGCGCTGTCGGCCTTCTATCACGACTCGACCGACATCCATGACCCCTATCAACGGATGGTGGCCTCCTACCGCCTGATCGCCAAGATGCCGACAATCGCGGCCATGGCCTTCAAATACTCGATGGGCCAGCCCTTCATCTACCCGCAAAACTCGCTGAGCTACGCCGAGAACTTCCTCCACATGGCCTGGGCGGTGCCGTGCGAGGAATACAAGGTCAACCCGATCCTGGCGCGGGCGATGGACCGCATCTTCATCTTGCATGCCGATCACGAACAAAACGCGTCGACTGCAACGGTGCGCAACGCCGGGTCGAGCGGGGCCAACCCGTTTGCCTGCGTCGCCGCTGGGATTGCTTCCTTATGGGGGCCCGCACATGGCGGCGCCAACGAGGCGGTGCTCAAGATGCTCGGCCGGATTGGCGACAAATCCGGGATCAAGGAGTTCATCAGCCAAGTCAAAGACAAGCACAATCACGAAATCCTGTTCGGCTTCGGTCATCGGGTTTACCATAATTATGATCCTCGGGCGCACATCCTGCGCGACAGCTGCCACGAGGTGCTCGACGAGCTCGGCATCAAGAACGAGCCGTTGCTCGATCTGGCGATGGAGCTCGAGAAGATCGCGCTCAACGACGAATACTTTATCAACCGAAAGCTTTACCCGAATGTCGACTTCTATTCGGGGATCATCCTGCGCGCGATGGGATTCCCGACCTCGATGTTCACGGTGCTCTTCGCGATTGCGCGCACGGTTGGCTGGGTCGCGCAATGGACCGAGATGATCGAGGATCCGGATTCGAAGATCGGCCGTCCGCGTCAGTTATTCACCGGCTCCGCCTTACGCCATTACGTGCCGGTAGAACGGCGGGCCTGAGGTTTGCCCTACCCTCCCCGTTGCGGCCCGTCGCCGGGTTGGCAGGCAGGGAGGGTCCGGGGCGGGAAATTACGAGCGTTGGACCAGCTCGATCCGGTAGCCATCCGGGTCTTCGATGAACGCGATGACCGATCCGCCATGTGCCATCGGGCCAGCGGGGCGCGGGATCTTGACACCCGCCGCGGCAAGGCGCTCGCAGGTCTTGTAGACGTCGGGCACGCCGACCGCCAGGTGACCAAAGGCGCTGCCAAGGTTGTACGGCTCGGCCTGGTCCCAGTTGTGGGTCAGCTCGATCACTGTGTTGCTGGTCTCGTCACCGTAGCCGACAAAGGCGAGGGTGAACTTCCCGCTCGGGTAATCGCGTTTGCGGAGCAGCTTCATCCCGAGCTGGTCGGTGTAGAAGTTCAACGATGCGTCGAGATCGCGAACCCGGATCATCGTGTGCAGAAGGCGGAACTTGTCGGCGTCTGGCACCGGCCTGGACGCATCGGCCACATCGGTCATTGTCATCGAAAATTTCTCCGTGAGACTGCGGTGAGTGCGGACCCGCCGCACCGGCGGGCGGCGACGATTTCGAGGACCTGATCGGCGGCGCGCAGACTCGGCGACGCGCCGCCCGCCCCGAGGCGCCGCATCGCCTGATCATAGCCCTCGCCGTGCGCGGCGCGAACCCGTTCGTTCCTTGTAAGCTCGGCGATAGCAACAGCGAGACGCTCGGGTGTGCAGTTCGGCCCGAGCAGCTCGCAAACCAGCGGTTTTCCGAGAAGCAGATTGACGAGATTCACTTCCCGTACCTTCACGATCCGGGCGAGAAATGATTCGGTCAGCGGGTTGAGACGATAGCCGGTGACCATCGGCAATTTTGCCAAAGCCAATTCGAGCGCGACCGAGCCAGACGCGGCGAGTGCGACGCGGCTCGCGGCAAAGGCGTCATACTTCGCTTCCGGTCGGTGCACGATAATTGGGGTTCCCGGCCAGCAGCGCACAGCTTTGGCGACTGTTGCCGCGACCATTCCAATAGTCGGCACGACGACGCGGAAGGGGCCGATCAAGTTCTCCAAGCAGTTCAAGGCGGCGCCGAAGATCGGCAGCAGGCGCGCTACCTCCGCGCCCCGGCTACCGGGCAGCACCGTGATCAGCAAATCATCTTCGGCGAGCTCGTGCATCGCCCTGAACCGGCCGGCATCACCGCGGTCGGCACCGCTTTCGAGCACCGGGTGGCCGACATAACAGCAGGATAACCCGACCCGCTCGAAATAGGGCGGCTCGAACGGCAACAGCGTCATCAAGTGATCGTACCAACGCGCCATGCGCCGGGCCCGACCGGCGCGCCAAGCCCAAACCATCGGAGCGACGTAATGGATGAGCGGCAAAGTCTCGCCGAATCGGCGCAGACGATGTGCAATGCGCCAACTGAACCCTGAGCTGTCGATCGTCACGACGGCGTCGGGTCGAAGCTTTCGGATCGCCGCCACGGTCTCGCGCACCCGCCGCAGGATAACCGGTGCCCGAGGGAGCACCTCGGCTACCCCCATTACCGCCAGATCGTCGAGCGGAACGATGCTCTTAAGACCTTCCTCCTGCATTCGCTCGCCGCCGATGCCGGCGACCCGGAGGTCTCCGCCGGTGCGCTGCCGCAACGCCGCGATCAGTCTACCGCCAAGCGCGTCGCCGGAGGGTTCACCGGTGACAAAAAAGATGAAGGGCGCTCGACTTTCGATCACGGTCGGCGGACGCCGACCACGAACAGTCCCGCGCGATCGGCACTACGGATGACCTCGTCGCGATCGAGTACGATCGTAGCGTTGGCCTCGAATGCGATGCCGCGCAGCCCGGTGTCAGCTGCGAGCGCGACGGTGCGCGGCCCGATCGTCGGCCGGTCAGTGCGGCGTTCCTGACCGGGTTTTTCAACCTTAACCAGCACGCCGCCCGGCCCTTCGCGGCGGAGTGCTGCACAACGGCGTAAAAGTTCGTCGGTGCCCTCGATCGCTTCGACGCCAAGCACCAGGCCTTGTTGAACGACAACTGCCTGACCGATATCCAGGGCGCCGATGGCACGAGCGATGCGCAGCCCGCGCTCGATATCCGCCTGGGACTGTAGATCCGGATAGATGCTGCCCAGCGGGCCTTCGGCTACCGGGCCCGCGTCGAGAAGCTGATCGACGCCGAGCACTCGAAACCCCTCTTGCTCGAGTTCGTCAACGATGGCCGAGAGCAGGCCGTCATCGCCGAGGGCGCGGTAACCGATACGGGCGAACAGCTTGGCCGCCCGCCAATCCGGGCGCAGCGCAAGGAGAGACGGGCGCCGAATACCGCCAGCCAGAACGAGGTCAGTTACATTGTTTTCACGCAGCAAAGAGAGACCCGTGGCAGCTGCGCCCATGCGGCACCAAGCATGCGGCACACCGCATACCGTCGCCGGCTCGGCCGCTCCCTCGAGGGCCAAGACGAAGACATCGCGCCCGGCGGCCAGGCAGGATTCGACGAGACGCCGGGGCAATCGGCCGTCTCCGGCCACGATACCGAGCCTACCCGTCATTGGCCCCCTTCGGCTGACAGATGGCTCGGCTCGAGTCGGCGCGAATGAAACCGATGATATCGTCTACCGGCGCGATGCCGCCGAAGCGCTCGGCGGTTTCGTTAACACGATCGCTCAGCGTGCCATCCGAGGAGAACAAAAGCTGATAGGCGTTGCGGAGGCTTTGAATATCCTCACGACTAAAGCCGCGGCGCTGCATACCGATAACGTTGAGCCCGCAAAGCCGCGCCCGGTCCCCCATCACCTGGCCGTAAGGGATCACGTCGCGCTCAACGCCCGACATGCCGCCGATCATCGCGTGCTTGCCAATCCGGACATGTTGATGGACAGCGCAAAGCCCGCCGAGGACGGCATAGTCTTCGATGGCGACGTGGCCCGCGAGAGTGGCATTGTTCGCCATAATCACATTGTTAGCGATCTGGCAATCGTGCGCAATATGCGCGCCGACCATGAACAGGCAGTTGTCGCCAACGCGGGTGACCATCCCGCCGCCGGCCGTGCCAGGGTTCATCGTGACGTGCTCGCGAATCCTGTTGTTGCGGCCGACGACGAGCGTCGATTTTTCTCCGCGATATTTGAGGTCCTGCGGTTCGAGGCCGATCGACGCAAAAGGGAAAATGCTTGTGCCCGCCCCGATCGTCGTGCGGCCGTCCACGACTACATGCGAGCGAAGCATGACCCCCGCGTCGAGCGTGACGTCCTCGCCGACGACGCAATAGGGCCCGATCACGACATCCCGAGCCAACTTGGCCCTCGACGCGACGATCGCCGTAGGGTGGATCCGCGACATAGGCGGCTCGTCTAGTCGTTGAGGATCATCGCGGCGAACACGGCTTCCGCCATCAGGTTGTCCCCGACCTGTGCCCGGCCTTCGAATTTCCAGACGTTGCCGCGGTGTCGTTGCTTGGTTACGTGAACGTCGAGACGATCGCCGGGGAACACCGGGCGCCGAAAACGGGCATTATCGACGCTCATGAAATAAACGAGCTTGCCTTCCGATGCGCGACCCAGCGTATGAACGACCAGTACTGCAGCGGTTTGCGCCATCGCCTCGATGATCAACACGCCCGGCATCACTGGCCGCGCTGGGAAATGCCCCTGAAAGTAGTTCTCGTTGATCGACACGTTCTTGATGCCGGTCGCGCGCTCGTTGGCCACCATGTCGATGACCTTGTCGATCATTAGAAACGGGTGGCGATGCGGGATCATTTCCATGATCCGCTCGACCCCCACTTGGGTGACTTGCGCCTCCGCGCAAGTCGAAGCGATCATCACCGCTCTTTCTTCTTTGCAAGACGCTGCAGCACGGCCGTCTGCCTCATGAACGCGGTCAGTGGAATCGCGGGACTGCCGCACACCGTCTCGCCTGCCGCGACGTCACGCATGAGGCCGCTCTTGGCAGCAATTCGTGCCCCGCTGCCGATATGTAAATGGCCGGCGAGCCCCGCTTGTCCCCCGACCATGACATAGTCATCGAGCCTCGTACTCCCGGAGATTCCAACTTGGCCGGCGAGGATACAGCACCGGCCTAGAACCACGTTGTGCCCAATCTGCACGAGATTATCAATCATCGACCCGGACCCGATCACAGTGTCATGCCCAGATCCTCGGTCGATCGTCGTGTTCGCGCCGATATCCACATCATCGCCGACCAGGACCAGCCCGAGCTGCGGGACTTTGATCGGACCGGCCGGGTCGGGTGCGAAACCAAATCCTTCCTGGCCGATGCGCACGCCTGGGTGCAGCACAACGCGTGATCCGATCAGGCAATGACTGAGTGTGACATTGGGGCCGATTCGGCAGTCGTCGCCGATTTCGACTCCGGCTGCGATGACCGTGTTCGACCCGACTCGGCAGCGTCGCCCTAGCCGCGCGCCCTGCTCGATGACGGTGTTTGGCCCGACATCGCAGTCCTCCGGCACGCAAGCCGCCGGATCGATGAGGGCCGACGGTGCCCGGCGAGGAATAAACGGACGCGCCGGGTAGAAGGCCTGCGCAGCAAGAGCATAAGCCCTGTATGGTTCGCTGCTCAGAAGGAGCGCCATCCGGGGTGGCGCCCGAGCCGCGGTCTGGTCGTCGACGAACGCCGCTCCGGCTCGAGAGCGAACGAACGTCTCTAAGTATTTCCGATTTTCGAGAAAGCTCACATCTTCCGGACCGGCTGTTTCGAGAGGACCCACGTCGCGAAAGAGCCGGGCGCCATCCTCGGGGCGCAATAGTTGGGCACCGCTCAAAGCCGCGAGCGAATCGAGCGTGAAGGGCCCCGCTCGATCAAAGAAGCGTGGATCCGGCATTTATCCTCCGGCCGAGTCAGCCCGGTCCTCCCTCACTTCTTCTTGGGCTTAGGGGTGGGGGCCGCGGGGCTGCTCGGCGAGGGGGGCGCCGGGGGCGCGGCGCTGGCGCTGGGAGGAACCGGAGCGACAAAGTCGACGGTTAGGGTTGGCATCTGTTCGTCCAGCTTTTGCAGAACCTCATCCGTCACATCGAACGCCTGATCGAATAGAACGAGTTCAGTCCGCTGAAACACCAAGTTTGATTTGCGCTGCTTTGCGATATCAGCAATGATTTTGAGCATCTCCTCCTGAATTTTCTGGAGAGCGTCGCCATTTGATTTCTCGAGAGCTTGACGTTTGCCTTGAACATTCCGCTCGAGGTCATTGACCTTTTGTTGAAAATCGCGCCCCTTTTGGTTCAACGATTCCGGCGAAAGCGATGCTTGTTGCCGCTGGAGCGCATCACGTTCGGCGCGCAGCAACTCCTCCTGGTGCGAAATCTCCTTAGTGTACTCACCGCGCTTCTGCTCGATCTGGCTACGAACCATCTTGGCCGCCTTCGAATTTTGCAGGAGCGCCTGAACATCAACGATCATCACCGTCAGGTTCTGCGCCGTTGGTAACGGCGCAGGCGGCGGCGCTGGCGCTGGCGGCGCTGGGGGTGCCGGTGGCGCCTGCGCCATGGCGCCGCTGGCAAGACACCATAGGAATGGCAACGACAACGCCGCGAGGCGCCAATATGGCAGCAACATCAGAACTTCGTCCCGAAACTGACTCTGAAAAATTGGGTCTTGTCGAACCCTTCCTTCCGGAGCGGATAGGCGATGTCCAGTCGGATAGGACCGACCGGAGACTTCCAAGACACACCGACACCAGCGCTCACGCGCGTTGCCGGGCTCTGCTCGACTTCCGGTTGGACGCCGCCGGTCTGCGCCAACTGGGCGGGAGTGAGCACGATATTGGTCGGTTCGATTTGGTACAAAGTACCGAAATCGGTGAAGACACGGCCGCTCACCCCGAGTTCCTTGGGTAGGCCGAGCGGCACCCCCAAGGTGACGGAACCGACATAATATTTTTGTCCGCCGAGAGCGTCGCCGCTGATCGAATCGCGAGGCCCGATGCCGGCGCTTTGAAAGCCGCGCAGATTGTCGCCGCCGACAAAGAACCGGTCCTGCAGGAGTACCTGTTGGCCATTCCAGCCCAAGATGTCACCCACTTCTCCGGTAAGGCTCAACACCCATTCCGGTGCGACCGAGTAATAATAGCCGAAATTCGCTTTATTGCGCACATAGTCCACGCCAAAACCGACGCCGGCAAAGTCATTTCCGATCGAAGCGTAATAACCGCTTGTCGGGTCGAGCCGATCATCCCGGTGATCATACAGCAGAACCTGTCCGAGCTCCGAGGTCAGGTGCTGCCCCGACTCGAGCACGATGAACAGCGACGTGTTGCTCTGAAGGTTTATAATATCGTCCGATCGGGCTGTGTATTTGAACGTCTGGCGCAAATTGTCCGTTATCTGGTACCCGGCACGGAGCGCTCCGCCGTAGGAGAACTGCTGGTAGGGAGGCGTCACCCCGCTGAAGAAATTCGCCGTCGGGCTGGTCTTGACCTCGAAGATATCGACCCCGGCTGCGATATTCTTGTCGAGGAAATAGGGCTCCGTATAGCTGAGGTCGATTTGCTGAGAGCGCAGTGACACCACGGCCCCGATCCGCAGATCTTGGCCGCGCCCGAGAAAATTCCGCTCGCGGATGTTGATATCGGCGAGCGGGCCATCGGTGGTCGAGAAACCGAGTCCCAGGGAAAGTTCCCCTGTCGACTGTTCCTCGACTTCGGCCGTCACCACCGTCTTATCGGGCGCCGACCCCTGAGCATTGGTCACCTCGGCCTTCTTAAAGAAGCCGAGATTTTTGATACGCGTCTGAGAGCGCTGCATCTTGGTGGTGTTGAAGGCATCACCCTCGACCAGCTGAAACTCGCGGCGGATCACCTTGTCGAGGGTGCGCACGTTTCCAACGATGTCGATCCGCTCGACATAGACCCGCGGACCCTCCTGAACATCGAAAGTAATGTCGACCGTATGGTCTTCGCGGTTGCGCGTGATATTCGGCTTGACCTCGACGAAGGCATAACCCCGGTTGCCGAGCGTGTCGGTTAATATGGAGATCGATTTTTCGACGGCCTCGGCATTGTACCAGTCGCCCGAGTGGACGGTCAAAAGGGGGAGCACCGCCTCGGGCGGCAAATCCTTGAGCTTGATGTTGACGTCTATCTTGCCGAAGCGATAGCGCTCACCCTCCTCAAGGGTGAAGGTGACGACGAAGCCGTCCCGATCCGGGGTCAGCTCGGCAACCGCCGATACCACCCTGAAATCCGCATATCCCTCGGTCAGGTAGAATTTGCGTAACAGTTCCCGGTCATAGGTCAAGCGGTCCGGATCGTAGGTGTCATCCGTCGAAAGAAACCGATACCAACGACTTTCCTTCGTCTGAATAACTCCGAGTAGCTTCCCCTCGCCAAACTGATGGTTTCCAACAAAGTTTATGCTACGTACGCCGGTAAACTCGCCCTCGTTGATTTCGAAGACGAGGTCCACTCTGTTTTCAGAAAGCTGGATAACCTTTGGTTCGACACTCGCTCCGAACCGTCCGTGTCGGCGGTAAAGATCGAGGATGCGCTTGACATCGTTCTGTACTCGAGACCGGGTGTAGACGACGCGCGGGCGCAATTGGATTTCGGCATTGAGATCCTTCTCGTCGAGCTTGTGGTTGCCTTCAAAGGCGATCCGATTAATGATCGGGTTCTCGACTACCTTGACAACCAAGGTGTTGCCAACTCGGCTTAGATTGACATCGGCAAACAGCCCGGTGGCGAACAGCGCCTTCAGCGACTTGTCCACGCGTTCATCGTCCCAGGCATCGCCCGGTTGGATCAGCAGATAGGAGCGAACTGTTTCGGGCTCGATCCGCTGCACCCCCTCGATTCGGATGTCGGCCACCGTCCCGCCCCCCATTTGAGCGAGAGAAGGGGCGCGACCCGCGGTCTGCGCAACCGCCAGCCGCGGCGTTACAGCCGCAACCAGAAGGATCGCACCAAGTCCCGCCCACCACACGGAAGTCAAGCGGATGCAATGCAAAACACCCCCACCCCGGCTCCTAACGCCTCCCCTGGATCTCCGACCGCCTCAGGTCACAAAGCCTTTTAGCCGACTCCAGATCCCGAGGTGGACGAGATCATTCCAGGTGGCGAAGATCATTAATGTCAGCACCAACGCCAACCCGATGCGAAAGCCGTATTCCTGCGCCCGTTGCCCCAGCGGCTTCCCGCGAACCGCTTCGGCCGCATAGAACAACAGGTGTCCGCCATCGAGGACCGGAACCGGGAACAGGTTAATCAATCCGAGACTAACCGACAGCAAGGCCATAAGCGTCAGTGTAGGCGCAACCCCACCCCGAGCGACTTCACCGGACATCTGGGCAATGCGCAACGGTCCGCCGAGTTCGTCGGTGTTGCGCGTGCCTTTTACCATCTGCCACATCGCCTCTAGCGTCGAAGCAGACAGGTTCCAGGTCTCGCCGACGGCCTGCAATAGTGCAGTCCCCGGATCGCGCTTGATATATTCCATGCCGCTGCGGCCGATCCCGAGCAAGCCCATCTCATAGCGGTTGCCGAAACGATCGGTCATCTCGGTCCGAGTCGGCGTAACGTGAAGGGTGATCTCTTCGCCGTCCCGTTTCACGACAATCGACATCGGCACACCCGGATTGAGGCGAACCGCCTGCTGGACATCCTCGAAGCGTTGGACGGTACGTCCATCGATATTGAGGATCACGTCGCCCGGTCGAATGCCGCCCTTTTCCGCCGCGCTGCCCGGCTGCACCTGCCCGACTTCCGCCGGCGTAAAGGGCTGGCCGTAGGTCATAAACAGAAGGGCCAAGACCGCAATCGCAAACACAAAATTCGCCGCAGGCCCGGCCGAGACGATCGCTGCACGTTGGCCGAGCCTCTTGTAGTGAAACGAGACGTCCCGCTCCGCTTGGGCGAGCCGGGCGAGACCCGCGACCGGAAGACCGGAGCTCGCATCGCTGTCGCCAAACATCTTGACGTAGCCGCCAAGCGGGATTGCGCTGAATTTCCACCGCGTCCCAGCGCTGTCCCACCACCCGAACAATTCAGAGCCGAAGCCGATCGAGAAGACCTCGACCCGTACTCCATTCCAGCGTGCGACCAGATAATGCCCGAACTCGTGGACGAACACGAGAACAGTCAATACGATCAAGAACCAAAAAGCAGTCCAAAGGAAGTTATACGGCCCATTTTGTAGCAGCGTATCCAAGCTCATGATTACCAATCCGTTGGTGTGACGGCGGGCACAGGCGATCGCCAATTCGATAACCCGGCGGCAACTTCCCGCGCAGCTGTATCAAAGTTATAGACGTCGTCGAGGGATTCAAGCTTACCGCCAGGCACTCTCTCGAGCGTGCGCTCTACAGTTTCGACGATGTCGAGAAACCCGATGCGCCCCTCTAGGAAGGCATGAACCGCAGTTTCATTCGCCGCGTTCAGGACGGTCGGACAACCGCCGCCGCGGATCAGCGCCTCGCGGGCAACGCGCAGCGCGGGGAACCGGCGTTCGTCGGGCGACTCGAAGGTCAAGCGTCCGACTGCCGCCAAGTCGAGCCGTTTGGTCGGGGTCGCGATGCGATCGGGCCAAGCGAGCGCATAGGCGATCGGCGTACGCATGTCGGGGGAGCCCAGCTGCGCCAGCACCGAACCGTCCCGATAAACGACTGCGCTGTGTACAATCGACTGAGGGTGCACGACGATCTCGATACGCTCCAGCGGCAGCCGAAACAGGTGATGGGCCTCGATCACTTCGAGTCCTTTATTCATCATGGTCGCGGAATCGACCGAGATCTTCGCCCCCATGCTCCAATTCGGATGCGCGACGGCCTGTTGTGGCGTGACCTCGCGCATGTCCTCAAATGCTCGCTCGCGGAACGGCCCGCCGCTCGCTGTCAGGATGATCCGCTCGATCGTCTCGCTGCGGGCATGATCGAAACATTGCCAGACCGCATTATGCTCGCTGTCGACCGGCAGCAGGGTTGCGCCGCAACGACCCACCTCCTGCATCACCAACCCGCCGGCGCAGACGAGCACCTCTTTGTTGGCCAGAGCGACGATGACGCCTCGGTGAATCGCGGCCAGAGTGGGCGCCAGCCCAGCCGCTCCAACGATTCCCGCCATTACCCAATCTGCAGGGCGTCGTGCTGCTTCTATCAGCGCCTGCGGGCCGCAGGCCGTCTCGGTCCCGGTGCCGGCGAGAGCGTCCTTCAGGGCCTGATAATGGATAGGGTCGGCGATCGCGGCGAACCGCGCGCGCAGAGCGCGCGCCTGTTCGGCCAAACGTCCGGGGTTACGGTTTGCGGTAAGCGCCTCGACGGCAAAGCCGTGCGGGTTGCGCAGCAGCAGATCGACGGTGCTCTGTCCGACCGAACCCGTCGAACCGAGGATCGTGACCCGGCGCGCACCATCGCTGCGGGCCCCCCCGAGATCGGGCGAGATCATTGCCATGTCAGGAGGCTGCGGCCGTCGATAAGCGTCAGCAGTGCCACGACCGGAATTACGGCGAGCAGACCATCGAGCCTGTCGAGGAGTCCGCCGTGGCCGGGAATGAGGCCGCTCGAGTCCTTCACGCCGAACCTGCGCTTAGCCAGGGACTCGGCAAGATCGCCGAACTGCTCGACAACCGCAAGGCCCGCGCTGACGAGTACGAGCCCGAAGGCCGGGGCAATCCCGAGCCACGCCGCCGTCGCCCAGCCGACGAGCGCTGCGCATGCCGTGCCGCCGGCAAGCCCCGCCCAGGTTTTCCGCGGGCTCCAACGGGGCGCCAGCCGCGGGCCACCGAACGTCCGCCCGATCGCGTAAGCGCCGATATCCGTCGCCCAGACGACGGCGAGGATCCATAATAATGTCGCTCGGCCGTCCGGCCCGCCGCGCGCGAGCCACAACAGGCAAATGCAAGGAAGCGCCACCCAAAGCGCACCCAAAGCGGCCCACTCCGGATCGAGATCTGGTCGCCGCCGAGCGGACCAGAAGACAATGCCGGCACCAAGTAGGATGAATCCGACGGCACAGCCAACGGTGGCGAGCGTGGCGGTCGCGATCGCGGCGAGCACGACCCCGACGAGCACGATCCCCGTCGCGCCAAAGCGACCTCGGCGACACAGCCGCCCCCATTCCCAGGCCATCACGGCGCCGGCCAGCGCGGTGAGCAACGGCAGCCAGGGCGAGCCGAACCAAATCGCAGCGATTGGGAACGGAGCGAGCGCCATCGCCGATAGGACGCGCGGCCGGAGCGAGCCAAATTCAGCGCGAGCCAACCGAGGCACCGTACCGACGTTCCCGGCCGCAGAATTCATCGATCGCCCGCTCTAGGTCGTGCTTGGAGAAATCGGGCCACAACGTTTTGGTGAAGACCAGCTCGGAATAGGCGCATTGCCAAAGCAGAAAGTTGCTGATCCGTTGCTCGCCGCTGGTGCGGATCAACAGGTCCGGATCGGGAATATCCGCGGTGAACAGGTGACGGGCGAGGCAATCCTCGTCGACCTCCTCGGCGGCGAGCTTTCCGCACGCCGCCTCTGCAGCGATCGCTCGGACTGCCGCGACGATCTCGGCGCGTCCGCCATAAGACAGCGCAATCGTCAGAGTGATTCGGGAATTATCGCGCGTCAGGGTTTCAGCCTGCTCGATCAAGTTGATGATGTCCGGCCCGAGACGCGTAAGTTGTCCAATGACCTTCAGACGAACGTTGTTGCGATGCAATTCGGCGATCTCGCCGCAGAGATAATGGCGCAGCAGCCTCATCAGATCCTGGATCTCCGCGAACGGCCGCTTCCAATTCTCCGATGAAAACCCGAAGAGAGTCAGATAGGGAACGCCCAGTTCGGCCGCGGCGATGACTGTGCGCCGCGCCGCTTCGGCGCCGCGCCGATGTCCAGCGATCCGCGGCAGACCGTGAGCCTTCGCCCAGCGGCCGTTGCCGTCCATGATGATCGCGATGTGTTGCGGTAGCGCTCGCAGCGCAGCGGCGCCGCTCATCGGGTCGGCGGCCATCAGACCTGCAGGATCTCTCTGTCTTTCTGCGTCAGCGCTTCGTCGATGCGCTTGATGATTTCGTCCGTCAGGTGCTGGACCTCGCGTTGTAGTCTACGATGCTCGTCCTCCGAGATCTCCCCCTCTTTTTCCTGCCGGCGCAGCGCCTCGATCCCGTCGCGCCGCACATTTCGGACAGACACCTTCGCGTCTTCGGCGTATTTGGCCGCGACACGGGTCAGATTGCGGCGCCGTTCCTCGTTCAAGTCGGGGATCGGCACGCGGATCACCTGGCCCTCCGTCTGCGGGTTGAGGTCGAGCCCGGATTCGCGAATCGCCTTGTCGACCGCCTTGACGACGCCCCGGTCCCATACTTGTACGGTGATCAGGCGCGGCTCGGGAACATTGATGCTGGCCACCTGGTTAAGCGGCACGGTGTTGCCATAGGCGGCAACGGAAATCGGTTCGAGCAGGCTCGCCGACGCACGACCGGTCCGCAACCCGCCGAATTCCTTGCGCAACACCTCGAGTGCACCGTCCATGCGGCGCCTCAGATCCGTCAGCAATGGCTCTTCCGACATGGCCTACCTTTTCCTGTCGATGCCTAGTTTGGATCACCGATGATTGTGTACCGCCCGCGCCCGCGGAGAACTTCGGCAAACCCGCCGCTTTCAAAGATCGAAAACACCAGTATCGGGATGCGGTTCTCACGCGCCAGCGAAATCGCCGACGCATCCATCACTTGCAAGTCGCGTGAGAGGACGTCGAGGTAGCCGAGCCGTTCGAACCGGATTGCGCCAGGCACCCGGTTGGGATCGGCGTCATAGACGCCATCGACTTTGGTCGCCTTCAAGAGCGCGTCGCAGCCCATTTCGGAAGCCCGCAGCGCCGCGGCAGTATCCGTCGTAAAGAAGGGGTTGCCGGTTCCGGCTGCGAAGATGACAACACGCTTTTTTTCCAGGTGGCGTAACGCCCGGCGGCGAATGTAAGGTTCGCAAATTGCCTGCATCGAGATTGCCGACTGGACGCGGGTCGTCACCTCGCGCTGCTCGAGCTCGTTCTGTACGGCGAGCGAGTTAATCACCGTCGCCAACATGCCAATATAGTCGCCCGATGCGCGCTCCATTCCGACGGCGCTGCCTGATATGCCGCGGAAGATGTTGCCGCCGCCAATCACCAGGCACAACTCGACTCCCAGGGCGTGCACGGTCTGGATCTCGTCCGCGATGCGCGCGAGCATCTCGGGATCGAGACCGTATTCCCGGGCACCCATCAGCGCCTCGCCGGAGACCTTCAAAAGAACGCGGCGGTACTTGAGATCGGCTGACATGAGGCCTGCGCTGATCCGCCCGGACGATCTCGTCGCACGGTCGAACCGAGGATACACCAAACCAATCGTTTCCTAGCATCTTTCGACGGCATGCGAGCCGACGGCAGGCGGAAGACCGCCAGCGCGCGCCCGTTCTGACATCGTCGTCAGCTCTTGAGCTGAGCGGCTACCTCGGCGGCGAAGTCGGGTCGATGGCGATCAATTCCTTCGCCGAGGGCGAAGCGGGCGAAACCAGTAACCTGAATGGGCGCGCCGGCCGCCTTCCCCGCTTGTTCCACCACCGTCGATATTCTGGTCCTTTGATCGATCACAAAGATCTGCTCGAGCAGGACGACATCCTCGTAGAACTTGCGCAGCCGGCCGTCCACCATCCGTTCGGCGACGTCCTCGGGCTTGCCGCTCGCCTGCGCCTGCTCGCGCAATACGCGGCGCTCGCGGTCGAGCGCAGATTGCGGCACAGAAGCGATGTCGAGATAGAGCGGGCTCGACGCTGCGACATGCATCGCCAGCTGCTTGCCGAGCGCTGCCAGCCGTTCGTCGGAAGCGGCGGACGTCAGGACGACAATGACGCCGATCTTGCCGATGCCCGGGCCGAGCGCATTATGGACGTAAGAAAACACCGCGCCCTCCCCGGTCGACAGTCGCATTATCCGGCGAAGGACCAGATTCTCTCCGATCGTCGAGATCAGATGGGTCAGCTCGGCTTCGACCGTGCGGTCCGAGCCCGGGAAAGCGGCCTCTCTCAGCGACTCGATTGTGCCGTCGCCGTCGAGCGCGAGCCCGCTGACGCTCCGTACGAAGCTCTGGAACGCCTCGTTGCGCGCCACGAAATCGGTCTCGGAGTTGACCTCGACGACGGCACCGACGGGACCGCGCGTCGCGACCCCGATGAGCCCTTCTGCAGCGACCCGCCCCGCCTTGTTGGCGGCCGCTGCCAACCCCTTCTTCCTCAGCCAGTCGACGGCTGCCTCGATATCGCCGCCGCTGTCGCCGAGCGCCCTCTTGCAATCCATCATCCCGGCGCCTGTCTTTTCACGCAGCTCTCTGACCAGCGCGGTGGTCACTTCCGCCATTTGCGTACCCTCCCGTCTAACTGCCGTCGACCGACGCCGCTTCTGCCTCGCTCGGCAGCTCGCTGTGGAGGATGCCTCCGACTTCGGCTTCGCCGGGGACCTCTTGCGGGAGGTCCTCGGGGAGGGCCGCCCTGGGGATTTCTGCACGCGCGCCGATATCGACCCCCGACGCGGCGAGCTCCGCCTGCAGGCCGTCGAGCACCGAGGCTGACACCAGATCGCAATAGAGCTGAATCGCCCGCATCGCATCGTCGTTCCCGGGAATCGGGTACGCGATGCCGTCGGGCGACGAGTTCGAATCGAGGATCGCCACGACCGGGATGCGAAGGGTGTTTGCTTCGCTAACCGCAATCGCCTCCTTGTTGGTGTCGATGACGAAGAGGATGTCGGGCAACCCCCCCATCTCCTTGATGCCGCCAAGAGCGCGCTCGTATTTGTCGCGGCGGCGCGTCAGCTCGAGCAGCTCGCGCTTGGTCAGCCCGCTCTGCTCCTGCGTGATACGTTCCTCGACCTCGCGCAGCCGCCGGATCGACTGGGAAATAGTCTTGAAGTTGGTCAGCATGCCGCCGAGCCAGCGGTGGTTGACGTGGTACTGACCGCAGCGCTTCGCGGCCTCGGCGATCGGCTCCTGGGCTTGGCGCTTGGTGCCGACCAACATCACGCGGCCGCCGCCGGCGACGACGTCGCGGATCGCCTGCAACCCTTGGTGCAGCATCGGCTCGGTCTGTTCGAGATCAATGATGTGAATCCCGTTGCGGACGCCAAAAATGTAGGGCGCCATCTTAGGGTTCCATCGCCGGGTGTGGTGGCCGAAGTGGACGCCGGCTTCGAGGAGCTGGCGCATGGAAACGATCGGAATCGGCATCGTCGGTCCTTTCTCCGGTTGGGGCCGCCGCAGGGAAACATCGGCACCCCGATTGTCTCGAAGGCACCGGCACCGGAGCGGTCGTCGCACCGCGACACGACCGCAGCCCTGCGTGAGGTATCGAGACGATTACTTACGGCGCACGGGCCCTATTGGCAAGCCCGGCGGATCGCGATGCCCGACGGCGAGCTTGCGATCATCTTGTCCTCCTTGCACTGATCGGTACCGAATGTCACCTCCTGCGCCATGAACCGATGGCTTAGCGGCGCGATCGTGATGACGGCGCTCGTGTCGGCGCCGGGCTATGCCGGCGAACCGGCTCCGGTCGCGACGCCCTCGCGGCAGCACGCTGAGTTCGGCTTCGGCGCCGTCGCCGGCATCCCTGTCTGGCACTCCTCCATCGGTTCCAGCGGCGATGGCGTGCGCCTCATCGCTGATCCGGTCAATGGTTGCGGGACGGTTCGGCTGGGGGAAACGACGGTTGCGACCCTGCGCAACGCGCCGATCGTCACCGTGCTTGCCAACGGGGCGCCGGTGACGCTGCTTCTCGATACGGGCGCCGAAACGACGATCTTGACGCCCGCTGTCGCCCAGCGGATCGGTGCACAACCCCCTCGCGTGGTATTTCAAAGGCAGCTGCGGGGGGTTGCCGGCAGCCTGCAGACCAGCGAGGTGGAGTTGCGCAGCTTCACCGTCGGCGCGGTGGCGATACCATGGCGACGGGTTCGTGTCGCGCCGGTCAATGTGGCGAATGTGTTCTCCGGGCCGCTCGACGGCGTGCTCGGGGCTGACAGTCTGAGCAGTTTCGACGTCGACCTCGACCTGCCAGGGCACCGCATGATCTTTTATGAAAAGCAAACCTGCCCGGACGCAACGCCGTTTTGGACCCAACCCTATGCGAGGATCGCCGCGGGTCGATCAACGGGCGACCACCTGTTCTTCCCGGTACAGCTCGATGGCCGGAGAATCGACGCATTCGTCGATACCGGCTCGCAATTCACGGTGCTCTCGACCAGGGCCGCGCTGGCTCTCGGTGTGACCGAGGCAGAATTGGCGCATGACCGCGGGGCAACGGTGCGCGGTGCGGCGTCGGAGCGGCTGGTCGCGCACATACATCGGTTTTCGCAATTGGCAATCGGGGAAGAGGTAATCCGCAACCCCGAAACGATCGTGACCGACGTCAGGTTGAGCGATGCGGATCTCGTCCTCGGCATCGACTTCCTGAAATCACGCCGGATCTGGTTGTCCTATGGTTCACAACAAATCTTCCTGCTGCGCCGAACTTAGG
>Ga0209446_1000134_pt1 | contig 18659 bp, 13 predicted proteins | sample BogFormECP04_OM2_FD_188242 | JGI IMG/M metagenome (GOLD analysis project Ga0209446, IMG submission 188242) | Bog forest soil microbial communities from Calvert Island, British Columbia, Canada - ECP04_OM2 (SPAdes) (version 2) | ecosystem: Environmental > Aquatic > Freshwater > Wetlands > Bog ... | reverse complement strand
CCAACAGGTTGATGGCCAGCACGGTGATCGACAGGAACGCCCCGGGGATCAGCACGATGTAATAGGCGACCTGAAAGAGGCTGCGCCCCTCGGCCATGATGTTGCCCCAGCTCGGGATGTTGGGCGGGGTGCCGGCGCCGAGAAACGACAGGATCGCCTCGACGATCATCGCCGAGGCGGCGACGAACGTGCCCTGCACCAGGAGCGGCGGCAAGGTGTTGGGCACGATGTGCCGCCACAGGATGCGGAAAAAGCCGGTGCCGCTGGCGTGCGCCGCCTCGACAAAGGGCAGCTCGCGTAAGGTCAGGACGACGCCGCGGACGAGACGGGTGACCCGCGGCACCTCGGCGACGGTGATCGCGAAGACGACATTCTGCAAGCTGGCCCGGGTCAGCGCCATCAGCGCGATTGCGATCAGGATCGCCGGGATCGACATCAGCCCGTCCATGATTCGCATGACGATCGCGTCGGTCCACCGGCTGAAGCCGGTCACGAGCCCGATCGCGAGCCCGAGGACGGTGCTGGCAAAGGCGACGCTGATGCCGATGGTCAGCGAGATGCGGGCGCCGTAGACGGTGCGGCTGTAGATGTCGCGCCCGAGCATGTCGGTGCCGAACCAATATTCCGCCGACGGCCAGCGCAGCCGCCGGATAGGCGCCAATGCCTGCGGGTCGACGGTGCCGAGATATGGGGCAAAAATCGCCATCAGCGCCATCAGGCTGAGCAGCGCCGCACCGACGACGATCGTCGGATGGCGACGGACATAGTCCCTGACGCCGCGCTTGCGGGCTGACGGCAGGCTAAGAACGGCGAGATCGGCAGACGTAACAGTCATGGTCTCAATAGCGGATGCGCGGGTCGAGGAACGTGTAGCTGAGGTCGACGAGCAGATTGATCAGCACGTAGGCAGCCGAGAAGACCAGAATGATCCCCTGGATGATCGGGTAGTCGCGGCGCAGGATCGCGTCGACGGTGAGGCGGCCGAGCCCGGGGATCGCGAAAACCGTCTCGGTGACGACGACGCCGGAGATCAGCGCGGCCACCCCGATGCCGACGACTGTCGCGATCGGCACCGCCGCGTTCTTCAGCGCGTGGCCGATCAGCACCTTGTCGTTCGCCAAGCCCTTGGCCTGCGCGGTGCGGATATAATCCTGGGCCAAGACGTCGAGCATGCTCGCGCGCGTCATACGCGCGATCAGAGCGGCGAAGACCATCCCGAGCGCGAGGGTCGGCATCACGAGATGCGACAGGAACGGACCCAAGCCGGCGTTGATCGTGACAAAGCCCTGGACCGGCAACAGGTCGGTCCAGATCGCAAAAACATAGATCAGCAGATAGGCCAGCACGAAAACCGGTACGGAAAACCCCAGCACCGCGAAGACCATGACCACCCGGTCGACCCACGAGCCGGCCTTCCACGCGGCGAGCACCCCCATCGGGATCGCCGCGAGAACCGAGACGATCAGCGTCGAGATCGTCAAGGTGACGGTCGGCTCGACCCGCTGGGCGATCAGCTTGGAGACCGGCAGGTTGGTGAAGATCGAGATGCCGAGATCACCGTGCAGCAGACCCCACACCCAAGTCACGAACTGGATGTAGAGCGGCTGGTCGAGCCCGAGTTTCTGACGGATCCGGGCGATGTCGTCCAATGTCGCCGTGTCTCCGGCGATGATGACCGCCGGGTCGCCGGGGCTCAGATGAAGGAGCGCGAAGACAAAGAGGGCGACCACCGCCATGACCGGGATCGTCGCGAGGATGCGCCTGACGATATAGGCGAACACGCCCTTACGTCCTCACTTCTTCTCGACGTTCCACAGGAAGACGACCGGGGCGACGATGATTCCCTCGAGGTTCTTGCGGTAGGCCGTCGGCACGACAAACTGGCCGGTTGGGACATAGGGGATTTCGTTGGTGTAGGCCTCCACCTGAATGTCGGCGGCGAGCTTCTTCTGCGCCGCGAGGTCAGGCGCCTTGAACCAGGCGTCGACCAGTGCCTCGATCCTGTTGTCGGTCGGCCAGCCGAACCACGCCTTCTCGCCGCTGCCGCGGACGAGGATATTGACCGCCGGCGAGAAGAAGTCCGGGGCCGAGGTCCAGGTATGGAAGATGCTCCAGCCGTTCTTGTCGACCGGCTCCTTCGAAGTGCGGCGGGTGATCAGAGTGCCCCAGTCGCTGGCCTGCAATTCGACATTGAGCCCGGCCTTGCGCAGAGCATCCAACGTCACCAGGGCCTGCCCTTGCACGATCGGCTGGTCGGTCGCCGACAGCAGCACGATCTTCTCGCCCTTGTAACCCGCCTCTTGGATCAGCTGTTTCGCTTTAGCGGGGTTGGGCCCGTTCAGCAGGGCGTCGGCGCCGGCCTTGGTCTCGAACGGGGTGCCGCAGCCGAACAGCGCCGCGCAGGTCCTCCAGTATTTCGGGTCACCGGCTGCCGCACCCATGTAGTCCTTCTGGTCGACGAGGTTCAGCACCGCCTCGCGCAATTTCACATTGTTGAACGGCGGCTGGATGTGATTGAAGCGCAGGATGCCGTGGTTGCCGAGCGGGTCGACCGTGGCGACGACGATGTCCTTGTTGGCGGCGAAGACCGGGACAAGGTCGGCGGGCGGCTGCTCGTACCAGTCAGCCTCGCCGGCATTGAGCGCCGCTGCGGCTGTCGCTGTATCGGGGATGTAGAGCCATTCGACGCGATCGACCTTGGCCACCTTGCCGCCGGCGGCGAAGCTCGGAGCCTCCTCGCGCGGCACATAATTGGGGTTCTTGACGAAGACGGCTTTGTTGCCGGGAACCCACTCCTCCTTGACGAATTTGAATGGGCCGGAGCCGATCGCCTCCGGGATCTGCTGGTAGGCGTCGGTCTTGGCGAGCCGCTCGGGCATCATGAAAGGCACGTTGCTGGAGAGCTTGCCGAGCGCATCGAGGATCAGCGGGAACGGCGATTTCAGGCTTATCGCGAAGGTGTTGTCGTCGACTGCCTGCATTTCGCCGACCGCTTCCATCAGCTTCTGGCCGAGCGTGTCGCGCTTGCCCCAGCGTTCCAGCGAGACGACGCAGTCGGGGGCGCGGACCGGCTGTCCGTCATGCCATTTGAGGCCCTCGCGCAACGTAAAACGCCAGGTCAGTTTGTCGTCACTGACCGTCCAGCGATCGACCATTTGCGGCTGCGGTTTGAAATCCTTGTCGAGCGAAAAGAGCGTGTCGAAGACGAGATAGCCGAAATTGCGTGTCACATAGGCCGTGGTCCAGATCGGGTCGATGCTCCGCAGATCCGCCTGCGGGATGAAGCGCAAAGTCTTCGGCCCGGCCTCGGCCCACCCGGTCGCCGGGGCGAAAGTGAGGGCGAGCGCCACAATGGCACCCGGCAATCGCAGCATCCGGGCGAAGGAGGTCATCGGGTCTCCCGTTCTAGCCTTCGTTGTGGAAGGACCTTACGCGATCCGGGTTCACACTGCAAAAGCCGCGCCATAAACTGTTATTTCGGGAGTGGGAAAGAACGGAGGAGCAATGAGCGCCGACCAGGATGTCGTATACGCGTCGGCGGTTTCGCTGCTCGATCTCTTTGGCAAGAAAGCGCTGTCGCCGGTCGAGGTGACCCGGCTGCTGCTCGATCGCCTCGACGCGCTGCAGCCCAGGATCAACGCCTTTTGCGTCGTCGACCGTGACGGCGCCCTCGCTGCGGCGCGCGCATCCGAAGGGCGCTGGTTGCGCGGCGAGGCGGTTGGTCGGCTCGATGGTGTTCCGGTGACGATCAAGGACCTGATCCTGATGCGCGGCTTCCCGACCCTGCGCGGGTCGCGCCTCGTCGATCCAGACCAGGACTGGTCCGAGGATGCGCCGGCAGCGGCGCGCCTGCGAGAGTCCGGTGCCGTCATCCTCGGCAAGACCACCACCCCCGAGTTCGGCTGGAAGGCGTTGGGCGACAGCCCGCTGACCGGAATCACCCGCAACCCGTGGGACCTCTCGCGCACGCCGGGGGGCAGCAGCGCCGGCGCCGCTGCGGCGTGCGCCGCCGGGATCGGGCCCCTGCATCTCGGCAGCGACGGCGCGGGGTCGATCCGCATTCCGTGCGCGTTCGCCGGCATCTTCGGACTGAAGCCGAGTTTCGGCCGGGTGCCGGCCTCCCCGCTCTCGGCGATGGGTCTGCTCGCGCATCTTGGCCCGATAGCGCGAACCGTGGCGGATGCGGCGCTGATGCTAACTGTCCTGTCGGCACCGGACCACCGCGATCCCTACGCTCTGCCGCCCGAAGACAAGGACTATCGCGACGCACTCGAAGCCGGCATGCGGGGCTGGAAGGTCGCCTATAGTCCGACGCTCGGCTATGCCAAGGTCGATCCCGAGATCGCCGCTGCGGCCGCCGCTGCGGCGCGACAATTCGAGAGCTTGGGCGCGATAGTCGAAGAGGTGGAGGCGATCTTTCCTTCGCCGCGCGAGGCGCTGTTTAAATTATGGGCCGCCGGCGCGGCCAAGCTCCTCGACCAGTATCCTGCAAATAAGCGGGCACTGGTTGACCCTGGTCTGATCGCGACGGCAGCCGAAGGCGAGCGGATCAACGCGGTCGACTACCTCGGTGCCGACCTGGTCCGTACGGCGCTCGGCCAGCAGATGGCGGCATTTCATCAGAATTACGATCTGCTGCTGACGCCGATGATGCCGATCCCGGCATTGCCGGTGGGGCAGGACCTCAACGACCCGGCGACCGAACGCCATTGGATCGACTGGTCGCCTTTCAGTTATCCCTTCAACATGACCCGTCAGCCGGCGGCGAGCATTCCTTGCGGGTTGACGCGTTCCGGGCTGCCGATCGGCCTGCAAATCGTCGGCCCGCTTTACGCCGACGCGCGCGTGCTGCGCGCCGCCCGCGCCTTCGAAACGACGCAACCCGAACGGCGACCGCCGCTGGCGCTTAGATCGGGTCACGACCGCTAAGGTGGCGTAGCGCTTGCCCGATCGCGCCAACCGGAGTACCAGATATCAGGCATATCTTGGAGGCTGAGATGGCAGACGCGAATACCAATCCCCCGACCGAGGCGGTGAGCCCCTCCGGCATTAACCATCTCGTGCTGAACGTCCGCGACATCGACGAGTCACACAAATTCTGGACCGAGATCGTCGGCTTCAAGCAGGTCGGCGAATTGCACCAGCGGCCCGATCGCCCAAACCCGCCGAAGATGCGGTTCTACAGCGCCGTCAATGACGGCAACCTGACCCACCACACCGTCGCCTTGGTCGAGAGCGCGAACCTGCCGCCGCCCGCCGACTGGGTGCTGGCCAACAGCCAGGTCGCGATCAACCACGTGGCACTGACCATGCCGAACCGCGAGGCCTGGCAGAAGCAGCTCGCCTTCCTGCAGAGCCGGGGGGTAAAGTTCAACTGGCGGGTCAATCACGGGGTCACGCACAGCGTCTATATCAACGACCCGAACGGCTACGGCGTCGAGTTTCTCTACGAGATGCCGCGGGCGATGTGGGAAAACGACATCGACGCCGGCATCAACTGGCTCGAAAACCTGCCGACCGAGGGCCCCGAAGCCCTCGTCGACCGCACCGACACCCCGAGCTTCGGTACGGCCGAGCCGGCCCCGGCTCCGGCGGAGTAGGCTACAGCCCCTCACCCCTCCCTCTCCCCGCAATGCGGGGAGAGGGAGGGACCCGCATCAGCGGGAGGGCGAGGGGGGCGTCTCGGCCGAGGTGAGGACGCCGCGGCGGATTTGGTCGAGTTCGATCGACTCGAAGAGGGCGCGGAAATTCCCCTCGCCAAAGCCTTCATTGCCTTTGCGCTGGATGATCTCGAAGAAGATCGGGCCGATTACCGTCTCGGTGAAGATCTGCAGCAGCAGCCCTTGGCCCTCACCCGGCGCACCGTCGATCAGGATCCGGTCGCGCTGCAACCGGGCGAGGTCCTCACCATGTCTCGGCACGCGGCTGTCTACTGGCTCGTAATAGGTGTCGGGGACCGACATGAACGAGATCGCACGCGCTTGTAGCGCCTCGACGGTCGCGTAGATGTCGTCGGTGGCGAGCGCGATGTGCTGGATGCCCTCGCCGTGATACGCCTCGAGATATTCGGCGATCTGCGATTTGTCGTCGGCGCTCTCGTTGATCGGGATGCGGATGCGCCCGCACGGGCTGGTCATCGCCTTTGAGCGCAGTCCGGTCAACTTGCCCTCGATGTCGAAGTAGCGAACCTCGCGGAAATTGAACAGGCGCTCGTAGAACTCGGCCCAAAGCTCCATACGCCCGCGATGCACATTGTGGGTCAGATGATCGATGCCGGTCAGCCCGACCCCTGGCGCCGTCATATCGTCGACCAGCGGCACGAAATCGACATCGTAGATGGTCCGCTCGCCATAGCGGTCGACAAGATAGATCAGGCTGCCGCCGATCCCCTCGATGGCCGGGATGTTCAGCTCCATCGGCCCGACCTTGCCGTGGACCGGCTTGGCGCCCCGCGAGATCGCGCGCTCGTAGGCCTTGGCGGCGTCGGAAACGCGGAAGGCGATCGCGCAGACCGAAGGGCCATGCAGCCGGGCAAAGGCCTGGGCGAAACTCTCGGGCTCGGCATTGAGGATGAAGTTGGCGTCTCCCTGCTTGTAGAGGGTCACGTTCTTCGAGCGGTGTCGCGCCGCCGCGACGAACCCCATCCGCTCGAACAGAGCCGCCAGCGCCTGCGGATCGGGCCCGGTATATTCGACGAACTCGAACCCGTCCGTCCCCATCGGGTTGTCCCAAAGATCACGCCGAGGCGGGGTACCAGTCCGAGCTGCTTGCGCCGTCGTCATCGGAACCTCCGATCGCACCCCAGTCGCGGCTGATGTGGTCGCCCCCGCGCTGTTCGCCAAGAACAACTGTTCCCGATGCCCGGGCGGCACGCTCGAACTTGCAACGGAGCGAGCGGGAACAGCCGACGGCGACAACGCTCGCAATGCCGGTCAGTGGGCTCCCGGACTACTGCCGAGCCGCCTCGCTGTCGGGGAGCGCTTCTCCCCACATCTTTTCGAGATTGTAGTAGGCGCGGATCTCCGGTCTGAACAGGTGAACGATAACGTCGCTCGCATCGATCAGCACCCAGTCGCCCTGAGCCTTGCCCTCGATCGAGACCCGCATCCGCCGTGACAGTACTGCGTCGAGATGCTCGGCCAACGCTACCACCTGCCGGGTCGAGCGGCCGCTCGCGATTACCATCTGATCGGCGATCGTCGTCTTGCCGGCGAGCTCGATCGTGACGACGTCCTCGGCCTTGCCGTCCTCGAGCGTCTGCAAAACGAGTTCGAGAAGTTCGCCTGGCTGCGGCGCCGGTGGGCGCGGGGGCGTGCGGGTGCGCGGGGTGAAGGGGGCGATCGTGGACAATTCGGGTCTCTGCTCCGTGAGGGTCTGGGACAACATCGCTATTCGCTGGGAACGAACCTGTGTCGCCGAGCGGGCATCGAGCGGGGTATGGAAGAACACCCAGGCCGGCGGCGTCATTTCCGCCAGCCGGCGCGCCGCCGATATCGGCACGCGCTGCCGGGCAAAACGTCTCGCGGCGAGTCCGGCGAGCGCTTTCAGAGAATAGGAAGGGCGATCGAACACGGCAATTGCGACGGTGCGAAAGATCTCGGTCCACTGTTGCCAGCGGCGCAGCTGCACGAGGTTGTCCGCGCCCATCAGCCACACGAAGCGCAGCCGCGGAAAGCGGCGGCACAAGGTCTGCAGGGTGTCGGCGGTGTATCTCGACCCGCCGAGCCGGTTTTCGAGATCGCTGACAACGATGCGCTTGTGCCCGGCGGCCACCCGCCCGCCCTGTTCCAGCCGAACGGCGAACGGCGCCATGCCGGCGACCGGCTTCAACGGGTTCTGCGGCGAGACGAGCCACCACACCTCGTCGAGATCCATCCGCTCGAGGGCGAGCAGGCTCAAATGCAGATGGCCGCCATGGGCCGGGTTGAACGAGCCGCCCAACAGCCCGATGCGGCGATGCCGGCCAATGCTCGGCGGGCCTTGGCTAGCCGCGCTCAGGGGCGCACCTGCCCCGTGCCACGCACGAGGTATTTGTAGGTCGTCAGCTCGGCGGCGCCGACCGGTCCGCGCGGCGGTAGCCGTTGGGTCGAGATGCCGATCTCGGCCCCCATGCCGAACTCGGCGCCATCGGCGAACTGGGTCGAGGCATTGACCAGCACGATGGCGCTGTCGACCTCGCGCAGGAAGCGGTCCGCCGCAGCCTGGTCCTCGGTGACGATCGCATCGGTGTGGTGCGAGCCGAAGCGCTCGATATGCGCAATCGCCTCGCCGATGCCGTCGACCACGCGGACCGCGAGGATCGCGTCGAGGTATTCGGTGCGCCAATCCTGCTCAGTCGCCGGCCGGACCGCGCTGTCGAGGGCAAGGACTTCGGGATCGCCGCGCAATTCGCAGCCGGCGGCGCGCAGATCGGCGAGGATCGGCGGCAGGATCGTCGCCGTGACCTTGCGGTCGACGAGCAGGGTCTCGGTGGCGCCGCAGATCGACACCCGCCGCATCTTGGCGTTGAGCACGATCTTTCGGGCTTTCTCCGCGTCGGCGGCGCCGTCGACATAGGTGTGGCACAGCCCCTCGAGGTGGGCGATCACCGGGATACGGCTTTCGCGCTGGACCCGTTCGATCAGCGACGAGCCGCCGCGCGGCACGACGATGTCGATGACCCCGTTCATCGCCAGCATCAACCCGACCGCCGCACGGTCGCGCGTCGGCACCAGCTGGATCGCGTCCTGGGGGAGGAGGGCGCTGCGCAGCCCCTCGCGCAATGCCGCGACCAGTGCCAGCGAGGAGTGAAAGCTCTCCGACCCGCCGCGCAGGATCGCGGCATTGCCAGATTTGAGAGCAAGCCCGCCGGCGTCGGCGGTGACGTTGGGTCGGCTCTCGTAGATGATGCCGATGACACCGAGCGGCACGGCGACCCGTTCGATGCTGAGCCCGTTCGGTCTTGTCCAGGAGGCGAGCACGCGGCCGACCGGGTCGGGCAGATCAGCGATCGCTTCGAGCCCCGCGGCGATCGCCTCGAGCCGCTTGGGATCGAGCGCCAGGCGGTCGCGCAGGGCCGGGGAGAGACCCTCGCTCTCGGCCTCCTCGAGGTCGCTCGCGTTGGCGGCGAGGATCTCGGATGCCTGCGCCCGCACCGCCCGCGCAGCGTCGCGCAACGCGGCGACTTTGGCCTCGGCCGAGGCCAATCCGAGCAGCGCTGCGGCGGCGCGGGCGCGATGCCCGATCTCGGCCATCGTCGCCGCCAGATCCAGATTCGATGTCGCGCCCCGCTCGTGCAGGAGTGTCGCTGTCGTCATCGGCTTTCGGTCACCACCAGATCGTCGCGATGAATGATCTCGTCGCGCCCACGGTAGCCGAGGATGCCGGCAATTTCACCACTCTTGTAGCCGGCGATGCGCCGGATGTCGGCGCCCGAATAGGCCGAGAGGCCGCGCCCGGCCTCGACCCCGGCGCGCGTGCGGATAATGACGGCGTCGCCCCGCTCGAAGACGCCTTCGACCGCGACGACGCCGGCGGGCAGAAGGCTCTTGCCGCGCCGCAACGCGTCGGCCGCCCCGTCGTCGACGGTCAGTGTGCCCCGTGGGTCGACCGCACCGGCGATCCACGCCTTGCGCGCCGAGCGCGGCTCGCCGCGCTGCAGGAACAGAGTCGCCCGGTCACCCGCCTCCAGCGCGGCGAGGGGCGAGCCCGAAGCTTTCCCCTCGGCGATCAGCATCTGGCAGCCCGCATTCATCGCGATGCGGGCGGCGGCGAGCTTGGTGACCATCCCGCCCGAGCTGTAGCCGGGGGCCGCCTCGCCGGCCATCGCTTCGATCTCGGGCCCGATCTCGCGCACGGTCGGCACGTGCCGGGCATCCGCGTTCTTGCGCGGATCGGCGGTGTAGAGCCCGTCGATGTCGGACAACAGCACCAGCATGTCGGCGCTCGTCATCTGGGCGACGCGCGCCGCCAGCCGATCGTTGTCGCCAAAGCGGATCTCGGCGGTGGCGACAGTGTCGTTCTCGTTGACGACCGGCACCGCGCCGAGCGTCAGCAGCTGGGCAAAGGTGGCGCGCGCGTTCAAGTGGCGGCGCCGCTCCTCCGTGTCGTCCAGGGTCAACAGGATCTGCGCGACGGTGATGCCGTGGCGGGCGAGCGCCTCCTGATAGGCATGCGCCAGCCGGATCTGCCCCGTAGCGGCAGCGGCCTGCTGTTCCTCGAGCCGGAGCCGCCGTCCGGCGAGGCCGAGATGGCGGCGGCCGACCGCGATCGCTCCGGAGGAGACGAGGATCACCTCCTGGCCGCGCCCACGGCAGCGCGCCACATCGTCGGCGAGCCCGTCGAGCCATGCGCGCCGGATCTCGCCACTCTCGGCGACCAGCAGCGCCGAGCCGATCTTGACGATCAGCCGCCGGGCGCCGGCGAGCGCCTCCGCCGGGGTGGGGGCTTCGCTGACCGCATCGCCCCACCTCACCCCCGTCTGGCGCATCGAAGATGCGCCACCCGACAGGCGCGAGCTTTGCTCGCGCCGAGAGGGCGCTATCGCGCCGGGGCCCCTCCCTCTCCCCCCCGCAGGGGCGCAGAGGGGCTGCTCAACTCCCTCCCCGCCCGCTTGCGGGGGGAGAGGGCCGGGGTGAGGTGGGCCTTCTCGTTGCGTCATAGCGCAATGGCGAGAGACTTGGTCTCTGCCCCGGCGCCCTCTTTGGCGGCCGCTAGCGCGGCGAGCACCGCCTCGAGCGCAACCTGCACACCGGCTCCGGTGGCGCCGGATACGGGCAGCACGGGCGCGCCACGCCGAACGGCGCCGCGCAGCTGGGCGCATTTCGCGCTCGCTTCTTCAGGATCGATCGCGTCGATCTTGTTGAGGCCGACGATCTCAGGCTTGTCCGCAAGGCCGTGGCCGTAGCGCGCAAGCTCGTCGCGGATCGTGCGATAGGCGCCGGCGACATCATCGAGGGTGCCGTCGACCAAATGGAGGATCACCGCGCAGCGCTCGACGTGGCCGAGGAAACGAGTGCCGACCCCCGCGCCTTCGCTGGCGCCCTCGATCAGCCCGGGGAGGTCGGCCACTACAAACTCCTCGTCATGCAGCCGCACGACGCCGAGCTGCGGCTTCAGGGTCGTGAACGGATAGTCGGCGATCTTGGGCCGGGCGTGCGAGACCGCGGCGAGGAAGGTCGACTTGCCGGCGTTGGGCAGGCCGACGAGACCGACATCGGCGATCAGCTTCAGGCGCAGCCACACCCAGGCCTCATGGCCGGGCCAACCGGGATTGGCGCGGCGCGGCGCGCGGTTGGTCGAGCTCTTGTAATGCGCATTGCCGAAGCCGCCGTCGCCGCCCCTCAGGAAGACGCGCCGCTGCCCCGGCCGGGTCAGGTCGGCGAGCACGTCGCGGTTCTCCGCATCCATGACCTGGGTTCCGACCGGGACGCGCAAGACGAGATCCTCGGCCCCGGCGCCGGTGCGCTCGCGCCCGGCACCCGGCCGGCCATCCGGCGCCCGGAAATGCTGCCGGTAGCGATAGTCGATCAGGGTGTTGAGATTGTCCGCCGCGGCAAAGATTATGTCGCCGCCCTTGCCGCCGTCGCCACCGTTGGGGCCGCCGAACTCGATGAACTTCTCGCGGCGAAAGCTCGCCGCACCCCGCCCGCCGTCACCGCTCTTCAAATAGATCTTGCACTGGTCGAGAAACTGCATCGGGAGGCACCCTCACCCGCCTCACTGCGCTCGGCACCCTCTCCCGCACCGCGGGAGAGGGTGGACCCAGCGCGGCACGCTGGGTGGGTGAGGGCCGGCTATTCGGCAGCCTCCGCCTGGGCCGACGGCGTCGGCGGCACGACCGAAATATATGTGCGCCCGGCGCGTCCCGTGTGGAATTGGACCGCACCACCCGATGTGGCAAAGATCGTGTGATCGCGGCCGATGCCGACATGCGTACCGGGATGAAACTTGGTGCCGCGCTGGCGCACGATGATGTTGCCGGGAACGACAACTTCGCCGCCAAACTTCTTGACGCCGAGCCGCCGGCCGCGGCTGTCGCGTCCGTTGCGCGAGGAGCCGCCTGCTTTTTTATGCGCCATTTGAAGCTCCTTCTCCTCCGGTCGGTCCTGCTTCTACAGCCGGCTCCGCTTCGGTAACCGGCTCTGCCTCTGCAGCCGGCTCCGCTTCTACAACCGGCCTTTCGTCTTCCAAGGGCAGCGAGCCGACCGCGCCCCTGATCTCGGTGATGCGCAGCACGGTCTGGTACTGGCGATGCCCCTTCTTGCGCCGATAATTCTTCCGTCGCTGCTTCTTGAAGACGATGATCTTGGGCGCGCGCTTCTGCTCGACCACGGTGGCGGCGACCGAGGCACCGGCGAGCAGCGGCGTCCCTGTCGCGACCTCCGCACCCTCGCCGATCATCAGCACCTCGGCGAGCTCGATCGCGGCGCCGGGCTCGCCCGCAAGCTTCTCGACCGCGACGACATCGTCCTTGGCGACCTTGTACTGCTTGCCGCCGGTCCGGATCACCGCAAACATGACACCCGCCGATATGGGTTCCGGCGCACCGGAGGCAATTTCCGCCAAGGCGCGCGATCGCACCGGGCGGGACACCCCGTCCGGCGCGTGGCGCACTATATCCGCGTCGCCATCCCGAAATACAACGAAAATCGCGGTCTCGCGGCTCTGCCAGACCGGACCCGCCGTACAAAAGCGTGAAATATCAGTAGCTTGCGGCCAAATATGGCGCTTCACAGAACTACGTATTCTGCATCGAGATATCAACGGGTTTGACCATACCTCAGGGAGGGAGAACAACGAATGGCGAGGCTTGAACTCGCCCTCGCTACGGGCTCGCCATCGGCGCGTAAATAGCAGACGATAACGCGGGGCTCGAAGGCTTTGGAGCGACACGCAACTGTGCGCTTGACGAGGTTGCCCGTACCCGTGGCACTGGATGTTGATCTCCCACCGGAAAACCCGCAGCTGTTCATCAGCTATGCGTCGGACGATGTGGCGCGCGCCGAGGCGCTGCATGCGCGGCTGACGGCGGCTGGGTTCGAGGTCTGGTTCGACAAGGCGCGCCTCGCCCCCGGGTGCGATTGGCACAAGGAGATCGAGGCTGGGTGCGAGGCGGCGGGGGTCATCCTGCCGCTGCTGACGCCGCGCTGGCTGCACTCGCCGTGGACAAAATACGAAACCTACGCGTCCGACGCCGTCATTCCGGTGCTCGCCGAAGGCAAGCCGGAGGCGGTGATGCCGCCTCCCCTGCGCCGGCGGAACGCCCATGCGCTCGACCCGTTGACGGCCGACGATGCGGCTTGGGGGTCTCTGTTCGCCGCACTCCGCGCCAAGCTCGCCGAACCGGTGCTCGAGCGCGCACCGCGCATTCTCGATCTGCCCTACGCCGCGAATCCGTTCTTTACCGGCCGCGACGACGATCTAGTGCGCATCCATGAGGAACTGCATCAAGCCCCGGTTGCGGCACTCACCCAGGGGCGGGTGCGGGCGCTGGCGGCGATGGGGGGCGTGGGCAAGACCACGCTCGCCAACGAATACGCCCGCCGCTTCTGGCGGCTCTATCCGCAGATCTTGTGGGTGGACGCGCAGGCGGGGCTGGAAAGCGGCTTCGCGCTGCTGTTCGGCAAGCTGTTTCCTGGCCGCTCCGACGCCGGGCTGCAGCAGCCCGACAAAGCCAAGCTGGTGCAGGCGGAACTTTCCGGCCGCGCCGAACGGCTGCTGGTGCTCGATAATGTCGAGGACGCCGAAAGCGTCCGCCCCTGGCTGCCCTGCGACCCGACAACCGGCTGCCGCACGCTGATCACCTCCCGCTTTGCCGACTGGCCGGCGGCGGCGGGCATCCGGGCGATCCAACTATATGTGCTGGAACCCGAGCCGGCGCGGCAGTTCCTGCTGGCGCGCACGGGGCGGGCGGCGGCGGGCGCTGAACGGGCAGCCTGCGACGATCTCGCCAGGGAACTCGGCTATCTGCCGCTGGCGTTGGAACAGGCGGCAGCCTACATCGCTGCCCTCGGCGCGGGGGTGGATTTCACCGGCTACCTGCGGCTCTACCGCGAGGCGACGGCAGAACTGCTGGCGCGTGGGGCATTGGGATCGACCGAATACCCGGATCCGGTGATCACCACCTGGCAGACCACAATCGCGAAACTCTCGCCAGAGTCACGCGCCGTGCTCCGGCTGTGCGCATGGTACGCTGATACGCCGATCCCTTCGGCGCTGGTGATACAGGGGGCGGAGGACGTGCTGGCGCTGGCCGCCTCGTTTGGCCCGACGGCGCCGCTGTCGGGACCCGCGGCAGCGGAACTGCGGATGCGCGACGCGCTGACCGGGCTGGCACGTTACTCGATGATCCTGGACGCCGTCGATACGGCGTTTCGCTTGCATGGTCTGGTGCAAGCGGTCGAGCGCGTGCGCGCCGAGGCCGACTGCGCGGCGGGGGAGGCACGAGACCGGGCGCTGACGCGACTGACCGATCGGTTTCCTGACGGTTTCAATGATCCCGGGCAATGGCCACTGTGCCGGCTCCTGCTGCCGCATCAGCAGGTGTTGCTGACGCATCCGTTTCCCGATCGCGCCGTCGACCGAACCGCCTCCCTGTTGAATTTGGCGGGTAACTTTCTCCTCGGCAGCGGCGACGCGGCGGCAGCCTTGCCGCTCTACCGGCGCTCGCTCGAGAGCCGCGAGCGGATGCTCGGCAAGGAGCATCCGCAGACGCTCACCAGGGTGAACAATCTGGCCGAATGTCTGCAAGCGCTGGGCGACACGGCGGCAGCCTTGCCCCTCTACCGGCGCGCACTCGAGAGCAGCGAGCGGGTGCTCGGCAAGGAGCATCCCGACACGCTCGGCAGCATGAACAATCTGGCTCGATGCCTGCGAGCGCTGGGCGACGCGGCAGGGGCCCTGCCGCTCTGCCGGCGCGCGCTCGAGGGCCGCGAGCGGGTGCTCGGCAAGGAGCATCCGCAGACGCTCACCAGCGTGAACACTCTGGCCGTATGCCTCTATGCACTGGGCGACGCGGCGGGGGCCCTGCCGCTCTACCGGCGCGCACTCGAAAGCAGCGAGCGGGTGCTCGGCAAGGAGCATCCCGACACGCTCACCAGCGTGAACAATCTGGCTGGATGCCTGCGAGCGCTGGGCGACGCGGCGGGGGCCTTGCCGCTCTACCGGCGCACGCTCGAGAGCCGCGAGCGGGTGCTCGGCAAGGAGCATCCGCAGACGCTCGTCAGCGTGAACAATCTGGCCCTGTGCGTGGAGGCGCTGGGCGACGCGGCGGGGGCCTTGCCGCTTTACCGGCGCGCACTCGATGGATTCGATAGCCTGTTCGGCCCCGACCATCCGTCCAGCCGAACAGTCCGGGCCAATTGCGATCAGCTCGAGGGTGAGGTCGCAGGGCGGACCACTCGTCCAACTTCCGCCGAGAAGGGCGAAATGGGCTCGGGTGTTAAACCGTGGTGGCGGCGGTTGTTCGGGTGAGACTTCCGCCCACGCACCCTCAACACAGCCAGAACGATGCCAAAGCGCCGCCCACGGCGCGGTGAGACGCGAGCGGAAATCTCTCGAAGACGAACCTCGAAATAACGTGGTGTTCAAAAGCCACGACTTTCGGGAACTACGCTTGCTTCAATTGCATCAAGAGGTCGCGCTTTCCGAAACCTATGACCGAAATCGACCATGAGTCTTGGAGGCCTTGAGTGCGTCTGCGTCAGTGTCAGCCGGGAAGCGGTGCCTGTGGGAGGACGCTTTGGGTCGAATTGAGCCGTTTGGCGGCCGTGATCCAAATGGCCGCTATGGCACCCCTCAGACGAGCTGATCAGGATCGAGAAGGTCTGAACGTCGGCCTTCATCGGAAGCTCTTACACTGGGCGCGAACCGACGCGATTGACCCTAAGCCGACGTCCGACGTGTCGGCAATGAGCGGCCGTGCTTTAGCTAATGCGCACCCGGATCGGTCAAGCTGTCGATTGACACGCAATTACTTCCGGCAGACCCTGATAAATCCTCATCGCTGTGTTTAACCTGAGGGAATCTTTATGGATCTCCAGATGAACGGGAAGACGGCACTCGTCACCGGCGGGAGCGCCGGGATTGGCAAGGCGATCGCCTTTGCCCTGGCTCGCGAGGGTGTCGATGTCGCGATCTGCGCGCGTCGCAAGGAGCCGCTCGAGGCAGCGGCGTCTCAAATTGCTCGCGAGACCAACCGCAAAATCGTCGCGATACCGGCTGATCTGACTAAGCCGGCCGATGCTGAGGCTTTTGTCAAGGAAGCACTCACCGCGCTGGGGCGCATCGATATTCTGGTGAACAACGCGGGATCGGCACCCGGAGGAGTTCTCGACTTTCTCACCGAAGAGCATTGGGCACAGTCGTTGCAGCTTAAATTCATGGGTTATGTGCGTTGCCTAAAGCACGTGTTGCCGATCATGCAAAAGCAGGGGCGCGGGCGCGTCGTAAACTTGATCGGCAATGACGGGGTCAAACCGTCCTACTGGGAGATCGCGCCGGGCGCGGCGAACGCTGCCGGGCAGAACCTGTCACTTGCGCTCGCTGCGCAGTACGGCAGGGACAATATCAGCTTTGTGGCGGTTAATCCCGGACCGGTCCGTACCGAGCGCTGGGCCGGCCTCGTTGATGCGATGGCCCGAGACATGGAAATCACGCGCGAGGAGGCTGATATGCTCGCCCCGCGCAGCATTCCGCTGAGGCGCATTGCCGAATGCGAGGAGGTCGCCAGTCTCGTCACCTATCTCGCCTCCGATTTGGCGCATTTCATTAATGGTACAATGATCGAGATCGATGGCGACCAGCAGAAGCTGCTGATGGATCGCCTCCGCGACCGGTAAGATTACGAGGCGCTAGCGTTCCGGCACCGAACCTCCGCCAGCAGCGCGCGGAGTCGGTGTGGTGTGATCGGTGCTCGCAGCCGAGATGCGTGCCGGGAAGGCCGCGATCCGAGCGCAGCGTCGCCCAGGGTGCGCCGCTGGCTCGACGATACACATCACCGTTCACCGTAAGAGTGGCGTCCTGTCTGGTTCATCGGGCTTTGAACCCTGCCTCGCAGCAACTGCGATATCCGCTGCGGCGTGATCGGCATTTCAAAGACACCAATGCCCCACGGTGCCAGCGCATCGGAAACCGCGTTGAGTACCGCCGCCGGCGCGCCGATCGTGCCGCCCTCGCCGACCCCCTTGGCGCCGGTGACGCTCGCATCAGTCAACGTTTCCAGATGATGGATTTCGATGCTCGGGATTTCGGCTGTGGTCGGCACCGGATAGTCTGCAAGCGAGCCAGTCAATACGTTGCCGCGGTCGTCATAAATCACCTTTTCATAGAGCGCGTTGGCGATGCCCTGGGCGACGCCGCCATGGATCTGCCCCTCGACGATCATCGGATTGATCAGACGGCCGGCGTCTTCGACGACCACAAACCGCTCGATCGCGACTTGGCCCGTCGCAAGATCGACCTCGACGGCCGCCACATGGCAGGCGTTTGAGAAGGTGCCATAGGGGTCATAGGTTGCCACCGCCGACAGCCCGGTTTGGGCGATCACGGGAAAGCGGTGGCTCTGGTGATAGGCGGCGCGCGCCAGCTGCTGCATCTCGACGCCGAGATCGGTACCACGCACAAAGGCGCGACCGGCGGAGAGCTCGATGTCAGAGGCGTCGGCCTCCAATATCTGGCCGGCAACCGCTTGCAGGCGGTCTCGTAACGTCGCAGCCGCGAGTTTGCAGGCACCACCGGCGATTACCAGCGAGCGGCTGGCGAACGTGCCCCACCCATAGGGGCTTCGATCGGTGTCGCCCGCGACGACCCGGATTTTATCGGGCGCGATGCCGGTCTCGTCAGCAATTAACTGCGCCAGAGTCGTCTTCAGCCCCTGACCGTGCGGCGAGCTGCCGATCCGGGCTTCGAGAGAGCCCGAGGGGTCCATTACCAGCTCGACCCGCTCAAAGCCCGGGGTGATCACCATGCGCCGCGCCGCAAAGGCGGGCGTGCCGGGGCCGGTGCGCTCTGCAAATACCGATATCCCGAGGCCGAGCCAGCGCCCCCCGGCTCGCGCCGCTTCCTGTCGTGCGCGGAATTTGGCGACGTCAACGACCCGCGCCGCAGCTTCCATCGCCTCGCGATAGCTGCCGGGGTCGTGCACAACGCCGGTCACCGAGGTATGCGGAAACTCGGCGATCAGATTGCGACGCCTAATCTCAAGCGTATCGAGCCCGAGCCTGACGGCCGCGCAATCCATCAGCCGCTCCATCGCCGCGGTGATGACGGGCCGCGACACGCCCCGATAGGGCGCCATCGGGCAGGTGTTGCTGGCGACGCCGCGGGCGCGGGCGCGGTACTCGGGCACCTGGTAGGGCCCAGGCATGTCGGTCAGCGCCATCAACGGCTCGACCCCACAAGTTGCCGGAAAATTCGAATAGGCACCGACATTGCAGAGGATATCGGCGTCGATCGCGAGCAATCGACCGTCCCTGTCGAATGCGCCACGCAAATAAAGGCGCTGGTCGCGCGCGTGAAACGACGCGGTTAGATTTTCGAGCCGGTCCTCGATCCAGGCGACACTGCAGGCAAAACGCCGCGCCGCCCACACCACGACGACATATTCCGGGACCAGGGGCATCTTCTGGCCGAAGCCGCCGCCGACCTCCGGCGCCACGACGCGCAGTTCGGATTCTGGA
>Ga0209446_1000133_pt1 | contig 18740 bp, 16 predicted proteins | sample BogFormECP04_OM2_FD_188242 | JGI IMG/M metagenome (GOLD analysis project Ga0209446, IMG submission 188242) | Bog forest soil microbial communities from Calvert Island, British Columbia, Canada - ECP04_OM2 (SPAdes) (version 2) | ecosystem: Environmental > Aquatic > Freshwater > Wetlands > Bog ... | reverse complement strand
GACAATAAGATCACTGTCCGCGTCACGGGGCGTAATGCTGACAACGCCGGCGACATGCGAGTTCAGCTGGAGGGCTCGAAGTACTCCGCGGATTTGACCGTCAGCGGCGGACCTAAGAATGACCTAGAGGTCACCATCGAGGTGCCAAAAAAGACAGGGCTTTACGTTCGTATGCCTGCGGGAAACCTGGAGCTCCATCATGTTACTGGTGATAAGGATGCCGAGTTGCACGCCGGCGAGTTGATCATCGACGTTGGGGACGCCAGTGATTATTCGCGCGTGGATGCGTCGGTTTATTCCGGTGGCCTCGAAGCTAGCCCGTTTGGCGAGTCCCATGGAGGACTGTTCCGCTCGTTCCACAAGGAGGGCAACGGAAAATACCACCTGCACGCGCACGTTGGAGCGGGTGATCTGACGCTGCAATAAGTTCCGCAGTCGTCCCCATACTGGTAGGATCACCGCAACATTTGGCGGTGGAAAGTGTTCCTATCTACATGAGAATTAGGTTAGCCATCTACGGTGCCGCTTCCCTTTTTCTACTGGCATTTTATGCCCCAGCCAAAGTTGTGGCTTCCCTCATCTCTGGCCTGCGCGGGCGCTAGCTGAGCCTTTAGTTCGTTCTTCTACTCCACTGATCCACGCAAGCGGTCGCTGACTAAAGGCATTGTTTCCCTCTTCAACTCAAGGCAGACTAGCGCCCACGTTTCGCGTAATCCGCTTAACTTCACAGAAAAGGTGCTACTGAACCTTGGCAACCATCGCCGGCACTCAACTCACCGCCGTTGAAGCCCGAGACCTTGCGCACAGTGCCGAGCTTCGAAAAGAGCTGGGAATCCGCGATCTGCTTCTGGCCCAGATACTGGTGGTCGTTGTTCCCGAATTCTTTGGAACTGCCGTTAAGGCCGGACCCGCACATGTTTCCCTCTGGTTGCTGGCATTCCTGCTTTTCTTTATTCCGCAAGCCTTCGTGGTCGGACATCTGAACCGGTTGATGCCCCTGGAAGGAGGGCTGTATGAGTGGGCGCGGATCGGGTTTGGCGATTGGGTGGGATTTCTCGTGGCGTGGAATCTTTGGCTCACGTGCACTGTGCAGGTGTCGCAGATCGCGTTGATCACCACGACATACATTACTTATGCCGCTGGCCCTAAAGCTGAATGGATTGCCTCCAATACAAAAACCTTGATCGCCGTATCTTTGGTAGTTATCGCGGGCATGATGTTTGTTGCCCGGTGGGGGCTGCGACTGGGGAAATGGGTGACTAATGCTGGAAGCGTATTTACTGTCTTGATTATCGCCGTGCTGGGTGCGCTGCCGTTTGTGCTGCTGTGGCGTGGCACCCTGCACGAATATCATCCGGCACGGCTGGTGATGCCTTCGTTGACACTCTTCAGCCTAAGCGTTTTCGCCAAAATGACGTTCGGAGCGCTTTCTGGTTTCGATACCATCGCCATTTTTGCCGGCGAAGCGCGCAGTCCTGCTCGCAGCATCGCCCGCGCTACACTGGTCGCCACTCCAATTATTGCGTTGCTGTACATCGCCGGTACAAGCTCGATCCTGGCTTTCGTTTCGCCGGAAAATGTGGACATCATCGGCCCCATACCGCAAGCGCTCAGCTTGGGATTCGGATCTTTCGGAGACGCGGCTGCCATGGTCGCACCGGTGGCGATCCTCCTGCTGCTGACAAACTATCTCTGCACCTACGTTTTGCTCTTTAGCGCGAATGCGCGCCTGCCTATGGTCGCGGGATGGGACAGTCTGCTTCCGAAGTGGTTTACGAAGCTGCACGCCCAGTACAAAACTCCAATCAATTCGATTCTCTTCATGGGAGGCGTGGCGATTGCGGCCAGCATGGCAGTACTTTTGGGAGTAGGAAATCAAGAGGCGTTTGCGATGCTTCAGATTTGGACGTGGACGTTCTATGGCCTCGCGTACCTGGTCATGTTTGCGATTCCCTTGGTTTCGCGCAAAGAACTTGGGTTGCGTCCGGGTTTCTGGTTGCGATCGGCTTCGGCTTCTGGATTTCTGGTCACACTGCTTTTTGTCGTTCTTTGCGTATTTCCGATCATTTCAGTTTCTAGCGTGACTGCGTATACGTTGAAGACCGTCTGCGTGGTGGTTGGCGCCAATGTCTTCGCCCTTGTGCTCTATTTTGTCAGCCGCAGAAAAGTCCCGGACAAGGTTTGATCCGGGCTCCAGGTTCCATAGGATGGGGATATCAATGTGGAAATAAGCGGAGCATATTGCGAGTAGACGCGGGTGCGGGTGCTGTGTAAAGTGCGCTGCACACAGAGTAGAGCAGATTCTCGGATTGCGCGCAGTCCAGGAGACCCTGAAAACAATGTCCGTTCCAGCCGGCGGTTCTCGAACTGCGCCAAATGTCGTTGCGGTCGCGAAAAACTTGGCGCCCGTAGCGGCGCTGCTGGGAATATCGACGTTCATCAACTACATCGACCGCGGCAGCCTGTCTCTCGCCGTACCAGTGCTTAGGGTCGAGCTTCAGCTCAATCCCTGGCAACTCGGCATTTTGCTTTCGTCCTTTTTTTGGACGTATACCAGTTTTCAGATTGTTTCCGGATGGCTGGTGGACCGGTTCAATGTGAATTGGGTGCTGGCCGGAGGGTTTCTCCTCTGGACCATGGCCACTGCGACAACAGGTTTTGTGCACGGATTCCGGATGCTGCTGGTCATGCGGCTGATTCTGGGGATCGGCGAGTCGGTCGCTTTTCCATCGTACAGTAAAATACTTGCGAAGCACTTTCCTGAGTCGCGGCGTGGGCGCGCCAATTCGTTTATCTCGGCGGGAATCGCGGGCGGACCAGCGTTTGGGATATTTTTCGGCGCCATGCTCATCGGGAAATATGGCTGGCGGCCGTTCTTTGTTGGACTAGGGCTGATGAGTCTGCTGTGGCTACCACCGTGGAGCATTTGGATGCCCAAGGGGCCGGGACTGGATGTGTCGGCCTCGGCGCAGACGCCGGGGATATTGGAAATTCTCCAGCAGCGATCCGCGTGGGGCACCTTTCTAGGACTTTTCGCGTTCAATTACCTTTCCTATTTTCTGCTGACGTGGCTGCCATCCTTTCTGGTCAACGAGCGGAATTTTTCGATGCAGAAAATGGGGACGATCGGGGGAATCGCTTATCTCCTACTCGCGCTTTCGGCGCTCATCTGCGGCTGGTTCTCTGATTTGTGGATCGCCAGCGGCGGCTCGCCGACGCGAGTACGGAAGACGTTCACGACGACTGGTCTAGCGATTAGTTCTCTCTCTTGCATGGCTGTAGTGGTGTTTGCCGCTGATTCGCGGCTTGCAGTGGCTTTTCTTTTTGTGACGTGCGCCGCGGCGGGGCTATGTACCGCAAATTTATGGTCAATCACACAGACGATTGCTGGACCGCTGGCAGCGGGCAAATGGAGCGGTTTACAAAACTGCTTCGGCAATTTCGCGGGGATTATTGCGCCGGCGCTCACTGGTTTCGTGGTCCAACGGACAGGACATTTTTTCTGGGCGTTCGCGGTTACTGCCGGGGTGTTGCTGGCAGGAGCGTTGTCATGGGCGTTTGTGGTTGGCCGCGTAGAACCCGTGCATTGGAAGGGAAAGAATCTTGTGGCTGCTTCGGAGGCTGCGGCGGGCTGACCTCCCCGTGCCAGCTAAGGCCTCTGCCACCTCCCCGTTTCAGCGGAACGGAAGATTGCTTCTATGACCGCTATGTTTCGGATGGCGTCTTCGATCGAAACTGGAACCTCGCCGTCTCCACGGATGGCTCGCGAAAAAACGTCGCCCTGAATTGTGTACTGGTCGCAAGTCGGAAACGTTTCCGTGCTCACGCCACCGCCGAAGACATCGCGCCCGTCATCGATGAAGATTCGACAGGGGCGGTCGTTTGGCGCGTTGAATGGTATTTCGATTTCTATGCGGCCTTTGGTGCCGAGGAATTGCATGCGCTGGTACGGAACCAACTGCGTACTGCAGGCGAAAATGGATTGGCCCGTTGAGAAGTCGAGAATCACAGAGGCCAGTCGGTCGGTATTAAACTCTGGGTCCCTTTCTACGAGGCCAATCACGCGCGACGGCTCCTCGCCGAAGATGAAGCGCGACGTGGTGATGGGATAGCAGCCGATGTCGTACAATCCGCCCCCGCCCCAATCTAAAACGTTCCGTATGTTCGCGGCGTCGCGATTGAAATAGCTAAAGGCTCCTACGATCGAGCGCAACTCGCCGATTCGGCCCGCGCGGATCAGTTCGCGCGTGCGCAACCATTGTGGATGCGTGCGCACCATGAACGCTTCGCCGATTTTCACACCGGCGCGGTCGCGCACATTGAGGAGCGCCTTCGCCTCAGCAACATTCAGGCCTATCGGCTTTTCGCAAAGTACATGCTTCCCAGCTTCCGCGGCTTTGATGGACCACGGGACATGCAAATGATTGGGCAGCGGGTTATAGATGGCTTCGATATCCGGGTCGGCGAGCAAGTCTTCATACGACCAATACGCTTTGGGAATGCGCAGTTTGCGCGCGACGCTCTCGGCCTTCTTGCCGTCGCGGGATGCGATGGCGGCGATTTCACACCATTCTCCGAGCTGCATACCAGGAAGAACTTTGCGAACGCCGATCGACGCCGTGCTCAGCACTCCCCACTTTACTTTTTTGTTAGCCACCACTTCCCTCCCCGGCCCTGACATCCCGTTCTATCACGCATCCGGGCGGCGGCAAAATGTACGCGCTCGATCCCGATTTGTCTTAACGCCGCCGACCGCGTATAAGAATTGCCATGTTCCAGTATCTTCCTGCGGCCAACTTGGCAGCCGCAGACCCCGTCTCGACCGCTGAATGGCGCTGGGCGATTCTGGCCCTCGGCATATGTGCGATTCTCCTGACTATCGGCTTTATCGCCACAGGGATTTTTCTTTTTCGCAAAAAAATCACGGACCGCACTCTTCTCTACTTCGGACTATATGTAACCCTTTACGGCGTACGCGTATTCCTGCGCGCATCGCCGCTTCTCCCAGTATTTGCCATTTCGCCCGCCGTTGCCGACCACATCATTCGTGCCATCACTTTTACCTTTTCCCTGCCCCTGCTGTTCCTGTTTCTCGAAATCGTTCAAGCCCGCTGGCGCCGTGTCATTTTGTGGGCGCTGGGCGTGCAATTGTTCTTCGCCGCTATCGCGATTCCACTCGACCTGCTTGGTCTCGCCCGCCGACAAGTCGATATTACGAACAGCCTTCTCGTCCTGGCCTCCTGGATTCTTCTGACCGTCTTGCTATTTTTCCGCCGTCCGCCCGGCCGACTTCCCCGCGATCTCCGTGTTGTTGCCTTGGGCCTGGGTGTCCTCGGCCTCTTCGTTTTCCACGCCAATCTCACTGGACTCCACCTGATTGGCGGGCGTGACCTGGAGCCCGCAGGCTTTCTTTTTTTCGTTTGCACTCTCGGTTATCTCGTCGCGCACCGCATTTTCGCCAAGGAAGAGAGTCTCTTTGCCATCCAAAAAGAGCTAGAAATTGCCGAACAAATCCAGGCGTCGATCCTGCCGCGCGACGTTCCTCGCCGCGCCGACATTGAAATTGTCGCGCGGTATCTCCCTATGAGCGCTGTCGCAGGTGATTTCTATGATTTCCTGACATTCGAAAGGAACCATCTCGGCATCCTCATCGCCGACGTCACCGGGCATGGCGTTCCTGCGGCGCTAATCGCCTCCATGCTGAAAGTCGCTTTTGCGAGCCAATCCGCTCACGTGCAAAATCCGGCCCGGGTCCTAGCCGGATTGAATCAGGCTCTCTGTGGAAAGTTCGAAGATCATTTCGTGACCGCAGCCTACTTGTACGCTGACCTCGATGCGAAGATTATCCGCTACGCCGGTGCCGGGCACCCTCCACTTTTGTTCAGCAACCGTTCGAACGGTGCCGCACGCACGATCGAGCAGAACGGACTTTTCCTCGGCATGTTTCCCGAGGCGGCATACTCGTCGATCGAGATGCCGTTACAGCCGGGAAATCGCTATGTGCTCTACACGGACGGCCTGCCCGAATCCAAAAACGCGACGGGCGAGGAGTTTGGCATTAGTCGTTGTCTGAACGTTTTGGACTCTCATCGGCGTCTTGCAGCGGGACCGTTCGCGGATCTGCTGCTCAAAGAGATTTCAAAATGGACCGCGGAGGGTTACGTCCATCAACAGGAAGATGACATGACCCTTCTCGTTCTCGACTGCCTGGACCAAGCCTGATCCTTCATTGCGAACAATTTTCTGTTCTTCGCCGGGCCAGGCAAGCTATTCTCTTGCGCGTCAACGGCGGAAATTCGCCGTGATGAGCAAGGACTATCGCCGTGGCAAAGGAAACGGACATGCACAACGCAACCCCCAGAGCAGTTCGCCTGATGCTGGCCGGTTATGTACTCCTGGGTGCGGCACTCCCGGTTCGATCCGCTCCGGCTCCCGCGACGGGTCCACAATTCTCCGTGTCGTTTCCGAAGGAGCGCAGCGCCCAGCCGCTCGACGGACGTATTCTTGTCCTGCTCTCCACTGACCCATCGCAAGAACCGCGAATGCAGATCGATCTTTCTGTCAAAACGCAGATCATCTTTGGCGTCGACGTTGACGCCCTCGGTCCCGGCCAGCCTGTGATGGTCACGAACGACAACGCTTTCGGGTATCCCACTCGCTACCTTCGAGACATCCCCACAGGCGAATACTACGTTCAGGCCGTTCTTCACCGTTACGAAACCTTCCACCGTTCCGACGGCCATACCGTCAAGCTCCCGATGGACCGCGGCGAGGGCCAGCACTGGAACCTCGCTCCGGGAAACCTCTACAGCAAACCGCAGAAAATCACTTTAAGCGCGGGCGCGGGTCCCATTTCGATTCTTCTCGACCAGGAAATCCCTCCCATCGAAGCACCAAAGGACACCAAGTTTATCCGGCACATCAAAATCGAATCCGCGCGGCTGACGAAATTCTGGGGCCGGCCCATGTACATCGGCGCGGTAATTCTTGTCCCCGATGGCTTCGATGAGCATCCCCAGGCACATTTTCCCGTGATGGTATTCGAAGACCACTTTGTCCATGACTTCGACGGCTTTCGCACCGAGCCGCCGGACCCAAATCTTAAACCGGACCACAGCGAGCGGTTCCATATCTCTGGTTACAACCGGATACAAGAAGAAGAGGCATACAAGTTCTACAAGCAGTGGACCGCGCCTAATTTCCCGCGCTATCTAGTAGTGAAACTCCAGCACGCGAATCCCTACTATGACGACTCGTATGCGGTGAACTCCGCGAATCTGGGACCTTACGGCGACGCCATCGAGACCGAGCTTATGCCCGCGATTGAAAAACAATTTCGTGCCATCGGCCAGGGATGGGCGCGCTTTTTGTACGGAGGATCCACTGGCGGATGGGAATCGATCGCGGTGCAGATGTTTTATCCCGGGCATTACAACGGGGCGTTTATCGCGTGTCCTGATCCCATCGATTTTCGGGCTTATACCCACGTCGACATCTATGATGAAAAGAACGCTTTCTACCACGAAGGACCGCACACACGCGTCGCGCAACCCGGCATGCGCAACTATCTCGGCCAGACGCTGGTCTCCATCGAGGCCATCAATCAATACGAACTAGCCCTCGGGTCACATTCCCGTTCCGGCGAGCAGTTCGACATCTGGCAAGCGGTTTATTCCCCGGTTGGAGCCGACGGCTACCCTGTACCGATCTTCAATAAAGAAACAGGAGAGATCGATCACGCAGTCGCGGCTTATTGGAAGGAACACTACGACCTTGGCGCCATTCTCCGCCGCGATTGGCCCACGCTCGGCCCCAATCTGCAGGGGAAGCTGCACATTTACTGCGGCAGCGCCGACAACTACTTTCTAAACGACGCTGTATATCTTGTAGAGGACTTTCTGAAAACTTCTGCCAACCCGTCTTACGATGGCGAGGTGAAGTATGGAGATCGCGCGGAACACTGCTGGAACGGCGATCCCACTCTGCCCAACTATCTTTCTCGACTGCATTACAACACCCAATATCTGCCGAAAGTATTGGAGCGCATTGAGAAAACGGCACCGGCGGACGCGGACTTGAAAAGCTGGCGCTACTGATCGCGGAGTCTACAAAAAGATTCAACCCACGCAGGTAAGGAAAACCGAGCACAGCGCCTTTAAAGAAAACTCAGCTGCCTGCCTTCCAAGGCCAGCAGTTTCTTTTTGAGGGGGAGCCCGCCGCCGAATCCGGTCAAATCCCCGTTGCTACCGATGACGCGGTGGCAAGGAATGATGATAGGTATAGGATTGGAACCATTGGCCAAGCCCACGGCGCGGGCCGCATCAGGGCTGCCAATGCGCCTTGCCAGTTGGCCGTAGCTGACTGTTTCGCCGTACGGAATCTTCAGCAAGTTGCGCCACACCAGGAGTTGAAACTCCGTGCCTTCGAGGACGAGCGGAAGTTCGAACTGTTTTAACTTTCCTTCGAAATAGGCCTCAAGCTGCCGGATCGCTTCTTTGAATGGCTTTTTGTCCTCTATCCAAGAGTGAGACGGCGATTTTGGACGCCGGCCGTTCACGAAATGCACCAAGCTTAGACCGCGCTCGTCGCCAGCCAGTAGCAGCGTCCCGATGGGACTTTCCATCGAGGTGTAAGTCATCGCGCTCGTTTTCATTTCTTTCATTTTTAGTCTCTGACGCCGCTACTGCGCTGCTTTGCTCTCCACGCTTTTCGCGTAGGGACTCCCGTCGCGGTACCGCTTCTCGAATTCTTCACGCGTGCACATCGTGCGAATGTCGGTGATGCGGTCGACCGCCAGTATCCCATCGAGATGATCAATCTCGTGCTGCAACAGCTCAGACAGATTCCGTTCGTCGCATGCCTGAATCTCGTGCCACTCCCCGCGCAAATCCTGATATTTAACTTTGATTTTACGGTGCCGTTCCACTTGCATAAAGATGGAAAGAAAGCTCAAGCAGGCATCCCAGACCGTGATTTTTTCTTCGCTACGTTCTGTAATTTCCGGATTCACAAACGGCCAAGGCTCGGCGCCAGGCAATTGCAAGAAAATTACACGCAGCGCTGATCCAATTTGCGGTGCGGCAATCGCACGTCCATATCCAGTTGTGCTTTTCCAATAGGCAAGGGTATCGGTGAGATCCAAGACCAGCGCGCGAATCGCCGGGCTGGTTGGATCGTCTACGCGCTTCGCAATTTCACGCAAACCAGGATCGCCAAGCTGCAAAACGGTTCGAATCGCCATCGCTTTCCAGGTCCCCCGAGCAGGAGGTCTCTATCATATCGCGACAATGCAGAATCGCATCTCAGACGACCTGAGGCGCGACTAATTTACTTGAAAGCAAACGATTAACGATGATACAGTCCGCGAAACGGGGGGCAATCAAGCGCCATTGCCAGCAGGGTGCGCTGCCGCACTGAGCAATTTTAGGGGTAATGATGAAGAACCAAAAGGGTTTCTCGCTGATCGAATTGCTCATCGTTGTAGCGATCATTCTGGTCATCTCGGCAATAGCCATCCCAAGTTACATGCGATCGCGCATACAGGCCAACGAAGCCTCCGCGGTCAGCTCTCTTCGCATGGTCAACACCGCCGCCATCACCTACTCCTCTACCTATGTGGACGTCGGATTCCCGGCGAATCTGCCCGATATGGGCGGGGCGAATCCGTGCACTGCGGCTTCGACCTCAGCTTGCTTAATCGATGATAGCCTCGCCCAAGGGACGAAGAGCGGTTATTCGATCGCCTGGACGGGTGACGGAGCCACTCCCTCGGTTGCTTATACGCTCACCGGCACGCCGCTCGCGGTCGGAAGCTCGGGTCAGCGGATGTATTGCACCGATCAAACGGGTTTGGTGCGGTACGACCCATCGGGTGCGGGTTGCACCAGCGCGAGCGCTGCTGTCCAGTAGGATTAAACGCAGCTTTATGTCTACCCAACCGGAAATCCTCAAGAACGCGGAGATTATTCCCATCGAGCTGAAGCAGGAGCCGCGGTCGAAAGGGATCACCACGCCGCGCAAGAAAAAACCGAAAGAACTTGCCGTCATTACCGAGTGCTGTACAGGTTGCGCAGGTTCCCCTGCTTGTGTGGAGTACTGTCCCGTCGAGGATTGCATGTTCTGGGTGCCGGATGAGGATCATCCGCCCTTTGGGCGCATCCAGGTGGACTCCGTCTTGTGCATAGGATGCAAGAAGTGCACTAGCAAGGGTCCCGATGGTGCGTTCCTGGATGGATGTCCGTGGGATGCGATTGTCATGCTGGACATTGCCGAAGTGGAGAAAGTGGTCGGAGTGATGACCTTCTAAGATTACGCCCCTTCGCGAAATCTAGCGTTGACGGGCTGCACGATCCCAAATCGCCTGCTCTGTGAGAACAGCCTGCTGTTTGACGCGATCGGGAATCTCCGGCAGATCACGCTGGTAAATGCGTATAGCCGGCAAATCCTCCGGCTGGCCAACCAAATAGAGTGCTCGCAATGCTTCCCAGACTTGTTCCGCGCCAGGATCGACCGAAGCCAACTCCGAGCCTGCGGTAACGTCCGCACCCTTCGCCACAGAAAGTGTCCGGATGCGTCCGTTGATCGGAGAGCGCAATTCCGTTATCTGCCGCCCATTCTGTAATTTGGCAATCAGCCCACCCTGATGGATCGCCGTGCCAACGTTGTCGGTATCGATTACGCGGCCAGCGACGGTAGCCACAATTTTCGCTGGCTGCAACAGCGCAACAATCTGTAAGCGGCCCGCAGCATCCCCAAAGCGCACCAACGAAAGCGCCGCGTTTCCTCTCACCATCGCCGAGGGATCATCCAGCATTTTTCGGAGTGCGTCGTGGAAGCCGGGTTGGGCGGTATCCTGCCCCATGACCCAGGCATCGGTGTTCCGCACCTCTTCCACGGGATAGGAGGCAAGGCGTTCCAAGTCCGGATACCACCGCGCCGCGCTTGCGTCATGTACGGTTAAGCGCTCGCCCAATTGCACAAGTGCGTGTTGGATGTGCCTCGGATGTTTCTGATCGTTGAGAAACTCGCTGAGCTGCTTGTCCGACAGGTGCCGGCCAAACCAGGTACTCCACCAAAATAGAAAAGGCATCAGGACGATCAGCCAGGCGGTGGCGAAAAATAATAGGCGATTCCGTGTGGACATGCGGTGCCCTGCAGGGGCTGGCTGTCCCGACGATTCGCTTGCCACGCCCGCCGATGAATGAATCGGTAACACGGATGGATATTGACTGGCTGCCATGTTTTCTTTGGGACCTCAGCCCGCCTTCGCAGCTGGCGGTTCCTTTGGCGGAACAGCTTTGTTCTTGTGCAAAAAGGCCAGCCATCCCCGATCATCCATTTCGAATAGAGCATTCAAGAAGAAAACCCCTGACAGCGTTAAGAGAATGAGGCTCATGAACAGCCCGTCAACGGACGTGAGCGACCTCGTGATGACAATCCACACAATCCCCGCAAGAGGAACAAGAGCCAGCAAGATCGAGAGCAGGAGCATCACGGGAAGCAAGAACCTCCTTAAATTGTCGATAGCGGGCTGGAGAACCCACGCGTCCGGCTCGCCCGCCCGTCGCGTTCTCGACGCTCTAAGGCTGAGCCTTGAAGGTCACGTCCACAGTCTTGCTGTCTTTGGCAGCCAGCGTGACCTTCTGATCTTGCTCGCCGAGCTTTTCCTGGACGAATGCGATTGTGTAATCGCCGGGAGGCAGTCCGGTAATTACAAATTTACCGTCCGGCCCGCTCACCGCATAGAACGGATTCTTCACTACGTTGACGAACATCCTCATCCACGGGTGCTGGTTGCACTTCACTGGCAGCAGGATTTCTTCTCGCGCGAACACCTTTTCCAGCGGCGGGGCCTGGGCCGCCTGGGATTCGTTCCATTCGCGGTTGTCTTTTGGCGTAGGGTGAATGTTATGAGTCGTGGGATCGCCGTTGACGATCTTGATGGTCTGCCCAGCCATTACTCCCAGCACGTGAGGCTTGTATCTGCAGCCTACCTGCGTGAGGGTCACGGCATCTTTAGGAACGTCAAACGTCCGGCTGCCCAGGCCATCCTTCACATAAATAAAAACGTTGGCCAGCTTGCCGTCATTGACCACTACATTTTCCGCCGTGTTGGAGCCCTGACAGCTGGGGTCCTGGCTCATGTCAATTTTCGCTGCTTTCGGCGCGGCTCCATCGAACTTCACGGTCCCGCTGACCGATGCCACCGTCGCAGCATCAATTGGGGTAGCCGCAGGAGCTGGACTCGCCGCGGCAGGAGCAGCAGGCTGCTCTTCCGCTGTTTCCTTCTTGCCGCAACCCGCCAAGAGCACAAGGCTGGGCAGGACACATGTCGCTAGCCATTTTTTGGTTTTCATGTTGTAACGGCACCTCACTTAAATTTAGATATTCATGCAAAATTCTATTCGCGCCCGCGACCCGTAGCGGCGGTAGCGGCGCTTGCGCCGGCCGGCGCAACAACGCTGTTCGCAGCTCGCGCATGCCCCATCGATGCGCTCACTCGCCGCTGCTCTTCCGCAGTGAGCTGGAAAATGTAATCCACGAGGAGCTTCGTATGATCCTTGTCGTAACCTTGGAACGAAGGCGGCGTTGGGCCAGCGAAAACCCAGTGATTGTTCTCCCGTTTGAAAAGACCGGACGGCATTGACGTGCCGGGACTGATTGCCTGTGGGTCGATAATCCAGCGCTCAACCCAATCTGCCTTCAGCCGGCCCTTGGCCTGCAGAAAATTAGGTGCTGTGGCGGTGCGATCGTGTGCCGGGTCACCGGTCGCGTGGCACTTCAAGCAAGGCGCTGCAGGGCTGCTGAAAAGACTGCGCGCCATGTCTGTTTCCTTTGCCGTAAGAAGCGGCGTCTGGTCTGGAATGTACGGGAAGGGCTGACGAGCGAGCGCCTGGAAAAATCTCACGAGCTTGCCCAGCTCATTCTCGGAAAAAGAAAATGTGGGCATGCGAACCTGTAGATAAGAGCGGACACCATTCCGGTTCGTATCATTTTCGCTCAGCGCCGGATTCTCTAAAAAGTGTAGCAGCCACTCCGGCTCGACGCGAGCACCCTCCGTCAGCAGCTTGGGGGGCAGCTGCTCCTGCGCGTCTTGATAGCGCGGCATCGTCATCAGCGATGATTTTTGCCCAGCGATGAACTGGTGGCAGCCCATGCAATTATATTTCTTGACTACCCACCAACCTTCTTGGATATCGCGGCGATAGTCCAAGGGCCGGTACTGATAACTGGTGGGGAGCGCGCTCTCTTCGCTGCCCATCAAGAAAGTTGTGAGCGACTGAACTTGTTCCTTAGTCAAATGAAGATTGGGCATGCGCAGTTGTTCGAGTTCAGGCTTGATCTTGCCCTTGTCCCAAATATTCGGCTCGGCGAGCTTGTGCTCGAAGAACCCTTTGTGGTCATACCACGGTCCCTTCGCAGGACCTTCGGGCAGGCGCGCCAAGTCATCCGCATCGACGATGGGCTCGCCGCTGCCGCGCTGGGCCACTTCTGTCAGCAAAGCGAAATCGAGCCGTTCAATCGGCTTGCTGCCTTCGAACGTAAGTTCTGTGCCAATGCGGCCTTCCTCTTCCATGCCGGATATTTCGTGGCAGCCCGAGCAGCCATAGTGGCGAATCCACTTCTTGCCCTCTTCCTTGAGATTGGGATCGTCCATATACGCCGCGTCAGGATAAGCCGAAGGTTCCTGCTTCTTTAACGTAATCAGATAGCTTGCCACGTCTTCCGCGTCTTGCGGAGAAAGCCGCAGACTAGGCATTACCGTCATGTTTTGCACTTGCAGTTCGTGTCCGTCGTTCGGGCAGCGCGTGTGCCCCAAATCAAAGACGTAAGGCAAACCTTTCTTTGCGTAATCCTCCGGACCAATGTCTTTTTTCTCGTACATACAATAAGGACGAGTGCGTTCGCGCGCGTTGTGCACCCAGCGCACGAGATAGTCGTAATTATCCTTCTCGCCGACGCGTGTGAGGTTCGCCGCGAAGCTGCCGCCTTCCATCTCTCCGCCTTCACGGACGGAGTGGCACGCCAGACAGCCGCGCGTCTCAAAGAGCTCCTTCCCATGCGCCGCGCTTCCCGGCTTGTGCTTGGGCAGCGGATCGGTCAACGCGGATTGCCACAGATAAGCGGAGATGGCCTTAATCTGTTCATCGCTCAACCGGAAATTCGGCATTTTGGTGGTCGCGCGAAAATCACTCGGCTTCTTCAGCCACACGGGAATCCAATTCTTGTTCAGCTTCAGCCGCACATCCTTGAGATTCGGCCCGACTTTCTTCTCATCCTGGAGCAAGCTCTTCGTCGTGCGATCAAGTTGAACCAGGCGGAGGTCAAGTTTGCTGTTGGTGACTTTCAGCGCGACGGCCTGATCGTTCAGGTGATTAGCTTCGTCGTTGCTTTCGGCGGCGTCAGCCTGTTTCATCATGTAGGCTGCCTGCTTCAGGTTTTCCTTTTTTTCTTGGTCCAACTGCTTGATCTGTTGCGCGATCGAAAGCAAATCCTCCGGCTCCTTGTCGTAGCCCTCATACCGATGACATCCCAGGCAACCTCTTTGCCGGTATAGGTCCTTGCCCTCGCTCAATGTCCAGCCTACATCGTTCGTGACCAACACCATGTCCGCGGCATGGCACGTCTGGCACCCCGCCTCCACATTCCCTTTCGGGAAGAGCGGCCACAACCAATGCTCATAAGTTCCGTGTGCTTTCTCGATGCTCGTCGTTGCCCGACCATTGCCTTGATGACATGGCGAGCAGCCAAACTTTTCCGGGTCATGCGTTTTCAAAAGTTCCTGCTCGTGATGGCTGGTAAAGGCGCGGGCATACTCGTCCGGCTTCTTGCCTTTCACGGACATCGAGGCCACCGTCAACTTAACGGGTTCGCGAATGCCCAGATGGCACGACTCGCAGCGATCCACGATGTTAGCTTCCGGCACGTTGATCTGCAGAATCTTGGGGCTCATCGCCTCCGTTTTGTCCAGCAACCCCGTGATCTGAGAGGGCGTCAGGCTAACCATGTGATCAGAGACGTAGCCATCGACCTTTGCTTTCTGCTCATTGACCGGCTTGATCAATTCGCCGAGTTCCGCGCTTAGCGCCGTGCGCTCATTCCGCAATTCGTTGTACGTTTCTTCGAGATGCGGATAGTCGTAGGTTTTCTTGCTGCCGTCGGGGTAATTGACGGTGGTCACTTCCTGCTCATACTTGGCGAGGTCGCTTTGTTTGCTTTGCTTCGAAGATGCGCTCGTCTCCGTCTCAATGGCGTAGGTCGAAGCGCTGACGTAGGCTCGCCGGTCCGTGAAAGTATTCTGTACAGCCAGAATTTGCGCGCCGAGGTCGCGCAGCTTTTCGTTGATTTCTTTAATTCGCGGCGCGGCCTCCTGAGCCGCGCTCGCGTAAGCCTGTTTCAGCGCCAGATAGTCGGGATTGCTCTCAACCTCTTTTTCTGAAGTATTCGATTGCGAATGCGCATTCTTCAAGAACGCCGAGTAGCGCGTTTTCCATTCGTTTTGAAAAGTTTTCCACGGACGCTGGCCGATATCTTCATCCCACAAAGCCCAGAACAACGTAGCCGTCAAAACCAGCATGGCCACCAAATAGTGGGGCGCCAGCGATCTGCTGACTACCGGATCGTCTTCGGGGATGGGCTTCTCAGGCACCATTTCCTCCTAAACGTTGAACCACGGCGTGATCCACACATACTTGATGTGAAACGCCAGCCGCAACAGCATCTTGATGGGCAAGCCAACCATGGTGATGAAAAAAATCATCAGGATCGAGTACTGCAGCAAACTCATCCGTTTGTAGTTTTTGGGGTTGTAGCGGCGGAAAAGCGCATGCACCACTAACCCACCGACAAGAAAAAAGCCGCCGACCACCGCCGCGCCAAATATTCCCTTTGCCCAATTCGAGGTAATCCCGAAGAGATCGGGCAGGTCCCGGTTCACTTCATAAATGAGGCGATTGTGATCCCACGTCTGCCCTGGCCAGAACCACTGCCATCCGGGTCCTCGAATGAAAGTCCCGATGGTAATCATCGAAACCCACAACACAATAAAGCCGAAAAGAAAAGTGCCGATGGCAAACTTGCGCTGCTTCCACGTGTAATACCCCGCGCCCAGCGGGTTCGTATCGATATAAGGAATCACCATCAGGCCAAAGATGATGAGCGTAGGCATCACCACCCCGGCAATCCAAGGATCGAAATACACCAGCATTTCCTGCAAGCCGAGAAAATACCACGGCGCCTTGGCAGGGTTCATGGTCAGATTCGGGTTCGCCGGTTCTTCCAGAGGCGCATTCAAGGTGATGGACCAGATCATCAGGATGATGGTCACGATGATTGCCGCAAGAAATTCTACGCGCAGCAAAAATGGCCAGACGTGCACTTCCTTCTGCCATCCCGGCTTAAACGGCCACGCTTTGCGATGGTGCGTCTTGGCAAGCGCAGGGTCTGCTTCCAACTGCTCGATCAGCGAGTCATTCGCTTTCGCCTGTTTCCACGCCAGATAAATGTAAAAAGCGAGCAGCGGAATCATGGCCACGATGGGTACGTTGTCGGGCGCGGAAATAATTTCCCAAACTTGTTTCCAATCCATGGCTATTTCCGCGCCTCCTTAACTTCCGAGTCGAGGGTGACCTGAGCCGGGCCAGAGATACCGCCGTCTTTACGCACTCGCCAGAAGTGCAGAATCATGAAAATCGATGCAATGATGGGAATACCGATACAGTGCCAGATGTAGGAACGCAGGAGAGCGTTGGCATCGACGATCGAGCCACCGAGCAAACCAAAGCGTACGTCGTTGTAAGGAGTCATATTGAGATAGTTGCTGAAAGGCCCTTCGTGTCCAAGCAACGGCGTCGCGCGCGCCATGTTTGTGCCTACGGTAACAGCCCAGAAGCCCAGCTGATCGTCCGGCAACAAATACCCGGTAAAAGAAAGCAAAAGGGTGAGCACCAACAAAATTACGCCGACGTTCCAGTTAAACTCGCGCGGCTTCTTGTAAGAGCCCGTAAGAAACACGCGGAACATGTGCAACTCGACGGCGATGACCATGAGGTGCGCCGCCCAGCGGTGCATGTTGCGCAGCAATCGGCCAAAAGGAACGTCGTGCTCCAGGTAAAGCACATCGCGGAAAGCCTGCACCTTGCTCGGATGGTAGTAAAACATCAACAGGGTGCCTGTGAAGGTGAGCACCAGGAACAAATAAAACGTAATTCCACCCATTCCCCACGTGTAGCTGTAGCGCACTGAGTCGCGATTGATCTTCGCTGGATGCAAATGCAGAAAAACGTTGGAGAGTACGCCAAGCGCGCGATTCCGCGGCGTATCGTCGTGTTTGTGACGAAAAATCGAAGTGTAAACCTGCGTCTTGGTCGGATTCTTGAGTGTTTCCAGCGACTCTTTTGCTTTGGCGGGAAGGTCGGTCTTCAGCGATTCCAAATCCTCTTTAACGCCTGTTTTGATCGAATCAACCAGGCCGGTGGACTTGCCATTCTTGCCGTTCGAGTTTGCGTCATCAGGCATTTCGTGTGCTCCAGTTTCCCTTCCCGCTCGAACCGTCCGTCTTTACTTCATTATTTCGTTATTTCTTTATTTCCCGCCCTCACACATTCAAATATGATCCCGGATCGCTGAAATGGCTCGGCTGCCCCTTGGGCCATTCAAAAAGCTGCGAGACATCCACCACTATCTGCCCATCCGGCGCCAACTCCACTCGCGCGCGGTCCATCGGACGCGGCGCCGGCCCTTCAAAATTGATCCCCTCGCTGTCGTAACCACTGCCATGGCACGGACACTTAAATTTGTTCTCGCTGGCCTTCCAATCGGGCGTGCAACCCAAATGCGTACAACGCGCGTAAATGACGAATACGCGGTCGGGTGTGCGGTCCACCCAAATGCGATACTTCTGCTGCCATTTCGTATCGACACCTAACGCATAGTCAGACGGATATCCAATTTTGAAAACGGTAGGAGGTTCAAAAAGTGTGCGTGGAAGGAAAAACCGAAGAAACGCGATAAACCAAGCCCCAAGAAAACCAGCAACAGCGCACCACACTAAACCTCGTCGCCGCTCGTTGATTCCGCCAGCCGATGGCCCAACGGTCGGCACACCAGCAGCAGGCGCGGCTTTAGAGGTGCCCACAGCTGGCGTGCCCACAAATTTTGCAGCTTCGCCTCCGCCAGATGCAGACGTCCTCGCTGCATCCGGTTTCGGATTGGCCGTATTTGATTCCGGGGCCGCCATGCAATACCTCCTGAATACCCAGTGGTCGAAATTATGCGGCGGCCGCGAACAATGCCGTCGCTTCCCTCCCCTGAACGTAAGCCCGAACGCCGTCCGCTACTTCGCGAAGGCGTAGAAATCCCTTTTCGCTCTTAGCTCTAGATTTATTTTCTATTGAACGAATTGCTTTGCACGGGGAGAAAATGTCAGCCCGAATGTGCATCGGCATTCGTGCCAAAAAGCGCGAATCACTCGTCTGAACACACAAGAATGGGGTGGCCTGTGGAAGCGTCTCTGGCCCGCCGAATTTGGAGAGCGTGGCAGCGATACATCGTGAGGCCCCTACCATTCCACTGGACCCCCCAGGAAACGGGCCGGATGTTACTTAAATAAAAAAAATTCGTCAACACAAGTCTAAATGTTTCTGCAATTCAGACATTGGGAGGGGGAGAAAGCGATTGGGGGAGCCCAGTTTGAATGTTTCATGAAGCGGGGGAACAATTTTGGTCCGCGAGAGATGCGA
>Ga0209446_1000129_pt1 | contig 19146 bp, 14 predicted proteins | sample BogFormECP04_OM2_FD_188242 | JGI IMG/M metagenome (GOLD analysis project Ga0209446, IMG submission 188242) | Bog forest soil microbial communities from Calvert Island, British Columbia, Canada - ECP04_OM2 (SPAdes) (version 2) | ecosystem: Environmental > Aquatic > Freshwater > Wetlands > Bog ... | reverse complement strand
CCACGGCGGCAGTCAGCTTGCCTAGTTTGCCGGGATCCCACAGCGTTATCGTCTTCACCGTTTTGTTTTCGATATAGTGCCGCATCAGATTGGGTGTCGAGAGTCCGGCCATGGCGATTTGACCGGAGAGTCCCGCCTGCTCGATGGCTCTAGCGATGGCCGGCGGTGCCGCGGAACTGTTTCCGATAAATCCGCGCAAATTCGGATAGGCCTGCAGCAAGCTTTGCGCCTGCACAAACGATTGCTGCTGGTCGTCATTGCCCGGAACTACAGCAACCAATTGCATTTCTGGGTATTTTTCCTGCTGTTGTTTTTTCATCCAGAAGAGCCAGGCATTTAGATTCGAAGCGGTCAGCGAACCGGTAATGATGGCGTATTGTCCGCGGCCGCCAAGCTGCTCGGCGAGAACATCCATTACGTGACGGCCCAGCGTTTCGTCTTCGACCTGGCTGACAAACCAATCGCGAGCGTCCGGTTGCGCGTCGGCATCCCAGGTCAGCACGGGAATGCCGTAGCGGCGGGCGCGGCGAAGGACGGGAGTGAGCGCGTTGGCGTCATCGCAGGAGACGGCGAGCACGGCTGGATGCCTTGCCAGCAAGCCGGCGATGACGTCGACCTGGAGGCTTGCGTCTGCGGCGGTCGGTCCGGTGTAGAAAAAATGAAGGCCTAGTCGACTAGCTTCTTGCGAGGCGCCATCGCGCGCGGAATTGAAGTAGGGGATGCCGACCAGTTTTGGCACCATCACGAACAGCGTTTTGGAGTTGCGCGGCAGCCGCGAGCAGGCAGTTGCCAGAAGAAGTACGGCTAAGGTAAGACTTGCGATTCGGCTGCTTTGGCGCGGCTTCATTGCCGATCCTCCCGGCTTCCTCGCAAGAGATTTCCAGCGGCGACCGCTACCAGCAGCATGGCGGAGGTAAGAGCGTATTGAACAAAGGGCGGAACATCGAGAAGCAGCAGGCCGTCTTGCACAATGTAAAACGCTGCAACGCCAACCAGCGTTGCGATGACGGAGGCTGCCCCGCCCACGATTGGCGCGCCGCCGAGAACGACAGCGGCGATGGCCATTAACATCAGGCCCTGACCCATGTCGGCGCGAGCGCTCGCAAGCCGTGCGACGAGCAGAATGCCGGTCGTTCCGCACAGCAGACCTTGCAGGGTGTAAACGCCGAACAATGTGAGAGCGACTGGGTATCCGGAATATCTCGCGGCGACGCGGTTGCTGCCAATCGCGATGACGTAGTGTCCCCACAACGTGTAGTGCAGAAGTACTGCCGCAACCGCGGCGATTGCTAGGAACAAGAAAAATTCGACGGGAATGCCAAGTAGCGCTGCGTCGTTCCACCACAGCAGACCGTCAGGAAAACCCGCGAAGCTGTTTCCATTGCTGAGGGCCAAAGCAACGCCGCTGAAGAGAATCATGCTGCCAAGAGTGACCAGGATGGACGAGAGGCGAAGAACTCCGATCAGCAAGCCGTTAAAAGCGCCGCACAACATTCCTGCGGCGAGCGCAGCTGCCTCGATTGCCTGGACGGGCAACTTGTGTTGAGCGGCGATGCCCGCTGTTACTGCCGCGACACCAACAATCGCCCCGACGGAAAGATCGATTCCTCCGGAGGCGATAACGAACATCATCCCGAGAGATACAAGCCCTGCTTCGGCGAGCGGTTGCACGAGAAGCTGCCAATTTAGAGCCGACCAAAAGTCGCCGCTGCGATAGCTGGCATAGATGCAGAAAAAGAGCACTAACAGCGTAACGACGCCGGGCTGCAAGTTTCCCGATAGACGCAGCTCCATTATTCTCTTGGTGAATTTCGACTGGGAATTCACGAGTTTTTCTAGCGACGCAGGTGAGGAGGAAGTCATGCGGAAGGACTTTGCTGAAGCAGAAGTTTTCGGTGAAGACGCGGGGCACTGCTGAGGATTACGCCGAGGAGTACGATTAGGCCGGTAGCGATGTTTTGCCAAAACGTGGCGACGTGGAGAAGTACCAGTGCTTGTTGTAGCGAACAGAGGAGCAAGACTCCCAGAAATGTTCCGAGCAAGCTTCCGCGGCCTCCTAGAATATCCGCGCCGCCGAGAACGACCGCAGCGATGACCGTGAGCTCGTAGCCATTTGCGGCATTGCCCTGCACAGCGCCGAGTTGTGCTGCGTAAAACACTGCGCCGATGGCCGTCAATATGCCAAGCGAGATATAGGCGAAATAGATCGGTTGACGCGGGGAAATGCCGATGCGGGCGGCGGCGATTGGTGAATCACCGAAGCGGAAGAGCGCGCGCCCAATCTGCGTGCGATGAAGGATCCAAGTTGCAGCGAGCACCGTCAGCGCTGCCGCCAGCACGGAAGCATCCAGGCCTCCCCACCGCGGGCTTCCGATGGCGTTTAGCCAGGGCGGAATGGAACTTTCCCATTCTCCCTGCGTCCATTCGAGGAGCAATCCGCGAAACAAGCCGGCGGTGCCGAGCGTGGCGACGATCGGAGGAATTCGCAATTCGGCAATCAGCGCGGCGTTTACCGCGCCGAGCGTCGCGCCTGTCAGCAGGCCAATTGGAAGCACAACCGAGGCAGGTAGTCCACGGTTTCCAAGGCGCACTAGAACGACGCTCACAACTGCCAATGTGGCGCCGGCGGAAACGTCGATTCCCCCGGCCAAAATAACGTTTAGCATGCCGACGGAGATGATCAACAGGACGCCCATGCTTCTGGCGAGAAGTGCCAGATTTACGGATGAAAAAAATCTCGGAGCGGTTATGGCGAGTGCAATTCCCAGCACGAGGAGGAGTGAAGCCAATTTTGTTTCGTGGGGATGAATGCTCAAGCGGAGTCGTTCGGAGGCGCTCGACCTAACTGGGGTCACGACTCGCTCCGTGCCCGCGCCGGAGCCGAAGCTTGCTCTGCTGGCGTGCTCCCGTGGAGCATGGCGGCCATCAATTGTTCGCGGTTCATTTCTGTACGTAAATTATCTAGAACGAGAGAGCCCGCGTGAAAAACCAAAATGCGGTTGGCGAGGTCGAGCACCTCGTCCGTTTCAGAGCTGATGACTAGCAGAGCTGCTCCTGCGGCGGCCCACTCGCGCAGGCGTTTGTGAATTTCCGTTTTGGCGCTTATATCCACGCCTGCGGTGGGTTCATCGAGGACCAAAATGCGCGCTCCAGCCATGTGCCAGCGCGCCAGCAGCACCTTTTGTTGATTTCCGCCACTGAGAGTTTCCAGCGTCGCATGTGGTCCCTGGCAGCGGATGCCAAAATCGGAAACTCCAGCGGCCGCTCTGTCGGTTTCCCTAATCAGAAAACCGAATCGCGCGCGTAGGTGCTCGGTTGCGCCCACCAGGTTTTCCGCTGTGCTTCGCCGGACAAAAAGGCCGGAGCGCAGCCGGTCTTCTGGTACATAGACCAATCCGTGGCTCATCGCGCTGCGTGGGCCGGAAAGGCTCAGCAGTTTTCCGGAAATTCTCATTTCCCCGCAGTCAAAATGGCGCAGACCTACGAGCGACTCGGCAAATTCCGTGCGTCCTGATCCCGTCAAGCCAGTGAGCACGGTGATCTCTCCGGAGCGCAAGGTCACGGAAATGTTGCTGAATTCTCCGCGGCGAGTCGCATTGCGCACCGTTAGCGCGTCTCGCGGCGCGTTACTCCGCGTCACGCCGACTGCGCGACCCGGCTGGCCGGCGGCATTTTCCCCGGCTTCGCCGAACATGGCTCGCGCCAGCGCGTTTCCGCTGACCTCTGCTGGAGTGGCGGAAAGCGCGACGGCGCCGTCGCGCAAAACCAGGTAACGGTCTGAGATTCGCCGCACGTCGGAAAGACGGTGGCTGACAAAAATCACGCCGACGCCGCCGCTGGAGAGTTTGCGCAGGTACGTGAGGAGGTGATCGGTGTCTTGCAGGGAGAGCGCGGCCGTAGGTTCATCAAGAATGAGGATTCGCGAATCGTAGGCGAGCGCGCGAGCGATGGCCACACGCTGTTTCATGGCGAGCGGCAGTTCTTCCACATTGCGGTCCAGACACGAGAGAAGCGGGGAATGCCTTTCGATGCGCTCCAGAGTCGCAGCGGCAATGCGTTTTGAAGCACGAAATGAATAACTGAACCGACCGGCGGGTTCTCCGGCGATATTTTCCGCCACCGTAAGCTTGGGAAAAAGGCTCAGGTCCTGATAGATCACGGCAATGCCAGCGGCGCGTGCCTCGCGCACTCCGCCGGGAAGCGCCTTTCCCTGCACGATGATCTCTCCGGAATCTTGCCGCGTTGAGCCCGCGAGAATTTTCACCAGCGTCGACTTTCCCGCGCCGTTGTGTCCCATCAGAGCGAGAATTTCTCCCGCTTGAAGAGATGCGGAGACGTCGCGCAGGGCCGCCGTGGCCCCATAATGTTTCCAGATTCCGTTGATCTCTAGCAGTGAGGAAGGAGGCATGTGAAGGCCGGCCGGCGCAGTGAATTTGGGAAGCAGACCGCCGGATGATACTCGATGAGAGTTCAGCGAGGCAATGTATTCGCGATGTTCGGAAGCGTGGGCTCTTCGCTCACGACCGGCGCGTCATGTAAGATAACTATGTTTCATTGCACTGAAATCGATGTGACTGCCCTGATTGCAAATCCCACTTGGAGGAGTTCATGGCTGCTTCCAGGCCCTCGGTGCCCGAACTGCGCTATCTGAAGAATCTATGGGATGCGGAGCTGGCCGCTACATTTGACGAGCCGGAATTGCTTTGCTATCGCTCGAATCTTTTGGGCGCCGACCTGCGCATAACAAATTTCGGCGGCGGAAACACCAGCTCCAAGATTGTGGAGACAGATCCTGTCAGTGGCGCTCCCACGGAAGTTTTGTGGGTTAAGGGGAGCGGCGGCGACCTTGGAAGCATCCAGCGCGGCGGCTTTGCTACTCTTTTCCTCGACAAGATCGTTAGCCTCAAGAGCCGCTATCGAGGTGTTGCCCACGAGGACGAGATGGTGGACTTTTATCCGCTGTGTGCGTTCGGCAAGAACAACGTGGCAGCTTCCATCGACACGTCTTTGCACGCATTTCTTCCGTTTCGTCACGTAGACCATCTTCATCCCGACTGGGGCATCGCGCTGGCAGCGACCGCGAACGGTCTCGAACGCCTTGAGGAATTCAATCTCCGATTCAATCACAAAATCGTGTGGGTTCCTTGGCAGCGTCCGGGATTTGAGCTGGGCCTCATGATGGAGAATGCCGTGAAGACGCATCCCGGTTGCGATGGCATCGTACTGGGTGGACACGGACTCTTCACCTGGGGCGACACACAGCGCGCATGCTATCTCGATACAATTAGGATCATCGATCAGATCGGCCAGTTCGTGCTTGGTCAGGTCGAGGGCAAAACCAGTTCCGTTTTTGGGGGCCAGCGTTATGCGACGCGTGCCGATCGCGAAGAACTTGCCAGCAGCATTTTTCCTGTGATTCGAGGGTTGGTCTCCGGCGAGAAGCGCTTGATTGGAAACTACAACGGTTTGCAGGAAGTTCTCCAGTTTGTGAATTCGAATTGGGCTGCGGAATTGGCCCACTTGGGAACCAGTTGTCCCGATCATTTCATACGCACGAAGATTCGCCCGTTATTCGTCGACTGGAATCCCATGGGTGATATTGCAGGGTTTCATGGCGCCATCCTGCCGGCCATCAATAAATATCGCGAAGAATATCGGCTTTACTACGGAAGGCACGCAGCCGCCGATTCTCCTGCGATTCGTGATCACAACCCTACCGTTGTGCTTGTGCCAGGCGTGGGCATGTTCAGCTTCGGCAAAAGCAAGACCGAGGCGCGCATCACGGGAGAGTTTTACGTCAATGCCATCCACGTGATGGAAGGCGCTACTGCACTCGACGGCGGAAACTCGCCGGCCAGCGTGCCACAGGCGGGACCAGCTGCTCCGCACTCGGCGTTTACCGTGAAGCATAACTATGTCGCACTGCCGCCTTCGGAAGCGTTTCGCATCGAATACTGGGCGCTGGAAGAAGCAAAACTGCGGCGTCAGCCGCCAGAGAAAGAGTTCAGCCGCCAAGTCTTCGTCATCGTTGGCGGAGGCAGCGGGATCGGACGCGAAGCCGCGTTGCAAGCGGCGCAGCGCGGCGCGCATGTTGTTGTGGCCGATCGCGATCTCGAGGCCGCAAAGAGTGTCGCAATGGAGATCACGGCCATTTGTGGGAAGGAAAGCGTTTTCGCGCTGGCACTCGATATTCGTGACCGAGAATCCATTCGCCGCGGATTGCATGCGGTAGTCGCTGCTTTCGGCGGCTTCGATTGTCTGATTAACACCGCAGCGCTGTTTCCGTCTTCGCCCGATGGGCGGATTTCAGATGAGCAGTGGCACAGCACACTCGATCTGAACGTCACGGCGAACTACTTGCTGGCCGACGAGGCTGCCGCGATTTTTGCCAAGCAAGATCTCGCTGCATCGCTGGTCTTCACAAGCTCGGCCAACGCCGTAGTTTCCAAACGCGGTAGCGAAGCTTATGACGTTAGCAAAGCTGCGGTGAGCCACCTGATACGGGAACTGGCTGTATCGCTCTCGCCCCTGATTCGCGTGAATGGCGTCAGTCCAGCGGCGGTGGTCAAAGGCTCGACAATGTTTCCCCGCGATCGCGTGATAGCGTCGCTTAAGAAATACGGAATTGCGTTTCGAGAAGAGCAAAGCGACGACGAATTGCGCTCCCTATTGGCAGGTTTCTACGCGCAGCGAACTCTTACGCATCAGCCGGTAGAACCGTCAGATTGCGCGCGCGCCATTTTGTTTTTGGCTAGCGACCAGGCGCGTTGCACCACCGGACATATCATTCCGGTTGACGGTGGGCTCCCGGAGGCTTTTCTCCGGTAGAGGGACGCGAGAGTCAGTCGGTGGATTTGGCCGATAGCGCGCGAAAGCGTTCGAACGCTTCTCCCCAGCGATCCGAATCCTTGGGCTCAAAAACTCGAGCAGGAAAACTCGTCGAGATGAGATCCCGCGCTTCTCTGAGTGAGGCCACCGCCCCCGTCGCGACCATTTGCATGGCAAGATTTCCAAGGGCCGTTGCTTCGACTGGGCCGGCAAGCACGCGCCGCCCGGTGGCGTTTGCGGCGAACTGGTTGAGCAGAGCGATGCGGGAGCCACCCCCCACGATGCGGATCTCTTGAAACTTCGATCCCACAAGGCTTTCCAGTGATTCCAGCACTTGGCGGTATTTCAGCGCCAGACTCTCCAAGATTGTGCGTGTTACTGGGCCCGGTCCGATGGGTTTCGGTTGTCCACTCTTTGCGCAGAACGCTGCGATGGCTTCCGGCATGTGTTTTGGCAAAGCGAAAGAGCTGTCATCCGGATTGATCAAGTGTTGCAGAGGCGGCTCGGCGGCAGCTTTTGCGAACAACTCTTCGTAATCAATGCTTTTTCCTTCGCTCTGCCAATCTTTGCGGTAGCGCTCCAGAAGCCACAATCCGCAAATGTTTTTCAGCAGCCGCACCGTTCCGCCAACGCCGCCTTCGTTCGTGAAATTCAGACGACGCGCTTCGTCCGTGACCACTGGGCTAGCCAGCTCCGTGCCTAGCAGCGACCATGTTCCCGAGCTGATGAGCGCCACATCTTTACCCGAATGCACCGCCGCAAATGCGGAGCCAGTATCGTGGCAAGCGGGAGCAATCACTGGGGTAACCGAGAGCGCACCCAGGCCGCCGGTCAGCTCCGGAAGAAGGTTTCCCAGGATCGTACCCGCGTCCACGAGGGGTGGAAGCATGTGAGTGGGGATTCCCAGTTTGTGCAGGATTTCCACGGACCATTCACGTTTGTGGACATCGAGGAATTGCGTGGTGGATGCGTTGGTGCGCTCGCAGACGATCTTCCCGGTTAGCCAGAAATTGAACAGGTCTGGGACGGTCACAAAATGTTCGGCCATTTCCAACGTGCGCGGTGTTAGAAGTTGAGTCGCATACAGCTGGTACAACGTATTAAAGGGCAAAAATTGAATGCCCGTCGCGCCATAAACCATCTCTGGCGTCAAAATCTTGAGCGCGCGCTGCATTACTCCTTCTGTCCTGGTGTCGCGATAATGAAATGGATTTTCCAGCAGCGAGCCGTTCTGCCCTAGAAGGGCGTAGTCCACGCCCCAGGTATCGAGGCCAATTCCATCCAGGCGCGCGACGCCGTACGCTTCTATGGAGCGCAGCACGGATTTAATTTCGATCCACAAGCGCGGCACATCCCAGTGCAGGCCGCCGGTATCGATCACCGGCTCGTTTCGGAATCGGCCAATCTCTTCGATGGATAAGCGGCCGGAGTGGAATCGCCCCAGGATGGCGCGGCCGCTTTCGGCGCCGAGATCGAATGCTAGGTATGTGGACCCGCCAGAGGTTTCTGACATATTTTTCAGGAGAGAGCGCGGTCTCGCAGCGTTACGCGTAACTCGATACCGACGCAGCGTTTCGCTTGCTGCGTACTTCGGTGATGCGCTCGAGATAACCGCTTTTCCGAAACGCGTCCAGGGGATCTTCCGGCAGGCCGTGGGAGCGTGCCCATTCGCGGATTGCCGGCCGAACATCGGTAGAAAAAGCCTCCTTGAGACAGACCTCCGCGTCTACCAGCGCACATTTCGCCTGGCACGTGGCCAGCTTCTCGTGATCTACAATAGCGGCTTTCGCGTGCAATTCTTGTGCGGTCGTCACCGTCTGAATCATCGCCTCAATCTTGCCCTTCAAGTTGTGGCTCTGGTCAATCATGTAGGCCACATCCGCTCGCTTGCCCGTTTCCCACTCGAAATAAAAAATCTCGTGGAAGATCCTGAATATTTGATACGGGTCGATGGAGCCGAGTGTCAAATCGTCATCTGCGTAGCGGCGGTCATTAAAATGAAACCCGCCAAGCATGTCGTCGCCCAGCAGCCAAGCGACGATTTGCTCGATGTTTTGTCCCTGGTAGTGGTGGCCGGTGTCCACGAGTACCTTGGCCTTAGGCCCCGCCTTTTTCGCGAGCAACAAGGCCATGCCCCAGTCGGCAATGTCGGTGTGATAAAACGCCGGCTCAAACGGTTTGTATTCGACGAGCATTCGCTGGTCCGGAGCGAGACGCTCGTGGAGTGACTCTAAGCTTTCTTCAAACCATTTTCGGCGCTGGCGAATGTTTGCCGTTCCCGGGTAGTTGGAGCCGTCTGCAAACCACAGAGAAACGTCTCGGCTGCCCAGTTGCTTGGCTAGGTCGGCGCTTTCCAGAAGATGAGCCATCGCAGCCGTTCGCGCGACAGGAACCGGACTGCCCACGGAACCATACTTGTAGAGTTGGTCCTGAAACACGTTTGGGTTGATGGAGCCCGGCCGCACGCGAAACTTTTCGGCCAGTGCTTTGATATTTGCGACACCTGTGGCGCCGTCCGGCAAGTCCCACAGAACGTGCAAGGCGATCGTGGGACAAACACCCGTCAAGTGATGGACTTCTCCCGCATCGCTGAATTTTTCCTCGATGGTTGAAGCTGCGGCCGGCTGCAGAAACTTACCGAATCGTGTTCCGGTATTCGCGAAGCCCCAGGAAGGCAATTCAATCTGAAGAGCGTCCAATGCGTGTGCGATGAGTTCGTCTGTTTTCGCACGTTGCGTCATCTTCGTCGGTCTCCCGCGCGTCGTAACCTTGTCATCCATCGCGCATGCTATTCCCTTTTTGTAGCGATGTCCATTTGTGAGCCCCGAAACCGTGGTTAGCACCAGGAAATGGTCAGCGCAGGTTGCTGCGAGAAGTCGAATCGCTGCACTAAGTCTTTCTCTTGTAGTATTTTGAGGAGTGCGTGGGGCCCGTAGCTCAGCGGTTAGCTAGATGATTCTCTAAGTTTTGTACCCTCGCCTCAAGGTCACGCACTTTTTGGGTTAGCTTTTGTAGCTGGATGTGGTCAGACGCTGCGGGCGAGTCAGTTTGTTTGGGCCGGGCCGTTGGGGTGGTTGCATTCGGCGCGTTCGCAGTATCTTGCGCGATAGTTAGTGCTTTTCTGGATAAGCTAAAAAAAGGCGGGGTGCTGCTCCGGTCAAATGGACCCCACTTTTTTCGTCGTCGAACGCGTACTGGGACGAGTGTATACTCTCCCCCTCCATCAATCCAAGGAGGCTTAGTTGGAGTTAGTTAACGAAATGACTATCTGCAAGGCAGCCGTTCGTTAAACGCAATTCTCCCACCGCAGCTTGTTTTGCAGTCAAGATCGAGTTTGAAATGGCCATCCTAATCAGGAGCGGAATAGAAACCGCCCTTGAAGAGCTGCAGGAAACAATTATTAGGATTCGCACGCAACTTAGTCCCAAAGATGAAATGCAGACCAACCTGGAAGAGCTGAGAGCGGCAGCAGAGAAGATTGAACAGCTCGCGCGCGCATTTCGCGAGGGATCAAACCATTCATAACCCTCACCTACACTACCCTAAGAATCTGTTTTTCATGCCAAAGAACACAACGGGACGCTAACCGCGCCCAACAAGACAGATTGCTTCGCCAAATGCCGAGGCAGCTTCTTCAGTGCCAGGTTTCCCGGAAGCCGGACTCTAAATTTTAATTTGCCGTTTTACCGGGTCGGGAGTACAAGCATAAGAGTGGGCGTCCTGCTCGCGAGAATCCCCACACCGTGAGGGCGCCCGCCATGTGGACTCCTGACAGGCTATTACCCCTACCGCGAAGCCTCATTGCTCAACTGACTGACACGGGAACGCCTGCACGGTCCGCTCCTCTGACGAAACGCGACGCGACCGTAATTCTCTCGCATATCTACACGCGCTTGCTCTACGCCGCGTACGAAGACCCGCAGGATGCGCTCGCGAAGCTGTCCGCAGAGCAGACTCTGCTGCGGCTGCGGGCCGAGATCCATAAGGACGTTTTCGGGATTGAGGTCTGAGATGGGCCCCACTGCCGGGTTAAAAGTACCGCAGGTGGGGCTTGCACCGGGGGTGGGGGCACCTGTTGTCCGATTCGTCCCCTGGGTAACGGCAGCGTTAATCAGAACTTAGCCCGCAAGTTGATTCTCTTCTTGATCGGAGTTGGTAGGCGGTTGTCTTACCCTCAATATGATCCACTTTTCTCTGAATGACGTTGTTTGCGCGTAGGCAAGCAGTTCTTCGGTGTATAATCCGGGGCACTCGTTCCTGGATAGGTGGCTCTTGACTCCGACGCAAACTCCAAACCTTTGGGTCCCCGTCTGTTGCGAGCGCGTGATGCGCTACAACATGTTCGTCCAACAGGGCGGCACTGGCTACGGTGCACTGGTCTGCTCCGTCTGCAGCAAGAGCGTCACGTTCGAGCTCGAACATCAAGCCGACTTGTCCGCCTACGGTGAAGGCGCCCGCTTCCTCAGCATGCTCTGCGCTCCGAAGCCACCAAATGTGCCGCGCCAAAAACCGGCGGGGGATTCCGCTTTGAACGACCAAACCCTGTGATCTGGATCGTCGGTTCCTGAACCGCGGGCTCACCTATGATTGACGAGACCATCTCTCATTTCCGCATCACAGAGAAACTTGGTGCTGGCGGAATGGGTGTGGTTTACAAGGCCCTCGACACCCACCTAGACCGCCCCGTCGCCCTAAAATTTCTGCCAGATAATATGTTGCAGGATTCGGAGGCTCTCGAACGTTTTCGTCGCGAGGCCCACGCCGCTTCTGCTCTCAACCATCCCGGTATCTGCACCATCTACGAGATCGGCGAACAGGATCATCGGCCTTTCATCGCCATGGAATTCATCGACGGCGAAACCCTCCGCCAATACATCCATGGTCAGCCGCTTCCTTTTGCAAGGATCCTCGACCTCGGGCTTCAAATTGCAGATGCTCTCGACTTAGCTCACACCGAAGGCATCATCCATCGGGACATCAAGCCCTCCAACGTCTTCATTACCAAACGCGGGCAGGTCAAGGTCCTCGATTTCGGATTGGCCAAGCTTGTTGCGAAAGATTTGCAGCCTCTCAATTCCGAGGATTCCTCATGCAAAGCAACTCAGGATTCCTTGTCTATCGTTGGAATCATCAGCGGCACTCCCGCCTATATGTCGCCGGAGCATGTTCGCGGCGATGACCTCGACCGCCGCACCGATATTTTCGCTTTGGGTCTACTGCTCTATGAAATGTCCACCGGCCGCCAGGCATTCGGCGGCAGAACCGGTGGCGCGATCATAGAATCCATTCTCACGCGCACTCCCGCCTCCGTTCGGACGCTGAATCCTCAGATTCCCCTGCAGCTCGAGGAAATCATCAACAAGTGCCTCGATAAGGACAGAAATCTTCGCTACCCAACCGCCGCCGCCGTGGGCTCCGATTTGCAGCGGCTAAAGAACGTTTCCGAATCCGGTCAGGTCACTTCATCCGCTGCGTTAGCCGCCGCCATATCCGCTGCTCCACCTTCCGTGCGTCGCTTCAGTTGGACGGCAATGGCAGCTATAGCCGCACTCCTTGTCGCTCTCCTTGCTTTTGCAGGCTGGTTCTACAACACGCACCGCGCTCACATCTTGACTCAGATGGACACCATCGTCCTCGCGGACTTCACCAACAAGACTGGGGATCCCATCTTTGAGGACACCCTGCGCCAAGGTCTTGCCGCGCAGCTCCAGCAATCCCCCTTCTTGAGCCTGGTTTCCGAGCAGCGCATCCAACAAACTTTGCGGCTCATGGGGCTGCCGCCTGACAGCAAGCTTTCCCCCGCGATTGCCGGTGACCTTTGCCAGCGTGCCGGAGGCAGGGCGTACTTGAGCGGTACCATCTCCAGCTTGGGCAGCCAATACGTCATCGGTGTCAGCGCCGTGAATTGTCAGACCGGCGATTACGTCGCTCAGGAACAATTCACTGCCAATGGGAAGGAAAACGTTTTGAAAGCGCTCGGTGAAGCTTCCACCAAGCTTCGCAAAAAACTCGGAGAGTCCCTCAAGACTGTCCAGAAACTCGACACCCCCATCGAGCAGGCCACCACGCCTTCTCTCGAAGCGCTCCAGGCCTACAGCCTCGGGCGTAAAACCATGCTGGGCAAGGCTGATTACACCGCCGCCGTCCCCCTCTTCGAGCGCTCCATCGAGCTAGATCCGAATTTTGCGATGGCGCATGCTTCCCTTGGCACCGCGTATCACAATCTCGGCGAAAAAATTCTCGCCGCGGAAAATACCCGCAAAGCCTACGAGCTTCGCGCGCACGTGAGTGAATGGGAAAAGTTCTACATCGAATCCCACTACCAGCACTTTGTCACCGGAGACTTGGAGAAGGCACGCCAGGCTTACGAACTCTGGGCGCAGATCTATCCCCGCGAGCAGGTGCCGCCCATCAATCTTGGCGTCATCTACCAGACTCTCGGACAGCACGACAAATCCCTCGCACAATTCCGCGAGGCGCTCCGCCTAGGTCCCGCGGACAGCCTCAATCTCGGCAATCTCGTCCTTGCCTACATACATCTCAATCGTCTTGACGAAGCCCGCATTGCCGCCAACGAAGCCTTGACGAAAAATCTCGACTCCGGCGACCTGCGCGCCTATCTCTATCAACTAGCATTCTTGAAGAACGATCTGCCCGGCATGGCACAGCAGGTTTCCTGGTCAGCCGGGAAGCCTGGAAATGAAAACAACATGCTCTATCTCGAAGCTGGCACCGCGGCCTATTCTGGCAAACTCACCGCTGCTCGAGAGCTCTCCCGCCAGGCGGCGAGCTCTGCCACACGCGCCGGTAAAAAAGAAATGGCTGCTGCCTGCGAATCCGCCACTGCCTTATGGGAAGCGCTCTACGGAAACGCTTCGGGGGTACGCCAACGCGCTGCCGTCACGCTCGCTCAGTCAAACGGGCGCGACGCCCAGTTTGTTGCTGCCTTCGCTCTTGCCTTGATCGGCGATTCGGCGCACGCGCAAACTCTCGCCGACGATTTGCAGAAACGTTTTCCCGAGGACACTATCGTCCGCTTCAATTACCTGCCAACGATTCGCGCCCAGCTTGCTCTAGCTGTTCCCTACAATGGAACGAGGGCCGTGGACGCCCTCGCCGCCGCTTCCCCTTACGAACTCGGCGTTCCCGGCAGCAGCACCTTCTGGACCAACCTATATCCTGTCTATGTCCGCGGCGAAGCGTTTCTTGCTGCTCAACGGGGAAATCAGGCCGCAGCCGAGTTTCAGAAAATCCTCGATTGGCCAGGCGTCGTCGTTAACGAGCCCATCGCCGCGCTCGCCCATCTTGGACTCGCTCGCTCATACGCTCTCGCGGGGGACGCGCCCAAGTCCCAAGCCGCCTATCAGTATTTCCTCACACTCTGGAAAGACGCCGACCCCGACATCCCCGTTCTCATCGCCGCGAAGTCTGAATTCGCAAAGCTCCATTGATTGCGAGGCACCCAAGACTAGCAGGCTCGGGGAGCCCCTCGGGCTGTCAGTGAACGACAAGTCGGCGTTTATCAGACGCTAGGCCAGCCGAGTCCACTTCTCTGGATTGCACTTTGATTTGTCAATCTGGCTTAAATCTGGCTGAATCGTCAATGCCGCGCTGCTACGTCGTGGCTGTAGGTTTCCCTTGCTCGGCGAATAGGTTAGGTAGGGATGCAGAGGCAAGGGTTTACCTAAATTCGCAGTTCCTTCTCCATTCCTGCCAAAAAAGAGCACGCTCATAGAAAAGCGACTGGATGGTAAATGTATGATAATAAAGCTGTAACCCTACCTTCCCTGATTGGTCGTTGAATTGCCACTACTCCATCGAAGCGCCCGCAGAGTTCGGAGGAAACTAAGCATTCATGAAGAGACTGGTATTAGTGGTCCTACTGCTAGTTGGCACGTCGGCATATGCCGACACTTTGACGATTAACGGGGCGCCATACGGTGAAAACGGGCCTTATAGCATGAGTTTGAATGGCAGTCTGGCAACGACGCCGATGATCTGCTACTCGGACAAGAATTTCATAACGATTGGCGAGAGTTGGGGCGTCCAAGCCTATACCATCACCCAGATCGGGACGCTGTCAGGGCCGTTTGCTGGCACGACGATGGAATATAACGAGCTCGGCTATCTGGGGGACCAGCTGTTCGGCGATCCCGGCAATGCCGATCTGCAACAGGCCATCTGGGCGGTGCTGGGCCGCGGCGGTACACCCAACGCCGATTACACGAGCGCAGTCAACTTTGTAACTAACAATCCAACTTACATGACCTCGGACGTGTTCTACATTCCGGTCGGCGACTTCTCGGGCAGTAACTATCCTTATGGGACGCCGCAACCCTTCATCAGTCACGTGCCAGAGCCCTCCAGCTTGGTGCTGCTGCTCAGCGCTGGATTGCTTGGATTGGTTGGCCTTTTGTTCAAGAAGGCGATCAGCTAGGTTAACTTCCGCTCAATTTCTTAAAATCCGCCGTGGAAGACTGACGGCGGGTTTTATTTTATGGGCGAGCGCAACGGGAGTCGTCGGACCACGTTGCCAATCTGGTAAATCAGGTTAGCGGACATGTGGTTTTGAGCCGACCCAATTGTCAGGTTGCGAACTAATCAGGCAAGTACCAACGAGTGTAGGACTGGCTCCAACAGAATCAGGAGCGGCGACTCGGAGTTTAGAGCGCCTAAAACTGCTTTTACTTTGGTACTAGTCCCTAGGGCCCTCTGTACCATCGACCAGAATTTAACCTGTCTGCGATACTCCCTGTACTGAAAACGCAACGTTTATGAGGTCTCAGTTAGAGCTTCGAGGCCTCCAATGCGAAAGAGGAGTCAAGCGCATGTCCGGCAGGCACGAATCAAGCCGCAACGCTAGCAGCGTACTCAAAACGACGACCTGGGGTGCGCTTATCGCTTGCTCTGGCGCCTTGCTCGTGGCGGGTCTCCTCGGATACAACCCGTGGAACCATGCCAGTGGCTTGGTTCGGCACTCCGCGCCTCTCGCCGTACAATCCCTGCCGTCGGATGGACTTGCAGCCCCAGCTGCGCACGCTGGCTCTTCACCAAATGTATCGGTTGACCGGGCCTTTCCTCTACACGGTAAGTCAATGCAGTCCGAAGCCGCCATTGCAGAAGTCTTTCCGACCGCCGCACTCCGTAAGAACGCGGACCTCCTAAATCAGCCTGCGCCTAGCCACTCAGGCGCTCCTAGCAATGACATCAACACCAGTTTGGCAGCCAGCACCACCGACGACCAGGCTGCGGCGGTCGCAAAAATCGCCCCGGACCTGAAGGGTGTAAATCCTGACGCTCCAATAGACGTCATCGTCCAGTTCAAGAATGCTTCAGGTGCGTCCGACGTGGCCGCGGATGGAGCCACGGCAAAGACTGAACTGCCGCTGCTGAACGCCGAGTTGGTCACGGTGAAGGGCAGCAGCCTTACGAACCTCGCCGCACACTCCAGCGTGGCGTATATCTCTCCGGATCGCCCTGTTAGAGGCTCTCTCAATCACGTCGTCACTGCGGTAAACGCCGACCTCGCCTATGCCAACAGCTGGAATGGCACGGGCGTCGGGGTCGCTCTGATTGATAGCGGTATCAGCCAGGGAATTTACGATCTAGCCGAAGACAATAGTTCAACATCGCGCATAGTTTACAACCAAAGTTTTGTGCCCGGCGACACTTCCAGCGGCGACCCGTTTGGCCATGGAACGCATATTGCCGGAATCATCGCGGGGAACGGCTACACTTCCGAGACTTCAAACTACACTGCCACGTATCGTGGCATCGCGTCAGAAGCAACAGTCGTCAATCTACGTGTGCTCGATGCTACCGGTGCGAGCCTGGATAGTACGGTGATCTCCGCCGTCCAGAAGGCGGTCGCCCTCAAGAGCACCTACAACATTCGAGTCATCAATCTGTCGCTTTCCCGCGGAGTCTATGAAAGCTACACCCTGGATCCGCTCTGCCAGGCTGTGGAATCCGCATGGAAGGCAGGCATCGTGGTGGTGGTCGCAGCCGGCAACATGGGTGAATACTATGCTGCGGGTACCAACGGTTACGCAACGATTGGCGCGCCGGGGAACGATCCGTACGTCATCACCGTCGGCGCAACCAACACGCACGGCACCGGCTCGCAAGCTTCGCAGACGGTGACCAGCTACAGCTCAAAGGGTCCGACATCGCTCGATCACATCGTTAAGCCTGACCTCGTCGCTCCGGGCAATCAGGTGGTTTCACGCATGTCTTCGTCGGGCAATGCGATCGTGACTGCCGACCCCGCGCTCGCCGTCTATCCCTGCAACTCTTCACTAACCATCTGCGGCTCGCAATTTGGGTCGCCCCGGTACATGCGGCTCAGCGGCACAAGCATGGCGGCGCCAGTGGTCAGCGGAATCGCGGCTCTCCTACTGCAGAAGACGCCCTCACTTACTCCCGACCAAGTGAAAGCTCGCTTGATGAAGACCGCTTGGAAGGGTTTTTCTTCCAGCACAACGGCGACGGACCTCTCCACGGGCGTTGCTTACACGATTGAGCAGGATATCTTTGCGGTAGGCGCTGGGGCGGTTGACGCTTCTGCTGCGCTGGCCAATACGGACCTCGCTCCCGCAACCGTGGGCTCAGCCCTATCGCCCACAGCCGTGTACAACTCTTCGACCAACACCGTCACCATCTCTGGAAGTACCGGGACAATTTGGAATAACTCTGTTGTTTGGGGTAATTCTGTAGTTTGGGGTAATTCCGCAGTTTCGGGTAACTCTGTCGTCTGGGGTAACTCCGTCGTCTGGGGTAACTCTGTTGTTTGGGGCAACTCCGTCGTTTGGGGCAATTCCGTCGTCTGGGGCAATTCCGACGGCTCTTTAGGAAACGCCAACTAGGGAATCCGATTTTCGCGTGCGCACGCGCATAAGTGTACGTTTCAGTAGAAAATGAATGTCGCGAAAAGCTAAAGCCTATATCGCACTGATCATCTGTTCTGGGGTCTTGGTCCTGGCCTTCTCCGCAGGATCGTGGTTCTCCACGGGTCTCAGCCAATTCCTGACAGTTCTCGGTCTGGCAGCCATCTCCTCGACGTTCAAAGTACGAATACCGGGTATTGAGAGCACGATGTCCCCGAATTTTGTTTTCCTTGTACTTGGAATGGTCTTCTGCAGTTTCTCTGAAGTGATTGCCATCACTCTAGTGGCTGCCCTGGTGCAATCGCTTTGGACCGCGAGACAGCCTCGCCTTGTTCAGGTTGCGTTTAGCGCAGCAGCTCTCATCTTGAGCGCGAGCGTCGCGTATCAAGCTTCTTATCTTCTTCTGGGAGCGAGCGCCGTCAATTGCCACGTAGCTTTGGTAATTCTTGCTGGAAGCATTTATCTTCCGCTCAATACGGCGTTGATCTCTGCTGTCATCGGCCTTGTCGATGGCAAGCCGTTGGCACAAGTCGGCGGAATCTGTTACCAAAGCGTGTTCCCTTCTTTCATTGGTGGAATCGTATTTGCCGGGCTGATAGGCGGAACATTCTCTCGCCCAACAGTTTGGAGAGGTGCGATCGTGCTACTCCCGGTAATTGTGCTCGGCTATCTGTATTCGCTGAGCCGGACAGCGTCGGTTGCGTCGGTCCCCATCCGGTCAGCCCGCACGGAAGAGGAAGAGTTCGTCGAGGTTGGCTCGAGGTTGCCACGACCTCGGGCTTAAAGTGAACGGCTGTTTGGCAATCTCCGCTTGGCCACCCACAGCGGCATGGTCGATAGATGTCTCTCCCATGGTTTTTGGCGATTCGAGATCTTCGTTTCCAGCGCCTGTGGTCCTATAGTCCTTTCTAGGGAGTCGCGGCTGGCGTAATTTAATTTCACTTGGACGTGTTGTCGCGTAACTGGACATTGAGATCTGGGCCGATTTCCCATGTCGTCCCTACCGCGACAGTTGGTCTGATCCCTCAAACCTCAAACTAAAATATGGAACTTTCAATTTTAGAAATATGTTGTAAGACGTAAGGCAAAGCTACGTGACGGTCCGATCGTGTTGCCCGAGAAGAGACCGCCAAAGTCGATGACGTCAAGGACATTCGTCAGGTTTTGACCATCGACCTGAAGGCGAATGTTCATATCGAGTCCGAACTGGTCTGAGATCAATCGCAGTTGACGATCATCGGAATACTGGGTCCTCAGTCATCCAGAGATCTGTTCCGGCGACCAGTCCAACAGCAGTTTACTCGCAACGATCTCCTGCAGCTTCTCATGGATAGCAAGAAGACAGGGTTTCGGCCGCAAAGCCGACTTCCAAGTTTGGGCATCCGCTTCATTGGCTCGATATTCAGGACGGCCACCGTGACGTACCACTTCC
>Ga0209446_1000127_pt1 | contig 19211 bp, 12 predicted proteins | sample BogFormECP04_OM2_FD_188242 | JGI IMG/M metagenome (GOLD analysis project Ga0209446, IMG submission 188242) | Bog forest soil microbial communities from Calvert Island, British Columbia, Canada - ECP04_OM2 (SPAdes) (version 2) | ecosystem: Environmental > Aquatic > Freshwater > Wetlands > Bog ... | reverse complement strand
GGCTCTGTGCAACGAGGTCCCGCGAACCCCGCCAGGCCCGGAAGGGAGCAACGGTATCGGGATTGCCTCGGGTGCCGCAGATCACCCGAAGTTCCTCGCGCCGAAACGCAGTTTACGGTAGACAGTGAAAGCCGAAAGCTAGCTGGCGCGCGCCGGGCTCTGAGAGCGTATTCATGATCTTCGCTGGAACAATCCTTGTTACGTTTCTTTTGGCTTGCGCGGCGTTGGTCTTTTTTTTGCTTTGGCTTAAGAAACAGGACGGAAGTTCGAAGCCTGACAATACATGAGTTACCAGGTCATAGCACGGAAGTGGCGCCCGCAAACGTTTAGTGATCTCGTCGGACAATCCCACGTCACATCCACGCTGGCAAACGCGATCAAGAATAATCGCGTGGCGCATGCGTATATTTTTTCCGGCGCGCGAGGCGTGGGAAAAACCACCGCGGCGCGCATTCTTGCGAAGGCGCTGAATTGCGTGAACGGACCGACGGCAGAACCTTGCGGCGAATGCGATTCCTGCAAAGAGATCGCCGCTGGCACTTCGCTTGATGTGATCGAGATCGACGCGGCTTCGAATCGCGGTATCGACCAAATCCGCGAGTTGCGTGAGATGGTGCGCTACGCGCCGGCAGCTTCGCGCAGCAAGGTCGTGCTTCTCGATGAAGCGCACATGCTCACGAGCGAAGCGTCCAATGCCCTGCTGAAAACACTCGAAGAGCCGCCGGACCGCGTGATTTTCGTGATGGCGACGACCGAGCCGGAAAATCTGGCCGATACAATTCGTTCGCGCTCGCAGCATTTTCATTTTCGAGCGCTGACGTTCGCGGAAATTACGGGACGACTGGAAGAAATCGCTGCGAAAGAGAATTTGAAGATCGAGGTGGGCGCACTGGCGGTGATTGCGCGAATGGCGGAAGGCAGCCTGCGCGACGCGCTTTCTCTGCTGGAACAGGCGAGAGCCTACTGCGGCGACAACATTTCGGACAAAGAGGTTCGCGAACTGTTGGGCGTCGTGCCGGAAGATTCGCTCAATGAACTTGTCGCTGCGATCGCGGAAGGATCGGCGGACCGTGCTCTCGGGCTGGTGCACACGTTCCAGAAGGAAGGGCGCAATCTTCAACATTTTTGCCGTGAGGCCATCCGCCACATGCGCAACTTGCTGATCGCGCGAGTCTCCGGCGCGGACTCGGATTTGATTGCGGCCACGGCGGATCAACGTCCTGCTCTCGCAAATGCCGCTGCGCAATTCAGCGAAGAAGACCTCACGCGTTTTTTCCAGATTCTTTTGCAGACCGATGACGATTTGCGGCGCAAGCCAGATGCCCGCGTGCATCTGGAGATGGGCCTGCTTCGGCTGATCAATGCACAACGGCTGGCCCCAATGGAAGAGTTGCTGGCGGAGCTTCGCGGCGGCTCTTCACTTAAAGCTGCAAGTTCAGGCGCGATGCGCAACAGCACCAGTGCGGCCCAGACAATGGCCGCGCCGCCGGCGCGGAGTTTTTCGCCCGCACCGACGACATCCCTTACTCCGGCGCCGCGGATCTCTTCGCCGAGTTTTGGCGCGACTGCAGCGGCAGCAGCACGTGCGCGAGCGGAAATAAAAACCCCAACCCCGCCAGCGGCCGCGGAGCCTCCGGCAACCGTTTCCACTACGCCTGAATCTGAACCAGAGACTGCGGCATCTACAGAAGCGGCGACTATAGAGACGCAGGCTGCGGGAATCACGCAAAAGCAGATTGCAGAGATCAAGACGGCGATTCAGGCGCAGCAAAAATTTCTCGGCGAGATCATGAATCAGGGCAGCCGATGGGAACTGGAAGGCGCGGAGCTGAGAATTTATTTCTCGGCGGACAAGCGCGCGTTCGCGGAGATGATGGAAGGACGCGACTCCCTGGAAAAGGTCCGTGCCTCTTCGAGCAAAGTGCTGGGCCGTCCGGTAAGAGTGTGTGCTAAAGTAGAAGCAGTTGCAGCAACTTCGCCGCGCGGTACTTCCGCCACGCAAGAGTTGCGCGAGCAGTTCGAGCGAGATCCGATGGTGCGGTCGATGCTGCAACGCTTCGGAGGAAAAATCTCCGAAGTAAAATGGCGCCAAGAGGAGTCCTGATGGAAGTCAATGCGATCCAGCAGATGCTCTCGAGGTTGCGGCAGGTGCAGGAAGACTTGCAGCAACAAGTGAATGGCGTAGCCGTCGAAGCTTCGGCCGGCGGCGGCATGGTCACGGTAAAAATGAACGGTCAAAAGCAAATTGTTGACCTGCGCATCGAGCCAGAAGTTTTTGCAAGCAAGGATCAGGAGATGTTGCAGGACTTGGTGCGCGCCGCGGTCAACGAAGCCTCCCGCCGCGTCGATGAAGAACTCGCCAACCAGATGAAAAATCTCGCCGGTAGCATTCCCGGAATATCTGGAATGAAAATCCCCGGTTTGTTTTAAGCAGCCAACCACTTCGGATTCTTGCTCGCGTTAGTTCCCTTCTCATCTTTGCGACAGCCCCAATCCAACTTTTACTTCACGAATTTGCCGTTGTGGACTTCGTATTCGACGTGGAACGGCTTTTGCTTTTTGCGGTCTTCCCAATGCTCCTCGGCGATTTGGCGATTGACTTGGTCGAGGCGCTCGGACGGAAGCGGGTGCGAGCGAAAGTATCCTGTGAGGCTTTGAATCGCCAACTCGGACAATTCTTCCTCGGGGCTTTGCGCGTGAATGACGTATTCGTTGCAAAGCTTGGCTAGCCGCGTAAAAATATCGACTGCACCGTAAGGCGAGTAGCCGGACTCGACGGCGAGGCGAACGCCTTCGCGATCCGCTTCGAATTCTTCGTCTTTGTGATACCCCGCTTGCCAAAACTCCAAAGGGATTTGCAGAAGCTGGCCCACGATATCGAGATTTAAATTTTTCAACTTGGCTTCGATTTGATAACGCTCAATGCAGTGATAGTGATCGATATGTTCGACTTCGTGGCCGAGGATGCTGGCTAGCTCGTCTTCCGTTTCCATCTGATCGAGCATCCCCTCGCCAATGTAAACAGGGCCGCCGGGTAACGAGAAGGCGTTGATCATGTTGTGATCGGGGATCAAGTGAAAGTTGTAGTCGAGATGGCGGTGAGCGTGCGCGGAAACGGTGCCGCCTACACGACGGACATATTTTTCGAGCGCCTCGTCTTCCGGGATCAGTTTCCTAATCACGCCGGAGTAGTTGGCGGCCAGCTGGCGACCGATGGCGATTTCCTGTTCGTCGCTCAGGCGCGTGAAATGCATAGGGACTCGCGTGAGGTCGCGCTGCGCGTCGGCGAGCATGTCAACTACGGCGTTGGCAGAGGACGGAGTCGACTTGACGCGGCGCTGGCTCCAGTAGAGGCCGACGAGCGAGAATCCAAGTATTGCGGAAAAGACGATGAAGACGACTGGGCGCTTCATGGGAATTGCCGGAGATTGTGACTAAACCTGATATAGAGAAAGGAGACCGCGCACGCCGCCAAGCCGACGCCAATGAAGGCAATGACTTGATGACGCAGGTCGAGCCGCCACATATCCATGGCAAGCACCTTGCCAATGCAGAGCAGAAGCAGACCGAAGCCGGCGTGAAGGAAACTCCGCTCTTTAACGGCAAGCGCGAAGAACACGATCAGCGCGCCTTCGACGCCCCAAGAGAAAGTGATTATGCCGACCGTCGTTTTGAGAGCGAGCATGACCGTTACCAGAATGATGGGGACGAAAAACTGAAGCTGCTCAGGGTGAGCGACCATGGCGGAGGCAAATTTGTTCGTGTGGCGGACGTTCGGCATCGTCTTATAAAACTCGCGCCACCGGAAAGCAAAGAAAAGCGTCGCAAATAAAATCGCGGCCGCGGTGCTCATGACGAAGTAGCGGCTGCTCCAACTACGCGCGCCAAAATAGCTGGAGCCGAAAAGATTGTGTGCCATGCCACGCGCGAAGGCCGCCAGCGTGACCAGAATTCCCTGATGCAGAAAGATTTCGCGCTTGAGAGCTGCGGCTACAGCAAACAGAGCGAAAGCAACAGCGGAGTAGGCAGTGACCACCCAGTCCAAAGGGAACTGGAAGTAGAAGAGAGCGACGAGCGTCGCGGTGCCGAGATAGGCGACCAGCGAATCCGAGCGGAAACGCTTTTCGGAGGCAGTGCGATCTCCTTTTTCCGAAAGCTGGGCGTAGACGAAGAAAAATATCAGAATGAGAGGAAGCACAGTGTACATGCGGGGACCAAAGAGTTCGCCACGCAAGCCGGCTGTAAGGTTGGCAAAAAAGATGCGGGCGAACGCCGCGGTGAAAGCCACATAAGCCTGATACCGATACTGCGAGATCTTTCGCTGAAAGCCATATTCGAAAAGAACCAAGCCAAAGACAGCCCAGCCAACGGCTCGGCCGAGCGGGTCGAGTTCGTACCAGAGGAGCAGAGAGACGAGCAGCGAAGCGGACCACGAGTAGATGTGATGAAAATCGCGGGCGTGCCACTCATCCGACATACGAATGAAAAGAGACATGGCATAGAAGACGACGGCGACGATCGATAGTGTAATGAGGCGGACGCTGATGCCATGCCAGAGTTCCTGGGTGTGAAGGTTGATGCCCATGCAGCGGAGCATGGTGATGGCAGCGAGCGCGTGCGCTTGCCAACGCAGATCGTCGAGCTTGAAGCGTCGATCGATGGCGGCCAGCGCGAAAGCAAAAAGGGCCCAGAATGCAGCGAGCCAGCCTGTGGACAATTCGTACCACATCAAGAGAGCGAGCAGGAATGTCGCGACAGTAGTGTGGAGATACGCGGCGATGAGGCCGTGCGACGCGCTTTCATTGGTTGCGCGGCGCGAGATGGCGTACAGACCAGCGGCGACAAGCGAAACGGTGATCAGGCGGATGCTGAAGGGGCCATAGTACCCTGCCAGGTGGCCGTTGTAGTCGAGGGTTCGCAGAACGGCAGCGACGGCGAAGAGATGTTCCTGGATGCTGAGATGGAGAAGGTCCCAGCGGCGAGCGGCAAACGCGAGGATGATTCCCGCGGCGAGAAAAAGTGTGGCCATCCAAATTGGGGGCGCTTCGGCCCAGATGAGAAACCCGAACATGGAAGCTCCGGCGAAGGAAAACAGGGCACGGAAGATACGCTGTTCCTGATCATCGCGCAGGGCGGCCAGCTTCGCGGTGACATAAAAGACGGCGCCGAGAATCGGGAGAGTGATCAAGCGCGTCGTGATGTGAGCGTCCGAGGGACTCTCGATGTGCAGATTGAAGACGAACGCGCGGTACACAGTGAGCATGCCGAGAAGAGTGTATTGAATCTGGAGATGGCGCGATTCGAGACGGCGGTTACTGGCCGCCAGCGAGAGCATCGTCGCTGCGAAGACAACGGCAGTCCAATCGTTCGCGCAGAGGGCCCAAGCGGCAGTGGCGGCGGCAAAAGCGCCAAGATAGGAATGGACTATCAGGAGTTTGCGATCCAGAGAGCTGCTGAAGGATTTTTCCCAGCGCGAACCGATGTATAGGGCGTTCAAATAAAAGACGATGGCGCAAAGAGCGAATAGAACGCCGCTCGGAAGGGCAAGCTCTTCGGATTTGGCACGCAGTTCGACAAGAGGGCGGAAGTTGAAGCCGATCAGGTCTACGCCGACAAGAAGGCCGGTGAGCAGACCGAGGCGGCGGAAAACGACTTCTTCGAAAATGATTCCGGCAGCGAGAAAAATTTCGGCGCTGATAAGCCAAAGGATTGCAACGTTGTTGCCGGAATAGTGCGAAGGAACGGCAGCAAGTATGAGAGACGCGCCCATGACGCTGAGGATGACAAACGCGCGACGGCGCTTGGTGGCGGGAAACAGGGCGAATGCAAGCTCGAAAATGCCAATAGCAAATAACGCGATATAGGCAAGCTCGGGATGCACGGATTGAAATCTCAACAAGCCAAGGAGGAGAAGCGTATTAAGGAGCGCGGAAACCGTGGATACATGCTCTTGGAAGTCCGTCTTGATGGTACGTACGACGTAAGAGATGCGGAAGGTGAGCCAGTAGAAAAACAAGAGGGCGAGGCTGGCGTGGAATTCGGGGAAGGAGCGGCCGTGCGCACCCTGGATGCCCAGGATGCGGTACAGCCAATACAAATGGTTTAGATAGCTGGCGAGGATGCCGAAAACTTCGAGCTCGAACCAGCCCATTTTTAGAACGATGCCGACAAGGCCGATGGCGAGTATCACGCCGGCGGTGAGGCTGTAGACGGTGTCCTGGCTCAAGGCGACGGTGGTGTAGCCGAGCAAGAACGCAAGGCCAGTGACGAATTGCGATTTGTAGCGCAACGTGTGCGCGCCCATGGCGATGGCCACGCTAAGCATGAGGACGGAATCGAGAATGCCGGAATCGAGGATGTGCATCGCGGGGACGAAGTGGATGCCGAAGGTGCTAAAGAACAGCAGCGCCCAGCCGCCGCCGATGGAGACACGGCCTAAAGTTTGGTAGCGGTTGCGTTTTTCTAGGAAAATTCCGCCAGCGAGAAGCACGAACGAAACGAAATACAAGATAAACGACTTTCCGGCTGGCCCGAGATTCTGAAGCGCGAGCTTGCCGAGCAATGCCAGGCCGATCACGGTCATGATCACGCCTAGGATCGCGAACCAGCTGGTACCGAGGAGCTCTTCGATGGAGGAGACAGATTTTATGCGCTGTTCGCGGGTGAACTTTGGGGCGGGCAGGCTTAGCGGTGAAGTCGGATGGGACATAGAGTTACGCGCGGCTGCAGCGGGAGGGATTGCCGCGGGCTGAGGCGGCGGTGCCGCCGGTGTTGCAGGCTTAAGCGGAGCGGTGGGTGGAGGAATGATTGGCGGCGCGAGGGGGGGAATTGGTTTTGACTCGGAGGGCGGCGTGGGCCGTAGGGTGGGAACGACTGGCGGCGTTAACGTTACTGGCGGGGCGGAAGCCGGTTCTGGCTTCTTTTCTGCGAGGGGAATCGGAGGGGGGGACTGCAACTTGGTAGGTGGCGGCACTTCGACGCGCGAAGGGACCGCAACCGGAGGAGGAATCTGCACGTGTGGGAAAGACCTTGGAACGGGGATGGACTGACGCGCGTCGGGGCTAGCAGCCCTCTCGGGAGCTGCCGTAGGAGCGGGGGCTGCGGCGGCGAGTTTGGTTTGGAGTTCGCCGACGGTGCGCTGCAATTTTGCAAATTTTTGGGAGTTGTCTTCGGCTAAGTCGTTGAGTTGTTTGTGAAGTTTGGCCTGCCGTACAAAAAGAGAAATGAGCAGAACTGGCGCGGCGAGCAGCGTCAACCCATAGAACACGTACAGTAAGTAGAGAAAGGGCACGGGCGTTCCTCTGGCGTACTGCTCGATTAGCTCTGATGGTAGAACGGGCGGAGGCCGGATTCTTGCACTTTGTTCCCAGGGCACCCATAGGTAGTAACGATGCGACCGCTAAGTCTTTTTGTTTAATGGGGTTACAGAGAAGCTCTCGGGAAGCCCTGTTAGCCCGAAGATAAGAGTGATTGAGGAGGAGAGGGGCTCTCGGGCCCGGTTTGCCTGGCCGACTTTCAACCTGGTTTGCGCGGAGATGCGCGGCTGTGCTACACATCATGCATGCCTGATTTTGCTGCTCCTGTCGAACGACTTATCGATGAACTGAAGCACCTCCCCGGTATTGGACAGAAAACCGCTCAACGGCTGGCTTTCTTTATTTTGCGCTGCCCCCCGGAAGACGCGCTGGGCCTGGCGGACGCCATTCGCGACGCCAAGGAGAAAATCCGTGAGTGCTCGGTGTGCAGCAACATTACGGAAAATGATCCGTGCCACTTCTGCACCGGTTCGAATCGCGACAAGAAGATGATTTGCGTGGTGGAAGAAGCGCACAACATCATGGCGATCGAAAAAACCCGCACTTATAGCGGGATGTATCACGTGCTTGGCGGATCGTTGTCGCCGCTGTCTGGGCGCGGGCCGGAGCAACTTCGTATTAAGCCCCTTATCGAGCGACTGAAGGGCGGGTCGGTCGAGGAAATCATCATCTGTACGAACCCGACTGCGGAAGGCGAAGCAACGGCGGTTTATCTATCTAAATTGCTGAAACCGCTCGGTGTGCGCGTTACGCGCATTGGGGTCGGGATTCCGGTTGGTGCGGATTTGGAATATGCCGACGAAGTCACCATGCTCAAGGCTCTCGAAGGGCGCCGGGACCTGTAAAATCCGCTTTTCTGAGCCTACCGTTTAAGCAAAGGGCTGAAAGTTAGTCCGAGTTTAACGTTGGTCGTCCCTCTCGAATTCTCCCCCGATGCGATTTTGAGACACGCGCTGATACGTTCTAGTACGTATGGCCGCCTCTAGCCAAAGCCCCATTTTGGGTATAGAGTCTGATTCCCGCGGAGTGGTCCCCCACCGCAAGGAGGTGCGCTATGCCCGGCTTGGCGCACTACATGGCGCAATACGATCACGAGCATTCTTCCGGCTGGAATAAGCTTCTCCATGGCCTGGGCATCCCCATGATTTTTTTGGGGATTATTTTGCTGATCTTTATGAAGTGGATTTGGGGAACGAGTTTCTTTGTAGGCGGCTGGATTTTTCTTTTTCTTGGACACAAGATCGAAGGAAACCATCCGGCGTTTTTTCAAGGACCGATTTATTTGTTGGTAGGACCAATCTGGGTCGCAAAAGAAGCATGGGAGTTCCTCACGGGAACACACCGTACGCCGGCCTCAGACGGTACAACAACCAAGCAGTCGTAAGCGATCTGGGAGTTCGGCCCAAACTCTAGGAGCGGCGACGGTGTCCATGGACGAGCAGAGCGGCAATCTTGCCGACGAAACAGCGGAAATGATGTCCGAATCAGTCGCACACCAAAACGAAGAATTGCGGAAGCGCCGCAGCACGCGAATTATGCAAGCGGTTCCGCTCGCAGTGACGGGTGTGGACGCGCTTGGACGCCCGTTCACGGAGCGCACTTCGACGCTCATCATCAATTGCCACGGCTGCCGCTACCAATCGAAGCACTACGTTTTGAAAAACATGTGGGTGACACTCGAAGTGGCGCATCCGGAAACCGGGCAGCCTCCAAGAGCGGTGCGAGGGCGCGTGGCTTGGATTCAGCGGCCGCGCACGGTGCGGCAACTTTTCCAGGTGGCGCTCGAACTGGAAGTTCCTGGCAACACCTGGGGTATTGCCTTCCCGCCGCCGGATTGGTTTGCGCCTTCAGAAAGCAAACGCGTTTCGAGCGCTCACGAGGGCGCGCATGATGTTCCACAGAGGGCTCCGGACACTGCGGAAATCCACTTGCCGCTAGCGGAACCGGAACCTGCGGCCACGGTTGCGCAAGATAATCTGCGCATCTTTCCTGCTCCGGCAAGCACTACGGATGCCTCGCTGCAGCTGGCGCGGCACATGGCGCGGCTGATGGCCGACGCGAAGCAACAAATTCAGGCCACGGCGCGCGAAGTCGCGGCGCAAGCCGTCGCCGCAGAACGCCGCGTGTCGATCGAGGAGTGGGAACAAAAATTCTCAGTTGCCCGGGAACAGCTGGCGCAGCAAGTTTCCGCTGCGGTTGCAAAAATTCAGGAAGAGTCCGAGACGCGCTCGCGCGCAACGCACACAGCCGCCGCGGAAGCGCTGCAACGAGAGCTTCCCCGCTGGATCGCGCCGCAGCTCGAAGAACTTACGCGGGAGCTAACACAGCAGATTTCGGACCGCGGCACAGCCGAGCGTACCGAACAAACGCAGCATCTCGCGAGCGCCGTGGAATCGCTTCGCGCACTTTGCCAGCAGGCGGAGGAATCCGCTGCCCAGCTGCGCGCACAAACACAACAAGCAGAAACACAAATCGCGAATCGCGCTGCGGACTCGATCCGCGAGGTGGACGAGGTAGCGCGGCAACGGGAAGTAGCGGCTAACGCACACCGCGAGGCCATGCGCGCGGTTGCAAACGAGATCGAACAGCAGGTCATCACCGCGCTTTCCGCGGCTCATTCCAACTGGCGGGACCAGCTCACTAGCGAAGTCGAAGCAGCGCAGGAGCGCTGGCGCTCCACGCTCGAAAGCACACTGGCCACAGCCCAGGACAAGGCTACAACAAGCCTCGACGAACACATCCGCGCCCGCGTATCACAAATGCAAGAAGAAGCGGACCGGCAGACGACAAGCGCCCGCGAATCTATCGCCAGCACCGCGGCCGAGACCGAGCAACGCATCGCGGAGTTGCGAAATTCTTTGCAGGAAGAAACGGCCCGGCAATCCGCAGCAGTCCGCGAATCCATGAGTGGCGCGGCCGCTGAAGCAGAGCAGCGAATGGCCAGTCTGCTCAACTCCTTGCAAGCGCAGGCAGAGCAGCAGACGGCGGCGGTTCGTGAATCCATGAGCGGCGCCGCAAACGAAGCCGAACAGCGCTTGTCCGCGTTGCGCAACTCTTTGCAAGAGCAATCGCAGTGGCTGGAAGCCGCTTTGGGACGCGCCGCAGAATCCAGCGAGCGCCTGGAACACTTTTCCACTCGCACCGAGACTGCGCAAAGACAAGCGCTGGCGAGCTTCGAATCCCAAGTGGACGACGTGCTCAGCCTGCATCGCAACGAATTGCACCGCCAGTCGGAGACGCTGCTCGAAGAACTCAACGCGCGAATCCGCACCACATTTGAAGAACACTGCGGGCTCGCAATTTCGCGGTTTGACCAACAAATAGATTCGATGGTGCAGCCACACATCTCTAGGACGGACGAAGCGATTCACCGCCTCGCAGGCGGCCGCTCGCTTCTCGACGCGGCGCTGACCTTGCAACAGGACCGCATCCGCACCGAGGCAGACGAAGCCTTCGCGGAATCTCTCGCGCGTTTCCGCGAAAATCTGGGCGGCGTGGATGAGATTCTGCAGGAATCGGCACAGACAGTGGCTGCTCGCAACCTTGCCGAGATCGAATCCAGGGCGACCGATCTCAAGCATCAGACGGTCGACGACCTGATGAAATCCGCCGAGTGGTACGAGAAAAAGGCACAGACGCAGATTCAGAGCCTCACCGAAAAAACCGTTGAACAGGCGGAGAATCAGTTTCGCGAGAAGGCCGGCGAAGTTTCCAGCGTCTTCGCCAGCGAGCTGGATCACTCCAGCCGCAGCTTCATCGGCCATACGCAGACGCAGATGGAAGAGGTCGTGCGCGACGCGTTCGAACAGGCACGCTCTCTCTTTGCGGAAGCTGCGGAAACCACGACGGCAGCCTTCACCGATGAAATTCAGCGCCAAGCGCGGCAGGAACTCGATGGTTTCGGCCAGGAGACGCAGCGCTCACTCGGCGAAACGCGTGCGCAACTCGACGCGGCCCGGGCAGAGTTGTCGCAGAAAGTCACCGCCGAACAGGAAGCATTTTTGCGCCAATTCCATACCGGTATGAGCAGCGCTGTGGAACGAGGCGTTGCCGACGCGAACGCGAGGGTAAGAGCCGGAATGTCGCCGCTGCTCGAGTCTTGGCAGTCGACGGTGGAAGCGCATCGAACGGAAATGCACAAGATATACGGCCAAATGAGCAATCAGGCTGCCGAGCAGCATCGCAACCGGCTCGAGAATGTTTCGAATCAGTGGATGCTCGCGACTGTGGCCAGCCTCGATCACCAATCGCGCGAGGCGGTCAACAGCATTGCTGCAAGAGCCGCGGAAACGCTGCGCGAGACTTGTGCCCAGGTTTTTGCCAGCGTCGGCGAAACGCTGCGCGACCGCTTGCAGCAGATTGCGTCTCACTTGACGGCTCCAGAGCCGCCGGTTTCCGATCCGCAGATGACCCGCTCGCAAACCGCCGGCGGCAGCGAACGCTAGCTTTCTCTCCGAATTCTGGGCCGATCTGGGCTCCGATTCGCCTCTCGGCTCGCACACCCGTATAATCAGTGATCTTGACCAACTATGGCTAACCGAGCGTATTTGCGCGTTTGGACGCGCGACTTCTCCGAAACCACCTTAATTGCTCAGTTCGCGAGATTTCTCGCGACGGCGCCGCTTTCCGCTTCGGAAAACGCCTTCAAGGAACTCATCGTGCAGCCCGTCGATGCCACCGAGCTTTCGCTGGCCGAGTGGGACCTGAAGGACCTCGGCTATGGCGCGCCGGAAGTCGCGGCGCTGGCAATTCAGCACCTTCACCCGGACAGCGCTTACATCGTCAACGCAAAATGGGATCTCTGGAGTTTCGATGTGGAGAGCCTCAAGTGGATGCACAAGCCGGAACCGCTCATGCTGACGTGCCACGGCCCAGAATATGACGGCGGCATCGCCGCATCCGACGGAAACTTCACGGCCGATCTCGGCTTCGAGCATTTTTTTACCGGACACGGCGGCCTGCTCGCTCCAGGCGCGGCTTCGAATCCGTTCGAACCGTCCGATCACCCGCTGGAACACACATTTCGCCAATGGATGTCGGTCCCAGCCAACTTGAAGGAATATCACGCAAAGACGCGCGAAAACATCCAACAGTTGTTCCGCTGGGTGGAGTCCATGGAACAGGCTTTGCCGGTGGAGCGCAGCGAGCTGTGGTCCGAAGGCGAACAAAATTTCGAAGCGCGGCTGGACGCGATTCTGGCGCAGCGCTAACTGCAACTGTACCGTCGAGGAACCCGCGTTCGGTGGGCGCTTCCACGAAGGGCTGGCAACAGATAGAATCGTAAGATTGCAGGTCTGGCTCGCAGGCGCAGAGCCTTCCACACGGAAGGAAGCTGCTGAACACGCCGGAAAAGGATGGCACGCCGGGCGTATAGTGGGTATCACGCCGACGGCAACATGTCACTGATGGACGAATCAAAAACTACCTCTGATTGTTCGGCTATCGCTCCCTGCTCCCTTGCCTCTTTCCAAACGAAGGACCAGGCGGGCCGCTCTCGCTTTCGTGTGACCGGTAGCCGACGCATACTTTTGGGAATGGCAGCAAGCTCCCTCGCTCTCGCATCCTTGTTGCTGGCCAGCTGCGGAGACGACCCCGCTCCAAAACCGGTGGCGGAAGAACCGGCGAAGCCCGCTGCGCCTGCCGTGCCTGAAGACATGCAGGCCGCCGCCCAAAATCTGTTGGGCAAAGAGACGCAAGTCCTTGTGTTCGGAGATCTGGCGAAAACCGGCAAGCAACAGTTCCTGGCAGCGAACGTCGTCCCCAAGACGCCCAAAAATGACATACCGGGAACCATCGTGACGCGCGCCGTAGTCGCCGAGGAAACCGACGGCAAATGGTCGGAGCTGCTGCGCTGCGATGAATACCTCAAGAATGCCAAGGGCTATCTCGCCCTCACGCCGCTAACGGCCGTCGCCGGCTGGAAAGTTCAGTACGATCAAGACCCCATCAAGGGAATCCAGTTGTACTTCACGCCGATCAAAGGTGGCGCCGATAAGCACGTACTGCCGATCGGCATCGCCTGGAATCCCGCGACAAAACGTTACCAATCGCTGGACATGACGTACGAGCACTTCCTGATGGAAAAGCCGTCTCTCGATACGGCGAGGTCGGTGCTCCGATGAGCGCGGCGGCAGCCACCATTGGCGCGACTTCGACAGCTAAGAAACCGCCGAAGTCCTCCTCGTGGAAAAATCTCGTTGGCCTGCTTCCTTACCTCTCGCGGTATCGTGGCGCGACAGCGCTCGGAATGTTTGCGCTTGTGGTATCAAGCGTAGCCCAAAACGTGATCCCGCTCGCCACCGGAGTCCTCACCGACATTCTCGCGGGAAGCAGCAGACCGTTCGAGAAAAGTGCGCAGGGCCAGCTGCTGGCGGACTCATGGTTGAGCCGCATGATTCCCTACTACTCGCCACACAGCCGCCGCGCGTTGGGCATTTATTGTCTGATGCTAATAGGACTCGTTACCTTGCGCGCGGTGCTTTCTTTTGTGACGCGCTGGGTGCTGATCGGCGTTTCGCGCGACATCGAGTTTGATATCCGCGGCGATTTGCTGAATCGCTTGCTGCTCATGGAGCCGGAATTTTACGTGCGCAACCGCACCGGCGAGTTGATGTCTCGCGCGACCAATGACCTCAACGCCGTCCGCATGGTTCTTGGTCCAGGAATCATGTACAGCGGGCAGACCATCATCGGTATGGCGCTCGCGATTATCGTCATGTCGCAGCTCTCTGGCTCGCTCACGCTTTGGGTTCTTCTTCCCGTACCCATTGTCGCGGTAGTCGTACAGCATTTCGGCAAAGTGATTCACGAGCTCTACGAAAAAATTCAAGCGTCCCTGGCAACGCTTTCCGCAAAAGTGCAGGAAAATCTTGCGGGTGTGCGCGTGGTGCGCGCTTACGCTCAGGAAGAAGCAGAAATTCGCGGCTTTGACGAACCCAACCGCGAGTACGTCTCGCGCAACGTCAAGTTGATCCGTACCTGGAGCATGTTCATGCCGTCGCTCCAGGCTCTTATCGGCATAACTTTTCTGATTGTCTTGTGGCAAGGCGGCCATCTCGTTCTTCGTGGACGAATTTCTCTCGGCGCGCTTATCGCCTTCTACAGCTATCTCGGCATCCTCGTCTGGCCGATGATTGCGCTCGGCTGGGTCACCAATATTTTTCAGCGCGGCGCGGCCTCCATGGGCCGGCTGAATTACATCCTCGCAGCGAAGCCACAGATTGACGACCGCGCCGTTAAAATGTCCGCCGATCAAAAAGTCGAAGGGGAAATCGAATTTCGCAACCTCACGTTTGCCTATCCGACGACCATGGCCGGTGGCAGCGCAAACGCAGCCGGAAACGGCAACCGCCCCGCGACGGATGGCGTTCTGCGCGACATTAACTTGAAAATTCCGGCGGGTTCGACACTCGCGATTGTTGGCCCTACAGGCAGCGGCAAAACCACTCTCGCCGCGCTCGTCGCCCGACTATGGGAAGCGCCCGATGGCGCCGTCCTCATCGATGGGCGCTCGATTCGCGAATGGTCGCTGGACACGTTGCGCCGCTCCATCGGTTACGTTCCGCAAGACACCTATCTCTTCAGCGAAACCGTCGGCGAGAATATCGCATTCGGCCTCCCCAATTTTGATCTCGAGCGCGTACGCGCAGCTGCCGAAGTCGCGAGTCTCGATGGCGACGTCCAGGAATTCCCAGCGAAGTACGACACTATGGTCGGCGAGCGCGGCATCACGCTTTCCGGCGGTCAAAAACAGCGCACCGCCCTGGCCCGCGCCATTGTAAGAGACCCGCGCATTTTGATCCTCGACGACTCACTTTCGAGCGTGGATACGCAAACGGAAGAACGCATCCTCAGCCGCCTGCGCGGCATCATGCGCGGCCGCACCACGATTCTGATCGCTCACCGCACATCGACTGTGCGCGATGCAGATCAAATCGTGGTTTTGCGCGATGGCCGCATCACCGAGCGCGGCACACACGACGAACTTCTGGCGCGCGGCGGCTATTATGCCGACCTATATCAGAAACAGTTGCTGGAAGAAGAACTCGAACGAGCATGAGCAATATCCACGAAGAAGAGAAGCTCGGCAAAGCTTACGACGCGCGGCTGATGCGGCGGCTGTTGCAATATCTGCGGCCGTACAAGTGGCGCGTCGTGCTGGCGATGGCTCTCGTCGCGGTTGTAACCCCTCTTGAGCTAGCCCCCCCTTGGCTCTTCTGGAAAGCCATCGACGGTTACTTCACGCCAACGCTGAAACATCTCATTCCCGAGAGCCAAGCATGGCGCGGCATTGAGTGGATCAGCCTGGTCTTTCTACTCGTACTGATCTCGGATTTCCTCGCGCAGTACGCGCAGATTCGAATCATGCAGCGCGTCGGTCAGCAAACCATGTATGACATGCGCCGCGAAATCTTCGCGTATATCCAGCGCATGCCAATGAGCTACTTCGATCGCAATCCCGTCGGCCGGCTCGTGACGCGCGTGACCACAGACGTCGATGCGTTGAATGATCTTTTCGCCGCTGGCGTCGTGACCATGATCAACGATTTCTTCCTCCTCGCGGTCATGGCGGCTCTGCTCTTTACCGTGGACCGGCGTCTCGCGCTCGATGCCTTCGCCGTTCTGCCGTTCATTTTCGTGGTCACGTATTTCTTCCGCAAGTTCGTGCGCGACGCCAACCGCCGCATCCGCACTGCCATCGCGCGCATCAACGCATTTCTCCAGGAATACATTTCCGGCATGAGTGTGGTGCAACTCTTCAATCGCGAGCGCAAAGCCCGCGTGGAATTCGCGAATCGCAATCGCGACAACATGCTGGCCTGGCGCGATGCCATTCTCGCCTTCGCGCTCTTTTACCCTGCCGTCGAGTTTCTCAGCATCGCGACGATCACATTGATCTACTGGTCCGGCGGCAACCGCGTCCTTTCTGGCGGACTCAGCCTTGGCGTGCTCACTGCGTTCACGATGTACGCCACGCGCTTTTTCCGCCCCATTCAGGATCTCAGCGAAAAATTCAACATTCTACAATCTGCCATGGCCGCTTCCGAACGCATTTTCAAATTGCTCGATGAACCCATCACCATTGATTCCGCGCCGCAAGCCGTGCGCCTCGAATCTCCCCGCGGCGAAATCGAATTCCGCAACGTCTGGTTCAGTTACCGCGATGTGGCCGCACCCATCGACGAAGACTGGGTTCTTCGCGATGTGTCTTTCCGCGTCGAGCCAGGCCAGACACTCGCCATCGTGGGCCACACCGGCGCAGGAAAAACCACTCTGATCTCCCTGCTCCTGCGTTTTTACGATGTCCAGCGCGGCCAGATTCTTCTCGATGGAATCGACATAAAGACCCTCAATATCCAGAATTTACGCCGGCTTTTTGGGATCGTTTTGCAGGATTCGTTCCTCTTCTCCGGAACGATTGAGTCCAACGTGCGCCTCGGCTCGCCCGGCATCGATCGTGCCACCGTCGAGAACGCCGTGGACGAAATTGGCCTCGGCGATTTTATCCGCTCGCTCCCCGAGGGCGTCGACACGAGTGTCAATGAGCGTGGCTCAACACTTTCCGTCGGACAGCGCCAGCTCATCTGTTTCGCGCGAGCGTTGGCGCATAATCCTCGCTTCCTAATCCTCGACGAAGCCACTTCGAGCGTTGACACAAAAACCGAGCTGCAGATTCGCGAAGCTCTTGACCGCCTGCTTTCGGGACGGACTTCTCTCGTCATCGCTCATCGCCTGAGCACCATTCAATACGCTTCGCGCATACTTGTTTTTCACAAAGGCCGCCTCCGCGAGCAAGGCGCCCATCAGGAACTGCTCGCTCAGCGCGGCATCTACTACCGCCTCTATCAGCTCCAGTACAAGGAGCAGGAGCTCGGCTTGCCGGAAGACACGCGCGACTCCGCCGGTCAACTTGCAGATCAGCCGCGCAGGCCGCTCCCCGCTCCTCAGCCCGCAACGGATTGAGCGCTGCACCAACCGCGCATGCCACCGATTCCGCTCTTAATCTCCGCAGGCGAGGCTTCCGGGGATATGTACGCCGCACGTCTCGCGACAGCACTCCAAAAACGCATGGATGTCGCTCTCTTCGGCATGGGCGGCCCGCAAATGCGCGCCGCCGGCGTTGACGTCATCACCGATTATTCCGAAGTCTCCGTCCTCGGCATCACGGAAATTCTCAGCCACCTGCCTTCGTTAATTCGCGCCATGCGCCGTTTGGTCTCGGAAGCCGAGCGCCGCAAGCCGCCTTTCGCGATTCTCACCGATTTCCCCGGTTTTCATCTCCGCCTTGCGCGCAAACTCCGCCCGCACGGAGTGCGCAACATTTATTACATTTGCCCGCAGTTCTGGGCCTGGAGGCCTTGGCGAGTGCGCGTTGTCCGCCGCCGTTTCGCGCAGGCACTCTGCATTTTTCCGTTCGAAGAAGCATTTTTCGGTAGCGCAGGTGTGCCCACAAAATTCATTGGCCATCCGCTTGTCGGCGCCGTGCAAGCCATGCAAACTCGCGCAGAATTCTGCCGCCAGCACAATCTCGATCCCGGCCAACCGATCGTCACGATTTTGCCCGGCAGCAGGCATGCCGAGCTGGCGCAACACATGCCGGTGATCCGTGAAGCTTGCCGGCGCATCCAGGAGCAGCGCCTCGCTCAATTTGTCATCGCCGCGGCAGTTCACAGCAACCTAAACGATCTGCAAACCGGCTGGAACACCGGGCTGAACGTCCGCGTCGTCGAAAACCAGACCTACAACGCGCTAGCCGCCGCCGATGCCGCCATCGTCTCGAGCGGCACAGCCACGGTCGAGGCCGCGCTACTCGACGTTCCCATGGTCGTCGTCTACCGTGTGACGCCGCTCACAGCTCTGCTCGCCAAGCCCCTCGTCCGCACGTCTTACTTCAGTATGGTGAACCTGATTGCCGAGCGTCGCGTGGTTCCCGAGCTGATTCAAAAGGACTTCACGCCAGCCAAAGTCGCAGAGGAAGTCCTGCGCCTACTCAACGACCCGCGCGCCCGCGAAGACCTTCGCGCCGGTCTCTCAGAGGTTCGCAAGCGCCTGGGGCCTCCGGGTGCGGTCGATCGAGCCGCCGCCGCGATTGCCACTTTTCTCTCAAGCGTCGCTGGCAACGCTTAGGCCGGTCTCTGCTATCCTATATAGGTAGAATGGTGTCGGTCTGCACCCAGCGCGAGGTGCTCCATTTTGCAAGGCCATTGAAAGGTAGTTTGATGCCCCTTCCCCGAAGAATCTGTGTTGAGTTCGCTGCTCTACTCGTCGTCGCACTTGCCTGCGCCGCTTCTCCGCTCCATGCCCAGGCGCCCCGGCCTCTCGGCTTTCTGGCGGACCACTACGATATCTCCGCCACGCTCGATTCGACTCACCAATCCATCAGCGCCGTTGCAAAAATCGACTTCCGAGCCACCGACGTTTCGGGCAGCATCCGCGTCGAACTCCATCCCAATCTGGTCGTCAGCGACGTAAAAACGGCCGACGGCAAATCGTTGGGTTTTGGACGCGACTCGATGAATCCGCTTTATGTCCTGGTCACGCTGCCGACGCCCGTTGCGGTGGGTGGCCACGTCACACTGACGTTCACGTACGCAGGCTTGCTCGCCAACGAAGAGAACAGCCCGGTCCCCGGCGTGCGTGCCGCGGTCATCGGCCACGAAGACGCCTATTTGCTGCTCCCAGCCAGATGGTTTCCCCTGACGAACTATCCTTCCAACCGCTATACCGCGACCTTTCGTCTAAACGTTCCCGACAATTTCGCAGTAGCTGGTTCGGGCAAGAGTTCCGCCCCAACGCCGATGGCAAGCAAAAATGGCGGCGAAGGCGGACGCCTCCTCTACACCTTTGAATGCAAGACTCCCGGCCCGCACGGCACCTTCGTCGCCGGAAATCTGC
>Ga0209446_1000125_pt1 | contig 19633 bp, 18 predicted proteins | sample BogFormECP04_OM2_FD_188242 | JGI IMG/M metagenome (GOLD analysis project Ga0209446, IMG submission 188242) | Bog forest soil microbial communities from Calvert Island, British Columbia, Canada - ECP04_OM2 (SPAdes) (version 2) | ecosystem: Environmental > Aquatic > Freshwater > Wetlands > Bog ... | reverse complement strand
CACGAAGGAAGTGACCCTGGCGGAAATGCGGTAAGCGCCATTCGGTTTAGTAGGGTGCTGGATCATTGATCCTCAGCTCCTGATTAGTCGCGTTACCGGACAAATGGTTTTAGATCAATTTATTTGTCTGGTAAGCGAGTTTTATCGAGGACGTGGTTCGTTTCTACGTCCGCCATCAACTTGCATTGATGACTTTGCGGGCCGCGAATCAAGGCGCGCATCTGTAGCTTTGTGAAACGGATCGAAGACGCTCTGCTACACTCATAGCGAGCCGCGCCGCGCTGGCGCGGGAAAGCCCCAAAAGGAGCATCTCCGATTATGTCAAAGCAAGAAGAAGCCGGTCTCATCCTCAAACTGTATGAACTGCGCCGCGACGATACTATGCGCAAGGCGCGCGACTGGTATTTTCGGGAGTTTAATCCGCAATCGATGGCGGACTTCAATACTGCAATGTTTGGTGACCACAGCGGTCATTTGCGCATGGTTGTTTCCTACTGGGACATGGCGGCGGCACTCGTCAACGACGGAGCCATCAGTCTGGAGCTCTTCAATGACAGCAACGGTGAGCACGTCGGCGTGTTCGCGAAATGCGAGCTGTTGCTCGGCGAAATTCGCTCTGCCTATGGACCAAAATTTGCAGCCAGCTTGGAAAAGCTGATTGACGCAACGCCGGATGGCCGGACGCGGGCCGCAGCAGCTCGCGAACAAATGAAAGCGATCCGCGCTCAGCTCGCAGCAAAACAGGCTAAGGCTGCGCAGAGTTAGACCTCATTGCAGGTCGCTGCTGTATTTTCGACCCAGGCCCCGTACCACCAGATTTGGACTCGTGGCTAACGGATGGTCGGCAACTCGGCAATCACGCGAGCGGTCTGCGATTTCTATGCTGAAAATAGCATTCGCCTGACTGTGTAGTCGGGTAATCGGAAACTTGAAATCCACATGGACGATTACCGCGTTTACCAGGCACTACTCCGAAGCAGGGTGTATGATTCAGGTTGCATAGCCCTCTTGTTATCTGCTGATGAACTTCATCCAGGTGACTAGGGATGAAAAGACCTTGGATTGCAATTTTCTCAGTTGGCTTCCTGGCTCTCTGCAATTGTGGTGACGCGACATCACAAAGGATTCCGGAACAGAACTCTCATAAGTCTGCAAGCCAAGTTCAACCAACCTTGCAGCCAATCGCGACCGGGAAACAGCGAATTTCCCGGGACTCACAAACAATTGCAATCTTCAGAGGGAATCAGAACATCACGGTCGATTATTTCACCGAACTTGTAATTGGAACTATGATTGCTGAAAAGGCAGTACCCGAAAAGCTGGAAGGAGACACAATTTCTCTCACACGGGACACAAAGCAGAAGGATCGCTGGATTATTTTCCCTGGGGGTGCCTCCGACGGCGACAGCCTGATTATGGCCGAGAACGTGTTCCGGGTTGAGAAGGTGCTTACATCCACGGCACAGAACCCAGTGAAAATACAGATGAATGATAGGGTTTACCGACTGCAACCCGGCGAGATCCTATTTCTACTCGGCTAGTCCGAACAGCTCCGCTGCGAGGCCGATAACTTATTGGGAACTACGCTATATCACCAGTGAACCGCGATTTGAATGGTCGTCCAACTCCTGGTTAGCCTTACCGGAGATGGACGGTTACCGCGTTAATCAAGACTTGGTCGAGCCGGATAAGGACATCCTGCCGGTACGAACGGTTTATAACGGTCGAACGAAAAATATCGGACTTAACTATCTCAGTTCCAAAGAACCTATCTGGTACGCCGGTCCAGACCTTGTAGCTTCCAAACTGCTCAGGGGCAAGTCTCCCCGCGTCATCAAGGCAATTCGGATGCTGGCCTCGGGCGAGCAGAGGGAGCTTCGCGGCACTGACTTGGCTGGAACAGTTCGGACCGATCCGAGAAAGGGCGATTTTTTCGTTCGCGTCATCGAAGAGCGCAATCGGCTAAAACGCATCAATAGACCTATCTCCGATTTTATGAAAGTGGTCGGTAACTCAGGAAGTTATGGACTCTTCGTTCAGGTTGATCCCGATACCTTGCAGAAATCAAAGAGAATCAGAATCTACGCAGGCGAAAAGACTCTATCGCAACACTCTCGCTATATTGAAAAGCCCGGCCCTTGGTATTTTCCACCGATAGCTTCACTCATTACCGCCAGCGGACGCTTACTGCTCGCAATGCTTGAAAAATGCATCCACAAGGCTGGTGGTAGCTATCTTTTCTGCGACACGGATTCGATGTGCATCGTTGGCTCGGAAAAGGGTGAACTGGTTCCCTGCGCTGGCGGACGTCGCAATGCTGAGGGGAGTGACGCCATCCGCGCTCTGTCGTTCAAAGAAATAGAATCCATTGCCAATAAGTTCGACCGGTTAAATCCGTACGATTCGAAGTTTGTGAGCAAGGTTTTGAAGATTGAAGATGTCAACCACGTGGACGGCAACCCGAGCAAACCTCGTCGGCGAGTCATTGGATATGCGATTGCGGCGAAGCGATACGCACTCTACACACGGGTTGAAAACGATATTTCGGTCGTCAAAGCGAGCGGTCATGGGCTTGGCTACTTGTTCGCGCCAAAGAAAATCCAGCCGGACGAGAAAAACGAGCATGAATCAGACGACGATGTCCCAGAGTGGGTAGTCGAGGCTTGGACTGGTTGATTCGTCGGGAATTTAAGCTAAACGCAAAAAATCCGACGTGGCTCGGCCTCCCGGCAATGATGCGGATGACAATGACCTCACCAAATGTGATGCGCCACAACCGCCCGGACTGGTTAGCACAGTTTAATTTTTTCCTTTTCCCGATGATCTCTGATCTCGGGGGCTATCCACGGGGATTGGATAGAACTTGTTTCAATTTCATTGTTCCGTTCGAATCAGACCGCAGCAAATGGAAGACACTCCGAGGCATTAATCTGTGGGATGAACGGATTTATCGGATTGCGATGTTTCCCAACGGCAGACGCGACACGGTTGTTCCAGAATCATTTCGAATTATTCTGGGTCAGTATTTGAGGCATCCTGAGGTTAAATCACTGGCTCCCGATGTTAGCGCATGTGTTAGTGCCACTCATGGCTTGCTTCGGCGGGCGACAATCGTCGCTGGGGAACTGATTTCGATTGGCAAAGAAACTGACCGCTGTTGGGAACAAGGCGAAGACCCTAGCATTCTGGACTTCAAACTGAAGGAATACGGCAAACAATCAAAAATGGTGATCGCTGATGAATTAGACAGAAAGAGATGGATAATACTTGGCCCGCGCCACTTAATGCGCAAGTCCCAATTAGCGCAAGCGACCGTGTACAACATTATTCATGGTCGACCTATTAAGAAGGGAACTTTTGGGATCTTCAAGCGGGCAATTGACAGTTGAACTGCCGGGCGGAATACAGGCGAAGACGGAAAGACGAGGCGGTAGATGCGCGTGAGCACCAAACGCTACCAAAATGTTTTGAGTGATGCGTTCCCCGCAACGTCCTTAGCCCTTGTCCGCTTCCTTAAACAGAAAAACAGACGCTCCCAGCGGATTCCATGGTGGCGGGTCAGACAGGTCCAAAACTTTGTGATCGCACTCAATGCAACGGCATTCGAGCTTGAACGTGCACGCCGCGAAGAACGTACGGCGACCCTCGCATGGTTGGGGCGGAACTTTCTCGAACTTTCAATTTGGACCGAGTATTGCTGCGCTTCAGAGCAGAATGCCAAACGATTCAAGGAAGATACGAGCCGCGACGTTTTCGGAATTATAGCCGCGATCAAGGGGGCTGTTACAGAGCCAGAACTGCACAAAAGCGCGGACGAGCTCCTTCAACGTCTCGAAAGAATTTTCAATACTCCGTCGTTCAAAATAAGGGATGAATTTAAGAGGGTTGGCAAAGCCGCAACGGAATTAGGCAGAGAACGCGAGTTCTTCAGCAAGAATAAGCTCTTCTCCAAGATGACTCATCCTACTGCTTTCATTCTGAACAACAGAATGACAAAACGATTGAGAAACGATTTCAGGCCACTATTTTCATTTTAGGTGTCGAGCTAGCTCTCAAGTCGATGGTGACGATGATTAATTTTTTCATGACCCATTTTCCGGACCCGAATCCCAAGCGGAAAGTAAATACGTCGCGTCCCTGAAATCCTTCGGGCTGCCCTACATGGGGCGCGGGGATAGCTTGCGATTCGCTGCATTATTTTTCCAACGGAGTACCCTCTGACATCGTCTTCAGCTCGTGACAGATATTGCCAACGCAAATCCGGGCTCAGCCCTACCACAGTAAGAAATATTTCTCGACGGGACACCAGTTAAGGTTGTCACGCTTGAGACCTTCCGACGGGCGATGGACGGCTGAATGTCGGTCGCTACGGTCTTGCCCTTCAGTGACGAACCGGCAATTGAATTCGCATCACCGCGATGGTGCTGGTCCAATGGACGGCATTGCTCCTTCCATCGTGTACCGCACGAACTGTATCCCCAGCTCAGTCAATTCGTACTTTTTTTTCATCCTCAAAAGCTGAGGTTAGGGCGGAAGAATAGAAAGGCGTTTCGCGCCAGGCGTCGAGCTCGTAGAGCCGCTGCTCCGTTTCGCCGAGAGCCCGAGCATCTTTTGAGTGCATGCCAATGCAATAGGCGCAGCCATTGATTTGGGACGCGCGCATTTTCATGAGGTGAATGAGGCCGTGCTCGAGGCCACATTCCGCAAGGTATTTTTCGAGCGCATACATGGCCTTCTGGGCTTCCTGAGCGTGTCTTCTGCCATCAATTCTGGGTTCCATAAGAGGTCTCCTCTCTCACCGTAGAATCCGGCTACGAGCGTGACGGCGTGGATGACCAACAGTAATGCTCGCCGATCGGTTCCATTTGAATGGATGATCCGATACAACGCCTGGGTATACCGAAGCAGAAAAATTCGTGCGTCTTGCTGCTAATTTGCCGATGTCAGCGGCGAGCGCGATCTTTGCGGACGGCCTCATCGATGAGGGCATCGAGTTCATTGCGCGTGAGAGAGACGTGAGAGCCGGAGGATTCGCCGGTGTCGTTGGTTTCGGGAAGTTCGGCGCCTCCGCCCGGCGGCGGGGTGACGAAATATCTCGCGCGCGCAGCCATCAATTTCGCGACTTCGCGACTCGTGAGAAGGACCGGGCCTCCTGCCAACTCCGCGGAAAGCACGATTTTTGCGAAATGTTCGATAGTTTCCATGCGAAAGAAGGCGGTTAGAAGATCCGGACCGCAAGTGACCGCGCCATGATTCGCCAGGAGTAAAGCGTCGTAGTGCGGGACGAATGGTTCGATCGCGTCGCTGAGCTCCGGCGTTCCGGGAGTGGCATAGCGCACGAGCGGAATCTGCCCGAGGCCGATAATCACTTCCGGCAAAAGAGCTTGATTCAGTGAACGCCCAGCCGCGGCAAACCCCGTGGCCGTCGGCGGATGCGCGTGACAGATGGCATTCACATCGGGCCGCATACGATAAAACAGCAGGTGCATGGCAATTTCGGATGAGAATTTGCGTTCGCCCGCAAGCTGGCGGCCTTCCAGATTCGTGATCACCAAGTCTTGCGGCTCGAGCATGCCCTTGTTCATGCACGTCGGTGTGGTCAGGACACGGTTTTCGTCGAGGCGAACGGAGATATTGCCTTCGCAAGCGACGATGAAACCGCGGTCGTACATCCACTTCCCCGCCGTACAGATTTCGCGGCGGTGTTGTTCTTCGCTTTTCTCGTGGGTGGGCCAGAGGGAGTTGGTAGTCATCGCACGCACTTCTTCCTTGCCCGGCGTTTTGTCCGGGCCTTTGCTCTGCCCCCCAGCAAAGTAAACTCTTGGACCCCGAACGACCGGAATCCAGAGGCGCACTTTATCACACTAGGCGTAGATTCCGCGCAACTTTAGCGCGTTGCCGACGCGGTCAATAGCGAGCATATAAGCAGCAATGCGGTTATTTACTTTGTGCTTCTCCGCATAGCGGACGACTTCGTCAAAGGCATTTTCCATGACGTCGAGAAGGCGCTCGTTGACCTCGCTTTCGCGCCAAAAGAAGCCCTGCCGGTCCTGAACCCATTCGAAATAGCTGACGGTGACGCCGCCAGCGTTGCCAAGAATATCCGGCACCGTGAAGATGCCCTTAGCGTCGACAATAGCGTCGGCTTGCCAAGTGGTGGGGCCGTTGGCGCCTTCGCAAAGAATCCGTGCCTGGACCTGATGGGCGTTTTGTTCGGTGATTTGGTTTTCGATGGCGGCAGGAATGGCGATTTCGCAAGGTTGAAAGAGAACGTCGCGCGCAGACATTTTCGTGCCGCCGCCGGGAAAGTCTTGAAGCGGTTTTTTCTGTGCATAGACCCAATCAATTATTTTCGTAACGTCAAAGCCATTTTCGTTGTAAAGGCCGCCGCCGATGTCAGCTAGTCCAACGATTTTGTAGCCCGCTTTCTGCATGAGCTGCGCGGCCAGGGAACCTACGTTACCAAAACCTTGCACCACGACTCGGCAGCCTTCCTTCTTGATACCGAGTTTGTCGAGGGCTTTGTCACAGCAAATCATCACGCCGCGGCCGGTGGCCTCTCGCCTTCCGCGCGAACCGCCGAGTTCGATGGGCTTGCCGGTGACGACGGCAGTTGTAGCTTCGCCAACGTGCATTGCGTACGTATCCATCACCCACGCCATGGTCTGCTCGTTGGAGCCAATGTCCGGGGCGGGAACGTCGCGCTCCGGGCCGAGCCAATCAGCGAGTTCCGCCGTGTAACGGCGCGTCAGGCGTTCCAATTCTCCACGCGAAAGTTTACGAGGATCGCAGATTATGCCACCTTTGGCGCCACCGAAGGGAATATTCACCACCGCGCACTTCCACGTCATCCACGTGGCCAGCGCACGCACTTCGTCGAGAGAAACATCGGGAGCAAAGCGGATGCCACCTTTGCCCGGGCCGCGCACGGTGGAATGGAGAACGCGGTAACCAACGAAGACTTCGAGCTGACCGTTGTCCATCCCAACGGGGATGTAGAGCGTGATTTCTTTTTTGGGATATTTGAGATAGCGGTAGAGCCCTTGCTCGAGTCCCAGCTTTTGCGCAGCTACTTCGAAGCGCGCTTCCGCGTTCTGGTAGACATTCATTTCTTCCGGTACTGGGGCTTGCGGCATGCGGGACTCTCCTTTGAGGCGGCAACGGCAGCAAAACAGTCCACAATTCGCAGTTCGGCCGCGAAAGGAAATCAGGACCGACTTGCAAGGCCAAGAGAGACGACTGGCGGTCTACCCCGTGCGTGAAACTGACGTGAACGGTCCGCCAGACTCGCTTTTGGCCGGGTCGCCAGTATACGAACCTGCTCCCTTGGCTGCAAGGGAGGGGACTTCGAACACTTCGAACGCTCCTTAGGAATAATTCAGTCGGCTGGCGAGTTTTTGGCGTCAAATCAGGTATTTGAGAGTCTCCTCGATCAGCTCGGATGTTCCCTCGTAGGGATCGCCGGGGCTGTCAAACTCCATGGAACAGTAGCCTTTGTAATTGCTGTTTTTGAGAATGCCGAAGGTCCTCGCCATATCTACGTGAACCAGCTGCTCCTTTTCATCGGCTTCCATGGCCTTCACATGGCAAATGCTATAGGCGTGTTTAAACATTGCCTCGATACCTTTGTAGGCATATTCCGTCTTGCCGGTGGTCAGGGTATTCGCGAAATCCGGATTCGCATGCAACCAGGGGCTGTTCACTTTTTCAATGATGCTGACGATGAAAAAGGGATCTTCGCTGATAGGATTGTCGTTCTCGAGATTTACGAGGATGTTTTTCGCAGCGCCGTACTCCGCCACGCGCAGGAGAGTGTTGGCAGCGCGATCTAGATCGGGCTTCCAACCCTTGGCTGGCGGCATGTTCGTGCGGACGCTCGGTGAGCCGACGGTTGCGGCAACGTCGATCCATTGCTTGCTGAAGGCGACGGCTTTTTCGCGCTCAGCTTTATCCGCCGTGTAGGGGCTGTGCTCGCCGTCGACGGCAATATTGACGATGGCGCAGTCGTTTTTTTCGACAATCGAACGAAGATCGTTCAGATATTTTGCATCGAGCGAACGGAAATGCTCGCTCCACGGTTCGATCTTATTGATGTTGAATTTCGTTTTGACGAAAACCACGAAATTTCTCAAATCCATCTTGGGGATTGTGGTGGGATAAGGCTTATCGTGAGCACCTGCTATAGTTTCGCGGAAAGGATAGGAAGCGATGGCGATGCGATCGCGGGGCGCCGAAGGAAACTGCAAGTTGAGGCCGGAACTAGGGGCGATGGCGGTCTTTAGGCGCGGCCAAAGCATGGCCGTTGCCGCGGTAGCAGCAGACTTCCTAAGAAAATGTCTCCGAGTGGTGGGCGCCAAAGCGGCGCCAGTCTAGCAGAATGAACTCGGACGCGCCATGAAGAGAGTGATATGAGATTGGGTAAGTCTTGGCGTTTGGAGACATAAATCACAACCGCAAGTTGCGCATACCGGCTCTGGTATAATTCGCCCGATTTTGCGTGAAGCAGGGTTTCCGGAGGCGAAAAATGAAACGCACCCTGACTGTTCTACTCGGCTTCTTTCTATTGGTTGTGCCAGGAGCGGCCTTCGGACAGGTGCCCACTGATCTGCTCTCCGAACTGACAAAGCCGCATGACTACGTCTTAAAACGAATCTCCAGTTACGACAGAACGGGTGGCAACGATGACTACCGGCCGCTTGCGCCAGGAGAGACACTCACGTTGCTGGACGAAGCCGGCCCTGGCGAAATCTCCCACGTGTGGATCACCATCGCGAGCGATGAAAGACTACATTTGAAGAAGATGGTGCTGCGCATGTACTGGGACGGTGAAAGTTCACCCAGCGTGGAAGCTCCTGTTGGCGACTTTTTTGGGCTTGGCCTTGGAGAATATTTTCTTTATCAGTCGGCGCCGCTTTCGGTGGGAGGCGACAAAGCCCTGAACTGTTTTTTTCCGATGCCGTTTCAAAAGCACGCGCGCATCACGCTTACGAATGAAGGCCGGCAGCGAGCCGAGGCAGTTTACTGGAACATTGATCTGCGCGCTTTTAAAGCGCCCCTGCCTGCCGAAACTCTGTACTTTCACGCACAATATCGCCAAGCAGCTCCGAACAAGGCTTTCCCCGAAAACAAAAGCAATTTAGACGGCAGAGAAAACTACGTTTGGATGGAAACGACGGGACGCGGGCACTTTGCCGGCGTGACTATGTCCGTGCTCGAAAATCAGGATGGCTGGTGGGGTGAGGGCGACGACATGTTCTTTGTGGACGGCGAGAAGCTGCCGTCCATCAACGGAACGGGTTCGGAGGATTATTTTCTGGGCGCTTGGGACTTTGGAGGCAAGCCTTTTGCTTACGCCCTATTCGGAGCGCCAATAGTTGGCGGGGAATTCCAGGGCGGCCGATGGTCCCTTTATCGCTTCCATCTCGACTCACCGATCCCGTTTACGAAATCTTTGCGCGCCACGATCGAACATGGGCATGCGAACAATCGCGGAGACAACTTCTATTCGGTCGCCTATTGGTATCAGAGCGAACCTCACGGAATTTTCCCTGAGCTGCCAGCCGTGGAAATTCGACTGCCGCGCGTTTTTCCTGTATCAAGCGCTCAAAAATGACGTGAAGCAGCGCTAGGCGGGGCTAACATGCGTGGGCGCAGAACAATAAACTATTGCGGACGGAACTGCAGTGTGACCGACAGGTGCATCGACACTGGTTTGCCATCGAGAGATGCCGGCTGATACTTCCACTGGCGCACGGCGGCCATTGCCGCTTGATGGAGTAGCGCGGGACCAGAAATGACTTTCGCTGTCGTGACGTGTCCGGTCTCGTCGATCAACGCATCGATGACTACATTGCCAGACACGTGCTGGTTTTTCGCCAAGATCGGATAGACCGGAGCTACGGAACTTATCAACTTTGCAGCCTTTACATCTCCGCCGACGGGAAGCGGTGCTTCAGGAGCGGTAGGCTGCTTTCCGTTACCCGCCGCGAGTCCGGAGTCCAGTCCGCCCGCATTCTCATCCGCGTTGCTTGAAGGAATTGCGGGAGCCTCGGCTCCATCATCTTGAGCAGTTGCGGCTCGATTCATCGTGGGACTGGCCAAGTGGACTTCGCCGAGAGCGGGCTTCTTGGGTTCCGGTTCAGCGGGAGGCCGCGAAATACGCTCGGTAGCGGCTGCGGGAATCGTCGTGCCCGCGCCGCGAGTGTTGTCTCGTGTCGCAGGAACAGGTTGCGGATTCTGTGGAGCTCGGATGAAAGGCGCGCTGGCGGGCGCGCTCGAAACCGGCGTGGCGTTCGAGCTGGAGTTTGGTTGAGGCGTGGTCGTGGAAATTTGCGATGCGGGTTGTGACACTGGCTGCGCTACGGCAGGCGCTGGAGAGCTAGCTTGAGAGCTCGGCGCAGACGTGAAAGGCACGCTGGTGCCTTGAGCAGCCTTCGTCGGTTGCAAGAAGTACCATACGCCCCCAGCGGCGAGCAAAACAGCCGCGGCAATCGCACCGTACAGGACTCCTCTCCCCGAGCCGCTTGACGAACGCTCATGTGTGATAACCGGTTCATCGAGCGGGAGCAGGCTGCCGAAGGCTGGCAGCGCAGACTCGGGAACACTTTCCACCGCGGTTATGGGCAGAGGCTCTGCGGAATGCTCTTCTCGTGCAGCAATCTCGGAGACTTGCTTAGCTTTTTCCCGCTCGGCGAGGTCTGGCGGTGCAGGAGTGGCGGCGTTACGGGCCAAAGGCTCAAGCCAGGATGGAATTTTGACCTCTTCCGTATCCAAGGATGATTTGATAGGAGGAGGAGTTTTTGCGGGCAGGGCGGCTTTGACCGGAACCGGCTCGGACTTGGCAATTTCGAAAACCTGAGCAGCCACGCCCGAACCGGCCTTTGGATCAAGAGCGGTAACAGTTGGCGCGGGAGTTGCTGGGTTTGTAGCGGGCGTCGCACTGAAGAGCATAGAAGAAAGCTGCTCCTGAAGCCGCGCAGCTTGGAATTTCAACTCTTCGGTCGAATCCTGGCGGACGACACTAGGCGGCGGCTGTTTGTTTTCGGACGGGGGAGCGGGCGATGGCGGTTTAGACGCTGCCACAGCTGGCGGCACTTCGGGCGAACTCAGAAGACTTGCAAGGGAAGACGCAAGCGAAGAAGTGATCGTGGGAGCTGGCATAACCGGCACGTCAGTTTTATTCGCAAACGGAGTTACGGGCGCCGCGGTATTTTGGACGGACGGCGCTTGTGGTTTCGGGGCCGCGGGTGCAACCACACTTATCTCGGCAGGGCGGGGCTGAGGTGCAGGCTTCATTTCCGCATGAATTTGGGACGCCTGAACTTGGGCAGGCTTGATCTCAGGAATTTTTGGCGCGGCGCTGACGACGGGGCTCACAGGCTTTAGTGCGGACGAGATGGGAGCAACAAAATTGCTTTTGCTTACGGTCGGAAGCGTTGCAACAGACGTAGCCGCAGGAACCGGCGCGCCGATACGATCCGAGGGGAAACGCATCCCCCAGAAGCCAACGACGGACTCCGTGAATTCGAGTTCGACATAGCCGCTGACGCTCTTGTAATTCTTCGATTTGACGACCTGACAGACCACTTCCTTCTTTGTTTTTTCGTTCGTGAGGAAGAGCAATTGGCCTGCGGACACCGGCGAACCCAGCCGAATGACGGCGCCGTTGCCGAAAACAAGGACGGTCTTTGTGGTTTCAGAAAATGGCTCGCGCTTATCGCTGCCTTCAACCGTTCGAGCACCGTTGACGGTTACCGGGACTTCCAGAGCGACAGGCTGCGGTCTGCTCCCCGTAGCCGTGTCTTCGTGGCGCGGGCCGGCGGCGACGGAAACCGCGCCAGCTTTCTCTGGTGTGGCGGTTAGGAGTTCATTTTCTTTGCTGCTAGGCGCCATTTGGGTGCTCACTTCGTCCGTAAAATTTTTGTTCGAATACTGCATGGACAGGGCTATCCCGGAACTTCTATATGTTCTTCTTCGCCCATGCTCTTCAGCCATAGTACGGGCGTACCAAGAGGGAAACACCTGTCCCGAAGGACAGGCGTGTTGTGGGTGGAAACTGCTCTAGCGACTCAGCGGCGGGCGGAATTGCTCGTCAATTTCAACCTGGTAGCCGGTGACGAGCTTGTTGGTCTCGTTGGCCATGCCGATGACGGCCTGCAACTCCTGGAACATGGCATCCGTCATGCCCTTTTTGAACGCTGAGGCAGTGTGCGAGGCGATGCAGTAGTGGCAATTGTTGGTGACGCTGACGGCGACGTAAATAAGTTCCTTGGTTAGCGGATCGAGTGCGCCGGGGCTCATAATTTGTTTGATGCTTTCCCAGGTGCGTTTCAGAGTGCCGGGGTCGTGAGCGATGGCCTTCCAGAAATTGTTGATCCAATCGGTCTTCCGCGTGGCCATGATGTCGTCATAGACGGCGCGAACTTCAGGGGTCGCGTCTGCATACTCAATGAGGCCAAATGTCGCCATGCGATTCTCCCAAAACGAGGTCCTCCAAAGTTCGAAGGAACAGTGATCGCGGAAACGTTAGCAAGAACCAGCGGTCTTGGCCAGAAAATCGGCGAGGCATTCATTCAATCCGTTCTTTCGTCCTGTTCTTGTTGAGCGAAAAACTGTCCGGCCTCGCGACACTTTGTCCCATAAGCGGACAGCCGAGGGCAGACATGGGCTCGCGTAGACAGGTAAACCTTCTGAAACCCGCAAGTTGCAGATTTCTTCGCTTGGCACGGAACCTGCAAACGAACTATAACGTATCACGACATAGTCTTCCTTCAGTCGATAGAGGCGCGCAATCCGGGTTTGCAGGGGCCGCCAGGTGAAAACGTGACAAAAAAGCGAGAAACCGAATCGTTCTTGCCGCTTACCCCGGCGATGTTTCATATCCTCCTGGCGCTGGCCGACGGCGAAAAGCACGGGTATGCCATTTTGAAAGAAGTGGCGCGGCGCACCGGCGATAAGGTGCGGCTGAGCGCGGGAACGCTCTATGGAAATCTGGCGCGGCTGGAAAGCGAAGGGCTCATCGCGGAATCCGACCACCGGCCGGAAGTGGTGCTCGACGACGAGCGGCGTCGCTATTACCTCCTCACGGAATTTGGCCGCGAAGTGGCGGTTGCCGAAGCGGAGCGCATGGAAGAGGCGCTTGGCCAGGCACGCGCCAAAAAGCTTTTCCGAAAACCAAAACTTGCTTAGCGAGGTATGACTGTCATGGGAAAAGAGGCCCTGCCGTTTTCGCAAAGGCTGTTTCGAGCACTGGTTCGCGTGTTGCCGTTCGACTTCCGCACAAATTATGAAGGCGAGATGGAAGGCGTCTTTCGGGAGCAGCAGCGCGAGGTGGAAGAGCGCGGCGGCCCCCTGGGAGCGCTCAAGCTCTGGAAAGAAACAATCACCGGGATATTCACCACGGCTCCGCGAGAGCACTGGCAAATCCTGACCAGCGACTGCAGTTATGCATTCCGCATGATGGGAAAAAACCGCGGGTTCACCGCGGTTGCCATTCTCACGCTCGCATTGGGAATCGGGGCGAACACCGCCATCTTCAGTGTGGTGCACTCTGTGCTGCTGAGGCCGCTTCCCTATCCCCAGGGACAGCAACTGATCTTCATCCGCCAGCAGGAAACGAAGCTGGGCATCCCAGATCTGTCGTTTTCGGTGAAGGAGATCGAGGACTATCGCGCGCAAAACCGCACGCTCTCGGGGCTGGTGGAATACCACGCCATGTCCTTCACGCTCTTCGGGCACGGTGACCCGGAGCGAGTGCGAACCGGCGTCGTTTCCGCCAACTATTTCGACCTTTTTGGAATTCAACCTTTGCTGGGCCGCACATTTTTGCCGGACGATGAGAAGCTAGGCGCGCCGCCTGTGCTTCTTCTCAGCTACGAATACTGGAAAGACAATTTCGGTTCCGATCCTGGGATCGTCGGCAAGACGTTTGAGATGAACGACAAAGTGCACACCGTTGTGGGTGTTCTTCCGCCCGTGCCGCAATATCCAAATGAAAACGATGTCTACATGGCGACTTCGGCGTGCCCTTATCGTTCCAATAAAATGCATCTCGAAGACCGCGATATGCGCATGATGGAAGTGTTTGGGCGATTGAAACCTGGCGTGACCGTATCACAAGCGAACGCGGACGTTTCTACCATTGCCGCTGGATTGAAAGCTACTTATCCAAAATCGTATCCGGAAAATGTCGGCTTCACTTCCGCAGTTTCCCCTTTACAGGAGGAGTTGACACACGGAGCGCGGCCGACGCTTCTTTTGCTTCTCGGCGCGGCCGCCTTTGTGCTGCTGATCGCATGCGCGAATGTCGCGAACCTGACGCTGGCGCGCATGGCCCGGCGCGAACGCGAACTCGCCGTGCGCAGCGCACTCGGAGCAGGACGAAGCCGGATCCTGCGGCAGCTTTTGACGGAAAGCTTTCTCCTGGCAATTGTGGGCGGCATTCTGGGTTTGATGTTGGCCTATGGGAGCTTGGAGCTTCTTACGGACTTTGTGGGACGTCTGACGCCGCGTGCCCGTGAAATTCAAGTTGATTCCGGAGTTTTGTTGTTTACGCTTGCCGCCGCGCTGGGCACAAGCATCGTTTTTGGGACGCTGTCGGCGCTCTTCTCGCGAGCAAATCTTACTTCCAGCTTGAAAGAAGGGAGCAGCGGAGCAGGATCCGGCTACCAACAGGGTCGCGTGCGCAGCGCGCTGATCGTTTGTCAGATCGCCTTTTCGTTCATGCTGCTCATCGGCGCAGGACTGATGATGCGCAGCCTTTTCAAAATGCAGCAGGTGGACGCCGGCATCGTGCCGCAACGTGTTCTCGCCATGAGGATCGCTTTCAATTGGTCGAAGTACAACTCAGCCGACAAAACGCGAGTGGTCATTCAAAAACTTCTCGATCGCGTGAAATCGGAACCAGGCGTTCTTTCCGCTGCCATCTCGAGCAGGTACCCGTTCGAGCCGGAAATGATTACTGGCGGCCCCGAATCGGTCTCCTTCTCCTTCCAAATCGAGGGACAGCATTTAGAGCCCGGCCAGGCCCCGCCAGTCAGTACGTACGCGGCTGTTTCTCCCGGCTACTTCGAAACTCTGGGCATTCCTCTAAAGGCTGGCCGGATGCTGGCCGATACGGATTCAGACGATCTCAAAGCGCCTCAAGTGGTGCTCATGAATGAAGAGGCGAAGCGCCGATTCTGGCCCAACGATGATCCGCTCGGGAAGCGCGTGTCCGGCGATGGCGGGGAACACTGGGCGACGATCGTTGGAATCGTCGGGGACGTTCGGGAATTTGGATTGGATCATGCCCCGTCGCCGGAGTTCTATGGTCCGCAGGCGCAAGGTCCGCAGCCCGGAAATCTGGTTGTTCGTACAGCGGTGCAACCGCAAAGCATGGCGCAAGCGTTGACGCGCGCGATACATGAAGTCGATTCTCAAACAGCGGTGACGCACATCCTGACTTTGGAACAGGCGCGCTATGAATCGATGGCCTCGCCGCGGGTGACGGCAAGCCTCCTGGGAATTTTTGCGGCGCTCGCACTTGTGATTGCCACGGCGGGCATCGGCGGCATCATGGCGCTGATGGTCAGCCAGCGAGTGCGGGAAATTGGAATTCGCATTGCGCTCGGCGCTCGCCCATCAAGCATTCTTCAAATGGTGCTCGGGCAAGGCATGTTGCTGGCTGTTGTGGGAGTAGGGATTGGAATCGCCGGCGCCGTCGCTTTGACGGGGCTTGTGAAATCGCTCTTGTTTGAAGTGCCGCCAACCGACGTGCTGACATTTGGTGGCGTTGGCCTGACACTGCTGGCAGCCGCAGCGCTCGCGAGCTACTTACCAGCGCGCCGCGCTGCCGCGGTCGATCCAAACGTGGCGCTTCGCACGGACTAACTCCTAAACTTCTTCAAAAACACAACGGCGCCAAAACTCAAATTGATTTTAGGGGGAGAGAAATTCCTCGAGGAGAAGACGCGCGAGACGCGGAGGATTGTGCCGGATGACGCCGTGCTCTTCTAGCAGATTGTCGAGAACGACGCGATAGCCGAGTTTCTGAAGCTCGGGCAGGTCGACGACAACCTGCTCCGCTCCCTGACTCCGATAGCGCTTGGCGACTTCCGGCGAAACAGGCCGGCGGTTGGCCACCACCCAGTCCACGACGGAGCGCGGCGTGTGGTGACGGATCGCGCGCAAATGATCGGCCAGAGAGTACGCGGCGGTCTCGCCCGGCTGCGTCATAAGATTCGCAATGTAAACGCGCGGAGCCGTGGACTTGGCGATTGCGGCGGCGATTTCCGGGATAAGCAGGTTCGGAAGGATGCTGGTATAGAGCGAGCCGGGACCGAGAAGAATCAAGTCGGCTTCGCGAATAGCATCGATAACCGCGGGAAAGGGCGGAACGCGCCGGGGAGAAAGCGAAATTTTTTCTATCGGCGTTTTGCTGGCAGAAATGCGCGTTTCCCCGTGAACGATGCGGCCACTGGTGAGTTTGGCGACGAGTTGCACGTTGGACAGCGTCGAAGGAAAGATGCGTCCGCGAATGGCGAGGACTTTGCTGCTCACGCGAATCGCTTCGGCAAAATCTCCAGTAACATGCGTGAGCGCCGCGAGGAAGAGATTTCCGAAATTGTGGCCGATGAGCCCGCGTCCGGCATGAAAGCGGTATTGAAACAGTCGGCCAAGAAGAGCTTCATCTTTCGAAAGCGCAACCATGCAATTGCGGATGTCGCCTGGTGGAAGAACTCGATTCTCTCGGCGAAGACGGCCAGAGCTGCCGCCATCATCGGTAACAGTAACAATCGCCGTCAGTTCTGTTATGGGCCGCAGAGAATTGGGATGCTCGTCGCTGCGGCGTACGACATACTCCTTGAGCCCGCGGAGAAGAGTGGAAAGTCCGGTTCCCCCGCCGAGAGCTACGACGCGGAATCCGCGAGAGAGGGGTTTCGGTTTGAGCGCTTTTTTCTTCACCGGATGACGTAGTGAAACCTGGCGACGAATCGTTTCGTTCGAGGCGTGTTTCTCCGACCCTACACTAGCCAACAACCATAGTACTGCGTTGGGACTCTTTCCTATCAGGCCGGAATTTGCAATCGGGCTTTTACTTTAGGCGCGTTCCGGTTCGCGGGCAAGAAATCCACATCATGAAGCGTAGCCGGCAGTGCCATCTTTCTCCGGATAGAGAAGCTCAGTAAAGCGAGGATCTTCCTGGAGGAAAGCGAAGTCTTCATCGTTGCGCGCGTGATAGCGATTTTCGGGCCGGAGCTCGATAGCGACTTTAAGATTCGCCATCGCCGAATCCGCTTCGCCGGTAAGGCAATCGAGCGCGGCAAGCGCGTAGTGAATGTAATCCGATTTTGGTGAAGCTTTGCGTGCTTTGATCAGACTTTCGCGGGCATCGTCCCAGCGGCCGATGTTCATCATGCCCACGCCTCGCTGGTAATGCTCATCGGCGGTGCGCGGATTCTGTTCCGCGCTCGGCTTCATGCGCTGCTCGGCGATGCGCAGATGCATGCGCGCGCGGTCGGCAAGGCCCTTACTGGGTCCTTCGAGTACTTTTTCCAACTCTTGCTTGGCCTTGGCAAATTTCTGCTGGTGGAAGAGGGCAAGCGCTTCGTCGTAGACTTTGAGCTGCGCCTGAACCAGGGGATCGACTAACTCCACTCCGCCCCGCTGCGCGGGTGGCGGTGGCGGTAAGTTCTTCTTTTTCTGTGAGTTAGAATGGCCATGCGCCGCGCCTTTGCCATGCCCGGATGAGCCCGAAGAGGCTTTGCGCGCTTTTGCCATGCCGCGAATCGTAGCAGAGGAAAATGACGGCGTCAACGAGTGGTAGTGGGATTGCGAGGACATCCATGAGTTACCTCCCGGCGGCATGGAACGAAAAAAGGGCATCGAAATGGGAGCCTTTTCGCGGAAACTGTAAGCAAGTTACCCGACAGGGGACAGGCTCAGCCGGAATGCTGGCCTGCCAGCACCGCGTATGCTATAAATTTGTGGCCGAACTCTGGTTAGGAACAAGTGCCTTTCATCAATTTTCCTGCTCGCGAAATTAATTGCAAGCTCGTGTACTACGGTCCAGGTCTGGGCGGAAAAACCGCGAACCTTCAGTGGGTCTACGATCACACCGGACAAAACCAGAAGGGCAAAATGGTGTCCCTTGCCACCGAAACGGACCGCACGCTCTTCTTCGACTTCCTCCCGTTGGATCTCGGAACCGTGCGCGGCTTCAAGACGCGCTTCCACCTCTATACCGTCCCCGGGCAGGTGTTCTACGAGGCCAGCCGCAAGCTGATCCTAAAAGGCGCGGATGGTGTGGTATTCGTCGCCGATTCGCAGGAAGAGCGGCTCGACGCGAATTTCGAAACCATGGAAAACCTGCAGGAGCATTTGAAAGAACACAATCTGAATTTCGGTACGATTCCGTACGTCCTGCAGTTGAACAAACGCGATTTGCCCAATGCCATGCCGGTGCCCGAGCTAACGAAGCAGCTCCAGAAAAAAGGCGAGCCGGTCCTCGAAGGAGTGGCCATTCAAGGCATCGGCGTATTCGAAACGCTGAAAGAAGTGGCTAAGCTGGTCCTCGCGGAATTAAAAAAGGGCGGCTGAAACTTCCACATTCTCAATAAAGCTGAAACTCGATATCTACAGGCACACGGACTGAGACAGACTGTCCATGAAACTTGGCAGGCTTGAACTTCCACTTTTGAACGGCGTCGATCGCTTTTTGCGTTAGCGAAAAAGGCGCACCCTTCAGAACCAGCACGGAATTAACGACGCCATCCCTTGTAACAATCAGCGAAAGTTCCACCGTGCCGCGGTATTTCGCGGTGCGCGCGAGGTCGGTGTAATCTGGACTCGGGCAAAAAACGCAAACCGGCAGCGTTGCTCCGTCCACTCCCGGTTGAAGAATGCCAGGTTCAGCCGGAATGACGCCCGGCGAGCGTTCGTAGGAAATAGCTGGTTGTTTCAAAAGTTGCTGGAGCGCTCCAGTCAATGGGAACTCCGCGTCTCCCGACCAGGTCGTTCCTAGTCCATCGATATTCACGCTGATTCGTAATTGCTGATTGGCATCGGTTTCGATGGTTCCGCGCACGATTCCAGCTCCTCCCATGGAACGCGCAAGAGTCAGGCAGACAGCCTCGCTTTGAAGCTCCTCAAGCCCCATCCAGTTTTCTTTCAAGTAAGCAGTAAAGGCCTTGCGGTCCTGCACCTGGAAACCGGACGCTAATCCCGCAAGGGACTGCGCCAAGTCGTCAGCGAGGAAGGTACCCAGTTTTGAAAATTGCTTGTCGCCGGCGTTGGAAAAATCGATCACAAAAATCTTTGGAAACGCGGGATCGATCTTGGACTGGCGGATTTGTTCCGCTACGCGCGATGCGAGCGAATCCATCTGCTCTTGAGCGGCAAGCGGCAGGGCCGGCACATCATCTCGGGCCGCCGTCGAGGCGCTGTACAAGGAACACATCATCACGGCAGTCAGTAGAACGCCGAGCGGTCCCAAAACGCTGGAAAATCTGCTGAGGCACACAACCGAAAAGGTCTTTTTCAGCAAAGAGGCCCACATGTTCCGACTTCAAATCGACGTCATTTGCATGGATTCGAGGTACACCCATGCTGAAAGACGCCCAGCGGACGATAAACGTTGCTTAGACTAGACTAG
>Ga0209446_1000124_pt1 | contig 19766 bp, 21 predicted proteins | sample BogFormECP04_OM2_FD_188242 | JGI IMG/M metagenome (GOLD analysis project Ga0209446, IMG submission 188242) | Bog forest soil microbial communities from Calvert Island, British Columbia, Canada - ECP04_OM2 (SPAdes) (version 2) | ecosystem: Environmental > Aquatic > Freshwater > Wetlands > Bog ... | reverse complement strand
ATCATCGGCTCGCCCTCGTGTCGCCAATGATAAGATGGTCGCCCATCTCATCTTTGGTGTCCATCTTGAATTGATGCACTGCCCCCGACGGCGGGCGGGACTCGCGGCCTGATGAGCCAGCCGCGAATTTCGTTGTTGTTCGATTATTACGGCGGCTTTGGTTCCCTGAGCCGCGGCGCTTGGTGCACTCTCCGGAGGATCGATTGGATACTGGCTAATCGTTCATACAGATGATTGTTTGGCATTTCGCAACGTCATTCGATACGAAGATGGCGTCGTCTCAGGTCCCCAAAAAGCGGTCGTTGTGGGACATCCGAAAATGCCGCTCCCGAGACCAGCATTTCCGCCAATCTCGGGAGCCATTTTCGGATGGGATTTGAAGACAGCCCCGTTAGCGGATGCCGGCTGCCGTTCTGATCACCGCGATTGCCTCCCGGTGGTCGCGGTACTCGACGGCAAACCCGCGATCGTCGACTAGCTTGGCGGCAACGCCTTCCGGGTCCGCAATCTTGCCAGCGCTGTCGACGGTCACGGTATCCCAATCGCGGCGCTTCAGTGGCCACGATTACCCCGCTAGCGCACCTCTGATTGCGCCCGTGCGCTTTATGGCGCCCGCGCCTGGACCGAAACCCTGTTTTTGCAGTCAGGAGGAACGCGGATTAATGCTTCGAAATCCGTTTTACGCCCCACCCTTTGGTAGTATTTGAAGAAATCTTGCGATGCTGGCGGCGTAACGACTGCGACGATTTTGATTGGCTGGCCTGGGCTTGAAGCGATACGTCCGAGCCATTCACCGTTTTGCGGATCGAACTGTACCGCATAGAAACCATGCGGCCGAACTTCTCCAGAGCGCTCTTCAGTTAGAAGCCAAATCTCGTGATCCGCGGGAAGTTGATTTAATCTACCTCGCACCTCATAGTTAAACATCTTCGGCCCGTGGGGTTGTTTGTCTCGGAGATCTGCTAGAGGCGCTGGAGATGTAATTTGAAATCCAGTGGCTGTTTCGGGAGCCGGTACTATTGAGAGGCCAGGGTTCACCGGTGACAAAGAACGTTCAGGTACCGGAGGGGTGAACTGTGCTGCGCGTATCACTGAAAAATCACCAATCCTATTAGCAAATAAAAAACAATAGATCCCGTCGAAAATGACTCGTTACCCCTCATGTTCGGCCAAGCGTTAATGCCTGCGAATATCAACGCGATCACACCGATTATTACTTGAATGACCTGACCTCTATTCGTAAACCAGGTACTCATTCGAACTCCCCTGCGAGCAACGGCGCCGGGCTCGGCAATCCGAGATGATCCCGCCGGCGCTGGGCCAGCCACGCGTAAGCCTAAGCCGTGGGACATTTTCTGGAATTGGCTGAGCCAAGGAAAACCCCCCAGAAATTGCGGTGCCGCCGCTAAAACACGGTAATCTCTGCACGTCAGGTTCGCAAACGCGCAAAGCTAACGGCGGTTCGCGCCAGCACGGTCGAGGAACTTGCCGATTTGGTGAGCACCAGACGCGGCAAGAGAGAGCTAACACTTATGCGGCATAACTCTTGCGTGTTCCCTGTTGCTTTGTCGTTGGCCCTCGCTACGCTCTCGCCGGCCTCGTCGGTAGCCTCGGGAGCAGCCATCGCGGTTTGTTTCGCCCCGAGGAAGACTGCGCCGCCTTCGCGGTCCGCGCGATTGACAACGCCGAGCACGAGATCCTGGTCGGCGCCTATGGCCTGTGGGGCGGATCGAGCCCGACTCCGACGTTGCACGGATGAGGGCGAGGCCTGCTTGACGGCGATCGCGGCCGCACCAATGCGCCGAAAATTGCGAGCCTAAAGTTCCTCTGCCGATCCGCTGACAGGCCGCTTTTTTCCCCTGTGACGGCTCGAAAAATTCCGCTGTCGAAAGATATACGAGTAGAAACAGTTAAATATCGCAACGCTCTGACAAGAAAAGATTTATGGGCGATGAGCGCGATCAATTTTCGAGCGCCGCCATGCTTCGTTTGTCGTATTTCCGCTGTCAGCAGCGGAGGCTCCGCTCAAGTCCGCGAGCAGCTTGGTCAGTGTCAGGCGGTTTGGCGCAGCCGGGCAGCGCGGGCGAGGTCGACCGAGACGAGCTGCGAGACGCCGCGCTCGGCCATCGTCACCCCAAACAGCCGGTCGACGCACGCCATCGTGATGCGGTGATGGGTCACCACCAGGAAGCGGGTGCCGGTGGTCTCGGCGATCTCGCCGACAAGGCTGCAGAAGCGGTCCACATTGGCGTCGTCGAGCGGCGCGTCGACCTCGTCGAGGACGCAGACAGGCGCCGGGTTCGTCAGGAACACCGCGAAGATCAGCGCCAGTGCGGTCAGCGCCTGCTCGCCGCCGGACAGGAGCGAGAGCGTCTGCAGCCGCTTGCCGGGCGGGCTCGCCATGATCTCGAGCCCGGCGGTGAGCGGGTCGGCATCGTCGACCAGCGCCAGATATGCCCGGCCGCCGCGAACAATGTCGAGAAATGCCCGTTGACGCGCTCGAATGCCGCCGTCAGACGTTGCCGGCCTTCGTGATCGAGTGCGGCGATGCCGCGGCGCAGCCGGGCGATCGCCTCGGTCAGTTCGGCGCACTCGCGTTGCAAACCGGCGACGCGGGTTTCGGTTTCGGCAGCCTCGCTCTCGGCCACCAGATTAACCGGGCCGATCGCGTCGCGCTCGCCCGCATCCTGGTGTGCTGCAGCCGCGCTTCATTATCTTCGACGAGCCGACCTCCGGTCTCGACATGTCGGTGCAAGCAATGGTTCTCAATCTGCTGCTCGAGCTGAGGGAACGGCTGGGGCTGACTTACCTCTTCATCTCGCACGATCTCTCAGTGGTGGAGCGTTTCTGCGATCGGGTGGCGATCATGTATCTCGGGCGTATCGTCAAGTTGGCGCCGACCGGAAAGATCTTTGCCTCGTCGCGCCACCCTTACACGCGCGCCCTGCTGTCGGCGGTCCCGCGCCTGGCACCAGAACCGAGACGCGCCGCCCGGCCCATGCAGGGCGAGCCGCCGAGCGCGGCCGCCCGCTTGCCCGCGGGCTGTGTCTTCTCAAACCGGTGCCCCTATGTCGAGCCGGCCTATGCCGCCGCCGAGCCCGCACCGGAAGAGTTTTGGACCATCAGGTCGCCTGCCGGCGCTGGCGGGAGCTTTTCCCGGAAGCGCGCGCCGCCTGACGACCCTGCGGCGGCATTTATTTGAATATCCAATCCCACCGAGAGAAGCTTCCGGCGTAAGCCTCGGGACCCACGCCCCGCTTGCCCCACCCTTTCCTCCCCCGCAAGCGGGGGAGGGTTGGGGAGGGGGTCAGCCCCTCATTCAGCGTCGGGCTGCATCGAGGGCTGGGCGTCGGCGAAAGCCGGGATCGCCATGCAGGTGTCGTAGATGCGCACGACCCTCGGGTAGGGGTCGAGGGCGCAGTTGAAGGTCTTGGCCGGCGTCACCTGGGTGACGAGGCAGATATCCGCGACGGTTGGCCGGTCGCCATGGCAGAACCTGCCGCTTTCAGGATGCTCGGCGAGCAGCGCCTCGATCGCCTGTAATCCCGCCCCGAGCCAGTGCTGGATCCAGGCGAGCCTTTGTTCGTCGCTGAGCTTCAGCACGTCCGTCAGATAGTGCCGGACGCGCGGCACGATCAGCGGATGAGAGTCCGCGACATTGATCAACGCGATTCCGCGCACCCAGGCCCGCGCCTCAGGGTCAGCCGGCAACAGCGGCGGCTCGGGATACTTCTCGTCGAGATATTCGAGGATGGCCAGCGACTGGAACAGCTTGACCTCGCCGTCGATCAACGTCGGCACCACCATCTGCGGGTTGATTGCCCGATACTCGGCAGCGAACTGGTCGCCCTTTTCGAGATGCAGGAAGCTGTCCCCACGCGCGATGCCCTTCAAGTTAAGCGCGATGCGCACGCGGAAGCTCGCCTGCGAGCGGTAATATGTGTAAAGCTTCATCCTTCTCTCCTCTCCCCTCAGCCAGCCGCACAAATAGCGGGTGTGCGATGCCCGAAAAAGGCCCGCCGGTATTCCTCGATTACGACCAAGCCGCGCTCGACGCGGCCTATGACCAGGCCGCCTACGCGCCGAACCGCGAGCAGCTGATCAAGCGCCGCATCCGCGACAGCGAATTGGCGCGCCGCCGCATCGGTGAGCCCGAGCGCGTCGCTTACGGTCGGGCCGAGATCGAGCGGCTCGACATCTACCGCACCGCGCGCGAGGCGGCACCGGTCTTTGTCTTTATCCATGGCGGCGCCTGACGCAGCGGGCGCTCGAAAGACTATGCGGTGCCGGCCGATATGTTCCTCACCGCCGGGGCGCATTATGTGGTGCCCGACTTCGCCTGGGTGCAGGATGTCGACGGCAAGCTGATGGTGCTCGCCGATCAGGTCTGCCGCGCCGTCGCCTGGGTATACGAGAATATCGCCTGTCTCGGCGGCGACCCGGCCGGACTCTATCTCGGCGGCCAATCCTCGGGCGGGCACCTCGCCGCGGTCGCGCTGACGACCGACTGGCGGTGCCAATTCGGCCTCCCCGCCGACATCATCAAAGGCGGCTTGTGCGTCAGCGGCATGTACGATCTGACGCCGGTGCGGCTGTCGGCGCGCGGCCGTTACGTCGCGTTCGACGATGCGACGGTTGCGGCGCTGAGCCCGATCCGGCATCTCGACCGGTTGCAGGCGCCGCTGATCGTCGCCTACGGCACCGGCGAGACCCCCGAATTCCAGCGCCAGAACCGCGAATTCGCCGCCGCGGTCGAGGATGCCGGCAAGAAGGTGCGGCTGCTGGTCGGCGAGCACTACAACCATTTCGAATTGCCGGAGACCCTCGGCAACCCCTATGGTCTGCTCGGACGGGGGGCGCTCGAGCTGATGGGCTTGACGGCGGGAGGCGCCTGATGACCCGCATCGACCTGCGCTCCGACACCGTGACCCTGCCATCCCCGGGGATGCGGCAGGCGATGGCGAATGCGCCGGTCGGCGACGACCAGTACGGCGAGGACCCGTCGGTCAACCGGCTGCAGGAGAGGATCGCCGAACTGCTCGGCAAGGAGGCTGCGCTCTTCGTGCCGAGCGGCACGATGGCGAACCAGATCGGCCTCAAGATTCTGACCCGGCCCGGCGACGAGGTCGTCCTCGGCGACGAGGCCCATATCGTCTGGCACGAATCCGGCGCCGGAGCGGCGAATTCCGGCGTGCAGTTCAGCGTCGTCGGCCAGGGCGGATTGTTCACCGCCGCCGATTTGCGCGCGGCCCACAAGCCGCCGGGCCACATTGTCTTCCCGCCCACGACATTGGTTGCAGTCGAAAACACTCATAACCGCGGCGGCGGGGTCGTGTTCCCGCAGGAGGACGCGGTCGCGATCTGCGATGCGGCCCGAGAGCTCGGCATGGCCAGCTATCTCGACGGTGCGCGGCTGTTCAACGCTGCGGCAGCCTCCGGGCGGAGCCTCGCCGAGCTCGCGGCACCCTTCGATGTCGTCTCGGTGGCTCTGTCGAAAGGGTTGGGCTGCCCGGTCGGCAGCGTGATCGCCGGCCGCCGCGAAGACATCTCTCGCGCGGTGCGCGCGCGGCGCATGTTCGGCGGCGCAATGCGCCAATCGGGCATCCTCGCGGCGGCTGGTCTCTGGGCGCTCGACCACAATCTCGCGCGCCTCCCCGAGGATCACGCCAATGCGCGGCTCCTGGCGGAGCGCCTCGCCGGATTGCGCGGCGTCAGCCTCGATCTGAGAACGGTGCAGAGCAACATCGTGATCTTCCAAACGGAGGAGGGGGCGCCCGACGCGGCGACGGTCGTCGCCCGCGCCCAGCAGATGGATGTGCTGGTCTCGGCATTCGGCGCGCGTACCGCTCGCGCGGTCACTCATCTCGATGTCTCGCGCGCCGATTGCGAACTCGCCGCCAATCGCCTTGTTCAGGTCTTGGGATAAGGTGATCACCGCATGCATGCGGTCCGAAACCCGGTGGACGCTGCCAAGTTTGCCGCTTCAGTGATCCGGCGCCATGTACCGGATCCTGCCTGCCGCGTCTTCCTGTTCGGGACGCGCGCGTCCAGCTCGCCGGCGAGCGGTCCGATATCGATATCGGCATAGAAGGTCCGGCCCCGGTCTCGCGCACCGCTCTCGCGGCGATCCACGATGAGCTCGATGAGGCTCCGACCCTCTATACGATCGACGTCGTCGATTTCGCGCGGATGCCGGAGCGGTTTCGCCGGGTCGCAGAACGGCAGATCGCGCTGTGACAAAGCCCAGTCGCTGCGTCTGGATTTCGAGAAGGCGGTGGCCCGCCTCGACGAGGCCCTCGCCCTTCCCAAAGACCCGATCGTCGCGGGCATAGCCGACCGGGCCGGAAAAGGGGTTTGTTTCGGTCATATCTTACGGAAACTCTAACCCGTTGAAAGAGGGGGGGCAAGCGGAGTGTCCGAAAGTCTCGAATTTCGCGCCGCAGTAGCGTGCGCCAATCCCGCTTTGTTTCGCCTTGAGCGGCTTGAGGGTATCTGATCCAGTTCCCGCGTCCCAATTGGGAGTCGAAATGCCGGTTTCAGCAATATCGTTCTATCGAGGTGGAACAGTCGAAGAGGTGACGCCCCTGGCCAAGAAGATGAAAGCAGTACTGCTCAAATACGGCGTGGCATATCAGGTTAACCGCTTTCAAACAGGCCAAAATGTCGGCGAGTGGATGGTCGTCGTGCAGTATGCTGACTGGATGGCCTATGCTAAGGCGCAGGATAGCTTCGCCCACGATCCCGAACACAGGCAAGTGGTCACGGAGATTTCGAAAATCGTGACATTGATCAGGCGTGAATTGGTCGTGGATCTTGATCTCTGATCCGGTATCCAAAGCGGGCAAGTCGTATCGACCGCACCTTTGGCAGCGTGCATAAATCCTAATTTCCGGACAGCTTCCCGCGTTATCGGGTACCCGGCTTCCGGCAGGGCGGCCGGTCCCGACGATTTGCCGGCCGCCGGGGGACCGTCGAAGACCGGACGCAACGCCACTGTTTTACAAAATTTGCGTCAGACTCGCGGATTTATAAATTTTGCGTTCCGGCCTTTTCCATCGGCGACCCTCAAGTGTCTCCTGACACCGTGCGCGTAGATTATCACTTTATCGGCTGCTTCATTTGCGCGGAGTAGAGCCCATGCATTGGTCGGGTCCGACGCGATCGGTCTCCGTCCGTTGGCTTAATGGCCGGGCTCAGCGCCGCGTTCGGGATTTTTCGCATGAATGTGAATCTTAAACATTCGCTCTGATTGGGCTGGATTAGCCCAACGGCGCCGATAGCGGAGCTCGATATCGCATCCACCAGGTCGGACAGCCTCGAAAATCCAACTATGTTCGCCGCCACGCCCTGGCGGACCGAGCTCTTCTTTGAATGCGTCTGAGGTCATCGCGCACACCGATCGGTCATTGTCTATTAGCTGCCAGCGAAATCCCGTAGTCGGGTTTTCGGGAAGACGAACTTCAATCGTTTGGCCGACCAAGAGATCGATGGTTTGACCATTGTGGTTCTCTTCGCATAGTCGTGTCGTCATTGTGACGGTTCCACTGAGATTGAACAATTTGCGAATTCGCGGTCTGGGCCGACCAGGCGCTTTCGGTCGCCGCTGACGGAAATTCTATCATGTTGAACGTGAGGTCGTGAAACGCGATGTGGTGTCGTGCACGTATCTTCGGCCACAAGCCTGCTTCTACAGAGAATACTAGGCGGCGTAGCATCCCCTCGCCGCGGCCGGCGATCCGCCGCAGACGCCTGGGGCGGCGCTTGCGCTGGGCGGGCTACTTTCCCGCCAGAGACCAGACGCCGTCCCAATCGGTACTTGGCGCGGCGGCGTGAAACTGGGCGATGCGGCTAAGAAACACCTTGCTAGGTCCATCACCGGGCGCGATCGCGAAGCAGCCCTCGAGACCGGCGCACCTCTTCCCAGGCCTTGCGTCGATAGGCTGCGAGCGGCTCGACAAAAGCATCGCGCAGCGCCAGTCGATCGCTGACCACCTCGCCTTTTGCGGCCGAGCAGATCGAAGATGCGTCGCGGCTCGGTTTTGCCGACGACCAGCACCGAGTCGCCGCGGAACTGGGCGCGGACAAGGACGCCGAGCGGTGCTCGCCTACAGGACAGGATGAGGCATGAGGCCCCCCAGGCTTGACAGCCCTCTCATTGCCACGTCATAGCCCCTGCACGGCAATCGCTGCATGATAGGGTTCCGGCGTACACCGCGATCACGGAGAACACGTCATGATGCCTGTCGAATTCGATGTCACCGGGAAAGTCGTCTTCATCACCGGGGCCGGACGTGGCATCGGCAAGGGAATTGCCCAAGTGCTCGCCGAGGCCGGCGCCGACATCGCACTCAATGCCCTGACGCCGAGATACGTCGAAAGTACGGCGGCGGAGATCGCCGCGGCGTCGGGACGACGCGTCGTTCCTGTCATCGCCGATGTCACCAAACCGGACGAGGTCCGGCGCGCCGTCGATGGGGTCCTCGCCACCTTTGGGCATATCGACGTCCTGGTGAATGCGCTGGGAGACTCGATCCGCAAGCCCCTGGTCGCGTTGCCGGAGAAAGAAGGCGGTGGCGGCGCTCTTTCCGACGACGAGCTGCGGTTCATCATGGACGTCAACCTGACCGAGGCCCTCTTATGCACGCGCGCCGTTGGTCCGCACATGCTGGCGCGCCGCTCGGGCAAAGTGATCAACATCGCGTCGTGGACCGCGCATCAGGGCGGTGGGGACATGGTGCTCTACACGACCGCCAAGACGGCGATCGCCGGATTTACCCGGGCGCAGGCGCTCGAATGGGCGCCTTACGGTATCAACGTCAATGCCATCGCACCCGGCATTTTTCCGGACGTCGTGACGTCCGGCGCGGAGCGCGTGCGGCAGACGACGCAGCGCGCGGAAGAGACCGTGCCGCTGAAACGGCCTGGGCGGCTACGGGAAGTCGGCTTCTTGGCGCTCTACCTCGCGTCAGCCGCGTCGGACTACATGACAGGACAGACGATCCTGCTCGACGGGGGCTTGTCGCTTTAGCAGTGGCGCTGGCCGCGTCGCGGGCGGCTGCGCTACGATCGGCGTTGGGCCGAAACAAGGGGATCTTGCGAGATGGCCGAGGAAGCCCTCGACGCGAACGCGGCGCAGCGCCGTTATTGGAACACGGTCGCCGGGCCGCGCTGGGTCGCCACCCCGGGGTTCAGGGAGCGACGCAACCAGGAAAGCCTCGCCTTATTGCTGGCGCGTCTGGGCCTTGCCGGCGGCGAGAGCGTGCTCGAAATCGGCTGCGGCACCGGAGCGCTGACCCTGCCGCTCGCCGCGGCGGTCGGCGAGCATGGCCGCGTCGTCGCCGTCGATATCTCCGAGCCGATGCTCGGGGCCGCACGGCAGAAAGTCGGCGAGCGCGGGCTGGGCAATGTCACATTGCTGTCCGGGGACGCGCAGGTGTTCGCGTTCGAACCGGCCGCGTTCGATCTCGCGACCTCGCGCATGGGGGTCATGTTCTTTGCCGATCCGCCCGTTGCCTTCCGCAACATCGCGGGCGCGCTGAAGCCGGGCGGGCGCCTGGTCTTCGCCTGCTGGGCGCCGCTCGCGGAGAACCGGCACTGGCTGATCTCCTACGACATAGCGCTTCGCCATTTGGGACCGCCGGCGCCGCCCCTCGCTCACGAGCCCGGCCCACTCGCTTTCGGCGACCCCGACTATATTCGCGGAGTTCTCGCGGCAGCCGGGTTCGCCGAGATCGCAGTAGAGCGGGCCCACCCGACGATCGTCTGCGGCAGCCCCGAGGAAGAAGCCCGCCAGGCGCTGATGATGGGACCGACGGCAAGGCTGATCGAGGAGAAGAAGCCCGCCGAGGCGACCCGCCAGACGATTGCCCGCGAAATCGAGGCGGCGTTCGCTGCCGAAGCCGGCTCCGGTCCGATCCGGCTGCCGGCGACCATCTTTCTTGTAGCCGCCCGCCGCCCGGTTTGAATGCGGTAAAAGCGTACAACCCTTCCGCCCGCATTGGCGGTGGTGCTGAAAGCTTTCCGCGCGGCCAGGGCGAGCAAGTCGGCGTCGGATTAAATGAAGGGGCAGACCGTACAGCGCGGAGGAGGTCTGGAACTTTTCGGCCAAAGATGAAATTACGCCTTCGGCGGCGGGGCGGTGAATTGAGCAAGCTCGGCAAAGCCGAGGGCCTGCTCGATATGCCCGATCTGCGCGACGGCGTCCTCGAAGCCGTCCCTGCCGAATTGCTGGCGCTCGATGTCCTCGAATTTGTCACCCATCTCGTCGAGCCGCCGCTCGGAAAGCGCATTCTTCCATGCTGGAAAAACGATCGTGTCCTTTCGCGCCGCATGGTTGGCGTACATCAGATCGAGGCTGTCGAAGGCGCGCGCCAGCGGCTCGGCGTCGCCGGCCCCGATCGCCTCTTTGCCGGTAACGGCGAGGATGTAGTCAGTGATCTCGCGGCCGCGGTTGTGGTGGGCGATTAGCACATCGACATAAACCGCCGCAGCGCCGCCCGCCTTGCGGACCGCCGGGAAGATAAGGGCTTCTTCGAGCTTTCGCTCGTGGTAGTCCTCGCCGAAGGAGCGGAACAATCTCGCCGTCTGGTGCAGCGTCTGCGGATCGACGCTCGTCGGGTCACTCGCAGCCTCGAAGCGCCTTCCCGGTAGACCAGCAGCGCGCGCCGGATCACGCCGTGCTCGCGCATCAGATCTTCGACCGCGCTGACCTCCTTTTCCTCCTACTTGCCATGCGCTGCGCGCTTTTCCACAGCGAGGGCCGAGCGGCCTCCGGCGAGCAACAAACCGACGCCGGCCGCAAGAAGGAGCCGGCGCTGTGCGACAAGAGGGTCTGCCATACGCTGCTCCATGATCCACAGCGGCAGCACGCTGTGATTCACCGAAATTTTCAAGGGGAAACGCAATGACCGAAAATCCGGTGCGCGAACGCCGTATCCGCCGGGCTCAATCGCCGGGAGTTCCTCGCGCGCGTTGCACTCCTCGGCCGCGGCAGGGGTGTTGGTGCTCAGCACCCGCTGCGCATTTGCTGACAGCGACCCGATCGTCGAGACGAGGTCGGGGAAGATTCGCGAGGTCTCCGGCGGGGACGTGCAGGTCTTCAAGGGTGTGCCCTACGGCGCGTCGACCACCGGAACGAACCGCTTCATGGCGCCGCGCCCACCCGAGCCGTGGACCGGTATCCAAGATGCCGTCGCCTATGCCGGGCACGCGCCGCAATGGCCGTCGACGACGCCGCGGCAGGCGGAGCTCAAGACTTTGCTCGGCCCGCCCGACACGACGCCGACGGGCGAGGACTGCCAGACGTTGAATTTGTGGATGCCGAAGTTGGTGGGAGGGGCGAAGCGGCCCGTCATGGTTTGGCTGCACGGCGGCGGGATGGCCTATGGCTCGGCCAATCTGCCCGTTTACGATGGAATCAATCTGGCGCGGCGCGGCGACGTGGTCGTGGTTGGCGTCAACCATCGGCTCAACGTCTTCGGCTTTCTCCACCTCGCCGATATCGGCGGAGAGGCCTATTGACATTCTGGCAACGCCGGGACGCTCGATCTCGTTGCCGCGCTCAGCTGGGTGCACGAGAACATCGAGCGGTTCGGCGGCGATCCCGGCAATGTAACGATCTTCGGAGAATCGGGTGGCGGCGGCAAGGTCAGCACGTTGCTCGCCATGCCGGCGGCGCGCGGCCTCTTCCACCGGGCGATTATCCAGAGCGCCGCCGCGATCCGGCTGTCGACGCGCGAACGCGCCAACGCACTGGCCGAGGCTGTGCTGAAGGAGCTTGGGCTCGCCAAGGGCGAATGCGACCGGTTGTAGAACGTGCCCGTCGAACGCCTGGTCGCGGCGTTGACCCCGGCCCGGCGGGCTGTGCGCCCGAGCGCCTGGCCGCTGCTCGACCGGTACGATTTCGGGCCGGTCGTCGACGGCGCCGATCTTCCGGCGCAGGGAATTTCCGGATCCGCTCGGTCATGCTGGCCGAGCGCAAGGTCGCGCGGAGCCGTGCGCCGGTCTATTTCTATCCGTTCAACTGGGAAACGCCGGCCCTTTGGCGGCCGGCTCAAATCGCACCACGCGGTCGATCTCCCGTTCACCTTCGACACCGTCGATGTCGCCAACACGAGCGCCGGGTTTCCCGGCTCCCGGCAGCTCGCGGCGGCGATGTCCGCGACCTGGGCTGCGTTCGCGCGCAACGGGACCCCGGAAAATGCCGTGATCCCGCACTGGCCGGCCTACACGCTCACCGATCGCGCCACAATGGTCCTTGACCGACCTGTCGGGTCGACAACGACCCCGGCCGCGACGCGCGCCTCTTATGACGCGCGCCTCTTATGGAGCGGGATCGCACAAGGTTAACGGGGGCCTGCGCCTCAGCGTGCCGCGAACTGCGTCGCCCCGAACAGATTCTCGCGTTCGGCGGTCATCGAGCCCTGGCTCTGCCGATCGGCCAGCACCGCCACGCCGCGCTGCACCGCCGGTCGTGCTGCGATCGCATCGTGCCAGCGCTTGATCGAGGGATAGTCGGCGAGGTCGATGTTGCGCCGCTCGGCGCCACGGATCCACGGGAAGGTGATGATGTCGGCCATGCTGTATTCGTTGCCGGCGAGATAGGGTGCTTCCTCGAGACGATGCTCGAGTACCCGGTGCAGGCGCTTGACCTCGTTGGTGTAGCGCTCGATCGCGTAGGGGATCTTTTGGACCGCATAGCTGGCGAAGTGGTTCCATTGCCCGAACATCGGGCCAACGCCGCCCATCTGGAACATCATCCACTCGAGGCATTTGTAGCGGCCGATCGGGTCCTTCGGGATCAGCCTGCCGCCGTTCCTCTCCGACAGGTAGATCAGGATCGCGCCCGATTCAAATAACGTGAAGGGCTTGCCGCCAGGGCCGTCGGGATCGACGATCGCCGGGATGCGGTGATTGGGGTTGATCGCCAGGAATTCCGGTTTGAACTGGTCGCCGGCGCCGATGTCGATCGGGATCACCTTGTACTGCAGGCCGAGCTCCTCGAGCGCGATGTGCACCTTGTGGCCGTTGGGGGTCGGCCAAGTCCAGACTTCGATCATGCCAGAGTCTCCGATTGCCGCGGGAAAGGGGTGTCGGCCGATATTAGAGATTTCCGGAGAGAGGCAGAAGCGTTGCGGAACCCTCCCCGAATGCGTAGAAGGGGGTCGATGAACCGGCGCCGACAAATCCAGCTCAGCCTCGACGAGCAAGCGGCGTTCTTTCGCGAACACCGCAAAGCCGCGCTTGCAACCCTCGACAAGGCCGGGTTTCCCCACATCGTGGCAATGAATTATTTCGAGAATGACGGCGCCTTTTACATGACCTCGTACGGCAAGGCCCAGAAAGTCGTGAATATTCGGCGCAATCCCAAGGTTGCCCTGATGATCGAGTCGGGCAATGACTATGCCGAGCTGCGCGGGGTCATGGTGCGCGGCCGTTGCGAGATCATCGAAGGCGCCGACGCCGTCAGGGCGGCGTTTGCAGGAATGGCCGAGGCACGAGGCACGACCTCGTCGCGGCCGAGCGGAGCCGGCGGCAGCGCGCCCAAACGGGTGGTGCTGAAGATCATCCCGGAGAAGATCACCAGCTGGGACCACAGCAAGCTCGGCGGCGCGTATTGACGAGCCGGCCGTTCAATCGCCATTGCTGACATCCTGATCCGCGAGACGGCGGAGCACGTCGCCGGTCGCGCCGTAGGGCTGCCATTCGTGCCGTGCTTCGATGCCGAGCCGGTGATAGAACTCGCGTGCCGGGTTCCAATTCAACACATTGAAGTGGAGCGCCGGCCAGTCGCGCTCGGTCGCGATCGCGGCGAGCCTTGCCATCAGACGCCTGCCAACGCCGCGCCCCCGCGCCCACTCTCTGACATAGAGGTCCTCGAGAAAGAGCCCAGGCCGCCCGCGCCAAGTCGAAAAGTCGGGGAAGAATAAAGCAAAACCGGCGGGTTCGCCGTCGACAGACGCGATCAACGCCTCGAAGCGTCTCTCCGGCCCGAACCCATAGTGGCGCAGATCGACCTCGCTGGCCACCACCGCGTCCGGCGCCTTCTCATAGGCGGCCAACTCGCGGATCAGCTGCAGCAGCAGGCCAACATCCTCGGCTGTGGCGAAGCGGACAGTGGTGCTCACCGCTCGCGCCACTCGCGGGGCTCACCGGCGGGCGCGGCCGAAATCGCGCGGCACCAGACCGGAGTGAAACCAGGTCACGAAGGTGTAGATGCTGAACACCGGCAGGCGCAGCCGCTCTGAGAGCGCGCGGGCGTAGGGCACCATATTGGTGCACTCGAGCAGGATCGCGCCGACATCAGAGTGGCTCGCGACGAGCGCGTTGCCGGCGGCAAGGATATCGCGCTCGGCCGCAGCGACGTCGAGCCGCTCCTCGTCATTGATCATGACCCGGGTGAACTCGCTGCCGTCATCGGTGCCGACGACCGGGGTCGTGGGATCGGCGCCGGCGGCGAGCAAGTGCCTCTCGGTGAGGTTTTCCGCGCTGACCGTGAGGACCCCGACGCGCTTTCCAGGCGGCAATACGTGTTGGATAAACGGGATCTGCATCAGGCTCGAAGTCGCGACCGGCACACCGACATGCGCGGCGATCTCGCGCTGATAAAGCGACAGAAACCCGCAAGTCGTGGTGATCCCGTCAGCGCCGAGGCGGACCAGCTCGCCGGCGGCGGAGAGAAATTCGTCGAGCAGGCCCTCCGCCTTGTCGCAGACGACGCGGCGCGGCGAGGCCCCGGGGACAACCTTGTAGAGAACCGGAAACGGCCAAGTCTTGGCGTTGCCCATGTCGCCGGGAATACGCGGGAACCGTGTCTCCAGCATCAGGATGCCGACCCTGGCCCCGTAGAGCGACTTGCCGCCCCAGGCGATCCTCGACTCCTCGACCATTGTTTCACCCGTGAGCAGTGACGATGTTGCTCTCAATGTCCAGTGCGCGCTCGCCCGGCTGCAATGCGGCCGTCTCAACCCTTGTGCGGCCGCTGACCGACGCTGTCGATCAGGGCCCGCTCGCGGCCTCGGCAATTTCCAGAGTGGCGATTGCGCGCTGGCTTAGTCCTGCGGTAATCGGCCGACAACCAACAGCCCCGACCAGACAGCAAGGAGATGACGATAGCGGACAAGGCCAAGCCGGTCGCAACAGATGCCAACGCAGTGCCACCCTGCCGATCCGCTCGAGGCTATCCCGGGCCGTTCGCGACGCGGGTGTCGGGGCGAGTGCGGCGGGCGCTGGGCGATCACGTCGGCCTGCCATTTCGAGGTCAACCTGACGCGGTTGTCACCGGGCGGCATGTCGGCGCTGCGCCACACCATTCGAGCGAGGATGAACTCGTCTACATCCTCGAGGGCGAAACCGCATTGCGTCCCGGCATGTGCGCGGGCTTCAAGGCCGGCTCGGCAATGCGCCTCATCTGATCAACCGCACCGAACGCGAGATGCTATCTGGAGATCGGAAATCGCAACGCAGGCAACACCGTCATCTACCCACATGACGACCTCCGACGGGCGTTGGCTCCGAGTCTTCGTCCACACGGACGGCCGCGCCTACCGCCCCTGCTGAGCCCGAAGTCAGGTTCGGTAGGCCCGCCCGCGACACACCCCGGCCCGGCTCCTCAGAGCCGGGCTCGGGTTGGCACGCCTCAGTTCGGGTGGAAGACTAGGGTCCTAAGCTCGATGCTCTCGCGCGGCGCCGCGTCGGCCGGTGTCGTCGGGTCGGTGAACGAGGTGTGCGCCATAAAGCGTGCGCGCCCGTCGGTCTTCGTGTCGCAGCACTTGAGCAGCACCGCCTCGTCTCTCCGCATCTCCGGCACATAGTACCAGCGGTGCGCCGGGTTATAGGTCACCGAGTAGGTTTCGCCGACCCGGTAGCGATAGACCAAGTCCGAGGGCACGAGATCCGCGGGGTCGATCGTTCGCGCGTCGCACATCGCAAGCGGGGCATCGCGCAATGGCCCGTGAATCGGGCGCCACAGGTTGATGACCTGAACGCGGCCGCGCAGCAACTCTTCAGCGTCGTCCGGCAACAAGTCGCGCACCCGTTGCGGGCCCGATTTGGCGGTGTGGTCGACATGGACGCGGGTCGCCGGCTGCGGAGGCACGCCGGGAGCGCGGCGCTCCGCACCCGGCACGCGGCGGCGCTGTAGGTGGTCGAAGATGAAGACGCGGCTGGCACCGGTCACTTCCGCGATGAAGCGCTCGGCCTCGGGGTAATAGACCCGGCGCACCTCGTCCTCGTCCCAGAAGTCGCGCACCGCGCTGCGCTGCTCGACGAGTGCGAAGCCCTGCCGATCGAGCGCGACTTCCGATGCGGCCGGCCGCATATCGTGGATCCGCACCGTGTGTGGCTCGGGCGTCATATTCGAGGGCTGCACGCCGGGCGGCGCATCGTAGGCGTAGTAGCGCGGCCTCTCCGCCATCGGAACGATATAGTTCAGTTCAGCTTCGACGTAAGGCAGGCTGTCAGGAGTTGGCATGGTCTGGTCCTCCTTGCTTTTCGGGAAGTCGAAACGCGCAAAGCCGAATGTTGCTGGCACCACCATACGGCGATCGGGCGAAAAGCCGAAGCGGAAGATGCGCTTGTAGCATCACTCCCGCCAGAACGGCTTATTGCTGAGGAATTCGGAGTCGGCCCGGGTAATCCCGATGTCGCGGAGCATCCTGTCGTCGAGCCTGGCGAGCTCAGCGCGGTCACGCGCTCGCCGCCGCCACTCGCGAAATGTCGCGAACACCCGGCCCATCACATCGCTAGCCGCCCTTCTTTCCCGGGGATGCGAGAACGCGCCGATCCGGCGACGCGGGATTTCGAAGTGGATGGCCGCCATTTGAGCTCTCCTAAAGTCGTCGAGCGTTGCGAATGCGCTGATGAGTACCATTTGCAACCAAATTGGCGGCGATGAGCAAATCGACAAACGAGACTTTCTCAGCCACCGCTTAGGAATTCTCATCCGGCATGAGCGGCCATCTTCCACCCTTGAGTGCGTTGCGGGCATTCGAAGCGGCGGCCAGGCAAATGAGCTTCAGCAAGGCCGCCGACGAACTCCACGTCACGCCGGCCGCGATCAGCCATCAGATCCATGCCTTGGAGCAGGATCTTGGGGTAAAGCTGTTTCATCGATTGAACCGCTCGATCGAGCTCACCGCCTCAGCCCGGGTTCTGCTGCCGGGGCTTACCGAGGCCTTTGCCGGGATTCAGTCGTCGGTCAGGCGATTGCGAGCGCACAACGACACAGGAACACTGACCGTTACCGCCTCCCCCTCCTTCGCCGCAAAGTGGCTTGTGCTGCGGCTGCACCGGTTCCAGGAGCTGTGCTTTGAAGTCGATGTGCGGATTTCCGCCACCGATGACGTCGTCGATTTGACCAAGGGCGATTTCGACATCGCGATACGCTACGGCACCGGAAACTATCCTGGGCTCGACGTGGAGTTGCTGTTTACGAACGAGGTGTTTCCGGCTTGCAGTCCTCAGCTGCTGACCACGGGGCCACCGCTGCAAAGCCCCGATGATTTGCCGCTCCACAACCTTATTTACGATCAAGCCGTCGAGCGCGACCCGCTGGTGCCGACCTGGCCGATGTGGCTGAAAGCTGCCGGGGTCAAGAATGTCCCGGCCGCCACCGGCCTCAGTTTCAACAACATGCACTTGGCGCTGGATGCGGCGATCGCCGGCCATGGGGTGGTGTTGGCCTACAGCACGATCGCCGCTGCCGACCTCGCCGCTGGCCGCTTGGTCCGGCTGTTCTCACTCGCGCTCCCCGATCAATTCGCCTACTACATCGTCACCGCCCCGGGAGCCCTCGAGCGACCCAAGGTGCGGGCTTTTCGCGACTGGCTGCGCTGCGAGGCCGATCGGTAGCCACGCCGCTTGGGGCCTGCTACCGTAGACCCAGAAACCCATTCTGGCTGGAGGGACAACAGATGCAGTTTGGCTTCGGCGCGCCGGTCAGCGGACCGCTTTCGTCGCCCGACAATCTTGCCCGCGTCGCGGCCGAGGGCGAGGCGATGGGTTACGATTACGCCACGATCAGCGACCATGTCGTCATTCCCCGCGATATCGAGGCCAAATATCCCTACAGCGACACCGGCGAATTCCCGGGCCGGGCCGGCGGCGACCGGCACGAGCAGCTGACCGCCGTAGCCTTTATCGCCGGCAAAACCTCGCGCTTGCGGCTTGTGACCTCGGTCACCGTCGTCCCGCACCGCCCGGCGGTATTGCAGGCCAAGATGCTCGCCACGATCGACGTGCTGTCGAAGGGCCGGCTCGTCTTTGGCATTGGCGCGGGCTGGATGCGCGAGGAATTCGAGGCGCTGGGGGTGCCCCCCCTCGCCGAGCGGGGCGCAGTCACCGACGAATACCTGAACGCCTTCCGTGAGCTGTGGACCAAGGATGATCCGAGTTTCGAGGGCCGCTACGTCAAGTTCGCTAACGTCCGCTTCGAACCGAAGCCGGCGCAGAAGCCGTACCCGCCGATCTGGGTCGGTGGCGAAAGCGGCCCGGCATTGCGCCGAACCGCCCGGATCGGCGACGGCTGGTATCCGATCGGGACCAACCCGCAGCATCGGCTCGACTCGATGAAGCGTTACCAAGCCGGGGTCGAGTGGCTGCGCCGTCTGACCCGCGAGGCGGGGCGCGACCCATCCCAAGTCTCGCTAGTTTACCGGGTCAGCTCCTGGGGCAAGTCCTTACCGACCCGCGCCGATGACGGCGAGCGGCGGCTGTTCTCCGGCGAAGCCGCCGAAATTATCTCCGATTTGCGGGCGTTCCGCGATTTCGGGGTCAGCCATGTCGATTTCAGTTTCGCAGGCAACACCGCCGACGCGATGATCGCCGAGATGCGACGGTTCCGCGAAGACGTGCTAGCGAAGGTTTAAAGAGGAGCAGGCATTGCTGAAGCTCGGATACAAGGCGTCGGCCGAACAATTCGGGCCGCGTGAGCTGTTAGAGTTCTCGTGCCTGGCCGAGGCGGTCGGCTTCGACTCGGTCTTTGTCAGCGACCACTTCCAGCCGTGGAAACATACCGGCGGGCATGCGCCGTTCTCGTTTGCTTGGCTCGGCGCGCTCGGCGCCAAGACGACGCGCGTCAAGATCGGCACCAGCGTTGCGACACCGACCTTCCGCTATCATCCTTCGGTCGTGGCACAGGCGGTCGGCACGCTCGGCGTGATGTTTCCGGACCGTGTCGTCTTCGGCGTCGGCACCGGCGAGTCGCTGAACGACGTGCCGGCGACCGGCATCAAATGGCCGGGCTTCCGGGAACGACAGGGTAGGCTGCGCGAGTCGATCCTGCTGATGCGGCGGCTGTGGACCGAGGAGCGGGTGACCTTTGACGGCCAGTACTACCGCACCCGGGGAGCGACGATCTACGATCGGCCGGAGACGCCGGTGCCGATCTGGATCGCGGCCTCGGGCCCGACCGCCGCGGCGATGGCCGGTGAGCTCGCCGACGGGTTCATCTGCACTAGCGGCAAGGGGGATGCCCTGTATCGCGACACCTTGCTCCCCAAGGTCCAGGAAGGGCTGCAGCGAGCCGGGCGCAAGATCGACAGCATCGAGCGGATGATCGAGGTCAAGGTCTCGTTCGACACCGACCGGGACCGGGCAATGGGGGACACGCGGCACTGGTCAGCGCTCGCGCTGACGCCCGAGGAGAAGATGAATGTCGAGGATCCGCTCGAAATGGAGCGGCTCGCCGCGGCATTGCCGCTCGAACGAGCGGCGAGCCGTTGGATCGTCTCCGCCGACCCCGAGGAGCAGCTGGCGCAGATCCGGCC
>Ga0209446_1000123_pt1 | contig 19863 bp, 17 predicted proteins | sample BogFormECP04_OM2_FD_188242 | JGI IMG/M metagenome (GOLD analysis project Ga0209446, IMG submission 188242) | Bog forest soil microbial communities from Calvert Island, British Columbia, Canada - ECP04_OM2 (SPAdes) (version 2) | ecosystem: Environmental > Aquatic > Freshwater > Wetlands > Bog ... | reverse complement strand
CGAGTGGCCGGCGATCGCGATAGGCGACCGGTCCGGTGCAGCACGGAACCGCCGCTCGGCTGAACCACGAAGTGCCGCCGCGCGCCTGGTTGAGCCGCTCCATAAAATCCGGGTGGTCGAGGAGGTCGCGATGCGCCGCTGTTTGCGGCGGCTTGTCGGTGGTACCGCCGTGGAAGGCCGAGATACCGGAGAGCCGGTGGCGGACGTAGAAGGTGTAGGAAATCTTGCTCTGCTCGCCGTCGCAGACGCTGTCGATCCCGGCCGCGACCTGCTTGGCGACGACCTCGTGGACGGCGGCGACGAGACGCGTCTCGAACGCCGCATCGTCAAAGCCCGAGCCCGTCTCGCGCGCCTCCAGAAACGCCAACAGATCCGCCGGACGCGGCAGGCTGCCGACATGGGTCGTCAGGATGCGGTCGCTGCTGAGCTTCATCTCGTGCGTTCCCTCCCTCGTCGGACCCGGATGGTTTCACGCGCCGCCAGTTCGTGCAAGGCATGGGCGGGCCGCCATCGGCCCGGCGTTGGACACGAATGCCCCTGCCGCCATATAAGCGGCGGCAATGGGCAAGATCCCGTTCCTCAAGATGCACGGTCTCGGCAACGACTTCGTCGTGCTCGACAGCCGCCGCACGGCGATTGCGGTCGATGCCGAGGCTGCACGCGCGCTGGCGGATCGGCGGACCGGCATCGGCTGCGACCAGGTGATCCTGCTCGAACTGCCGCGTGATCCGGCCGCCCAGGTCCTGATGCGCATCCGCAACCCCGACGGCGGCGAGGCCGAGGCGTGCGGCAATGCCACGCGCTGCATCGCCGAATTGCTCCGGCGCGAGACCGGCGATACGAGGGTGCGGATCGAGACCGTCGCCGGACTGCTCGACGCCGAAGCATTGCCCGATGGGCGCGTAGCGGTCGATATGGGACCGGCGCGGACGGACTGGCGCGAAATCCCGCTCGCCCGGGCGATGGACACCGATCGCGTCGAGTTGACTCTCGGTCCGCTCGCGGCGCCGACCTGCACCAATATCGGCAACCCGCATGCGACCTTCTTCGTCGATGATGTCGATGCGATCGATCTCGCGACGCTCGGGCCAGTCCTCGAACATCATCCGCTGTTCCCGCAATGCGCTAACATCGGGGTCGCCGCAGTCCTTGACCGCCGAAGCATCCGGCTGCGGGTCTGGGAGCGCGGCGCCGGGATCACCCGCGCCTGTGGCAGCGGCGCCTGCGCCGCGCTCGTCGGCGCGCACCGGCGCGAGCTCGCCGGGCGCCGGGCGGCCGTCGCGCTCGATGGCGGAATTCTTGACATCGCCTGGCGCGAGGACGGGCATGTGATCATGACCGGGCCGGTCGCGCTGAGTTTCGAAGGTGCGTTCGACCCGATCCTGCTCGCGGGACATTGACCCGCCCCATGCAGGAGACGGAAATCATCACCTTCGGCTGCCGGCTGAACACCTTCGAGTCGGAAGTCATCCGCCGCGCCGCTGCAACCGCCGGGCTCAGCGATACGGTCATCGTCAACACCTGCGCGGTCACAGCCGAGGCCGAGCGCCAGGCGCGCCAAGCGATCCGTCGCGCTCGTCGAAGGCGTCCCGAGGCAACAATCATCGTCACCGGCTGCGCCGCCGAGATTGCTCCGGAGCGCTATGCGGCGCTGCCCGAAGTCGACCACGTCCTCGGTAATCGGGAAAAACTCCGAGCGGAGAGCTACCTGCCGGTCCTTGACCCTCCCCCGCATGCGCGGGAGGGAAGGGAGGGGGCCGTCAACGGTTTCGAGGGCAAAAGCCGCGCCTTTCTCCAGGTCCAGCAGGGCTGCGACCACCGCTGCACTTTCTGCATCATCCCCTATGCGCGCGGCCCGAGCCGGTCGGTGCCGATGGGCCTCGTCGCCGATCAGGCGAGCGGCTTAGTCGCTGCCGGCTACCGGGAGATTGTGCTGACCGGTGTCGATCTGACCGCCTACGGCGCTGATCTACCCGGGGCGCCGAGCCTTGGCCAGATGATCCGCCGGCTGCTCGCCGCGGTTCCCGAGCTCGAACGTCTGCGGCTCTCTTCGCTCGACCCTGCGGAAATCGATGCCGAGCTGTGGCGGCTCCTTGCGGAAGAGAGGCGGTTGATGCCGCATCTGCACCTTTCGCTGCAGGCCGGCGACGACCTGATCCTGAAGCGGATGAAGCGGCGGCATTCACGCGCCCAGGCGATCGACGTTGCCCGGCGCGCCCGCGGGCTGCGCCCGGAGGTGGCGCTCGGCGCGGATCTGATCGCCGGCTTTCCGACCGAGACCGAGGACATGTTCCGCCGCAGCCTCGATCTCGTCGCGGAATGCGGGCTCGCCTTTGTGCACGTGTTCCCTTATAGCGAGCGGCCGGGCACCCCCGCGGCGCGCATGCCTCAACTCCCTGGTCCGCTTGTCAAGGAGCGTGCGGCGCGCCTGCGCTCGGCCGGCAAAGTTGCCCTCGCGGCCGAGCTTTCCGCCCGGGTCGGCAGCGAAACCGATGTCCTGATCGAGCGCCCGGGGAGGGGGCGAGCAGAGTTTTATGCCGCCGTGAGCTTCTCCGCGCCCGACAGCGCCGGGGCGGTCCGGCGCATGCGCCTCGTCGGCAGTGGCGGGGGCAGCTTGGTCGGGGTGCCGGTCTGATGAGGTTTAGGCGCCGCCGCGAAGGGGCTGAACCGACGGACGGTATCGCGGAAGACGCCGAGAGCCTTCCGTCGAGCGAAGAGTCACCGGTTGAAGAGGCACAGCCTGAACCTGCGCCGGAAAGCGCCGAGGAACGCCGCGGCTGGCTCAGCCGGCTGCGGGCGGGGATGGCGCACAGCTCGGCGCGCCTCACCCAGGGCATCAACACGATCTTCACCCGCCGCCGGCTTGATGATGAAGCGCTCTTGGAGCTCGAGGAGCTGCTGATCGCGAGCGACATGGGTATCGGGGTCGCCGGCGAGGTGGCAGAGACATTGCGCAAGACCCGCTTCAACCAGGAGGTCTCGCCGGAGGAAGTCCGCGGGGCGCTTGCCGAAGAGGTGATCCGGCTCGTCGAGCCGGTCATGAAACCGCTTCGTCTCGATCTGACCAAGAGGCCCTTTGTCATTCTCGTCGTCGGGGTCAACGGCAGCGGCAAAACCACGACCATCGCCAAGCTCGCCAAGCAATATCGGGACGATGGGCAGAAGGTCGTGCTCGCCGCCGGCGACACGTTCCGGGCGGCGGCGGTAGAGCAACTGCAGATCTGGGGTGAGCGCACCGGCTGCCCGGTAGTGATGCGGCCGCAAGGGTCGGACGCCGCGGGGCTCGCCTATGACGCGATGATCGAGGCGCGTGCGCAGGACAGCGACATCCTGCTGATCGACACGGCCGGGCGGCTGCACAACCGGGCCAACCTGATGGCGGAGCTGCAGAAGATCGTCCGCGTCCTCAAAAAGGTCGACCCGCAGGCCCCGCATTCGGTGCTGCTGGTACTCGATGCGACGACCGGCCAGAACGCTCACGCCCAAGCCGAAATTTTCCGCGAAATGGTCGGTGTGACCGGGATCGTCATGACCAAGCTCGACGGCACGGCGCGCGGCGGCGTATTGGTGTCGCTCGCCGAGAAATACGGCATCCCGATCCATGCCATCGGCGTCGGCGAAACCGCCGACGATCTGCGCCCGTTCGAGGCGCGGGCCTATGCCCGCAGCCTGGTCGGCCTCGACCTCTAGGCTGGCGCGGCTAGGAGCCCGGCGGGTTGATGCGGGTCGTGAAATCGCGCGTCGCCCGCGCCTCGCGATCGTGCTGGAGCGCCCATCCGATCGACGGGAAAGCGAGTTCGCTCCAGGGGATCTCGGCCCAGTCGAAGAGCCGGACCTCGAGGCTCTCCGGGCCGGGCTCGATGGTCTCGTCCAGCAGGCGCGCGCGATAGATCAATTGAACCTGGCTGATCCTCGGGATGTCGTAAATCGCCAGCAATCCTTCGATCTCGATGCGCGCCCGCGCCTCCTCCCAGGCCTCGCGCTCGGCGCCGGCGCTCGCCGATTCGTTGAGCTCGAGATACCCGGCGGGCAGGGTCCAATAACCGTGGCGCGGGTTGATCGAACGGCGGCACAACAAGACGCGGTCGCCCCATCTGGTGACCGAGCCGACGACGATCTTTGGGTTGTCATAGAGGATGTAACCGCATTCGGCGCAGATCATGCGCTCGCGGTTATCGCCCTCGGGAATGCTTCGAACCGACGGGCCGCGGAGGTGGTTGTCGTCCGACATCGCGGAGCGACGGTCCGTTCAGATCGCAACCAGTTTCGCGACCTTCGATCGGCGTCGCGGGGGCGTCGCTATGGCAGGATAACTCGGCGCCATCTTGGTCGATCAGTCGGCCCGTCCGAACGAGAATAATAGGCGGCGCTAAAAGGCGGGGCAAGACTGTCAATGGACCCTTGCAAACCCGCGCTTGTGCAGTAAGTCGTGTGGTGATGCTGTCTGCCCTCGACAAGCTCGCCTTCAATACCACGCAAGCTGCGCGGATTTCCTGGTTCTTTGGCCAGAAGCTCCTGGCTGCGCGCGTCAGCCGTCCGATCCCGTTGCCGGAACCGTTACGTGGGCGCCCGACGCCCGACAGGCGGCGCATTCTCGCCGATCTGCGGGCCTTGATCGAGCAGGATTGGCGCAACGTCGAAGCCGGCTATTATGCGCCGCCGACGGACGGGCTCGGCAGCCCGTTCGAGGCGGTGCGTCAGGCTGTCGATTTTTTTGCTGACCTGAGCGCGGTCGAGAGACGGCGGCACGGTGCCCGCAAGGAGCGCATTCTGAGCGAGGTGCCGCCCGGCGGGTACCCCCGCTACTACCTGCAGAAGTTCCATTTTCAGAGCGACGGCTATTTGAGCGGCGCTTCCGCCGAACGCTACGACCATCAGGTCGAGGTGCTGTTCGGCGGCGGCGGCGCCGCCATGCGGCGCCAGGCACTCGTCCCGCTCAAAGCGGTGCTCGCCGGGCGCCCCGCCGCGCGGCTTCTCGACGTCGGATGCGGAACCGGCCGCTTTCTGCGCGAAGTCAAAGCGAACTATCCGCGCCTCGACGTGACCGGGCTCGACCTCTCACCGCACTACCTCGCCGTTGCTCGGCGCGAGCTGCAACCCTGGTCGCGCGCGCGGCTCGTCGTCGGGGCAGCGGAGGCGATGCCGTTTGCCGACGGGTATTTCGATGCGATCACCTGCATATATCTATTTCACGAGCTGCCGGCCCGCGTCCGCCGGGCGGTCGTGGGCGAAATCCGGCGCGTGCTGAAACCAGGCGGGATCTTGATCTTTGTCGACTCGCTGCAAACCGGCGACGAGCCCGATTACGACGCGATGCTCGACTATTTCCCCGTTGCCTTTCACGAACCCTACTACGCAAGCTACCTGCGCGAGGATCTCGACCGCCTGTGGAGCCGAGGCTTTACCCCGGGCGAACGATTTCCGGCGTATTTCTCGAAGGTGCTGAGTTACCGGCGCAATTGCTGAGGGAGGCTGAACGCTAGATATAGATACTGCTTGGCATCGGACCACAAGCGTGGTACCCTATGTTGTGTAAGTGGACTGGGGGGTCCACAGGATACGGGGGAACTCATGGATCTCATAACCTGGACGCCGGAGCGCGTCGAGCAGCTGACGCAACTGTTCGAGGAGGGGCTGCCGACCGCCGAGATCGGCCGCCGACTGGGCCTCACCAAGAATGCCGTAATCGGCAAGCTGCACCGCATCGCGCTGTCGCCGCGCATCAGCTCGCCGCCGGCACCGCCGCAGCGCAACTTCTTCGAATTCAAGGGGCCGAGCTGCCTGTGGCCCCACGGCCATCCGGACGACGCGGATTTCCATTTCTGCGGCGCCCGCCCGCTTCCCGGCAAGCCCTATTGTGCCGAGCACGCGGCTATCGCCTATGTGCGGCCAAAAGAGCCAAGGGAAGAGAAGGCCAGGGCTGCCTGAGCGGCGGGGCGCAAATCCACCGCCGGCGGAGGGTCACCCGCGGCGTTTGAGGCGCCGCATCGCGCGGTCGATGCCGTCGAGGGTCAGAGGGAACATGCGGTCTTCGGTAATGCGGCGGATCATTCCGATGCTGGCCGTGCCGGTCCAATGTTTCTCCGGCACCGGGTTGAGCCACACCGCCCGCGGATAGGCGTCGAAGAGGCGGCGTAGCCAGACTTCGCCCGGTTCGTCGTTCCAGCGTTCGACGCTGCCGCCTTCTTTTTCGATCTCGTAAGGGCTCATACTCGCGTCGCCGACAAGCACGATCCGGTACCTCCTATCGTAAGTGCGAAGGAGCTCCATCACCGGCACCTGCTCGGCATGGCGTCGCCGCGAATCACGCCACACCCAATCATAGACACAGTTGTGAAAGTAGAAGTGGATCAGGTGCTTGAACTCCGAGCGCGCGGCCGAGAACAATTCCTCGCAGATGCGGACGTGATCCTCCATCGACCCGCCGACGTCGAGAAACAACAGCAGCTTCACGACATTGTGCCGCTCGGGCACGAGCCTCAGATCGAGCCAGCCGGCGTTGTGCGCGGTCGACTTTACGGTGCCGTCGAGATCGAGCTCCTCGGCAGCGCCTTCGCGTGCGAATTGCCGCAGCCGACGCAATGCCAGCTTGATGTTGCGCGTACCGAGCTCGACGGTGTCGTCGAGATTGCGAAACTCGCGGCGGTCCCAGACCTTGACCGCGCTGCGGTTGCGGCTCTCGTGCTGTCCGATGCGCACGCCTTCAGGGTTGTATCCGAATGCTCCGAAGGGCGAGGTGCCGGCGGTGCCGATCCATTTGTTGCCGCCCTGATGGCGGGACCGTTGCTCGGCGAGGCGCTGGCGCAGGGTTTCCATCAGCTGCTCCCAACCGCCCAGTGTTTCGATCAGCTGCTTTTCCTCCGGCGTCAGAAACCGTTCGGCGATCTTGCGCAACCAGGACTCCGGGATGGCGGTCTGCGGATCTGCGCGGGCTTCGATGCCCTTGAAGCACTGCGCGAAGACACGGTCGAAGCGGTCGAGATGGCGCTCGTCCTTGACGAGAGCCGTGCGCGCCAAGAAGTAGAATTCCTCGATGTCAAACGTAACGACCCGTTTCTGCATCGCCTCCATCAGGGTCAGGTATTCGCGCAGCGAGACAGGAACCTTGGCCTCGCGCAGCTCGGCAAAGAACGAAAAGAACACAGCTAAGAACCACCGCGCTCGCGCCGATGCAGGAACGCAAGACGTTCGAACAAATGCACGTCCTCTTCATTCTTCAGCAAGGCGCCGTGCAGCGGCGGTATCAGTTTTGCCGCGTCCCGGGTTTTCAGCGCCTCCGGGGGAATATCCTCGACGAGCAAGAGCTTGATCCAGTCGAGCAGCTCGGAGGTCGAGGGTTTTTTCTTCAACCCGGGAATCTGGCGGATATCATAAAAGATTGTTAGCGCCTCGTGCACGAGCTCGTGCTTCAAGTCAGGGTAATGGACGTCGATGATGCGTTGCATCGTTTCGCGGTCGGGAAAGCGGATGTAATGGAAAAAGCAACGCCGGAGAAAGGCGTCCGGCAGCTCCTTCTCGTTGTTGGAGGTGATGATCACGATCGGGCGCTGCCGGGCCTGGATCGTGCGACGCGTCTCATAGACGTAGAACTCCATCCGATCGAGCTCGAGCAAGAGATCGTTGGGGAACTCGATATCGGCCTTGTCGATCTCGTCGATCAGCAGAACCGGCGCTTCCGGCGCCTCGAACGCCTCCCAGAGCTTCCCCGGCACGATGTAGTTGGCGATATCGTGGACGCGCTCGTCGCCCAGTTGCCCGTCGCGCAGGCGTGACACCGCATCGTATTCGTAGAGGCCCTGCTGGGCCTTCGTCGTCGATTTGATGTGCCAGGTGATCAGGTCTCTGGCGATGCCGCGAGCGACCTCATGGGCGAGGATCGTCTTGCCGGTTCCGGGCTCGCCCTTGACGAGCAGCGGGCGCTCGAGCGCGATTGCGGCGTTGACCGCGACCTGCAGATCCTGCGTGACCACATAAGTGTCGGTGCCCTCGAAACGTAACATGCTGCTCCAACCCATGCATTTTTTCGTCCCGGGCGATGACATAACCCGAGCCCCGCGATGACGCCAGTCAGACCGCAGCTTCCGCGATTTCGCCGACCGACGGATCGCTTGCCCACGGCGGCACTCGGGGTTTTGCTGCTCGCCCTGTTGTTCTTGCCGTCGCGCGATCCGGTTACGCACGGTCTGACGGCCGAATGGCGCCCCTCGGTGGAGCTCGCCTTCCTGCTCTTTCTCGTCGCAGTCGCGGCCGTGGCGCGCCCACAAATCGTCGACTCCCGTCTCGCGGCGCGCATCCTCGCGGTCATCGTCGGCGCGATGGCAGTCCTCAATCTGGTGGATGCCGCGACCCCGACCCTGCTCGGCCGAGACCTCAACCTCTATTGGGACTTGCCGCACCTTCCCTCGCTTTTTGGGCTTGCCGGCCAGGCGGCCGGTACCTGGCGGATGTTGGGCGCCGCTGCCGTTCTTTTTGGTGCGATCTTCCTGCTCACCGCCGGCATATACCGAATTTGGCGCGAGGTGCTCCCAGTTTTGACCGATCGGCGGATCGCACTCGGCTTTGCGGTTCTGATCGGCATGGCAGTGAACGTGACGGCTTTTATGCCGGCTGAGGAGCGGCCGCTCGCGACCGGTCTCGGGCTCGACCTCTTCCGGCAGACTGTTGCGGTCGCGCAAGGACAGCTCGCCGCGTCCGGAGGCGGCGGGCCTTATGCGGCGGCCCTGGCGGCCCCGGCGCCGCCGCGCAGCGACCTTGCCGGGCTCAAACAGCGCGACGTCTATCTCGTCTATCTCGAATCTTACGGCACCATAGTCTTCGATACGCCGGAGTTCCTCGCCACGCTCGGCCAGTCGTTGACCCAATTCGAGAGGTCACTGCATGCTGCCGGCTACACCATCGCCTCGAACCGGCTGGTTTCACCGACGTTTGGCGGCGGTTCCTGGCTCGCCCATGCGACTCTGGCGAGCGGGGTGCGCCTCGACGACCCGGTTCTCCACAATTTGCTGCTCGATTCAGGCCGCAAGCTCCTGCCGGCCTACTTCAAGGATGCCGGGTGGCGCACCCTCGACATCGCGCCCGGCATCAAATCGGCTTCCCAAAAAGCCTCGGCTTGGGGTTTTGACCGGGAAGTCTTCGCCAGCGAACTCGATTATCATGGTCCGGCTTTCGGCTGGTTCGAAGTCCCGGATCAGTTCACCCTCAATCGTGCTGTGACGATACGCGCGGCGCTGGGCGCGGCTCCGCCGGTGTTCACGCAACTGGTTCTGGTTTCGAGCCACATTCCTTTCGCCCCGGTGCCGCCCTACCTGGCCGATTGGGACGATTCCGGCACCTTCGCGAGCGTGCCCGCGACGGCAATGGAGGAGGTCTATCGGCAACTCGATTGGGGTCGTCTCGCGCCCGATTATCTGAGCAGCTTGCGTTATGAGTTGGCGGTGCTCGGGGGCTGGCTGACCGGGCATATGCCCGGCGACGGGCTCGTCATCCTGCTCGGTGATCACCAGCCTCCAGCCGTCGTCGGCGGTCAACCCCAGCCGCCCTGGACCGTGCCGATCCACGTCCTGTCGCGTGATCCCGACCTCGTCGCGCCATTCCTCGCCGAGGGCTACGTCCCCGGCCTCTTCCCGACTCAGGCGCCACCCCACCCGGGCATGGAGAATTTTCTTGGCTGGTTCCTCGCCGCTTTCAATCGATCCGGCTGAGCTTCAGTCACTCCGCTGGTCGGGGCGGACCAGTTCGTCGAGCGCGGCCGCGAGGCGGACAAGATCGGCCTCGCTCGACAGCCGATGGTCGCCGTCCTTGACAAGAGTAACGACGACATCTCGGCTCGCAAGGTGCTCGGCGAGACGAAGGCTCGTCTGCCAGGGGACAGCGTCGTCGAGCAAGCTGTGCAGAAGCCGCACCGGGCAGAGGAGCGGGATCTCCGCGCGCATTACGAGATGCCGCCGGCCGTCTTCGAACAGGCCGAGCGGAAAAGTGTAACCTCGCAGATCGTATTTCGAGGGCAGCGTGATCGTGCCGGTTTCGCAACACTCTTTCCGCTGCGCTGCGTCGAGTCGCGACCAGAGGAGATCCTCGGTAAAGTCGGGTGCGGCGGCGACGCCGACGAGCGCGTGGATCCGCTTGGTTCGCGCGAGCGCGGCAAGCAGCATGATCCACCCGCCCATGCTCGAGCCGACGAGAATCTGTTGACCCTCGGTCAGCGCATCGAGAACGGCGACCGTATCCTCGACCCAGCGGCCGATAGTCCCCAGGGCGAGATCACCGCTCGATATGCCGTGTCCGAAATAATCGAAGCGAACATAGGCCAGCCCGCGGCGCCGGCAATATTCCTCGAGAAACGAGGCCTTGGTTCCAGTCATGTCGGAGCGGAAGCCGCTGAGGAATACAACGCCCGGGGACCTGCCGGCGAGCCGCCGGTAGGCGATTGTTGCACCATCGTGACGTGGTAATATGCTCGGCAAACTCATTGGAGGTTCTGCGGCAACGGAATGGGCGTCGACGATAACACCGTGTCCGCTCCACCAAAAGGACGCCCCCCGGCCGTATTGCAGATCGTCCCGCGCCTCGTCTCGGGCGGGGCCGAGCGCGGCACCGTTGATCTGGCGGCGGCGCTGGCCGTTGCAGGATGGACCTCCTACGTCGCTTCCGCCGGCGGTCCCCTCGAACGTGACATCATCCGATCGGGTGCCACCCACCTGACCTTGCCGCTCGCCTCGAAAAACCCGCTGCGGATCCGCCGCAATGTCAGGGTGCTGGCACGGTTGATTCGCCGTCTGGGAATCGACATCGTCCATGCCCGCAGCCGTGCTCCGGCCTGGAGTGCCTGGTCAGCTGCACGCGCCACCGGGCGGCACTTCGTCACGACGTTTCACAACGCCTATGATGCCAAGGTCGCGCCTAAGCGCTGGTACAATTCAGTGTTGGCCCGCGGCGAGCGGGTTATTGCAATCTCGCAATTTGTCGCGGATCACGCCGCGGAGGTGTATGGGATCGAGCCGGAGCGGTTGCGCATGATACCGCGCGGCGTCGACCTCGACATCTTCGATCCGAGCCGAGTGGGGGCGGAGCGGATCGTCAACCTCTCTCGCCGGTGGCGGTTACCCGACGGGGTGCCGGTTGTGATGCTTCCGGCCCGGCTGACACGCTGGAAGGGCGGACTCGATTTCATTGCTGCGATCGCTGTGCTCGGGCGGCGCGATGTCTGCTGTCTCCTGGTCGGTTCGGAGCAGCGCCGCGGGTTCCGTCGCGAACTCGAAGCGGCCATCGAGCGGAGCGGGCACGCCGGGCTCTTTCGGATTGCCGGGGACTGCCCAGACATGCCCGCCGCGTACATGCTGGCCGATGTCGTCGTCTCCGCTTCGAGCGACCCCGAAGGTTTTGGCCGGACCATCATAGAGGCGTTGGCGATGGGACGACCGGTCGTCGCTACCGATCACGGCGGCTCCCGCGAGACGATCGAACCCGGGGTCACCGGGTGGCTCGTCCCCCCGCGCGATCCGGCTGCCCTTGCCGAGGCGATCGGCGAGGCGCTATCGCTTGGGGCCAGCGGGCGCTCGCTCTTAGCCCGGCGCGCGATCGCGCACGTGGCCAGCCGCTTCACCCGGGAGGCGATGTGCGCCCGCACGATCGAAGTCTATGAGGAACTGCTCTTTCCGGAGGCGATCGCGGTGCGGCAGGAGGCGCCAGCTGCGGCCGTGGCATGGGGTCGTGACGGCAGCGGGCGGCTTGACGCCGAGGGGGCGGCTCGCGATATTCGGCAGATGAGCGGAAACGGCCGGATCCTCGTCGCGACGACTACCAGCACCCGCAATGGCGGGGCGCCGGGAGGTCGTGCGCGCTGATTCAGCGGCAAAGACTCAACCCGAATGACCCCGCCGGCCAACGGACGGGGTTTTTCACGACCAGCTCGCCCCGTCGGAACGGCCGATAACGACGGAGCACACGGCACGATGATCGAGCAACTTGACGACAGCCCGCACGACCCGGTTTCGCCGGGGCCGGCCCACTCGCCGAACCCGCTCGCGGTGACCCTGCCCGACGGCAGGCGCCTTGAATTTGCCGGCCCGGTTACCGGCGGCGAAATTGCGGCTGCGATCGGGCCGAGCCTCGCCAAGGCGGCGATCGCGATCCGCCTCGATGGCCGGCGAGCCGATCTTGCCACGGTCATCGATCATGACGCCGTGGTCGCAGTCGTCACACGCGACATGCCCGAGGGGCTCGAGATCTTGCGCCACGACGCAGCCCATGTCATGGCCGAAGCGGTCAAGGAGCTCTATCCCGGCACCCAGGTCACTTTCGGGCCGGCGACGGAAACCGGCTTTTATTACGATTTTGCCCGTAACGAGCCGTTCACGCCCGAAGATCTCGAAAAGATCGAGATGCGGATGCGCGAGATCGTGCGCCGCGACGAAATAATCACACGCGAGGTGTGGGATCGCGATGCGGCGGTCGCTTTTTTTCGCGAGATTGGCGAGAAATATAAGGCTGAGTACATCGGCGAAATCCCCGCGGGCGAGGAGATCAAACTCTACCGCCAGGGCAGCTTCGTCGATCTCTGCGCCGGCCCGCATCTGCCGTCGACCGGTTATCTCGGACAAGCCTTCAAGCTGACGAATGTGGCCGGCGCCTACTGGCGCGGCGATGCCAAGAACGCCCAGCTGCAGCGGATTTACGGTACCGCATGGGCGAGCCAAAAGGAGCTCGACCAATACCTCTTCCGGCTCGGAGAAGCCGAGCGTCGTGACCATCGCCGCCTCGGCCGCGAGCTCGACCTCTTCCACATGGGCGAGGAGGCGGTCGGCAGCGTCTTCTGGCATCCAAAGGGATGGACCCTCTTTCGTATCATCGAGGACTACATACGCAGGCGGCTCGACGTCGCCGGCTATCAGGAGGTGAGGGCCCCGCTGCTGCTCGACCGCAGCTTGTGGGAAGCCACTGGGCATTGGGACAATTTCCGCGAGAATATGTTCATTGCCGAAACCCGTGACGAGCGTGTGCTTGCGGTCAAGCCGATGAACTGCCCAGGGCATGTTTTGATCTTCGGCAACCGGTTACGGAGCTATCGCGAATTGCCGCTGCGTCTGGCGGAATTCGGCAGCTGTCACCGCAACGAACCCTCGGGGGCATTGCACGGGATTATGCGGGTGCGCGGCTTTACTCAGGACGACGCGCACATCTTCTGCACCGAGGATCAGGTCACCAGCGAGTCGATCGCGATCTGCCAGTTACTGCTGTCGGTGTATCGCGACTTCGGCTTCGACGATGTCGAGATCAAATTCGCCGACCGGCCGCCGCAGCGCGTCGGCAGCGAAGCGGTCTGGGACCGCGCCGAGCGCGATCTGAAGGCAGCGGTCGAGTTGGCGGGGCTGCCCTACACGTACAACCCCGGCGAGGGCGCGTTCTACGGGCCGAAGCTCGAATTCCACTTGCGCGACGCGCTTGGCCGGCAATGGCAGTGCGGTACGCTGCAGCTCGATTTCAACATGCCGGGGCGGCTGGGAGCCACTTACGTCGGTGAGGATGGCGGGCGCCACCCGCCGGTCATGTTGCACCGCGCGATCCTCGGCTCGATGGAGCGGTTCATCGCGATCTTGATCGAGCATTATGCCGGCCGTTTCCCGCTCTGGCTCGCGCCTGTCCAGATCGTCGTCGCTACGATCACCGCGGAGGCGGCCGAGTATGCAGGCGAGGTTGTCGGGGCGTGCGCTGCCGCGGGCCTCAGGGTCGGGTTCGATCCTGGCGACGAAAAGATCACTTACAAGGTCCGCGAGCACAGCCTTGCGAAGGTCCCCGTCATGCTGGTCGTCGGACGGCGCGAGGCGGCGACCGGTTCGGTTGCGCTGCGGCGACTCGGAGGAAAGCAACAGGAAGTTCTTGCGATCGGCGAAGCCGTTGCTAGATTGAAGGAGGAAGCGGCAGCGCCGTCGTCTTGACTTCAGACGTGACTGGTCGACGGATCTGTCAACTGACAAGAGGAGATTGTACATAGCCAGAGCACCCTTAAACCTCACCCCCACCCGGGAGGGGCCCCGTGTCAACGACGAGATCGGCGTCATGCGGGTGCGCCTCGTCGACCAGCGTGGCAATATGGTGGGAATCGTCGGGCGTAACGAAGCGATCTCGATGGCCTCCGATGCCGGTCTCGACCTCGTTGAGATAGCGCCGAACGCCGATCCGCCGGTCTGCAAAATCCTCGACTTCGGTAAATACAAATACGAAGAGCAGAAGAAAAAGAACGAAGCCCGTAAAAAACAGAAAATCATCGAAGTTAAGGAAATTAAATTACGCCCCAGCATCGATGACCATGATTACGATGTAAAGATGCGCAGCATGGTCAAATTCATCGAAGAAGGCGACAAGGTGAAGGTGACCATGCGGTTTCGCGGGCGCGAGCTGGCGCATCAGGAACTCGGGATGGACGTCCTGGTGCGCGTCAGAGACGATCTCGAAGAGATCGCCAAGGTCGAGCAGATGCCGCGGATGGAGGGCCGGCAAATGACGATGGTGGTGTCGCCCAAGTAGTTCCGCGGCCGGGTTTGTCATCGGCCTCTTACGGAGGCAATTTGCCGTTGCGTTGATCTGGCGAGCGGCTAACCCTATCTTGCAGCTCTCCATGACCCCGCTCCGGCTCATCCGCAACTTCGCGATCATCGCGCATATCGACCATGGCAAGTCGACCCTGGCCGACCGGCTGATCGAGGCCTGCGGTGGGCTCGCGGCACGCGAAATGCGCGAGCAGGTGCTCGACAGCATGGAGATCGAGCGCGAGCGGGGCATCACGATCAAGGCGCAGACCGTTCGGCTCGTCTACCAGGCCGAGGACGGCGAGACCTACGTCCTCAATCTGATGGACACGCCCGGTCACGTCGACTTCGCCTATGAGGTCAGCCGCTCGCTCGCCGCCTGCGAGGGCTCGTTGCTCGTCGTCGATGCGAGCCAGGGGGTCGAGGCGCAGACCCTCGCCAATGTCTATCAGGCGATCGAAGCCGGGCACGAGATCGTGCCGGTGTTGAACAAGATCGACCTGCCGGCCGCCGAGCCCGATCGCGTCAGGGTGCAGATCGAGGATGTCATTGGGCTCGACGCCTCGGACGCACTCCTGATCTCGGCCAAGACCGGGCTCAATGTCGACCGGGTGCTGGAAGCGCTGGTGACGCGTCTGCCGCCGCCGCAGGGCGACGTCGATGCGCCGCTCAAGGCGCTCTTGGTCGACAGCTGGTACGACCCCTATCTGGGCGTCGTAATCCTGGTGCGGGTCAAGGACGGGGTGCTCGCGGCGGGCCAGAAAATCCGGCTGATGGCGACCGGCGCGGTGCACACGATCGAGCGGGTCGGAGTCTTCACACCGAAAGGGGTGGCGGTCGAGGCGTTGGGGCCGGGCGAGGTCGGTTTCATCACCGCCGGCATCAAGACCGTCGCCGACTGCCGGGTCGGCGACACGATCACCGAAGATCGCCGGCCGGCCGCAGCCCCTCTGCCCGGCTTCAAGCCGGTGCAGCCGGTCGTCTTTTGCAGCCTCTTCCCGACCGATGCCGCCGATTTCGAGCGCTTGCGCGACAGCCTCGCCAAGCTGCGGCTCAACGATGCGAGCTTCGAATACGAGCCGGAGACATCGGTAGCACTCGGTTTCGGGTTCCGCTGCGGTTTCCTGGGCCTGCTGCATCTCGAGATCGTCCAGGAGCGCCTTACCCGCGAGTTCGATCTCGACCTCCTGGCGACCGCCCCCTCGGTCGTCTACCGGGTGCATCTGACCAACGGCGCGGTGCGCACCCTGCACAACCCGGCCGATATGCCCGATCCGGTGCGCGTCGACCGTGTCGAGGAGCCGTGGATCAAGGCGACCATCCTCGTCCCCGACACTTATCTCGGTCCGATCCTGGCGTTGTGCGAAGAGCGCCGCGGCGAGCAAATCGATCTGACCTACGCCGGCAACCGGGCGATGCTGATCTATCGGCTGCCGCTGAACGAGGTGGTCTTCGATTTTTACGACCGGCTGAAATCGGTGAGCCGTGGCTATGCCAGCTTCGATTACCAGATCGACGATTACCGCCAGGGCGACCTCGTGCTGATGAACATCCTCGTCAACAGCGAGCCGGTCGATGCGCTGTCGGTCATTGTCCATCGCAAGGAGGCCGATCGGCGCGGCCGGGCCTTGTGCGAGCGGCTGAAGGATTTGATCCCGCGCCAGCTCTTCCAGGTCGCGATCCAGGCGGCGATTGGCGGGCGGATCATCGCCCGCGAGACGGTCAAGGCCTTGCGCAAGGACGTACTCGCCAAATGCTATGGCGGTGATGTAACCCGCAAGCGCAAGCTCCTCGACAAGCAAAAAGAGGGGAAGAAGCGGATGCGCCAGTTCGGCAAGGTCGAGATCCCGCAATCGGCCTTTATCGCCGCCCTCAAGATGGGCGACGGCTGAGCACCGCCGGTCAGGAGCGCCGCGCGTCGCGCTTTCGGAAGAGGACGAGCAGCAGCACCCCCAAAATCATCAGCACCGCGAAGGCCCAGGACAGCAGGATGCTGACGATGATCGGGTCCCACAGGAAGGGGTGGATGTAGCGCTGGACCACCGCCTGGACCAGGTTCAGACTCGACCGGTTGAGCTGGTACCATAGCTGACCGAGGGCGATTGGTGCCCAATGTTTGGTGTCGATCCAGACGAGCCCGTCCCGGACCAGCACGGCGCCGCCGGCGAGCAAAAGAATCCAGCCGATCAGGCGCCCGACGATCATCGACCCATCCCGTAGCCCCGCCATACTTGCTTCCAGGATCCCGCCCGCCGCTTGGTGGCTGTCAGCGTGACACTAAACCGTAACCTTGACGGCGGGGGAACAGTCTGCGGATAATCGTGTTGTCCAAGGGGTGCCCCGGCAGGGGGCTGAGACGCCGCCGGCGGCGCGGCAACCCTTCGAACCTGATCCGGGTCGTACCGGCGTAGGGACAGGAACACCGCGGCAAAAGCCGACCTCCTTCTCCGCGGATACCCCGGGTCTTCCTGCAACCGGTGCAACGGAGATCCACGATGCCCGATTCAGCGCCACTCACAGCAGCGAAGCTCGTGCCCAAGGTCGAGGAGCTCCGGGTTACCACCGGGCCCTTCCCGGCCTCGCGCAAGCTCCACGTGCCGGGCCGGCTGCATTCCGAAATCTCGGTCGCGATGCGCGAGATCGACCTCGATCCTTCAGCCGGCGAGCCGCCGGTTCGCGCCTACGACACCTCGGGCCCCTATTCCGACCCGGCGGTCGAGACCGACATCAACCGCGGCTTGCCGGAATTGCGCAAGCCATGGATTCTGGCGCACGGCGATGTCGAGTTCTACGCAGGCCGCGAAATCAAGCCCGAGGACAACGGTTTGCGGCGTGGCGAGGCGAGTGGCGTCTCGCTGTTTGATCGCGGGCGGCGCCGGGTGCTGCGCGCCAAGCCGGGCGCTGCGGTGACCCAGCTCGCCTATGCCAGGCGCGGCGTCGTCACGCCAGAGATGGAATATGTCGCGATCCGCGAGAATCTCGGCCGCGAGAAATTGCGGCGCGAAGGGGCCGTCGACGGCGAGTCGTTCGGCGCCTCGATCCCCGACCATGTGACGCCGGAATTCGTCCGCGACGAGATCGCGCGCGGCCGCGCGATCATCCCGAACAACATCAACCACCCGGAAACCGAGCCGATGGTCATCGGCCGCAACTTCCTGGTCAAGGTCAACGCCAATATCGGCAACTCGATCGTCACCTCCTCGGTCGCCGAGGAGGTCGAGAAGATGGTGTGGGCGACGCGTTGGGGTGCGGACACGGTCATGGATTTGTCGACCGGCCGCAACATCCACACGATCCGCGAGTGGATCATCCGCAACTCCCCGGTGCCGATCGGCACGGTGCCGATCTACCAGGCGCTCGAAAAGGTCGGCGGCAAGGCCGAGGAGCTGACCTGGGAGCTATTCCGTGACACGTTGATCGAGCAGGCCGAGCAGGGTGTGGACTACTTCACGATCCATGCCGGGGTGCGGCTCCCCTACATCCCGCTGACGGCGAACCGGGTCACCGGCATCGTCTCGCGCGGCGGCTCGATCATGGCGAAGTGGTGCCTCGCCCATCACCAGGAGAGTTTCCTCTACACCCATTTCCGCGAGATCAACGAGATCATGCGGGCCTATGACGTGAGCTACTCCTTGGGCGACGGCCTCAGGCCCGGATCGATCGCCGACGCCAACGACCGCGCCCAATTCGCCGAACTCGAAACCTTGGGCGAATTGACCAAGGTCGCCTGGGAGGACGACGTCCAGGTCATGATCGAAGGCCCCGGCCACGTGCCGATGCACAAGATCAAGGTCAACATGGAAAAGCAGCTCGAGGAATGCGGCGAGGCGCCGTTCTACACCTTGGGGCCGCTGACGACCGATATCGCGCCGGGCTATGACCACATCACCAGCGGCATTGGGGCCGCGATGATCGGCTGGTTCGGCACCGCACTCCTCTGCTATGTCACGCCGAAGGAGCATCTGGGTCTGCCCGACCGCGACGACGTCAAGGTGGGTGTCATCACCTACAAGATCGCTGCCCACGCGGCCGATCTCGCCAAGGGTCACCCGGCGGCGCGCGAGCGCGACGACGCCTTGTCGCGGGCGCGCTTCGAGTTCCGCTGGCGCGACCAGTTCAACCTGTCGCTCGACCCCGAGACGGCCGAGAAATTCCACGACCAGACCCTGCCTGCCGAGGGTGCGAAGCTCGCGCATTTCTGCTCGATGTGCGGCCCGAAATTCTGTTCGATGCAGATCACCCAGGAGATCCGCGACTACGCCCGCACCGGCATGGAGGAGAAGTCGAAGGCGTTCCTCGAGCAGGGTGCGGAGATCTACACCGAAAAGGCGGTCGCCGCAGAGTGAGCCCCCACCCTACCCCCGGAACGCCCGCCCCGGCGGGCGGCCGTCCGGGGGCTCCCCCGCGTGCGGGGGAGGGAATGGGAGGGGGCGCGGCTGGAAAAGAGGGTCGCCGCTACCCGGACCGTCCGATCGTCGGTGTCCTGGCAGTGGTGTTGCGCGGCGAGCGCGTGCTCGTCGTACGGCGGGCCAACCCGCCGATGCCGGGCCGCTGGGGTTTTCCCGGCGGCGTGCTCGAATTGGGCGAGACCGTCGCCCAAGGGGCGATGCGCGAGCTCTTAGAAGAGACTGGGGTCACCGCAGAGGCAGAGGGTCCGCTGACCGTCATCGACACGATAGACCGCGATCGTGAGGGCCGCATCCGCTACCACTACACGCTCGTCGCGGTCGTCGGGAGTTGGCAGGCGGGCGAAGGGGTCGCCGGTGACGATGCCGACGAGGTCGCCTGGCTGACCCGCGCCGAGATCGTCGAGCAGAACCTACCGACCGCCCCCGCCCTCTTGCCGCTGATCGACCTCGCGCTACGGAAGGCCTGATCGTGAGAGGGTTCATCTTCGGCGTCTTGGCAACGATCGTCGTCGCTGCGGCATGCGGCTACGCCGCCCTGCGCACCGTGCCATTCCGGCCAATGCCGACCCCAAGCCCCGTTGGTTTGAGACCTGGGCGGCCGGCACGTCGCTCGATGCGACCTCGCTCGCGACGCTCCCAAAGGCCCCAATCCGGCCGCCTTGACGGATGCCAATCTGATTGCGGGCATCGACGTTTACGGGCAGCACTGCGCGATCTGCCACGGCACCGCAAAAGGCGATGCTTCGGCGACGCCGATCGCCAAGGGCGAGTACCCGTCACCTCCACAACTGGCGACGGACGGGGCCGAGGACGATCCCGGGGGCTATTCCTTCTGTTGGTGTGGACGGCCCCCGACGGCATCAAGCGTGCCAGAATGAGGTCGCTGTAGATCTCAGACAAAGGAGGCCGTCCGTGGAACAGATTAGCCG
>Ga0209446_1000122_pt1 | contig 19894 bp, 19 predicted proteins | sample BogFormECP04_OM2_FD_188242 | JGI IMG/M metagenome (GOLD analysis project Ga0209446, IMG submission 188242) | Bog forest soil microbial communities from Calvert Island, British Columbia, Canada - ECP04_OM2 (SPAdes) (version 2) | ecosystem: Environmental > Aquatic > Freshwater > Wetlands > Bog ... | reverse complement strand
CGACTTCTCAGAAACTTACTTTGCCGCTGGGGCCGCTGTGAGGGTGATGACGAGGCCTAAATCTTTGGCCTTCTTCTGCATCCAGTTGATTTGTTGTTTTTGATAGCGCTGTTGGTAGAACTCCATGCCTTTGTCGACATAGTCCTGACCGTACTTCAGCATTCGATAGACCAGGCGCGCCAGAGTGTGGGCCATGGCGGTGATCGCTTTGGGAGCTCCCAAATGGGCGCGCAACCGTTTGAATTTCGCTCCCAGGTAGGTCTTGCTTCGCCACAAACTTGTGGCCGCCATGCGGAAGGCCGTGGCCGCCCGATTCTCCACGTGGCGGGTTCCGCGATGGTACACCTTACCTCCGGTGACTTTGTTGTTCGGACACAGCCCCAGCCAGGAGGCAAAGTGTGCTTCTGTTGGCCACTTGCTCATATCCAGGCCCACCTCCGCCACGATGATTTGTGCGATCATCACATTGATCCCATCGATGAGCGTGAGGTCGATCCCGCTGATGCGGTACAGTTCCCCACGCAGATTGCACTGCGGCGCATTCCCGCCGGCTCTCTTACCTGCCTTGGGCGTTTGCGGCTTGCTGCCGGGTTCGGTTTGGTCTTCCATGGTCCTCAGCTGCGCCGCCAGCGCTTCATCGCATTCCTCGATGCGCTTCTGATAGGTGATATAGGTCTGCATCTGCTGGCGCAGGACAAACAACAACTCCGGTCGCCAGTTCCCCTCCAAACTCTTCGCAATTTCCTTTTTGCTGGCTTGCACGTGCGGATCGGCCAATGCCGCGAGTTTGTACCGGTCGCGCTCGCCCCCTAAAATCGCATTCAGAATCGCCATGCCGGTCAGCCCGCTGATATCGGTAATCACGTTGGCAATCTGCACGTTCATCTCTGTCAACACTTTTTGCATCCGCTGGATGGACGCGCTGGCCGACTTCACGTGCTCGTCCCGTTGTCGCCAGTACGTCCGCAACACGCAAATCTCTTCGCTGGGGCGGAAGGAGTTGTTCAGAAGTCCGTAGGTGTGCAGCTTCATCAACCACTGGCACTCTTGAACATCGGACTTGCGTCCGGGTAGATTCTTCGTGTGGCGTGCGTTGACCAGGAATACCTCCAATCCTCGCTGCACAAGAATTTCGTACACCGGCAGCCAGTAGACTCCGGTCGATTGCATGGCCACGGTCACGATCCCGCACTGGGCCAGCCAATCCGCCATCTTGCGGAGATCTTCGGTAAAACATTCGAAGGTTCGCACCGGTTCCGCGTCGCGATCCGGCGGTACCGCCACGTAATGCGTTGCGTTGCCGATATCGATTCCCGCGGCGTTCGCATGCACCACCTCCAGGCTCATCATCTCGTCGCGCTGCTTGACTGATTTACTCATGTTATTTCCTCCTCTGCTCGGACGACGTCGGCCAGCCCGGCTGCGAGGGGTTTAGAAGTCTTCTCAACGGGGTCAGAGCCACCAGGTAAGCGATCGCATGAGAGCCGGAGCCACGCTCTCCATCGGGCACAAAGGCACCATCTTCGCCACGGCTTTAGCTGCTGTTCGACGTCTCTCGCAGCTTCGCAAATTGCCCGCTCCACGACAAGTTTCTGCACCTAGCGACGCCCCGTTCAGGGTCGTCCGACGCTCTCCAGGAACTTGGCTCATAACTCCTGTCGAATCAACAAACCAATCTCGCCAAGTTTCTGGCACTAGCGACGCGTCGAAGACGCAGTCGGGGCTTATCGGGACTTAACTCTGCCTGGCGCAGTACCAATTCTATGAGCTACTCGCCTTTATCCTACAGGATGATCGGTTAGTGGAAGTAATTCACGAGCATGATGTTGGAGTTGCTTTCATCTATTTGAGAGTAGAGCAAGTAGCGGCCGTCGGGAGAGATGGACATGCCATCGCCCAGGTCTTTATCGGCTTTGAAGACTTCGCGGGTGTGCCTGGTAGCGAAATCGAAAAAGCAAATGCTCCGTGGGCTGTCTTGAGGGGCAAAGTAGAGTCCGTCGGGCACGAGCGTCCACTGAGATTCGTTGAATACTTTCGGTATACCGGAAACTTCCTGGGGCGTCGCACCGGAGTGGTCCAGCGCAAGCATCATGATATTCGAGTTGGCAATTCTCGATGGAAAGTAAAGCACCTTGCCGTCGGAAGACTCGATGGAAGTGACGAGGTCCAGTGATCCCGCAAGAAGTGTGGCGTCACCTCCCCCCACTGGGCAACGGTAAAGCTGATGACCAACGCCTTCGGAGCCGCGAAAATAGATCCACTTTCCGTCGTGCGACCAGTATGGATGATCCGCCTTCCCCACATTGGTTTTCAATTTGTGCGCGACACGATCCGATATATCCGCCGTGTACATGCCCGCTAGACCGCTGAGTTCTATCATATCGAACGTGATTTTCTGCGAATCAGGCGACCAGCGGGGGAAACCGGCTGGCCCTTCGTGCGAAATCTGTACTAGGTTGGTGCCATCGGCGTCGGCTACCCAGACGCTCCAGGTTCCCGAGCGAGCCGAATCGAAGGCCACATGTTTACCGTCGGGAGAATATTGGCTGTTGTTTTGTTGCCGGGTCGAAACCAACATCTGCAACGCCGGAGCTTGGGGATGTTCCAGGTCTTTTCTCCAGATGTTCACGCTGTCGGCGCCCAAGCTGAAGGCTAATTTGTGCCCATCGCGAGAAATCGTTGGCCATTCTCCCTCTCCGACCGGCAGTTTGCGCACTTCGCCATCGCCCACGCGGATTGCATAGAATTCTTCGGCCTCTGGACTGGCCCCTGACACAATCAGCGACTTATCATCGCCGCTCCAAGCTAGTCCGCATGGAAATTCGTGCCGCGTGGCCAGCGATCGTTTGGATTTTCCCTGCAGATCGGTAACGAAGTACTCAAAGGAAGTCGTGTTATGGACACAGACCATAGCCAGTTCCTGCCCGCTATGCGAAAACGTTAAGGATCCCTCGTGATTGCAGGACGGATCATGTGGAAACTCATGAGATTCGAGAGTCTCCATGTTGAGCAGGAAGACGCGGCCGTCGGGTCGTCCGTCTTCGGTATCGGCAAAGGCGAGCCATTTCCCGTCGGGGGACCAACTGATGGGCGCGGCAACAGAGTAGGGTATATGGGTGGCGAGGAGTTTGCGTTCCGGTCCGCCCAATGCGGGCACAACGTAGATGCCAGTGTCATCAGCAGACAAGCGATGAAAGGCAATCTGCGTGCCGTCGGGTGACCACGTCGAACTGATCCATTCGGAGGGATGGTTGGTCAACCGGAGCAACGTTTCACTGCCAATTGCTTTTACATACAAGTCAAACCTCGGCCTCCCCGAGCGGTTGCTTGCGCCGTTATCCCAGGAGAAAGCGATCCTTGAGCCATCTGGCGAAAACGAAGGAGCTGTCTCCGACCCTGGGTAGGAAGTGAAAGGGACAACTGTCATCGGCTTGGAATTGCCAGGTTTGCGAGATAGCCAGCCGAATAGAACCGCGGCCGCCACCAGGAAGGCTGCGGCTACCAAGCCAAGGGTCCATTTCCGACTCGTCCAGGCTTTTACCGCAGGGACTGGCACAAGTTCCACAGATTGCTGCGGCTTAGCAACCGCCATCACCACCGGCGCTTCAGGCTTGATCTTTCCGATGAATCGATAGCCCCGCTTCGGCAGCGTCTCTACGAACCGCGGGTTTTCCACCGAATCACCCAGCGCCTCGCGAATCTTGTTCACTGCGGCGGCCACACTGTGATCGAAGTCGACAAAGGTGTCCGCCTGCCACAGGGCGCGACACACTTCGTCCCGCATCACGACCTCTCCGGCGTTTTCAATCAGCATCGCCAACAACTGAAAAGGCTGCGCCTGCAATCGGATTCTTCGTCCGTCCTTGCGCAATTCCCCTGAGCGCAGGTCCAGTTCAAAACGGTCGAAGGCCACTCGGTGGGAGTTGCCACCCGATGATCGTTCCAACTTGTCGACCGAAGAGGACATTTGGTCACTCTCGCAGGAATCCGAGGAAGTGGCGTGATGCTAGCAGACCGCCAAAGCTATGGTCAATTCCTAATCATTCCAGGTTCTAAATGATAAGTCCTTATACACGATGGCGTTAGCTGATGCTCAAGAATTGAACAGAAAGTGATGGGCAGAGCATTGTACAGCTGCCCGTGTTTCCGCATTCTGCCCCAGCATTTCCACTTGGGGGTCGTTCTGGACGCCAAGCATGGAGCGCAATGAGATTGAGGCAAAACTCAAAGGAGAGAAACAATGAATCGAAAGAATATATTCCGGGTTCTTTGGGGCCGGCGGTTTTCCGCTCTTGGGGCATTGATCGTGTTAGGGCTGCTGTTTACCGCTGCCGGCGCCAAGGCCGGTGGTTGTGCCCTTCCTTACAAAGCGGGAGCGGGAGCCGCCCCCGCAATTCCGTTCGTCAGCCCTCACGCGGACGGAGAATGGAACGAGCATGCCACCATCGTAGGTTTGTGGCATGTGAATTTCACCGCAAATTACGATGAGAATTTCCCTCCGGGAGGGCCCTTCCCCCCGACACCTTTCCCGTTCGTTGAATCCTTCAAGACCTGGCACGCGGATGGAACTGAATTTGAAAATGCCTTCCTTCCACCCACCGGTGGGAATATCTGCTACGGCGTCTGGAAGGACTTGGGCAAGGGCACCGTCAAGCTGCACCACATTGGCTTGATGTTTAACTCGGACGGCAGCCTCTCAGCCATCTTCACCGACGACGAAACGGATACGGTCTCGTCCGACGGAAAAACCTACAAAGGAATGTTCGATTTCAAACTCTGGCCTCCCAGCTACGATGCCGTCGGCGTCGGAAAGCCAATAGCAGAGGTCAAGGGAACAGTAGCCGCTACTCGCATAACCGTCGATTGAAGAATCAACTTCCCATTTCCGCCGGATGACCACGGCACGGCGCGGCCCACGCCTTTGCAACCCGAGTGCGTGGGCCGAATCTTTGGATATCCGCTCAAGCGGATTCGGTGTGCTTACCCGAGGATTTCGTTGGGAATCCACTTCAGAAGTGAGTTAGCTCTTGGCAAACGCGCTTGTGTCCATTACATGGAGCAGTTCCCGGATTGTCGACTACACGGAAGTTATCCCGAATCGTTTGTGAAGTCTGCAGACATGAGAGACCTCAGGCTGACGCTGCTCGCAGCGCGTACTCTCAAACAGCGCACGAGACCATCATGCTTGGGTAGCCAGAAAACAATATCGCTTTCTTATTTCCACTCCTGTTTCTTCTCCCGGAGAGTGTGCCCAACGCGAGTGTGTCAGTTCAAGCGTTCACCCCAACAAGTCAGGGTCCAACTGGGGTCCAAAACTCGGCGTTTTTGGAAGGTTTTCGGGGATCTCATTGAAATAAGGGCAATTGAATCAACGGGACTTAGAGTCTGATCGTCGACTCATAACCCGAAGGTCGTCAGTTCAAATCTGACCCCCGCAACCATTTCTAAAGCCTGTCTCAGGATAGGTTTACGCAACAAGCGCCGGGCGAATTGGTGCTTCCGATTTATAGCCCAATTCGCCCAACTCGAATCCCAAGCCAGCCCTCTCACACCATTCGCGACGATAAGCCACGTCGTACTGTAGTTGTGCAGCGTAGAGGTCCACCAACTCTGCGAATGGCCCAGCCACTATTTGATCAGGTTATCCGGCACGCCTGCCCTGCGAAGTACCGAAAAGCGAAAGCGCCGGAAGGCGTGGAATCCGCCTCGATTGCCTGCTCCGTGCAACGCTTTGAGTGAATTGCGTGCATCAAGAACTCGTCCGGCTCTCGTCGTGAAGAGGTAGCCATTCAGTCCTTGCGTGTATCGGCGTAGAACTTGATCTTGCGCGCCCACCCATGACTCAAAACCAGGCGTGTGATTGGCGAATCGGGCATCCGAAATCATGACCCAAAAGGGCTCGCATCGAATCGCGGTAGGAGGAAATGATATGCAAGCCGCGGTCGTTCCCGCTGTGAGCAGTTCGCGGCAGGTCAAAGACGTTCGGCAACCTCAGCCCGGACCGAATCAAGTGCTACATTTCTATCTTTTTGGGAAATGCGTATCGATCAACTCCGATATCGTTGCCAGGTGATGGTCATCGTGATCCGCAACAAAATACAAATGATCCACGAGCCGCATGGGCTGCTTGAGACGCGGATGCAGGCTCGTTCGCGCAAAAAGGTCAGGTTCAAATGTCCCCAGATGCTCGACTAAGCGAAGCCGTGCGGTGCGGAATCCAGCCAGAATCTCCGCCAATTCTTGGGCATTATGGTTGGCTTCATGGGTCTTGCGATTACCCAGGTCTGCGACGGCGAGTGTGTCTCGGTCAGTAAGGAAGTCATCCACACGCGCCATCCATAGAGGTTCGAGATCGAGCAAGTGGCCTGCGTGGTCTTGGGCTGACCACTTCTCCTGCGGTTTGCCGACCAACACATCGGTCGTCACTTTGCGCAGTATCTCTTCCAGGCGTGCGCGCGCGCCCCACAGGCGCACACAAACGTTGGGGTACTGCTCCGCCGGAAAGGTGAAGTCGAACTTCCGCTCGAACCACGCCGGGACTTTGCTGGATAGCGGGCGTGGCAAATTATGCTCCCATCATGGTCCCACCTGGAATAGCGAAGCTCTTAGACTCATAACCATTCTGTTTCTTCTTCGTGTGCATTTCACAGTTCGCATTCACTTTCCGATACAAATGTCTCCACAACCATCTCGATCTCAACGCAGCAACCAAACGGAATCTGCGACACCCCCAAGGCGCTGCGCGCATGGGCTCCTCGCTCTTCAAAGACTTCGATGAACAATTCGGAAGCGCCATTGGCGACCATGTGGGCCCCCGTAAAATGCGGCCCACTGTTGACGAAGACCAACAGTTTCACAATCCGTCGAACGTCATTCAGATCGCCGATGGCGGCCTGAAGAGTGGCAAGTAATTCGATGGCGACGCTGCGTGCCGCTTGTTTCCCCTCGGCGGTGGTAATCTCCTCGCCTAGCTTGCCGCACCAAAGCTTTCCATTCTTCTTTGCGAGCCGCCCCGACAAATGAATCAGATTGCCGGTCCGGACAAACGGAACGAAAGCAGCAACGTAGCCATCCACCACAGGGGGTGGAACGCCAGGCAAAGTAATCTGCAGATTCTTCAATCGTTCATAGACCGACGTCATTTAAGCGCTATGCCTTCTATTAGATATCGAGTTAAGTTCGGATGCTCAATGAAACGACCTTCAAGTCGAGCGCAGCTCCGTGAAAATCAATCCACGGCGGCGCGGCAGCGGACTTGTTCGGAGGTTAGGCCATAGAGTGGCGGCGTGGCGACGCCGAGCAATGACAAGTAAATGTAAACTTGCCCGCGATGATGTATCTCGTGTTCGACCATCAAGCGCAGCCACTTCCACGTAGTGATGGGCGCATCATCGGGTGTTTTGCATCTCTTCTGTAGATCTTCATCGGTGAGTCGTCCGAAAATTTCCATCGATTCCGCGTGCAAGCGCTCGACAAACGCCATCACATTGTCGTAACCGTCCGCCAGCTCTTTTCCGTGCGTCGTGTAACGAGCCGGACGCCCTTGCACGTTTTCCGCCCACATATATCGTTCCGCTACCGCCAGATGCCGCAACAGATCGCCCAAAGTAAACTTGGCCGGTGCGTAGGTCCAATCGATCTTGTCCGGCGGAATACAACGCGCCACGCGCATAGTGCGCTCCCGCACGTTGCCAAAATAATGAAGGAATGGGCCGATCGTCCGTATCTCCATGATCCTCCGGTCAAACCGAACAGCTCAGTCTAGCTCCGTCGCATGAACTCAGATCGACGCCCGAAGCAATCGGCCGGGGACAAAATGGACTCACTCCCTAACCCCGCATGTTTCCCGCGCTCGCCATCGGCCTTGTTAAGTAATTCGCTCCCCGGGGATCGTCCCCGTGCACTCCACCCGTCTGTCCCCGATTTCCTCGAAGAAACTCAGTGCACTCCCTCGGATGGCGCCATCACAATAATGTAAGCGTCCGGCTGGCCCGCCCTAAGCACGCGAGGCATGTTCCGCGCACTTGGCGGGGAACCGATATCCTTGTCGGTGACATAAGGCGCATAAAACATCAGATGCGGCGGAATGTGAACCAATTTGTTCGCCGTGGGAACCAAAAGGTAGCCCAGGTCTGAAAGCATGTAAACGATTCCGGGCTTGCGCGGAGCCTGGAACTTCCCAGTCCGATAACCCTCATCGAGATCAGCCTTGATTTGGTCCTCGTTCTTCCCCTGCGCGCGTTGCGCCTCCACGAAGAGCCGGGTAAGGAGCGTCGTTGCGCTTCCTTCAGCGTCAAAACAAGTGGGTTCCAGATTGACCGGCGCTTGCCGGTCCACAAAGCAGGAGAAGCCATTGCTTCCGTCTCGGACTTTTACGTAGCCAGTGCTGTCAAGAACATAGACAGTAGCCTTGCTGGAAACCTCGGGTGGGCCCGCGCTCTCGGCCAGCTTGATTTTCTCTTCGCGCGAAAGGGAAAAATCGTACGCTGGCTTGACGGTATTCGTCTGGGCGACGGCGACCAGATTGCTCATCGCGAGAATCGCAGTTCCCAGCACGATTTTGTAGAAAGGCGTCGTCATAGTTCACCCTCTGAAGGTTAGTAGTAGGTCGGAAAAAGTCAACCGCACCACGAAATAATTTCACCCCTAAGTTGCGTGACACCTTGAGTCTTGTTGGTGCGATTCGAGATCACCTCAGGGGTCATCCTTCTCCCGTGAACAAAATTCCGCGTCAACATCATGCGGCCACCACGTTGATCAGGCGGTCGATGTCCCGCTCTGAATTGAACAAATGGGGTGAGACGCGGATCTTACCCTCTCGCTTCGCCACGACAACATGTTCCTTCTGCAGCTTCTGATAAAGCTCGGAGGTCTCTTCAGGGGTCCGCGCAGTGAAGCAGCCGTAAGGCCCGCGCGCTGCGGAGTCCAGCGGACTCGCCGGAACGCAGCCTTTCGGGAGGCGTTGGAACAAGAGATCAATCAATTTTCGGTTGTGTTCGAGTACCAATTCGGGCCCGGCCCGCAGCACAAAATCTACCGAGGCATCCATAGCCGTCAGGTTGAAATTGAAATAAGTGGCCGCTTCCGCCGCATCCCAGCGCTTGGCACTGCGGGATGGTGCGGGATCGACAAAATTCAACTTAAAAAAATCATCTTCAGCGCCTTGGGCCGTCCAATAAAACGGACCTGGACGCACAGTGTCCAAGTGTTCGCTCTTCGCCCAAAAGAATCCCGTGCCATAAGGACTAAGGAGCCATTTGTATCCAGCACACACTAAAAAATCGGCGCCAAGCTCGTTGACATCCATCGGCACCGCACCACAAGACTGGCTTACATCGAGCACAAATAGCGAGCCCTGAGCGTGGCATGCCGCAGCCACGCGGGCCGCATTCAACAGCGAGCCGTCGTCAAAGCGCACATGACTCACGGAAACGACGCGCGTTCTAGGCGTCAGCGCGTGGATTAGATCATCTGCCGTGATGAAGCGGTCTCGCGGCTCTACGATTTTGAATTTCACACCCTGGCGTTCTTCCATGGGTTTCCAGGTGGCATATTGCAGTGGAAATTCTCCCTTGGCAGTAATAACCTCATCACCCGGCTTCCACCTCAGGAAATGGGCCACGGCCGCAACGCCGGTGCTTGCCCCGGTCGTGAGCGCGATTTCTTCCGGTTTCGCCCCAATCATTTTCGAGAGGGATGCCCGAATTCGGCTTGGAGCTTCGAAGAAAACGGCGTCGTCCATGTGATGCGGAGACTTGTTGACTTCGATTGAGGTTTGCACCGCATGCAGGGCCACACGGGGGATGGCCGCATGGGCTGCAGTGTTCAAATAGGTTGCGTCTGCAATCTCGAACCACTGCTTCTGCCAGTCGGCTGCAGTTTGAATTGTGGCCATGAGGTCTCCTTCTCGGTATCAGCTTTACGAGCCGGCAAATCTAGCTATCGAGCGGTTGACGAATCACAGCGTTTCCTCCTCCGAAGCGCCGGCACACTCGCGAAATCGATCCACCTGCGCTACAAAGGCTCTCCAGTCGCGTTTGCGCAGACTGGCTTATCCACCGTGTGACGCTTGTGAAAGACGAGCCATATCTCGGATTTTGAATCGTGATGTGCTCTCGCCAGTTCCGCCACTGCTGGCGGCTTCGCACATCAAGCGTTCGGAGGCTCTTCGCCGACATCAGCATGCCTCGCGCATTTCGAGCCAAGAAAATTCGAGAGCGTCCAAAACCGCCCCATTGGACTGGCCGCCCTGCAACCTTTGAAGTGGTTTCACTGCTTCAAACCTCCCGCAGCGCCACAATCGGATCCACCTTGGTCGCGCGGCGAGCCGGAATGTAGCTGGCGGCAATCGCAACCACGAGCAGCAGCAGAGGCACCAGCGTAAAGATGCCAGGATCCCGCGGCCGCACACCATAAAGGAGGCTCGCCATGAACGAGGCGCTCAACGCTGCCGCAATCACGCCCGCGAAAATCCCTACTACGGCGAGCGCCACGCCCTTCTGCAAAATCAGCTTCAGCACATCTCCGCGGCCCGCTCCCAACGCCATCCGCAATCCAATTTCGCGCGATCGCTGCCCCACCATGTACGCCAACAATCCGTATATTCCGATCGAAGCGAGTAGCAGCGCCACCGCCGCAAATCCAGCCACCAGATTCGCCGAGAACCGGCGCGATGCCAGCGATGCATCCAGCACCTCGTCCATCGAGGTGACGTTGAACACCGGCAGGCCCGGATCTACACCGCGGACAGCTTCGCGAATTTGCGCCTCCAGCGTGCTCGCCGGCAGCGAAGTTCGCAGTGCCACGCTCAGTACTCTGCCAAGCGCCTGATAAACGGGCACATAAACATGCGGCACGCCGTCCACATCGAGCCCATCATGCTTGATATTACGCACCACGCCGACCACGGTGTTCCAGGGCAGCGCCGGATTCTGTCCGATGCGAAGCCGGCGCCCCACCGGATCGCGATCCGGCCAATAGCGCCGCGCCGTCGCCTCGTCGATGATCGCCACGGGCAGCTTTCCGTTTTCGTCGCCTTCCCTGAAAAACCTGCCTTCTACGAGCGGCGTCTCCATCACTCGAAAATAATCGGGGCTGATGCGGATAATCTCCGCCCGCAAATCGCCGGAAGATTCCGTCGGACGATCTTCGATCGCCAGCGAATTGCTGTTCGTTGTGCCCGTCGCCGGCAAGCTGGACGTAATCGCCCCCAGCTCGACGCCCGGAATCGCCTTCATGCGCCGCAGCAGTTCGCGATTAAACGGAATCTGCTGCGCAAGTGTAAGATACGGATCGAGCTGCGGATTATTCGGCACCGGCAGCCAGATGTTTGCCGTCACCACCTGCGAGGCGTTGAATCCCGGATTCTGCCGCAGCAAATCGCGCAGGGTTTCTAGAAGAAGCCCCGCGCCGATCATCAGCACCACGGCAAAAGCCAGTTGCGCCACGATCAGCACGTCGCGCAGGCGCCCGACCTTCGCGCTGTAGCCAGAGCCGCGCGATCCTTCGCGCATTGTCGTCGCAAGTCCCGCCTTCGAGGAATGAATTGCGGGAGCCAACCCAAACAGCAGTCCCGTCACGAGCGAAATCAGCAACGCGAATCCCAGAACGCGCCAATCGATATTCACCTCGCTCAGCCGAGGCAAATTCGCCGGCACAAATCGCAAAACTGCTTTCAGCGTGATCACGGCCGTCGCAAGCCCCGCAATGCCCCCGAAGAAGGCCAGCAACAGCGATTCCGTCAGCATTTGCCGAATCATTCGAGAGCGGCTCGCGCCGAGCGCCGTGCGCACTGCCATTTCCTGCGTCCGGCCCGAAACGCGCGCCAACAAAAGACCGCCGATATTCAGCGCCACGATAAAAACGATCAGCGTCACCGCGCCCAGCAGCACCACGAGCATCGGCCGCACATTTCCCACCAGCGATTCCTGCAGTGGCTGAATCGTGATTGTCCATTTGCTCTGTGGAGGATAGTCGTTCGGGAAGTCGCGTCGAATTTCGGCCGCCATCGAAGTCAGCGCGGCTTGCGCTTGCGCGATCGTGATGCCTGGCTTCAATCGGCCGATGGCTCCCTTCAGCGGTCGTGCCCCACGCACCGGCTTCGGATAAGGATCGGCCATGAATCCGCAGGCGACCCACACCTCAACCGGGCGCGAGATCGTCGGCCCCGGATGCCGAAAATCCGGCGGCAGCACTCCCACAATCGTGTAAACATCGTTGTCCAGCCGGACGCTGCGCCCGAGTACTCCGGGATCGCCACCGTACGAACGCCGCCACAAGGAGTCGCTGATTACCACTTGCATCCCAAACCCCGGCGCCCAATCCTGCTCGCCGAGGAGCCTTCCGATTTGGGGCTTCACGCCGAGCATCGAAAAATAGTTCGTGTTCGTGCCCAGAAGCTCGAGCCGCTCCGGGTTCTCGGCTCCCGTCAGGTTCGTGCTCGACGGAAACACCACGCTCACACCCTCGAAGATTCCCGCGCGCTTTTGCAGGTCCTCGAGTTCGGGCTCGGCAAACCTAATGTCGTGCAGCCCCACTCCGGGCGCATCGAAATAAATCCGCACCAGCCGATCTGGATCGCGGAACGGAAGTGGCCGCAGCAACACACCGTTCACAATGCTGAAGATCGCCGTGTTCGCCCCAATTCCCAATGCCAGGGTGAGAATGATTATGAGAGTAAAGCCGGGACTCTTCCGCATGATGCGGAAGGTGTACCGGACATCATTGAATAATATTTCCATAATTTCCTCAATAATCCAGTTCTCTGATTGGTCGCTTCGTGCGGATCTCCGTTTCGGCGTTTACAGCTTTACAAATGCAAGCATCCGTGTCACATTATTTAGGCATTTAGCTTAATGTCAAATACCAAATTGGCCCGGAGAGAGAATGAAAGCAGATCGCGTGTTTCGGGCGCTGGCCAATAAGCACAGGCTCGGAATATTGTTCTGGCTGCAGAACCCTAGGGGGCACTTTCCTCCGCAGATCGCCGGGGACCTTGTCCGGGACGGAGTCTGCGGCTGTTTGATTGCCAAAAAACTTCGCGTCAGCCATCCAACTGCAAGTGAACACCTGAAAATCCTGTCGCAGGCAGGCCTGATTCGAGGAAAGCGGATTAAGCAGTGGACCTTTTATAAACGCGATGAGAGTACGATTCGCAAAATAAAGAAAACGTTATTTCCCAATGTTTAGAATATATCGAGATGTTCGGCCGCAAACGCAGTCTACCGAGAGGACCAATGGCAGAGACATTCGAAGCATACCGAACTCGAGTCCTAAGCTATCTTGGCTATGAGGAGCCCATCGGTGTCCAACAAGCCACCCCATCGCAGCTCGAATCGCGTCTGCGCGATGTCGCGCCCGAGGAGTTGATCCGGCGTCCTGCACCTGAAAAGTGGTCAATCGCCGAGATCGTAGCGCACTTGGCGGACGCGGAGCTGGCGATGGGGTGGCGATTGCGAAACATGCTGGCGAATCCGGGCGTGGCCTTAAGGTGGTGGGATCAGGCCGTATGGGCGGAGCGCTTGGGTTACGCGCAGCAAGATGCGAGCCTTTCGGCAGGGGTCTTTCGGGCGCTGCGCGAGAGCAACCTGCGACTGTTGGAGTCGGTCTCGCGCGCACGGTGGGTGGAGTGCTATGGGGTCCACGAGGTACGCGGACGGCAAACGGTCGAGGAGTTCGTCCGCTTGGAAGCGGCACACGACTTGAACCATCTTCGGCAGATCGACCGCATCTTGGGTGGCTGTATGTAGTGGTAGCCGTTTGGCTGCCACGACGTGTAGAGGTTTTCTTCTATGGCCTGTTCATGGACGAGACGAGCAGCGCTCGTTCCAACGCCGGGTGCGAAGGTCTACGGGTTAGTATTCTCACTCACGCGGTCTGAACTGGATCGCCTCTATTCTGAATCGAGCGTCCAGGCTTACAAGCCACAGGCCGTGCTCGCGCAGTTGGCCAGCGGAGGCGTCGCCGCCGCCCTTTGCTACAACGTTCCACAGCCGCCGTCGCCTACCGAACGCAATCCGGAATACGCCGTGCCGGATCTGCACGTCCAACTAGCGTCCAAAACCCCGTGTTTTGGGGGTGGTTTTAGGGGGCCGACGAACCGTAAGGGCAATTGAATCATCAAGACTTAGGGTTTGCTCGTCAACTCATAACCCGAAGGTCGTCAGTTCAAGTCTGCCCCCCGCAACCATTTGGTGATCCACAAGGCCGGAATTCAGGATTCCGGCCTTTTTTCCGTCGCTTCTCGAAACAAAATCCCGCGAAGAAGGAAGCGGCTCGCCTTTCACTCGCAAGGTTTCATGCCGATACCAGCTTCTTCAATCCTTTCGCAGCGCTCGACAAGTTTCTAAACCACGAGTTCATTGTTTCGTTTCATGGACCGGCGACTCTCGTTCCACTCGGTTCGCATAGAGAAAATGTCGGGTCTTCGGAGATTCGACAACGAGATCGAGCACGCGCTCTTCAAACTTGCGGTCCGCAACCGTAAATCGATCGTGCTGCCGCGTATGTTCCGCCCAAGACTCCACAACGAAATTCTCGAGATACACGCCGGGATTCTCGGCATCGTAATAGACGCCCCAACGCATGGCGCCGTCGCGTCTTCGAATCCGCTGGTAGTCGTGCAGCGCATTCAGAAATTCCGGAACCTTCTCTGGATTGACGCGGTATTCAATGGCGACGAGCACCGGCCCTTCGTCGGGTTCTGGTTGGGTAACCATCGACAGCTTTCCCCAATGGTTCCACGGCTCCAACGAACCCGTTGCCGCAGGCAATCGCGCAACAACGGGAAGAGCCAAGCAAGCGGCAATACCAATGCTCGAAAACAGCAGCGCTCTGTTTGCGCTCGTATGTTCCGCAGCCACACCCCAAAGTGTGCTGCCCAGTGTAACGCTTCCCTGAAACACAAAAAGGTAAATCGCCAGCACCCGCGCCCTCACCCAGTCGGGCGCAAGATACTGCACCAGCGTGTTGAACGTGGCCATGAACACCGTCCACGCTGCGCCCCCAAACAAAATCAGGAAGCACAGCAACGGCAACCGGTGCAAGGTCGCAAGCGCAAGAATTACACCTGCGAACACCACCGTCGCTCCAGAAACAACCCACTCGACCGAGAATTTACTGCGCGCGCGCTGCAGCACCACCGCCCCAATTACCGCACCTACACCGAAAAACGCGAGCAGCAATCCATAGCCGACCGAACTCTCCGTCAACCCTCTTGCCACTGCCGGGAGCAGCGCCCAGAACGCGCTCGAAAAGAAGATCACGCAGCCCGAGCGGAACAACAGCTTCTGAATGTCGGGTGAATAGCGCACGTAGCGCAGCGCTGCAATTGTCGCCCCACCGAGCGTCTCTGCGGGAAGCTGGCTTTTTCGCGCCGGCCGTTTCCAACGCGCGATTACGGCAATTACGCCCAGGAAAGAAAGCGCGTTCAGCACAAACGCCGTGCCTACGCCGGCTACGGCGATAATCAGTCCCGCCAGCCCGGGGCCGACTGCGCGAGCCAGGTTGAATTCAATTCCGTTCAACGCCAGCGACGGCGGCAGGTCTTCTTTGGAGACAAGCTCCGGGAAAATAGCTCGCCACGTCGGAGCTTCAATGGCGTCACCCGCCGAAAGCCCAAAGGTCAGCAGGAGCAGCAACCACGGCGTCATTGTGCGGGTGATCGTGGTCGCTGCGAGCACGATGGCCACCCCCAGCATCCACATTTCGGTTCGCAGGATCAGTTTGCGACGATCAAAAATGTCTCCGATGGAACCGGCTGGCATAGCCAGAACGAAAAATGGGAGCGCACTCGCCGTTTGAATCAGCGCGACATACATCGGGCTCGGCGTGAGCGAGGTCATCAGCCACGCCGCACCCACACTCTGCATGAACGTGCCGATGTCCGAAACTAGGTCCGCGATCAAAAGATTACGGAAGAGAGGAATGCGAAGAGGACGCCAAGGACTCTGCGACTGTGTAGTGACATTTTCCACCCAAAGATAATGGAGCAAATCGACCACGCTTACGAGCGTTTAAGCCTGGTAAACGAATACGGCGGGGTGCTGCTCACCATGACCGGCTAGGTCGGCTTGGGCGTCCCCAACAACATTGAGCTTGTTGACCCTTTGTCGTCCCGCAACTGGACTCTTCCAGATCGCGGTACGGACAGTCTTCCGATTCCATGTCACGTCGCGTGGAAGACCGACATTTACCGAAAGCAATCTGTGCATTCCTACTTCGTCGAAGTCCGGAATCTGAGAAGAATCCTTGCTGTACAACCAAGCTGAACTCAAGGTTCGCGATAGGCACCTTCCTCTGGCTCAAAGCGGACACCCGGGAGCGAGAACTCCCCTCGCGAATCCCGCACGCCCAAAGCACTTTCCGCCGCGTACCAATCAATCTCAGGCGAACCGAGCGGGCGGCCCCTGTGGTCCCACAATTCGTAGGCGAGTCTTGCAATCTCTTCGTGCGTGTATTTTTCCTTCATGTTTTCTTCCTCGTTGGATGCCAGGCGCGAGTCAACGGGGCTGCCTATCAACCCAGTAACTTGCCGGCGAGCCAGTAATCGACACTGAACTTTCCCGGGCCGGAGCAGATCAGCCAGATAAAGAAGAGCACGTACAGGACTTCCGGAAGGTAGAGGAAATCGTCGAGCCAGCTGAGAAACGAAAGTCCCTTAGGCAACGTGGAAACCGCGCTGGTCAGAGTGGCGACAATCATATCGATCAATAACGCGACGCAGGCCAGGCTCGAAAGAAGCCCCACGGTCAGCAAGGATCCGCAAACGAACTCGACACCCGCCACGAAATAAGCCGTCTGGCGGGGAAACGGGACCTTGGCCGTAACGAGCGTGTCGTAAACAGGTTTCGTGCCGCCGGCGACAAACAATTTGTTTGCCCCGGAGATGGCGAAGAACAACCCGATCGAAACGCGTACCAGGAGGATGGCATATTGTTCCAAATCACGGCCACCCGTCAGCGCAAACTGGACCAGCCCTTTCCAATCCATCTCTTGTCCCTCCATCGGAGGATGTGCTGCAACGATACCCAATATCTTGCGCTTCGACTTCTCTGCTAACCGCGTAACTCAGGACTTAGTGGGTCTCTGACGAGCTTGCTTCATAAAACCTCGGACGAAGTCGGCTATCTGATCGGCTGCGGTATCGAGGGCGAAATGGGGGCCGTCGACGATGTGGACTTCGGCTTTCGGAACGTCTCGGCGATAGGCTTCCGGCTCGGAGGGATCGAACGAGGCTTCATACTTGCCCCAGAGGACGAGCAGGCGAGGCTGCTTTTCGCGCATCCAGGCTTGCCACTTAGGGTAGTTGTCCACGTTGGTGCGGTAGTCGTAGAAGAGGTCGCTTTGAATGTCGACTTGGCCGGGCCGGTTGAGAAAGTAATATTCATCGGTCCAGAGATCGGGGTCGTGGCGTTGGAGGTCGGGATCGTTGCCGACATGGCGTGAACGCGTGGTCTCCAGTGACAGGAGATTTGTGCGCAGGGCGCTTTCGTAAGCGGCGCGATCGGCCCAGTAGGCGCGACGTGTCTTCCAATTCTCGCCGAGGCCGGTATTGTGAGCCACGGCGTCCTGGACGATGAGAGCTTCGACACGCTCCGGATGGGCCAGGATCATGCGAAAGCCGACGGGGCCGCCGTAATCCTGCATGTACAGGGTATAGCGCGAAAGGCCGAGCGCGTCGGTGAAGTGATTGATGATCTCGGCGATGTGGTCGAAGGTGTATGCGAACTTTTTTGGGTCGGGCCAGTCACTGTGGCCAAAGCCGGGGTAATCGGGGGCGACGAGGTGATAGCGGTCGGAGAGGCGCGCGAAGAGAGGTTCAAACATGCGCGAGGAAGAGGGAAGTCCGTGCAGCAAGACGAGCGTGGGGGCGTCTTTGGCACCGGCCTCCCGGTAAAAGATGGAGAGGCCATCTATCTGTACAGTGCGATAAACAGTCGGGTGTTCCACGGAGCGTTCCCTCCCTTGGCTGTGGGCCGGCAATGCAAAGGTTACAAGCATCGCCGCGGCCAGCAGCCTCGTGCTGAAGACATGCAAGCTGCGGATCCGGTCAGGCGAGCCCAAAATGTGCATCGTCATTCCTCCATACTTAACAGTTTCTAAGCATTCTTCTTCCGAGGATCGTCTTTCGCATCAATGTACTCCAGGCCGAGTGGCCCCATTGCGGTTACTTGCGTGACGTACTCGCCGGATTTCGCCCAGTGGAAATGGGGAGTGTTGCCAGGGAGAATGACCACGGCGCCGGGCGGATAGGTTTCCAACTTATTCGCGTCGAATTCATCACCCAACCCGATATAAAAGACGCCAGAAATCACGGTGTAGACTCGGTCCTCCGGGTGCTTGTGAGGCATCAGCTTCTCGCCACGGGGCACTTTGACCCGGATAGTGTAAGGGCCGGGCTCCGAGGGCTGCCCGACGACGACGGCAAGCCGTATGGAGGGTGGGAACGCCGGGAACGGTTTCCAATCAATATCTTCGGACAGGATGGCTTTGAATACTTCCTGTCCAGGTTGGTGACTACGGACGCCGCTTTGCGCGGCAGGCTTTACCGCGCTGGCTTTTTGAGACATAGAAACCTCTTTTCGTGCAGAAAATGTAAAACATGAATGCAGACTTTCGAGACAGGTCCGCCAGTGATGCCGCGATGTCAGTGCGAGTGACTGATCAAGGCAAAGATTGGCAGAAGCGCGACGACGAGGCGCAGCGCCGGCATCCGATCCGCCCAATCGTTAACCGTACGTGAGATCGGTGCTCTGTCCGACCTCGATAATATAGCCGTCGGGATCGCGGATGTAGCAGCGAATCTCGCCCTACTTGGGGATCGGCTCCGTGATGAACTTGGCTCCTCGACTTTTCCACAATTCATAGCACACTCGAATATCCGCAACACGGAAATTCAGGAAGCTGCTGACCTTATCCGGGTCGGCGGGGACGCTGAGCGTCACCGACGGCTTGTCCGGGGTGGGCCGCCTCCGACATTGACGATCTGCCAAGTATTCGCGATCTGAATGTGCCTAGACGCAGCCTTGCTGTCGCCTCTGCTGAGAATGCCGCCGCCGAAGACCTTCTCATAAAAATCAGCCGATCGGTCGATGTTGGCGACGGTGATGAAATGTGTGACGGTAAACCCGTCGCGCGGGGGCATCTCATAGCTTTTTTGTTCGATTCGTACGCTGCTCATTGACGACTCCAAATCCGATGAACAGTGCTCATCTGGGCGGGTGGCCCACACTTGCCTGATTTTCAGGCGGCATCAGCGAAAAACCGCCGAACGTAGTTTTCATCGATATTTACGCCCTCCAAGTGTCGTCCCCTTCTCAATTAGCTCTTTCTGGGCGTCCCCGATTCTTATGCCGCTGAAACCGACTTCTTCTTCGCATCGAGTGCCGGTAGAAGAAGTTTCAGAAGCGCTTGATCAGAGAATGGGTTCTGACCTGAGATAACCTCGCGATCCTGAAGGACGTAGCTCTGCCATGGAGCAACCACACTTACGTCAGCGCCCGCCGTACGCAAGGCAAAGTCCGGGTAGAAGAGAACCTTACCACCAATCTCAAGCGGTTCCCGCTGCTGCTCTTCCGCTGTCGAAAAGATAGTCATCTTATATCCGGAATAGATCCAGCCTTGAGCCTTTGCGTGTGCTCCAGCGGCATCGCCCGCCGACAGCGCGGCGACCACTTCCGTCGAATTCGGAAGCGCCGCGAGAAGTGAAATCGGGCCATGGCAGAGCACTGCCGTAGGCTTGGATGTTTTATGAAAGTGTCTCAGCACGGTGCCCGCGTCGGGATCATCGAGTAGGTCCATCATCGGGCCATGGCCGCCGGGGACGAAAACAGCGTCATATTGATCCAGGCCTGATGCGATGACATCCGAGATACGAGTTGGATTTTTGAGCCCA